>Ga0182024_10003439_pt1 | contig 37686 bp, 43 predicted proteins | sample P32metaG_FD_120480 | JGI IMG/M metagenome (GOLD analysis project Ga0182024, IMG submission 120480) | Permafrost microbial communities from Stordalen Mire, Sweden - P3-2 metaG (Illumina Assembly) | ecosystem: Environmental > Terrestrial > Soil > Wetlands > Permafrost | place: Sweden: Stordalen...
GGGCGCGCGTTCTACAATACCAACGATCTGAGTGGCGCACTCCGTACGGCTCTGGATGATTCCAACATTTCTTATACCTTGGGTTTCTATCTGGATTCTGAATCGCTTGATGGAAAACTTCACGAGCTGAAGGTGCAGGTGTCCCGTCCCGGCTTGACCGTCCGCTACCGCCGGGAGTATCTCGCCTCAAAAGAATCGCCCGCCCCCGCCGAGGAGAGACAGAATAATATTTTGAATGCGCTCGACAGCCCCCTCGAATCTGCCCATATTCCGTTGTCGGCGAGAATCGCCCCCGGAGAAGGATCTCTCAATATCTCCTGGTCAATGGACGTTCACACCCTTCAGCTTCAGCACAAGGGCAACGCCTCGACTGGCGCAATTAACGTGTTTTTCGTGCAGAAGGACGGTACCGGCAAGGTTCTAGACACAGCGCAGCAAGCATATGAAATCTACGTCAGGAACGAAGATTATGAGACCTTCCTGAGAACGGAAATGAGTGATGAGAAGGCTCTCGTTTTGAAGGAGGGCGCGAAAACACTCCGCATCGTGGTCGCCGACCGCACAAGCGCCGCGGTCGGAAGCCTTATCATCTCGCTGTCGAAAGTGAAATGAAAATCCGGATTTCCCATCTAGGCGCGCCAATAGAAGGGCCGTCATGACCCCATCCCGAAGCTCACTGATTGATGCCGTCCACTGTTTTACGACTTCGCGGTATTTGCGGAAAAGCTTTTAGGGCCTCTTTTTCGTCCAACCAGCAGCAATAAGGGGGTGACCACCAGCACCGCCCGGCAGTCGCGGGCTCCGGCGCGACGAAGCCCGCGCCTTGCTCGGCGAACGCGCCAGCCGGGGAGCCAGCCGCGAAGGCCTCCACGAAGCGGTCGTCAGCGAGGAGCGGGTTACCGAGCCCGGTCAGGCTAAGCCCCCCGATAAAGGCGATTGAGCTTTCCGGAGGGGTAAATGGCCCCAAAAGCGGGAAGGGATTGCCCCGATTATAAGCTGGTTCGTCACGTCGCTGCCGCTCGCGATATCGCCGCCGAAGCTGATCGAGGCTCCCTCTGTAAAGTTGTCTCCCGACGTAAGGACCCACGCGAAGTTCTGCAAGAAATCAATCGTCAACACGTCGGTGGACGATGCTGTGCCGGACGAATTACCAAGATACGTGACAGTAGTATTTGACACACCGATCGACCATCTGTTTCCCGCGTTATCCACGCCGCTTAGAGTGCCGGATATTTGGTAGCTGTCTGTGTTCGCAAATGTAAAGGTGAAGTTGAAGCCGACACTCAGCATGCTGTTCGCGGCAACGATGTCAGGCGAGGCGCAGTTTCCCAATTCACAAACGGAATTGACGCTGATCGCTCCGGCCTGGCAAGGGGAAATCCCTAGAAGCATTAGCAGTCCAGCGGCGAGGATCGTCAGCAAAATCCGGAGCATCGGTATCCCCAATCCGCCTGAGAGTCTATCACGCAGCGAGTTCCTCCCGTCTCGGCCGCCCCACCAAAAGCGGGCTGCGGAAAAATAGTGGCTTCTTCTTGTAGGGCGGCCAATATTGGCTGCAGCCGCCTTTCGAGGCGGCTCTTCCGCCGCCTCCGCACCCTGTTAGAATGATGTTTCGAGTTTTTTCAGGGAGCGAATACAGAAACCATGGCGGTTACAGGCGCGGGTCTTGAAGGAATTATTGCTGCCGAGTCGCAGATTTGTTATATCGATGGCGATGCGGGAATCCTCAGTTATCGCGGATTCAATATCCACACGCTCGCCGAGAACGCGAAATTTGAAGAAGTCGTCTTTCTGCTCTGGCACGGAGTCCTCCCCAAGCAGGCTGAGCTTGACCAGCTGAAAAAAGACCTGGTCGCCCATCGCGCCATTCCCGATGAAGTCACCGCATTTCTGAAGCAGGTGGGCAAATCCGCGCCCATGGATGTGCTCCGAACAGCCGTTTCCATGCTCTCGTTGTACGATCCCCAGGCCAAGGATATGTCGCCTGAGGCCAACGCGGCAAAAGCCGTCAAGCTGATGTCGCAGACCGCCACCATCGTCACCACATTTGACCGTTTGCGCAACGGGAAGCAAGCGGTCCCGGGCGACCCCAGTCTCGGATTCGCCGCGAATTTTCTCTACACCCTGACCGGCAACAAACCGGATGAGGTGATGGAGCGCGCCTTCGATATCGCTCTCACCCTCCATGCCGATCATGAGCTGAACGCGTCCACCTTCGCCGCCCGCGTGGTCGCCGCCACCCTGTCCGATATTTATTCTGCCGTGACGGCCGGCATCGCAGCGTTGAAAGGACCTCTTCACGGCGGCGCGAACGAGGACGTGATTAAAATGCTGCTCGAAGCCGGATCGGCCGCCAAGGCCATCGAGCATGTGAAATACCGCCTGGCGAATAAAATCAAAATTCCCGGCTTCGGCCATCGCGTCTACAAAACCACAGATCCGCGCGCTACTCATCTCGCCGAGCTGTCCGAAGAGGTCGGCAAACGCACCGGCCACGTCGATCTCTACGAAACCTCGGCGCAGATCGAAAAGTATATAAAGGAAGCGAAGGGCTTGAACGCGAATGTCGATTTTTACTCTGCTTCCACTTATTATTCGCTTGGCATCCCCATCGACATCTTCACGCCCATCTTCGCCGTCAGCCGCATGTCCGGATGGACCGCGCATGTGCTTGAGCAGTATCACAACAACCGCCTGATCCGCCCCCGCGCTGATTACACAGGACTTCCCGTAGGCCAAGCCTGGGTCGATATCGCGAATCGCTGATGCACGACCTTTCCGTTTTTCGAAAAAACCTGGACGCAATCGCAACTCGCCTGGCCGACCGCGGATTCGTTCTCGATGTCGAAGCCTTCCGAAAACTCGATATCGAGCGCCGCGCCGCCGTCACGCAATCCGAACAATTAAAAGCGCAAAACAAGGCCGAGACGCAGGAAATCGGCAAGCTGAAACGGGCCGGTGAAGACACCTCGGCGCGGCAATTGGCCGTTCGCGAGTTGGACGGAAAGATCGCCGCCTTCGACGAAGAAGCCAAATCCCTCGATGAGAAATTTCGCGAGCTGCTGGCCGGTGTCCCCAACGTTCCTCATGAGTCGGTTCCAACCGGTAAGTCCGCGGAAGATAACGTGGAAGTCCGCCGAGTCGGCAATCCTCCCACGTTCGATTTCACCCCAAAACCGCATTGGGATCTCGGCCCCGAATTAGGGATTCTCGATTTCGAGCGTGCCGCAAAAGTCACGGGTGCGCGATTCGCGGTTTATTGGGGACTCGGTGCAAAACTCGAACGCGCGCTGATCAATTTCATGCTCGATGTACACACGCAACAGCATGGATACACAGAAGTTCTGCCGCCGTTCATGATCAATTCGGCGAGCCTTTACGGCACCGGTCAGTTACCGAAGTTCGAAGCGGACCTGTTCAAGATCGAGGGTACCGATTACTACCTCGCCCCGACCGCCGAAGTACCGGTGACGAATCTCTATCGCGATGAAACGATTGATGTTGAGCAGACTATCCAGCTCTGCGCTTACACTCCCTGTTTCCGCAGTGAAGCCGGCTCCTACGGCCGCGATGTTCGCGGCATTATCCGGCAGCATCAGTTTCAGAAAGTCGAGTTGGTGAAGTTTGCGCGTCCGGAGGTTTCTTATCAGGAACTTGACGCTTTAACTCACGATGCGGAGGACATTTTGGTGCGGCTGGGTTTGCCCTTCCGGACTGTCGCGCTGTGCACCGGCGATATGGGTTTCAGCTCCGCCAAGACCTACGACATCGAAGTATGGTTGCCGGGGCTAAACGATTACAAGGAAATCTCTTCCTGCTCCAACTTCGAGGCGTTTCAATCTCGCCGGGCCAGTATTCGCAAGAAGGGCGGCGGTTTTGTGCATACTCTAAACGGCAGCGGTTTAGCCGTCGGCCGAACCTGGTTGGCGATCGTCGAAAATTACCAGCAGAAGGACGGCAGCGTCGTGGTTCCGGAAGCGCTGCGGCCGTATCTTGGCGTGGAAGTGATCCTTAAACGCTCATAACTTGCCAAAAAACACGCTCCACGGAGCCTTAAATGACCTTAAAATGACACTAATGCGAATTCTCCAATTTCTCCTGATCGCCGGACTCGTTTTCTCGCAAGGCAGAGGCGGACCGGATCTGACGAAGCTCCGGGAGACTCGAAACGCTACCGAGACGGAGCTCGAATCGGCTGCCATCGTCGAACGCAAAGTGATGGTCACGATGCGGGACGGGAAGCGCATGGCGGCCGACATCTACCGGCCAAAAGATACCTCGAAGAAGTACGGCACGATTTTTGTGCGGACGCCATACAACTTTAATTACTGGGATGTGCGCACCGGCGCGCCTCGCGATATGAAAGCCGAGTTGGATGCGGTGAAGCGCGGGTACGCCTATGTCGAGATGAACGAGCGCGGGCACTTTTTCTCGGAAGGGAATTACGACATTCTCGGACCGCCCCTGACGGACGGCGTCGACGAGTTTAAATGGATGTCTTCGCAGTCGTGGTCGAACGGAAAGGTGGGCACCATCGGCTGCTCCTCGACAGCGGAGTGGCAGATGGGAGTCGCGGGCATGGGAGTGCCTTCGTATGCGGCGATGATCCCGCAGGGGTTCGGAGCGGGTGTCGGCAAAGTGGGTCCTTATTATGAGCAGGGCAACTGGTATCGCGGCGGCGCGGTGCAGATGTTGTTCATCGCGTGGATTACCGGCGAGCAGAATCAGATCCGGCCGATGTTTCCTCCCAACACATCGCAGGAAGATTTGATTCGCGTATCGAAATCGTTCGATCTGGCGCAGCAGTTGCCGCCGGTCGATTGGGCGAAGGCGCTGCGCTATTTACCGGAAATGGACATTATTAAATCCGTCGACGGGCCGCATGGAATTTTCGCCGACAAGATGCCGGTCGATACCGGCGGCGCGATGATCAAGCGGACTCCCAACGATCCGGCATGGTACAAAGGCGGATTGTGGCATGAAGATCATCCGATCAACGTGCCGGGATTCTGGTTCATGTCGTGGTACGACGTTTCGGTTGGGCCGAACCTTGCCGCCTATAATTCGACGCGCAAGAATGCGCGGCCCGAGATCGCGAATCAGCAGTACGCCGTGATTGCGCCGACGCTGCATTGCTCCTACACACGGGCGACAGAGGATACCAAGGTGGGCGAGCGCGGCATGGGCGATGCGCGGCTCGATTATTCCGCGCTGCAGTATGGCTGGTTCGACCATTTCCTGAAGGGGGAGGATAATCACATTCTCGAAACGATGCCGAAGGTAAAGTATTTCGTGATGGGCGCGAACAAATGGGAGACGTCGGACACGTGGCCTCCTACGGGCGCGACGCCGAAAACGTATTATCTTTCGAGCGACGGCAGGGCCAACACTTTAAATGGAGATGGCGCGCTCGCGAGTGCTCCTCCGAATATGGATAAACCGGACGCGTTCATTTACGATCCGCGCGAGCCTGTTTCGTCTTACGGCGGCAATGTCTGCTGCACCGGCAACGCGGTTACCGGCGGGGCTTTCGATCAACGAAAGATGGAGGAGCGGCCAGACATCCTGGTGTACACGACGGAGCCGTTCAAGGAAGGGACCGAGGTCAGCGGACCGATTGATGTGACATTGTATGTGTCGTCCGATGCGAAAGATACCGATTTCACGGTGAAGATTATCGATGTCGGTCCGGACGGTCCGGCGTACAATCTGGACGAGACGATTCAGCGGGTGCGGTATCGCAATGGATACGACAAGCCGATCGCGTTCATGGAGAAGGGCAAGGTTTACAAAGTGACTTTGCAGCCGATGACGACGAGCAACTATTTCGCGGCGGGCCACAGCATGCGCATCGAGGTGTCCAGCAGCAATTTCCCGCGCTTCGACCGGAATTTGAACACCGGCGGGAATAACTACGATGAGACGGAGGGAGTGGTGGCGCATAATGAAGTGCATCACTCGCGGCAGTATCCTTCGCAGGTTACGGTGAGTGTGGTGAAGCGGGGAGCGGCTGAGGGCACGCGGTCCGCGGCGCAGCGTTAGAACGCCGACTGAAGCCGGCGGCCGGGCACGGCCCTGCCCCACAGGCGCGATTTGCGGCAGAATTACGAGACCATCGAGCCCCTGAGTTTACAGGTGCGATCGTCACTCGGGAGACGGTGCCCGTGACGCGGCGGCTATAAAGCTCTGCTCTTGGCGATTTTGCCAGATCGCGGAGGTACCGCTAACCGCCCTGATCGTTCAGTTCCCGGTGGGATTTCGCTCCGCACTGTCGACCACTACGAATTCGATTTTGTCGCTTCCCCGCTTGAGCTCTAATCCCAGATCATGCAGTGCCGCTAAAAAGACGGAAAACTGCTCATTGGGATCTGGGCTTGGGGGCAGGTCGAACGTCAAATCGTATCGGCCGGCGAGGCCCGTTCGGTTGACAATTGGCAGGTGCAGTGGTCCGGAGAGCACCTGCGCAAGATCGTCCATCGTTGAGTTGAGAAGCGTCAGTCCACGCGCAGATGGTGCCGGGTGCATTTCTGTTTCCTGATCCGCGGATAGTTTCAGTGCTGATGATGCCTTGGCGGCGAGGAACATTACCGGAACCTCTTTATAATCATGGTGGAGAGCCAGCCGGAATCTTTCCGCGAGCAGTTGTTGCAGCATGAGCCTCATCCGGGGGATTGCTGTATCCTCTGGAGCTTTCGCGAGGACCTCGAACCGCGATACGTCCGCACCTCCCCAGCCTGGAGCGCCAAGCCAGTCTGGACCGGAGATTTGAAAGTCCTTCACTGCATAGGCCCACATGATGATCGCCCGCAGCCGGACGTCCCGCATCGTCAAACTTCCCGGATGGGCGACGATTTTCTCGCTACCTGTGCCCGCTTGGAATTTCATAACCTGCTTGATCGAGGCTACCTCGAAGGCCGGTTGCTGAGCTGAACATACAGCAGCGAGGAGGACTCCAAGAAAGGTTCGCATGCACCCTATTGCGACAGACGAAATGGCTCGTGTCAAGATCCCACGGACAGTTGCCGTTATACGGTGACGAACGGAATGGCCAAATAGCGGGCAGTGCGGGCTTGCGAACGGAGAGCTCCCGGCCAGTCCCGAAAAGGACCCTTTGTGAAGCGCGGCGGGGATCAACTCAGGTCCTCTTTTGCCAGTGTGACGGATCGCGGCTGGCATGAAAACAGGCAATCACGATCCGGGCGTCATCTTCGAGGACAAAAAACAGCGAGTACGGGAAGCGGCGCAAGAGGGCGCGGCGGACATTTTTGAATACGATGGGGAACTGCCGGGGATAATCGCTCATCCGATCGATCAGGGCGTCAATCGCTTGGCGAGAACGGCGGCCCAGCCCGGTGGCTTCGCCTTCATACCAATCCTGCGCCTCGATCAGTTCCCCCCGAGCGGCCTGAGTGAAGATTACCGAATACACTATGGGCAACGCCGCTCAAGTTCAGCTTTCAGGGACGCCCAGGTTACGCCACTTCGCCTATCTTCGTCGAGCGAACTGAGGCGGCGTTCCAGCTCGGCTTCCTGCGCACTGGTCAGGGGAAGCTGCTCATGTTCGAGACTATCCCAAAGCTGCGCGATGAGCGCCAAGCGCTCCGGGGGCGTCAAACGAACGATCTCTTCAGCAGAGAGCACTTCCATGCCTTCCAGCCTACGAAAAAGAAAGCCGGGGAGCAAGGCCTCAAAAACACCCGACCCGTTGCCGGACGTCTTGCCTTTCAGCCACCGCGTCCCGAAAGGGACCCTTTGTGAGATACAGAGGCTACTAGGCGTGGAACCTCTTCTTGAATGAAAATAGTTGACTTGCGATTCCTGGGCGCCTTGCGCATCGCCGTATCGAGGGTGGCAAGAGCCAGTCCTTCGCGTGAGGCAAGGTCGACATAAGCAGCGTCCTACGCGGTGAGTCCATACCGAATCGCAGCCGCGGTTCCGTCACGAATTGCGGTTGCGGCGGAGGGGGCTTGTTCGACACTTATGCTCAACCGTGAAAGGGCTGCCAGAAACGCCCCTTCATCGTCGGATGTCATGCGCTTTCGCCGATAAGCGACCGCAAGGCCATTCGCGACCTCACGCGCCGAGAGTTCCGGAACGCGAACGCCGTCGCGTTCGGCGATGGCGAGGACAGCGTCGGCATAGACACTGTTTTCATCGGGCAACCCAGGAAAGAGCAACGGAAGCATCGACAACCAAAGGCATCTAACGGCGGCCATAGAGGACGTAGTCACGCGTCGTCCAGCCCTCGGGATCGGGTTTGACGCGAGCACGCAACGCGCGCATCTCGGCGACGACACTACCGGGAGGCACGGCCTGAACGCCGGAATCACTCTCGATCAGACGCAATACGGCATCTTTTACCAAACGCTCCGCGTCGGTGCCAGCGTTGGACGCCACTTGCGTCAACTGCGCTTCCTGCTCCGGCGTGAGATGTACTTCCATGATTCCCAGCGTACGGGAAAGCCTCGCCTGGGGCAAGTCCCAAAACTTACCCTTTGTGAGACGGCCCGCCGTTCAGAAGATCGGTTTCAGGACCATCCGGCCGTACGCGATGAACGCCATGAGGAGACCCAGCACGCCGCTTAAGATTATGGGCGTGATCTCGCCGTACTTGGCGTGCACCCAAACGAACACGAGGCTCTCGATTCCCAGGACCGTGGCGGCCACCACCGTGAGGGCCGGCTGCCAGTGGAAGGCGGCCGGGACGATCAGCCCGACCGTGCAGACGAGTTCGAGGATGCCGAGGGCCGTCCAGGCTTCCCGCGGCAACGCACCAAAGGACGGGACCCCCTCGCTTACCTTGTCGAACATGAAGACCTTCATGACGCCCGACGCTCCGTACAGGAGCGCGGCCAGGACCTGCAGACCCCACAACAGGATATTCATCGTGTGCCTCCTCGCCTCATGATAATTCGCCTTCGTGTTGCACAGAGGACCCTTTTTGAGACATCGACGTTTAAGGCGACGGATGCTCCACAAGGCGTGGAATGTTCATGTTGCCCTGGTGCTTTCGCGCTTGAGCAAGGTCATAGGCGGCCTGCATTCGCAACCACATTTCGGCGCTGCCGCCGAAAGCCTTTTCAAGGCGCAGCGCCATCTGAGGCGAGACCGCGCTTCTACCTTGCATCACGTTGTGAAGCTGCTGGCGCGTGATCTTCATCGTTTTCGCTGCCTCGGCCACACTTAAATTCAATTCATCAAGGTTCGCCTTGGCGAGCGCGCCGGGGTGCACGGGAGTTTTCATCGGCATAGCAGGATCATCCTTCCTAATGGTAATCTTCCAAATCCGCTTCGCATGCGTCGCCTCCCTCAAAGCGGAAGGTCACTCGCCAGTTGGCCCTTACCGTCACCGCCCAGACTCGTTTACGGCTGCCCTCGAGGGGATGCAATCGAAATGTGGGCTGGTTCATATCCTGCACGTCGCCGGCCTGGTCCGACGCCGAGAGGATTAACCGCAAACGTTCCACTTGATCGGCTTTCAGCTTGCGGGCATCGTCCTGTTCGAACAGATTTCGCAGGCCCTTATGTTGAAAGCTCGCGATCATCATCCGACTGTAAAACGTCAATTGACGTTTGTCAACGCGAGTCCAGGCCCAAGTGTTGCACAATGGACCCTTTAGGAGACGGCAGAGACGGCGTCAGAGCGTCCAGTCCTCGAATCGACGCGATTTGTGGTTCCAGTAGATATGCGCGGAGTCCGTTTCGCCGTCCGAGAGGTTAAGCCCTTTGCACGACTTTGATCGCCTGAAGCCGTCCAGATCCGAGCCGATCACCTCCTTGAGGTCGTAGTCCAAGTCCTCGATCTTTAGCTCCGCAGTTTTCGTGTTTCGCGCCTTTCCTGAATACCGCAAGACTTCGGGCCGCGTGTCAAGACCGTTCACAAACACGGCGATCACCATCTCGGATTCGCTGACGCCCAAGATCGCCTGTTCCTTCCGGCCCTGGCAAGTAAAATTGCCGGAGACGATCGAATGACGTCGCCAAACCACTCTGGCGACGTACTTCGTCGCCGCCTTTTCAATCGACGCGGGGTCCTGTGCGAGTAGTACGTGCGTGATTGCCGATCCTAAAACGGCGACCCACGTAAGGAGCTTCATCGTAACCGAGAGCTTACCACGCGGGAAAGCGCTGCCCGGAAGGTGCCGTCTGGATTTCGTCCCGAAAAGGACCCTTTGTGAGAGGGAATGGCGTGCGCGAGGCTCTCAGAGAAGCGTCTCGCGTTGACGGGTTTTCTGGCACGCGGATGCCAGCCCCCCGGTCGAGCGTTACGAGGGTTGTATTGGTGACTTGGCCGACCGCCCGCAGATAGCAATCGCCCAGCGCCTTTGGCGACGACAGGCGGGAAACTGGGCGGGTAGCCGCACGAAAGGCCGCGTCCAGGTCAAACGCATCGCGCCGGATTCCGACTCGCGAATCTTCAAGCCACCGGTCGTACACCTTCCATGCATCGCCCGATGGTCCGCACATCCTTGCCCATCACCGCGGCCGTTGTCAGCTGTCGCAACAGTCCAACTTGGGTGAGCGGGCAGAAAAAGAATTGGTTGTCGTCCTGCCGGGAAGACCAGGTCCACGCTGTAGCGGAGTGCCTATGGTTCGTCCAACTCAAGGCCAGCCACACGTTCAGATCAGGCAAATAAGACGTCGTACGGATTCTCCCTGTCAGGACTGCCAGGGGCGGGCTTCCCGTTCTTTCCCGCCTTTCCCGTCTTTCCCACCAGGGGTCCCGTCACCTGTCGCGATCGCCGCGGCCGGAACCCATTCTCAATGGCGCTGGTAACCAGCGAGCGGATCGAGGTGTGCTCTTCCGCCGCTCGCCGCCGGAGCTCGGCATGAAGATCGTCTGCAATATCGATCGTGGTTCGGACGCTCATGCCATAAGTATGTCACTTCTCATTGTCCGCTGCCGAGCATGGCCATAGGGACTTCGGCAGAAGAACGACAGGCTGAGTAGCCACACTCGGGCACTCGTAATTTAGCTTCGGGACAATCCCGGAGTGAATTTCATACCGTTTTGCGGTTTGGTTGCCCAACCGTCGGGTTTCCCAAACTCGGCGCAGGTTGGGGTGGCTGGGGCGGCTCTGTGGGATCGATCCTCGGAGCAGCATCAAAATGCCGCGCGAACGCCCGGCTGAAGCCGGCGGCAGGGCGCGGCCCTGCCCCACAAGCGCGGCATTTTTGCGAGACCCTTGATTTCACGGGCGCGTCCGTCAGTCGCAAAACCTATCTTTTGTGCGACGGACTTTCCGCTTCGCTTTCCTTCATCGCTCGGGCGAAGCCTTCCGCAGCCAAGCGCCTCAATTCTGCGATCTCCTCTGGATTTCTCTGCCGAACATCGTGAGGTGGGACGCCAGAGCCGGGCTCCGCTTCAATTCTGCGAAAAGAAATCGTCTGGCCTTCGCTTATATCCGGCAGTTGCCACTGCCAGCTTTCGTGCTCATCTGCGGACATGATATGGGCTCGCATGTAGCTGCGTGGAATGCTACCTATCTCAGCCAAAAACGATTCGCCCGCGGGAGGAACGAAGATGCCAATTACATTACCGTCAACTGAAACTTCAAGCGCCTTCATGATTTCCAGAGTACTGAATGATTCGTCTGGAAGCAGCCGGGGGGCGGCGTTCCGCGCGTCTGGGGAGTGCGCTACGAGCGGCGGGGACGGTGCGAAGACGCCGGCTGAAGCCGTCGCTGCGGGCTGAAGCCCACGCCACCCGGACTAATTTCCTGAGGTTGGGCGGGAATCGTTAGGACGAGACGGAGAGAGCGGTGAAGGGGGCGAAAATTTGGGGAAGCCCGCTCTGTCCACGCGGCGACGAAGGTGAGCGCGTTTTTCGGAGCGCTGAACGCGCCTTGGGACAGAGAAGGCTGTCCCCAAACTTTCGCGCTTTCCGGCGTTCCCGGTTCAATCGGCCGCTCCTTCTTATTTGAAATCTACTGGTTGACGGTTTCAGTCGCCGGGCCAGGCTGCGAGTGGTGTCTATCCTGGGCTTGCTTGGGAGGCACGGCGGATGCTTAGTTTCAGACGATCGGCGATGTTCCTGGTGGCGGCAACGATGATTGAGGCGCAGCCCGCCCTGACGACGATCCAGGATATTCTCTATCGCGCGAACGGAACGCGCTTTAATGGGGAGATTTTTATCAATTGGAACGCGTTTGTGGCTGGCGATACGTCGGAAATCGCCACCGCGCAGGTGAAGCTGCCGATTGTAAACGGCGTGCTCCATGTGCAGCTGGTTCCTACAACGACCGCGTCGGCGGGGGCGAATTATCACGTTGTTTACAACAGCGAGGGGCAGTTCCAGTTCAGCCAGGTATGGGCCGTGCCGCCGAGCTCGGTGCCATTGCGCGTGGCGGACGTGGTGGTAAGCACGGGCACCGTGGTTGGCGGGGGCGGGGGGTCGTCTCCGATTACGACGTCGCCGGTGCAGATCAGCGACGTGGTCGGGCTGACCAATGCACTGGCGAACGTGCCGCAAAAGGGGATTGGATTCGCGCTCGGGCGGGCGGCGGTGATCAACTCTTCGGGGCAGATCGACGGCGCGTCGGGAAACCCCGGCGATTGCGTGATGGTCGACGGCAACTCCGGGCCTTGCGGAGGCGGCGGAGGCATTTTGCCCAGTTTCGCCGACAGCGAAACGCCATCCGGGGCGATTAACGGCTTGAATACCTCGTTCGGGCTGCTGGCGACGCCGTCCCCTTCGACCAGTCTTAACGTATACCTCAACGGTCTTCGGATGGATCCAGGAGTGGATTACACCGTCAGCGGCTCCACGATTAACTTTGCCACGGCTTCGACGCCGCAGCCGGGCGATTTGCTGCTCGCGAATTACCGATACTCGAATCCGCTCAATCCGCTGGGAACCCTGACTCCCACGCAGGTGGTTTGCAGCACCGTGGGAAACACGACATCGGGCACATCTTCCGCCACGCTGGGGACTTGCACGCTGCCCGCCGGATTGCTGTTCGCCGGAGATCGGATCGAAATACGCTACCAGTATTCACACCAGGGAACCGCTATGGGCTTCACGCCGCAGGTGGCTTGGGGAGGGGTACCCATACTTTCCCGGACGGTCACGGCGGCGGACACGGGGTTCGCGGGGATTCTGGATTTCGCGATCGGCGGCAGCGGAACGCAGCAGTGGAGCGGGCAAAGCTGGGGGAGCAGTCTTGCGTTTGCCGCTGCCTTGGGGGCGGCTAGCGCGAACACTACGCTAAGTTTGACGATCTCATTCCTGGGGCAAATGTCGGGATCGACGAGCGACACGCTGACGCTCAGCAATTTCACGGTGGTTCGTTACCCGGCGCAGGTGAATCCCTAAGGTGAACACCTGGGGCGCGTCTTAGTAAACTATCGAGCAGGTAATACTAAGGCGATTCACTTGCCATATGCTGAGGCTAAATTCCGCTTGTTTGTAAAGACCGATTCCTGCAATATAGATGCAGGAAGGCAAGTCCAATGATCAAGCTCTATCTAGCCGCGCAACGAGTCTGGACGGACGGCCGGGGCCAGGACATGATTGAATACGCGCTGTTGGCCGCCGCCATGGCTGTGACTGTCGCCGGATTTCTGCCGCAACTACTGATGCCCTCAGTGAGCACGATCTTCTCAAAGATTGTATCCAGCTTTAGCGCCAGCTAAAGCGGTTCGCAAAGCGCCTGCACAAGAGGCGCGTACCTTTTCCGCATAGACGTGCACGAAAGCGGTCGACTCCCCGCGGTCGCGGCTCAGGGAAGATATTTTTTCAGGTCGGGATTCACTTGTGCCTGGACCTCCGGAGTATCGAGATTGTCCCGGTCGATCAGTTTGGGGGCTATGGCGTTCATTTTGACGAATGGCTTACCGTCGAGTTTATCCACGGCCAGGCGCATGGCTTCCTGGCCCATTTTGAAAGGGTTCTGAACCACCAGGGAGTCGATGACTCCGTTCCTGATGTCGTCGAGGAGGCTGGGGGTCCAATCGAATCCCACCATTTTGATTTTCGATTTGCGATCGCGGAGGGCCTGGGCGAATCCCATGGAGCTGGATTCATTCGAGGCGAAAATTCCATCGAGGTCGGGATGGCCTGTGAGAATGTTCTCGGCCTTGGTGAGAGAACTGGCTACCTCGGCATTGCCGAACTGCTTGTCGACGATCTGAATGGCGGGGTAATTCTTCTTGGTGAAATCCTCGAAGCCGGATTCGCGGGCGACGGTGGAGGCGGAGCCGGGCATATTGGCCAGCATCGCGACCTTGCCTTTCCCACCGAGGAGTTTCGCGAGGCGCTCCGCTCCCATCTCGCCGGCATGATAGTTATCGGTGGCGACCTGGGCGACGAATTTATCGGTAGCAATGCCGGAGTCGAAAATGATCACGGGGATGCCTTCGGCGGCGGCGCGCTCGACTACGCCGACCATGGCCTTGCTGTCGATGGGGGCGAGTGCGATGGCATCGACCCGGCGATTGATCATGGCGTCGACGACCTTCAGCTGGCCGGTGTAATCGGTTTCCGACGCGGGACCGTCCCAGATGATGTCGATGCCGGTCTCGCGGCTGGCGGCGACCGCGCCGGCATGGACGGACTGCCAGAAGAGATGCGCGTTTCCCTTCGGAATGACGGCAATGACCCGTTTCTTATCGCGATTACAGGCGGACAGCAGCAGGGCGAGCGCCAGACTGAAACCGACGAGCTTCTTCATGGGAGCCTCTTATGTTTTCCGAAAGCGCCGCCTAAAGCCAGCGGCAGGCCATAGGCCCGCCCCACAAGACAAACAGGCTTGGGGGAATTTTTCTTATTTTGTGATGGTGCCGCAGGCGATGCGGTCGCCGGCGTTGCCAGTAGGATCCGTCTTCATGTCGTCGGCCTTGGCATGGATCATCAGCGCGGTGCCGCCGTTCGCGAAGACGGAGTGATCGCCATCGCCCATGTTGACGCTGGAATCGGTCACGGTTGTCTTCGCCTTGCCCTTGGCGTCGACGGTGAAGTTGGGCATATCGCCGGCGTGGTGTCCCGCGGGATTGTCGAGGCCATGCTGCTTCTTGTCGGGATTGAAGTGGCCGCCGGCGGTGGTGAATCCGGGGGCTTCGCACTTGGCATTCTGATGGATGTGGAGCGCGTGATCGCCCGGAGGCAGGTTCATGAGGTTCAGCTTAATGGTGACGCCGGAGCCGCCCTTAACTTCAGAAACGACGGCGGTGCCGACGCTGGTTCCTTTCGCGTCCTTCAATTGGACGGTGACGGGTTTGGTGGCGGCGGAAGAAGTAGCCAGTAGCCAGGAGCCAGTGGCCAGAATGCAGAGGGTACGAATCGTGTGGGTTGACATGGAAATAGTTTACAAGAATTCTGGCTACTGGCTACTGGCTACTCTCTTGTTAGACTGATGATTTGCATGTTCAGGTTTGAAACAGCGGGGGAATCGCACGGGGAATGCCTGGTGGCCACGGTCACGGGGATGCCGGCGGGGGTTCCGATTTCGCTCGCGGCCATCGACCGGGAGTTGTGGCGGCGGCAACAGGGATTCGGACGCGGCGGGCGGATGAAGATCGAGACGGACCGCGCGCACATCGTGAGCGGAGTGAGGCATTCGAAGACCATCGGGTCGCCGATCGCGATTGTCATCGAAAATAAGGACTGGAAAAATTGGTCGGACGTGCTTCCGGTGGAGCAGATTGAGGGCGGGCAGAAAAAGCCCGTGACGCGTCCGCGGCCTGGTCACGCCGATTTGGCGGGGGCGATCAAGTACGACTTTCAAGATGCCCGGTACATTCTGGAACGGGCGAGCGCGCGGGAAACGACAGCTCGGGTCGCGGTGGGCGGGGTGGCGAAGGCGCTGCTGGCGGAGTTGGGGATCCAGGTATTGAGCCACGTGATCGCGGTGGGACCCGAGCGGCTGGGACGCGCGGTGGCGTGGGAAGAGCTGGTGGAGTTGAGCAAGCGCGATGAAGTGCTGCTCGGCTGCGTCGACGCGGAGGCGGAGCAGCGCATGAAGGCGGTGGTGGACGAAGTGTATCGCACTGGAGACACGGTGGGCGGCGTGTTTGAAGTGGTCGCGCATGGAGTGCCGCCGGGGCTGGGGTCGCACATCGCGTGGGACACCAGGCTCGACGGGAAACTGGCGCAGGCGATCGTATCGATGCAGGCGGTGAAGGGCGTCGAAGTGGGATTCGCGGCGGAGGGGGCGGCGTCGTTCGGGTCCAAAGTGCAGGACACGATTCATTACAATCGCGACGAGCGTCGATTTACGCGGGGAGCGAATCGCGCGGGGGGCCTGGAAGGCGGCATGACCAACGGACAGGATATCGTCGTGCGGGGGCTTCTGAAACCGATTTCGACTCTGCGGAGGCCGCTCGAAAGTGTGGATTTAATCACGCGCGAGCCGACGCTGGCGGCTTATGAACGCAGCGATGTAGCGGTGGTGCCCGCGGCGGGAGTGATTGGCGAAGCGATGGTCGCGATTGTACTGGCGGGCGCGGCGATCGAAAAATTCGGCGGCGATTCGCTGAAGGAGATGAAGCGAAACTTTGAAGGATATCTGGAACAGGTGAAGAATTTCTGATGTATGTATGATTCTGTACGTACAAGATGCTACACTTTGAGTGGATGACCGAAAGAACAGAGCCAACGAAAAGAAGCACGGCGTTGACTTTGCGACGGCCCAGCTGGTTTTTGACGATCCGATGTGTGTGACCTTCGTCGAGCGCATCATTTATGGAGAACAGCGACGGAGAACAGCGCTGGCACGCGATCGGATGGGTGGAGAACCTTATTGTTCTGGTCGTAGCTCATAAGTATCGCGACGAACATATCGCAAACGAACCGGGCGGCGGCGTGATCCGCATTATTTCAGCACGTCCCGCGAGCTCGCATGAAAGGAGGCTTTATGAGCAGGCTGCCGGCTGAAAAGCTATCTAGCGAAAAAAAAAGGGCGCTCGATGCGCTCGCAAAACGCCCTGACGAAAAGATCGATTTCTCCGACATTCCAGAGATCCGGGAACTGCCATCGGATCGAGTGATCGGGAAGTATTATCGTCCGCGGAAGACGGCGGTTACGATCCGGCTCGATGCGGACGTGCTGGCGTGGCTGAAGGCCTCAGGGGGCGGGTATCAGACTCGCATCAACGACTACCTGCGGCAGCGCATGCGCCGAAATCGGAAGAGCGCGGACCGTCAATGAATGGACTCCGGGAGGTCGGTGGACGTGCGGATAAATTCGCGCGTGAGCGAATCTTTCCATGTCTCAGGACATCTCCAAAAGTCTGATCGGGAAATTGAGCAGATGTTTGCCGAAGGTGAAGAATTTCTGACAACTCAGCTTAGCTATCAGCACCTGCCGATCATCAGGCGCACGGGTACAGCTTGATAAAATTCTCTGGTGTGTTTTTGGGCGTCGATTCTTTAACCGCTTCGTCAACGCCAATGAAGCTCTCGCCACTGCTAGATGAATTTGCGTAGACGACGTACTTGCAGCCCCATCCTTTAACCATGCTCCTCCCCGCGTGCCTATTGCCGGATGCGGGGACACAAAGGACAGCATACGTTGGATCGGTGATCTGCTTTTTTATCGCGGCATGGCGCTTCTGATTGAAACCGCATACGCTGTGGTCTGCGTCAAGACAGATAAAAACGACCACTTTAAAGCCGCTGAATGACGTCGGATTTTCGATATCGTGGCCCGTCAGACACGCTGAGTAGTTTTCCGATCCATCGTCTCCTTGCTTGCGGCAAATGATTTTCGCTTCTTCGCTGGACCCTATTAGGCACGCAGAATTGTAGGGCCTCGGCTGACCGCTTGCCCAATCAGATCGAGTTATCAGCGCGGACACGAAGGTTATTTTGAACTCGTTCGCAAGCTGACGAAGATCCCCAAAGACGTTCGACTCAACATAGGCGATGGTCTTCTTATCGCCGTACTCCTTCCTAATATTGAACCCTTCGGGGAGGACGATCAGCGACTGGGCAATCTCCTTGCGATCATCGGTGTACTCTTTCCTGATTTTAGTTAGAGCCGCCCGCAATTCTGGGACCGGCTTGTAGTGATTTGTGCCGAAGTGAAAATATCCGACGTTGGTTGGCATTTGATTATCGCGCTTTCCATCTTCCTCGTCGCCGGCTCCGCCTTTTCCGGGGCTCACAGTCCTCCACTTAGAAAGATCTTCGGCTTCCTGACCACCCTGATCGTCCTCCTGCATCGTATTTGTGTAAGCGCAATACTGTTTCTGCGCTCTCGCCCTCAACAGTACATCCCGTTGGCACCTCAATGCTCACGTGATGGTCAAACGGAAGTCCCAGTATCCCTTGCCGCCTTCGTGCCGATTGACTACAACCCACCCGGCTCTTTCAAGGGGATAAAGAACTTCGCTCTCCAAAAACTTTGTCGTGTAGTGAGAGATCACCGGAAGGCATCGACCGATGGAGCGATAGCTCCTAGCACGAAGGTCGTTTATTAATTTTTCAATCAGACGGTTCGGATCGGCGTCGTCTTGATTGGGTAGTGGTTGGAAGTATTCTTCGTAGGGCATGACGCTCCGATTTTATCAAGGTTTTGCGCTATCCTGTGGGTTCGGTGAACTAGAGGTGGAACGCCAAAACCCAGATGGAATGGTCTACTTTTTTCGTCTAGCTTCAGCCGTAACTTATTGACAAAAGGCAACTAAGTCTGATGACTCACACCATCACGAAGTATGGCCAGCCGGTGCTGGAGCAAAAGGCCGACGCGATTACCGAGTTCGATACGCCGGAGCTGCACAAACTGGTGGACGACATGTTCGATTCGATGTACGCCGCGCGGGGTGTAGGACTGGCAGCCCCGCAAATCGGCGTGGGGAAGCGCGTTGCGGTGATCGACTTGACGACTGGCGAGGATCCGGCGCAGAAAATCGTACTCATTAATCCGGAGATTGTGGCGCGTGAAGGATCGCAGACGGGGGAAGAGGGTTGCCTGAGCATTCCGACGTTTCGCGAGCCGGTGACGAGGGCGCAAAAAGTCACGGTGCGGGCGAAGGATGCTACGGGAAAAGAATTCGAGATGACCGGCGAGGATCTGCTGGCGCGGGCCTTTCAACACGAGACGGATCATCTGAACGGGACGCTTTATATCAGCCACGTGAGTCCTCTGAAGCGCGATTTGATCCGGCGGAAGATTCGCAAATTGCAAAAAATCGGCGAGTGGGGATGAGGAAGGCGCCACGCGCCGGGCGCCGGGCGCCAGTGCGATGAGACTGGTTTATTTGGGCACTCCCGCGTTTGCTGTGCCTTCGCTTGAGCGGGTTGTGGACGCCGGGCATGACGTGGTGGCGGTTTTCACGCAGCCGGATCGTCCTAAGGGGCGGGGGCAGAAAGACGCGATGTCGCCGGTTAAGGAAGTGGCGTTGCGAATGGGGCTCACGGTGCATCAGCCGGAACGGATGCGGCGGCCGGAAGTGGTGGAGCAACTACGGGAGATGGCGCCCGGCGCGATGGTGATTGTGGGATACGGACAAATTATTCCGCAATCGATTCTGGATATTCCGCCGCAGGGGATTATCAACGTGCATGCGTCGCTGCTGCCGAAGTATCGGGGCGCGGCGCCGATTCAGTGGGCGATTGCGCGGGGCGAGAAGACGACCGGGGTCACGACGATGAAGATCGACGCGGGGCTCGACACGGGCGCGATGCTGCTGAGGTGGGAGACCGCGATCGGCGAGGATGAGACGGCGGTCGAGCTGGGCGCGAGGTTGGCTCCGGCTGGGGCGGATTTATTAGTGAGGACCCTCGCGGCCTTGGGGACCATCGAGCCAGAAGCACAGGATGATGCGCGGGCGACGCTGGCGCCGATTCTTAAGCGCGACGATGGGCATATCGATTGGACTATGACGGCTCAAGAGATTCTGAATCGCGCGCGAGGTTTTCAACCTTGGCCGGGCGCGTATGGATTTTTGCGCGGGCAGCGGTTTCACGTGTGGCGCGGCGCGATCGCGGAACTGGAACTTTCGGCGGGTGCGTTGCTTGCCGAGGGCAAACGATTGTTCGTGGGATGCGGCGGGGGCGCGATTGAGCTGCTCGAGATTCAAGTGGAAGGAAGGAAGCGGATGGCGGCGGCGGCATTTTTGAACGGCTTTTCCGTCACAGCGGGCGAGGTTTTAGCATGAATTTGCCGCTGGGGTTTCGCTACTCCGCGACGTTTGCGGGGATTCGCAAGATTGTGAAGGACGATCTTGCACTGATCGTTTCGGATACGCGCGCCACGGCTGCGGCGGTGTTCACGCAGAATCGGGTGGTGGCGGGGCCGGTGGAGATCGCGCGGAAAAATGTTCGTGCGGCGCGAGGCCGGATGCGCGGGATTCTGGTGAACGCGGGGAACGCGAACTGCGCTACGAAGACCAGCGAGAAGGTGGCGATCGAGACGTCGCGAGCGGCGGCAAGAATGATTGGCGCGAAGGCGGAAGACGTGCTTCCGGCATCTACTGGCGTGATTGGCGTGGAACTCGATGCGCGGTTGATTATCGACGCGCTGCCTGCGCTGGTCGCGGGATTGAGTGCGGATCGATTCGAAGATGCCGCGCGCGCGATTCTGACTACGGACCTGGTGATGAAGACGGCGTTCGCGGAGGTGAAGGGCGCGCGGATAGCGGGGATGACGAAGGGGTCCGGCATGATTCATCCGCGGATGGCGACTACGCTGGCGTTTGTGATGACCGATGCGGTGATGGCTCCCGACGCGCTGCGAACCGCGCTGAAACGCGCGTGCGGAAAAACGTTTAATCGAATCTCGGTGGATGGAGATACGTCGACCAACGACACGTTGGCTGTGCTCGCGAATGGGGCGTCCGGGGTGCGGCCGCGGGTGACAGCGTTCGAGGCGGCGTTGACGGAGGTGTTGGAATCGCTGGCGCGACAGATTGTGAAAGACGGCGAGGGCGCGAAAAAGCTGGTGACGATCGATGTGGAAGGGGCGACGAGCGAGCGGGCGGCGGAGAAAATCGCGCGCTGCATTGCGAATTCGCCGCTGGTGAAGACGGCGATTGCGGGGTCGGATCCGAATTGGGGAAGAATACTTTCGGCGGCTGGTAATGCTGGGATTGCCTTCGATCCGCGGAGGGTCGACATCGATTTTCAAGGGGTCGCGGTGTGCCGGGGCGGGTTGGCGGCGGATTTTTCGGAAGATGAGCTGAAGAGGAAGCTAGATGCGGCGGAGTGCTCGGTACGATTTGTTATCAAGGGTCGCGAGCGGGGCCGAGCGCGATTCTGGACTTGCGATTTCACTGAAGAATACATCAAGATCAACGCGAGTTACAGGACTTGAATATGAGTGCCGCTGTTTTGCTGCTTGCCATGCTCACGTTCGAAGATCCTCCGAAGGATGTGATCGATTTCTTCCGATCGGTCGCGACGACGCTGGCGGATGCGGATCGCGCGGTTAATTCGAGGAAACCTCGGAGTGCGTCGGAGTTTCTGGAGCATTTCGACAAAGCGATGCCTGGTTACGCGGAGTTTAGCGGCCAGATCGAGGCAATGGTGGGGGCGGGCGAGGTTTCGACGACGATCGATTTCATCAATACCGAAGGGAACGATAAGAAAAGAACGCTGGATCTCGACTGGCTGCTGCTGTGCGAGGGCGAGGGGCCGAAGAGGGCGGTGATCAAGTGTACGATCGAGAAGCGCGGGAAGAAGTGGAAGATTGCTTCGATTGCGCCGATTGGGTTTTTCAAGCGTGAATAACTCCTGAAAGGAGTCTTACGATGCTCGCATTGCGGATTGCGCCCGTTTTCGCAGCCGTCTTGCTGACAAGTTGCGGCGATTTGCCTTCGGTGCATGGTTTGGCCAATAAGGACAACACCGTTTTCGATGCGACTCTAGTCGGCGCCTGGAACGCTGGCGATGCCGTCGTCATTGTTCAAAAGGGCGAGGATGAGAGTTACCGAATCCACTGGTTGGGAGCGGAGGGGGGCACGGAGACGCCGCGGCTCGTTCGGATGGAGGGACGGCTGGCCAGGATCGGCGACCAGAGAATCCTCGATCTGACCGCGTCCGATCCACGCGCTTTCTCGGTTCCCTGCCACGTCTTTCTACGCATCCGTCCGGTGAAGGAAGGGCTGAAGGTTCAGTTCATCGATTCGAAATGGATTCGCGAACAAGTGAAGGCGAGTTCGCTCGCAAGTTTTGTCGAAGACGATCATCCGGTACTCACCGCTCCGGCGCCGCAGATTGAGGCGTTCCTCCTCAAATTCGGCTTCGATGAGCGAGCCCTGGACGACCCGATACTGCTGCAGCCGTTGAAGCAGAACTGACTTAAGGAATCGGCGAGCCGAAGAATCCGACCTTATCCACGCTCGCATCTACCGCGACGTCGAAGAAGCCGACCATCATTTCTTCCCAGCTTTGCTCACCCCAACGAACTTCGGCTTTGGGATCGGGGTTGCGCGGGTTGTTGGCTGAGTTATCGAAATAACCGGTCCAGAGAAGTTTTGTGCCGCGTGGGAGGAGTCGCGGGGTCTTCAGGGGATAACTTTGCTGCCAGAAAAAGTCGTAGGGCTTCACGCGCAGCAGAGTTTCGAGTTTACCGTCGGGATGCACGATCGCGTATTCGAAGGCGCTGCCGCGGAGATGCATGTGGGGAAACATGCTGATGAGAATCGCATCGCGCGGCATGGTGCCCGAGACCGAGGCGTGATAATCGGCTGCGCCGGGAGGAATCACGATGTCGCGGTTCTGCATCTGGAGCGTCAGCACGCGCTGTTTGGGCGGCTCCTTCAGAAAATTAATTCCGACCGACGTGCGGTCGCTGGCCGTGGTTTTCTTCGAGGTGTAGTGGATTTCGAGGACCAGATCGGAACCGGCGGGTAGTTTCTTGCCCATCCCTGAAGGCCAGATCGCGGCGGGACTACCGGGGGTATAGACCGCGAGAATATCGGTCCCGGCCTGCTGCCCGAGTTCGTCGGCGGACAAGGAGCCGGGCGGCGGAGCATACATCGTCAGAGGGGGCACGCTGCGCAGCCATTTCGAATCCTTCTGCCGGACGTACACGACCGCGTGATGGACGATACTGCGATCGCTGGGGTGAATCTCCACCGCGCTGGCCCAATGGTCATCCGCCAGGTCGAGCGGGAGAATCACGTACTGATAATCGATGGTGGAGTTGGCCGGAACCTCGAAGGCGCGCGGAAGGCTGACCGCGACGCTGGGGCCGTCGATGGTCCAGTTATTGGTCCAGCGAAGCAAGGGACGAGCGTCTTTCTTCTTCCCTTCGATGGCGCCGCCGGTGACCCAGGCGTCGATTAGGGCGATTTCCTCGGGCTTCAACGTATGGTCTGTGGAAAACTGACCGCAGCAGGTATCGGCGAACCAGGGAGGCATTTTGCGAGTCTTGACTGCTTCCTGAATGGCCTTGGCCCAGGGCTTGGTCTGCTCGTAGGTGATCAGCGGCATGGGGCCGATCTCGCCCGGACGGTGGCAGGTTTGGCAGCGGGTTTCGACGATCGGAAGAATGTCTTTGTTGAACGTCGGACCCACGGGCGGAGTCGCGGCGCTCGCAAACATCGGCCAGAGGAGAAAAGAGAACGGGAGCAGTGGGATTTTCGGACGCAATAGATAGGAGACGCAGGCCGTCCATCTCAGGATACGTCAGGATCCATTCAATTGCTTCAAAGTTACGGATCCGGGCGCTACTGTTTTTCATACACTAGGCGGGACCGGAGGGCTCGCGTTGCGCTGAACGAGCCGCTTTTCATCCCTCCCGACAGGGCAATTTTCGCCTCGGAGGATGGATAAAGGGGACACAAATACGCTCGCCCAGTGCGAGGGGAGCCACTAAGGGGAACCACCCAGGGGAACCCCTATTTGCCAATTGGCGTTTTTTGCCGGAAGAACCATTTATTTTTATTGACTTACCTTTTGTAAACAAGGTATGCTATCCCAAGGCTAGCTGTAAGAGGTAGTCCAAATTGAACAAGGAACTGTCCGGAGACTAAAACATGAAACTTGTCAGGAGATCGCTGTATCTCATTGTTTTTGCAATGGTGGCGTTTGGATTCCCCGCTCTCTCAACCACCCCCCCCTTCACCCAATGCCCCGCAGTTGGTTCAGACACCAGTTGCGCGCTACTTGTCGTTATTAACCCAGGCGGCGGCCTCACCGTTTACGGCGACGCAACCCAAGGTCCTTTCGATGGCGGTGACGATACGCTGGTCGGAGTCTACAACAACTCCTCCAGTAGCGTAGGTAGCATAAATTTGACGAGCTCCGCACTGACTCCCTTCAGCTTCGATGGAGACGGAATCTGCACCTTCGCGCCGTTTACCGGAAGCGGTTACTGCGCGACCTTACCAACCAGTGCTACCGGGTACGAAGGACCCAGCAACACCTTCACCAACATCAGTACGAATCTGCAATCGGGGACGGTTGCCTTCACTGGCGGACTCGCTCCCGGTACGTCGACGTACTTCTCGTTGGATAACGTGATCGCGGCTGCCAGCCTGAGTGGTTCCTCCGGCGGTGGTACCGGATCGCCGGCGCCTGCTTCGATCATTCTTGTAATCACGGGATTGGCTGGCGCGATTCTTTATCACACGCTGCGGAACTCTAAGCCCGGCACGGCGGTCTAGTTCTAAACTCGGAAGTCTCTTGTGCCCGTTGCTACCGGGGGAACGTCTCGCGTAGCAGCGGGTACAAACGTTGCGAAAATCCGGTCGCGGCCTTAGCCGCGGCGGAGACATCGGAATTCCTCACCCAGGTAGTTACCCTCACCAGAGAAGTATCCGTGCGCCGGTCCCGGATCGCGTCAGCCATCAGCCAGAATTTAGCCTCCCACTCTCCCGCCACCACCCGCCTCGGGGTCTGATACCAGTAAAGAACAACCGCCCGCTCCTGGCCGTGTGCGATCACATACCGGTCGACGGTAATTGTCCCCGCGCTGGTTTCAATATCGATCGTCCCATTCGATTCAGGCACCCAGCCCGACGCGGGAAGACAGACTTGTGGCGAATGCGGCTGGCTGGTTCCCGCTCGCTGGGATTGAAACCATGCCACGAACAGGTTGGCATACTCCCCGTGCGGCTGCTGCATGTACATCGAGTTTATCATCCTGTCCGCCCCGAGCTGCGCCTCCGCGGCTGCGTCCGTGGGAGCATCGCTCACATGTTGCCAGGGACCGATCTGCGACGGAAAGTGCGCTAAATCGGGCATGGCCGGAGGCCGCTCGAAGGCGCCCGTCCAATGCACCAATAGCGCCTGGGAAGCGAGGAATACGGGCACGAGAATTGTTTTAGGCTCGGTCATGGCTCCAGATATAAAGCGAGTTGAACAGGCGATGGGCAAGAAAAATCAAGGTCAGGCAGAGCAGGAAGACCCCCCACCCGGCGATCTCGTGCGGAGTCCCGGAATCGAGCGCGGGAACCGCGGCCGACACGGCCACTCGAATGGCGTTGGCTACAATCGCAATCGGAACCGCCGCCACCAGCAGCACCCAGCGCATCCAGGTTTTGATATCGGCGAGATAAGCGAACACCACGGCGATGAATGCAAGCGATAGCAGATAGCGGACCCCGCTGCATGCTTCCACCACCGAGACCCGGTGCCCTCCCACGTCGAGAATGACGCCGTCCCGGATCACGCGGTATCCGACACCGGATAGAGCCGTGGTTGCCAACCGGCTCGCGAGCAATTGCAAAGGCAGCGTGGTCTTGTTATAAACGATGGCCAGCTTTGGCAACATGAATAGCGACAGCGCCAGCGGAAACGCCCATGCGCGTAGGAATCCGAACCCGCCCAGGCAGAGCACTGCCCCCGCAATTGAAACGAGGAAGGCTACGGAGCTGGCGAAGAGCCCCAGGCCAAGGGATGAAATCGCCTGCATTGCCGCGGCTGCGGCCAGGAAAAGGAATCCCCACCAGGTCGGCGATATGGGGAGGTTGTGCCACCGTGCGCGCTCTCTCCATACGATCCAGGCGACCACCAGAGGCACCGCGAAGCCATGCGACATGTCCTCATCGTTCCACCACTGATCGAACATCCCGCGCAGGGTCGAGGCGTAACAGAGAAGGAGGGCCAGCGCGGCCAGACCCGCAATCATGACTCTCCTCGTGGGCATCGCTTAAAGGCTCGTCTTAGGCGAGTCGGCTGACCGGCACACAGTACTTATCGAAGGCTTCCGTCAGCAGCGCCGCGATCTGACCGGCGTCGCGCCGTTCAATCTCATGACGATGGATCATATGCACGGGCTGTCCGTCCTGGAACAGCGCGATCGACGGCGAGGATGGCGGATAGTCCTTCAGGAGGGCTCGCACATGCGCCACCGCGGCCTCATCGCCGCCGGCGAATACGGTCGCCGATTTCGCCGGTTTCACCGCATGCTGCAATGCCAACCCAACCGCCGGACGGGCCCGGCCGGCCGCGCATCCGCAAATGGAATTCACGACCATCATGACGGTGCCGCCCGATGCCAGCAGTTTATCGACAGCCTCCGGGGTCCGCGTTTCCTCGACGCCGAAGCGGGTTAATTCGGCTCGCATAGGAGCAATGAAATGTTCAGGATATGCCACGTCTTATTCTAACAGCCAGGAGAACTTGCCGCGTGTTCAGCTTGCTGGCGCAAAAAGCAAAAGCCCTCATTTCTGAGGGCTTTCGCGCATTCCCGACGGAGCGGGTCAAAAAGCAAATTCCCGATTGAACGGGCGACAACGTCAGTATAACAATCAATGTTGGTTTCGTCAATGTCAACAACCGCGCGCTACCTATCTAAGTGTCCCTTTTATAATGACTTCAGTTTGCTGCCATCTCTCCATTCCCAGAGCATATAACAATGCTTTTCGAACCCGGAGGAGGTCCTCTCTTCCGATCTGGGCCCGCGAATAACGGCCCCTGAATTTCACCCGGTCCAGCCGATGGGCTGCGACGCAAGTTACCATATCCGCCTTCGCCCATACCGTCTCAATTGGATCAAAGAAATGGTAGCTACCAGGCTTGAATTCGCAGTGGTGGGGTCTCGGCGGTGATGGAGGGGTCTTGCTGATCGGGAGAACAAGATATGTACCAGGGAAGTTCCGCCGTGAGCGTGGAGACAGGATAACCACACGACGGATCTTGGTCATTTCAGGTGCGACGAACCCAGTAAAATCGCACATTAGAACGTCGCCCGCATCCGGAACGAAATTAATAGCCATATAAAAACCTCTCCAATCGCTAAGGTATTAGTAGACTATGAGCATGAAACTCTCGCTCCTCGTGATCGCTCCGCTGCTGTCCTGCGCCCTCGACGCGCAAATTATTCCCGCGAATCTTCTTTCGGAAACAGGCGTCGCTTACGCGCAAGCGGACCCTCAGCAGGTTATGGATATCGTGCGGCCCCGCGAATCTGGCAGGCGGCCCGCGATTGTCGCCATCCATGGCGGACGTCCACACGTTTTTGAGCCGCAACTTGCAAAGTGGGGAAACCTCGATCTGTCACCGCCGGCCGCAGATAAATCAGACTGCCCTGCAAGTACTTTTTAGCAGCGCTTGGATCGATCATTGACAACCGACTGCAGGCAGAGCGTCAGCTTATCGGAAACGAGCCGTACCCTCGTAAGCTGATTGAGAGTAGACTTAAGAGGCCAGTTAATTGCTACGCTTTAGAGTGTACGTGCGTGAATTAAAGGATACAACACTGTTATGCTGCATAAACCCGTTCTCTTTAATGTTCCCTTTCGCCACAGGTTCTGGGCTATTTTTCACCAATTGCTGCTTCTCGCACTTTTGGAATCTTCCCTTTGCGCGGCGAACCTTCCAACGTTTACTTACTATTTAGTGAACACCGAGATCAACGCGGTGGTGACGGATTCCGCTGGAAATACTTATATGACCGGAGCCACCACCGCGGGCGGGATCAACGCTACTCCGGGCGCGTTTCAATCCCAAGACCATAGCGTTGGGTTATGCGGCACACACCCTGCTTTGTATACGTGCACGGATTCGTTCGTCGTCAAATTGGATCCGACCGGAGCGATTGTCTTCGCGACCTATCTTGGAGACAACGGAAGCACGATTGGCTACGGCGTCGCTGTCGACGCGCAGGGAAACGTCTACGTCGCCGGCACAACGATGGGCAGTTTCCCGGTGACACCCGGAGCTGCCTCCACAGATCCGACGACGGCCTACGGATTCGTCGCGAAGCTGAACCCGTCCGGGAGTCAACTGGTATACGCGACCTATATCCCTTACGCAAGGGTAATGGCGATTGCAATCGATTCTGCGGGGGACGCGTATCTCGCCGGATACACCTCGGGTTCCACATTTTTTCCAGCAACGGCCGGCGCATTTCAGACCTCGCCGAAATCAAGCAACAATCTTCATCCGGGAATCGTAGCCGAACTTAACGCATCCGGGTCAGCGCTAGTATACGCAACTTATCTCTCCGGAAGTGGGCAGGCTGGTGACACTCCGAGTTCCATTGCGGTCGATGCCGCGGGGGACGCGTTCATTGCAGGTTGGACAAATGCCACCGATTTTCCTGTGACCACCGGAGCATTTCTCGCTACCAGCCCAGCGATCGGAGCGAAAGTATTTCTCACGAAGCTGAATCCACAGGGGAGCGGTTTGGTCTATTCGACGTACGTGGGCCCCGGTGGGGCTGGTGCCGGTGCCTCGTTTAACTCATCATATGGAGCCGTGACTATCGCGGCCATAGCCGTTAGGCTTGACGCCAGCGATACCGCCTTCGTGGCCGGTTCAACGCGTTCCGCGTTCTTGCCCAGTACCTCGGGCACCGGCTTTCTCAGCCGTTTCAGCGCGGATGGTTCCGCGCTTATTTACTCCACCGTTCTTCCAACGGACTTTTACTCTGGCGCGGCGTTGGATGTAGATAGTGCCGGCAATGCCGTTGTCGCAGGGATGGCCGCATCGGCCTCCAACTTGCCGGGCGCGCCGGATTACACCATGCCGGCTGGAGTCGGTGCTTTTCAGCAGCAGTACGCGGGCGGCATTGCGGACGTTTATGTAGCGAAGTTCACGCCGGATGGACGGCTTGTTGGCTCGACTTATCTGGGAGGTTCATTATTTGATTGGGCTCAGGCGATCGCCTTGGCGCCAAACGGGTCTGTTGTCGTGGTTGGGCAAACCAGCTCACCGGATTTTCCCGGAACGGCGCAACCGACCACTCTGCAACCAAGCGACAACCTGTCTTTCGCTACCAACATCTTTCCTTCGTTGACCATGCAAAATGCCGCCAGCTTGGTCGCGACGAGCGTTGCACCGGGTGAGATCGTTGCGCTCCGTGGCTACGGGATTGGCCCCGCAACGGGCGTGAGTGCCACCGGTCCGGTTTATCCTGACCAACTAGCGGGCGTGCAGGTCTCGCTCGGTGGTTTCGCGGCTCCCCTGTTTTACGCGCAATCGGGACAAGTTAACGTGCAAGTTCCGTGGGAACTCGCGGGTCAGACATCGACGACGGTGCAACTCTCCTATCCTGGCGTTGCCTCCATCGGTACACCTATCGAAGTGACGCCAGCGCTGCCCGGGATTTTTTTTGTAAATAATTCTGACGGCACGCGCAACTCACCCTCGAACCCAGCAAAATCCGGAGACTACATCGCCATCTACGGCACCGGCGGAGGCACCACGAATGCTCCCGGCGTCACCGGTCAAAATTGGGGATTGGCTCCGCTATCAAAGTTGGCGCTTGCGACATTCGTCGTCGTCGATGGGCAAAATGCTTCGGTGTTGTACGCGGGCTCCGCTCCGACACTTGAATCTGGTATATTCCAGATCAACGCGATACTTCCGTCTGGTCTGACGTCCGGGACTGCTGCCCTATTCGTAAGTATCGGGAATTCCTCCAGCGCTGCGATACCCATCGCGGTTGCAGCTCAATAACCACTGCCGCGCGGGGGCACGTAAACATGCGTACGCGACAGCGCTTGGTCCAACGGCAATGACTCGGGATCGATTCGTCCTTGCCGCGCGACCACTAGAGAGCGCCGCGCGGCAATTTAGAAGCTCTTTCGCTTCAGTTTGCGTATTGTACTTTGGTAGCGGCCATTGAGACTGAGGAAGCTGAAATGCAACTTGAGCTGCCGCCCCCGCAGTTGAAAGGATCATTCCACTCAGTGGCGAGCGAAATATAAGCCGCCGTACCGTCTAGATTTTGACTCGGATACCAATAAATTCTCGTACCATGGGTTGAAAGATTCGGATCTACGATAACCTCATTCGCGAGTATGGTCGACGTAGTAACATCTTCAACGAATACTTTGAACTTGTAGTAGGTATCAGTGTCTTGAAAGACGTAGGCATAGAGCTTAATCTGATCACTCGACGGAATATTGCCCAGAGAACCGTAGGTCGCATAATTTATCACCGTCGACGCCGCAGGGGTTCCCAAAGTTGGGGAGTCTTCATACACAATACTTCCACCCGTTTCGTTTGCTTGGCAATACAGAGACCCGCAGTTGGCATTTGCGGCCCAATAAAACACTATAATACCGCTGTTGCTCATATCGCGATAGAAGCCATACTCTGAGTAACCGGCATAACACTCCTGTTGGTGAAAAAAGACAGCCTCCGTCAGAGTGGTGCCCGTCCCTGAAAGAGTCGCTGAGCCACCCATTGTACCCTCGAACCAGAGACCCCTTACACCTGAATGCTGAACTGATCTCATCCCGCGTTGAGGAGGCCTATTGGGGTAGTAGCCGGTGAGATCCATCGAGCCGTTGTGCCACCACGGGGGATTCCCCGAACCGCCAGTCAGACTGCCAGCACCGTTCGGATCGCCCACCGGGTAGGTGCAGTTATCACCACCCGAGAATGGATCGGTTGAACCTCCGACCGAGACATTGGCCGTGTAGGCAAACGGAGAATGCCCCGAGACAGTCTGACCAGTCGAGGTGAGGGCGCCGTTAATGTACTGTTCGAACGTCCCCGTATCGGTCGAGATAAGCGTCTGGTTCCACGTCTGAGCCCGCATGGCACTAGCACCGCACGCAATGAGAGCCGCACACTTCAAAATTACGTTTGTCATAAAAATAATTTCCTTCCGGCCACGATATGGCCGAGGACAGATTAAGGGAAGAGTGATTGCAACCACTTACTATCGCTCGGTGGTTATAAATCGAACCATTTTTAAGGGGTAGAAAGGTTGGCGGCGTTCGGACGAAGGCTCTAATTCATAGATAATGCGAGTTTAAATTTGGACATACGCCCTCATATTGCTACGACGTGGGCCCACAGGGCGGTTCGATAAATAGCCAAAATAATTTTGGAAATGGACGTTGACTTTCCTCTATATCCGCCTTATTCTGAGCACGGTCGGCGATCTCGGGGCAGAGGAGAACCACGATGTATGGGGGCTCTCGCTTACGGGCTTTGCGGATTGATCTGCGGCTCAGCGTCCGAGATGTGGAGGCACGGTCTCACGCGTACGCCGAAGCACGGGTGGATAAACGATTCCGAATATCTCATTCGTGGCTATCCCGTCTCGAGAGCGGCTCACTTGTCCCGAACATATTTGCTTTCGAAAGTCTGAGCATAGTCTACAGAATCCCGATGGAGCATCTAATTGCGCTCTATCATTCGGACCATGTCGATGTTCCTTTGATGGCAGGCCTACTCGATAGCTTAAGGGCAACCGTGCGACTTTTTGCGCCGCCGGCGCAGGCGCCTGGAAGGACATTTTCGGCCACTCTTTCAGCCGGATTTGACTTACGGCAAACGACTCTGCTCGGAACGCTTGAGCAACTCTTTAATCCTGTGCCGCAGGATCTGTTAGCGCTCCCGATCGACTATCCGCTGCCATATGGATATATCGGATCAGACGGATCCCCGTACATGATCGAGCCGGGTGCTGTCGTTTGGCTCGACACGCGCCGCACCAAAATCGGATCGGGGTGGTTGCGCGGACAGGTTGAGTGCCCCTTGTTTTTCGTTGAGCTTCGCTCAGGATACGCCTGCGGATGGTGCGAGGTTCGTGATGGTAAGGTTCTCCTGCACTCCGGGCCGTTGCTATCAGACGTCCGTAGAGTCATGGCATTTCGCGATATCGATGTCATAGGTCAGGTTAGGAACGTCATGCTAAAGTTGCAGATTGAGCACGTGAAGATGAAATAGGTGACAAGAAAAGACTCCGAGGGGGCCGACCGCGGCTTCAAAGGCGCCGACGCGGAGCGCGCCGACAAGCGGATGATGGGATTCTTCGACCGTTACCTGAAATAGCCGCGCTATTGAAAATCCGATCTTCGGCCGATACAGGAGTGACGGATTCCCATGCGCTGCCTGCATTGCAATAAGAAGCTGAGTTTGCTCAAGTTGGCGAAAGGAGACGACTTTTGCTCTCCCGAGCACTTCGACGCGTATCAGTTCCAGTTGTCGAAAACCGCCATTCAACGGTTGATGGGGGCGCCTGCCGAAGAAGGGCCGAAACCGCTGCTCATTATCAAGGAAGAAACGCCCCCGCTCGACGCCGATTTCCAGGATATAGATATTCACGAGGAAGCTGTCCTTGCCGCCCCGGTGCCGGCGGATCAACCGCCTCCCTATGCGCCGTTTGCAATCGAGCCGTTTCCTTCCTCCGAGCCGCAGCCGCCGGCTCCTGTTTCGAACGATCCCGATGCCCACGAACCGGCCGCCTCCGCACGGGAGTTGTCATTTCCCGTCCACGAACGGGAGGCAACCGCCGGCCTTTTGAATCTCCACGCCCGCTTGGATCTTTCGGAAACAACGCCCCTGAACTGGACGTCGCCACGGAATTTCATCCTGGGCGCTGAAGGCTTTCCCAGGGACGTCATCCGGCCGCCGGGTCAGACGCTTCGAGGTCAGGAGCCGGGTTCCGATTTTCGGCAACTCGAAAATCTTGCCTCCGGCGAGCCTGCTCCGGCTTTTGAGATTGCTCCGCCGGCCGCCGCTCCGCCAATTGAGGCTGCCCCGCCGATCAATGCCCTGGCAGCCGTTGACGCGGCGCCCGTCAAACCCGCCGAGCCTGCCAGATCCGTCAAGCCTATCACTCTTCTGCCCTTCCTGATCGCGCCCTCATTTCGAGAAAGAACCGGACCGCCGACGACGTTTGAAGTCGGCAATTCGCTGCCGAATCCGTCGAATCTCGTTCCCGTTCTCGACCCGGGCCCGCCCTTGCCCTTCTCGCCTGGTGTGATCGCTCGATCGAACCCCGTCGCGCTAGCGGGGTCGCGCCAAGTACAGAACACCACTTCGTATTGGATCCAAAGCACTTCCGAAGTTCCGGTCCCAATGCCGCTCGTTCTCGCGGCCGCCAAGCAGAAAACCGATCTGGATGGCTGGCATGTTTCGAGCAACCTGATTGACTTGACCAGCAGGGCTTTCGAAGCGCGACGTCAGGCGACGGGCGCCATCGATTTCGTTCCGCCTGCTCCTCCGTCTATGCTGGTTCGCCCCGCCGATACGTTTGTGCGTCGTCCGGGTCCACCGCGGCGTCTGAAAAACCAACCACGAGCTCGCCGCACGGCTTTACCCGCCTGTGGAAACCTCATCTCGACGAGCGAGCAGCCTTGTCCCGAACTACCCAGCCACTCTTGTCCCATCGCCCCCGCCTCCCAAGCGCTTCAGACCCGGACCGTGAAAACCGCTACATTGTTCGTGGCGCCGGAGACTTGTCCGCTCGGGCGGGAACCGTCGTCCGCCGATCCACCCGCTTCCGCCATGGAATTCGGGTGGCGAGCGATCCTAGCGAAATCTCCTCTTGCGGAGCCTTTTTCGACCGCCGCCTGGCAAAATCAGGCACCGCTGTTTCTCTTTCCGTCAGCGATTGCCGATTGGGCCGTCCGGCCGGTTGAAACCCTTCCCCTTCTGCCTTGCGAGCCAGCCTGTATTCAGCGAAAAGCCGCCCGTGTGCAATCGCTCTCGGTCCCCCGGTCGACCTCTCGCCCGGCCGAGTGGCGGGGGATTGACTCTTCCTCGCCCCGCGGGGAAAGTCCAGCGGCTGCGCTCGCTCTGCCCGGCCCGCGGTTTTCGCGCGCACACGATATCTCAACCAGGGTGGAATTGTTGACCAGCGGTGCGTTGCAGGTGGCGGTTGAGCGTCCTTTTAGCCCCGCCTCCAGCGCAATTTTCTCCCGTCCTGACTTGAACCAAGTTTCCCTGACAAACTTTCCGCAGGTGAACGGCCCGGCAGCAAAGGAAACGGTCGGTTTGTGCACGCCAACCGCCTGTTGGGAATTGCGCCTTTCGGTTACTCCAGATCCGGCGGCTGTGAAATTCCTGCCTCTGCGCGAAGATCCCGTCCTGCCATGCGCCAAAGGATGGACCCGCCTGACATCCTTGCACCGGTAACGCTTACGAACTTTTACATCCGGCTATGCAGACCTTAGCGCTCTATGCCGATGCTTAAGTAGGACTCAAGCCAGGAACGGTCCAGGAAGACTATGGAAAAAACAAAGACCAAAGGTGGGAACGTGGCGACGGCGGAGCCCGCGGCGGCAGGCGGCGAGGTTGCGCTGCGGTCGTTGGCGCTGGCCGTTTCACTTCACCTCCGGGGCGAGCGGGAAGAGGCGCTGAAGGAACTGGACAGCGCCGAAGAGCATGCGGCCGCGAGCGATCTTGCGGAAATTCACGCGGCGCGCGGGCATATTCATTCCGAGCTGGGACACTTCGACGATGCCGCCGCCAGCTTTTCACGCCTCTGCGAACTGCTGCCGAACGATGCTCCTTCGCATTACCGCCTTGGTTTGTGCCAGCAGCATCTCGGTCGCTACGGGGAAGCGCTCGCGAATTTCCGCTCGGCGCTGTCTTTGGGCGACTGCGAATTGAGAACCAAGCTCGCCGCCGGCGCATGTCTGTTGCAGCTCAACGATGGAAAGGGTGCGATTGAGTTCTTCGACGCGGCCCTCGCGGAGGAGCCTGACTCCGAGGATGCGCTCTTCGGGAGGGCGGTCGCTCTCCAACTGCTGTGGGAATTCGAGGAGGCCAGCAAGATTTATGAGCTGATTCTGACCAGGAATCCAAACTCTGAAGATTCACTGGCGAATCTGATCGGGCTCAACCTTCAGCGCAAGGATTATGATTTGGTGCGGAAGTGGAGCACCCAATTGCTTGCCATCCGGCCCGACGCCATGGCAGCCCTGGTTGGACTCGCCGGAGCGTCTTTCGCCACCGGAGTCTTCGAAGCCGCCGCCAAGCACACCCTCAGGCTGACCGAATTGGCGCCGGATTCCTACGATCACTGGTTCAACCTGGGTGTCGCACTGCAGCGCCTGGGGCGTCTTCCGGACTCCGCCGACGCGTACCGGCGAGCGGGCAACATCCGGCCCGACGCGACCTTCGCCCACATTAACCTGGGTGTCGTATCCCGCGAACTGGGAGACTTACCGAGCGCGCGCTCCGCCTTCGAACGCGCCGTCCAAGCCGCGCCGGAGCGCGACGATCTGAAACTGGAGCTGGCCTCGATTATGGAGCGTCAGGGATTGCTCGAGGCAGCGGAATCGCTCTACGCCAGCCTGGTCGCCACGAATCCGAAATCAGAAAACGCCTGGTTCCGCCTCGGCTACCTCCGTCTGCAACGCGGCGATCACGCTGGCGGCATTGTGGCCTTCGAGGCCTGTATCCAAGAGCGTCCCGAGTGGCCCGAGGCGGAGATGAACCTGGGCCTCGCGCACACCCGCAGCCGGCAGTACGACCAAGCCGAAACGGTTCTGAGAAAATTGCTCGACCGGGATCCGAAATCGATCGATGCATTGAACGGCTTAGCCGTTGCCTCGCTTGAACGCGCGGATCACCCGAGAGCCCTCACCTATCATCTGGCTCTTCTCGAGGCAGGTGAGAAGTCGCCGGAGATTTACTACAACGCCGCCCTTCTGTCGCAGCAGCTCAATCAGCCCGAAAAAGCGGCGGATCTGTACCGCTCCGCGGTCGACCTCCGCCCCGATTTTGCGGAAGCTCTCTCGAATCTTGGGCATGTGCTGGAGACTCTCGGCAAGCGTGACGACGCGCTCACTTGTTGGGTTTTGGCGCTGGAGAAGAAACCCGAGCTTGCCCGCGGCTACTTCTTGCGCTAGTGCCGGCACGCCTGGCCAGCGTAGAAATCGAGGCTGCCGGTCCGAACTAGGCTTACGAGCGAGGACCCGCCGTTTCTAGCTGGCCACTGCTATCGCCGCGACCGCTTCAATTCTCGCGATCAGTTCGGCCGTACTCTCTTCGGGCAGATGCTCCACCACTGTAACGCTCGTGTGCGTCTTCACCACCGAAGTTTCTGTCCCGAGTTCCACCACAAACGTACCGTCGCCGAGCCAACCGCCAATCTGCTTCGCCCGCGTGGCGATCTCAGACTGGGACGCCTCGAAGACCGTTATTAGCTGATTCTCGGACCAGCGGAAGATCACGTCGTAGGGCCGGACCGTTGCCGCCAGCCGATCCGCCAACTGCTTTATTACCTGCCGCGATGCAGTCTCTCGCACGTTCTCCGGGATTGACCCCTGTCCCACCCAATCCACCACGATCGCGCAAAAAGGTTTCTTTATCCCAATCTCCGTTCCAAGCCGCCTCTCGGCAGCCGCGCGATTCAGAAGCCCAGTCTCCACGTCGACAAAATCCGAGACAGTCCCCTCCGCGAGCCAGGACGCGATTTCATCCCGGCGCCGCCGCAGGTCGTCGATCGTTGCCAGTTTCTCCGTATTCGTTCTCCGTGAATACGCGCGTAAACCGGCCGCGTAGCGTTGAAAGGATCGTCGGAGTTGCGCCTCATCGTCCACCTCCGCAGCCGTTTCGATGTGCTCCGCCAGATCGTCGAGAAACGCTTGTTGCAGGTCCGCGGAGGCGCTGAGTAGTTCCTCCGTCGCGTGAAGGTGGTCCCGAAGCTGCTCGGCTCGATCCCATCCCGCACGGAACCACGCGCCGGCGATGGCCGCATACTCCACCAGATCCGTTTCGACTGCGTCACGGCTCTGCTGAAGGGCGTTTGGAGTGGCGTCGAAGCCCAGCCTGCGCGGAAGTTTCAACAGACGATCGCGATACATGGCGCCCACCGCGGGACAGACTTCCGCCACGCAGTTCCCAATAGCCACAACCGCTCTCAAGTAGCAGGCAATCGCCGTTTGTTCGGCGTTTAGCTGGGTAGTTCCCGGAGTCGGCGAATCAGGAGTGAAACCTTCCATATATAGGCTGATAATCGGCATTTGCCCGCTAATATCCGCTAGGGTATATACCTTAATCCGCTTTACCGCCCATGATTCCTGGGGCGATACGGCCGCGTGGAATGAAATATCTACGGCTGAGTCCGCGGCGGTTCCGATTCCGACGCCGGCAGGTTCGGCCTTTGCCGTTCGATGCGCCATGCCACCTTGCCGCCTTGCGCAGCTGTGCGTGGGCCAGATAGTTCAAATGCACGCGGTCAAACGCCAGCCCGGCAGATGCCATCAGCTTCATGTAATCGCCGTGAGCGGTCTCATCCGGAGCCTCGGTATAGCCGGAATCCCAGGTGATGTCGGGCGACACACCGCCCGTCGCGCCACCTGTCGCACCCGCCGCGCCGCCATACCTTACGATACCGCGAACGTCAATGTTTGGCGGGAAACGCTGGCGTTAAAATAACGCCCAGATAACGCTAGGGGTCTCCCGCAAAAACGTTGCATGTTAGGGATTGTGAAAGACTTCCGGCACGAAATGTGTTTCCGACAAATAACGCCGGGTCGCGTTATTTCGATGATCCGTTCTTTGTTGAACAAGTGCTACTCCTTCTGGATCAGGGTACACCGGGAGGAGCGAAGATGCGGCGGTTGAAAAAGGCATGAGTAGCAAAATAGGGGAGA
>Ga0182024_10003440_pt1 | contig 37685 bp, 28 predicted proteins | sample P32metaG_FD_120480 | JGI IMG/M metagenome (GOLD analysis project Ga0182024, IMG submission 120480) | Permafrost microbial communities from Stordalen Mire, Sweden - P3-2 metaG (Illumina Assembly) | ecosystem: Environmental > Terrestrial > Soil > Wetlands > Permafrost | place: Sweden: Stordalen...
CCGGGGATTTCGCGGTAATTACGGGTAAATTAAGCTAAAACATAAAAATAATTCGAGGTCGTACCGTTCCACCGCAAGGCGCGTCTGGACGATGGGGATGGTTCTTTGACATTTTAAATATCGACCGGGCAATAATTCAGGGGAAAGGGATCTTGGGATCGGAATCCGGGAAAAGCAGCTACATGTTGCCGTTCCGTTGCCTTTCGTGTTGCCGGTTAAGTCTTTGACTGTCAGCACTTGTTGCCGTGTTGCCGATTTTCCGGACCTATCTATCAATTCCACCGAAAATCGCGAAGGACCCCAAAAGAGAACTCAAAATCTTCTTGCCAAAATTTCGAGGGCGGCACAGAGTCGGCATGTTCTTTGAAAACGGCGAACGTTTGTTCGCTTTGAACGCAGTCAGATGTCAGGGAACCCGGTGAGAATCCGGGACGGTTGCGCCACTGTTACGGCTACAAATTCCCAATGCCACAGGTCGAAAGGCCCGGAAGGCGGGAGTAAGGTTTGAGGCCGAAGTCAGGATACCGGTTTGGCTGTGCTCGTCGGATTCCGAATTTTTTTCGGAGTCACTTCTCCGTCAATGAGAAGGATGAGGCCAGCCTGATGAACCATTTTCATCAGGATTCGTAGGATGCCTTCATTCCCCGCTTTGCCGGAGTCTGGAGGTTTTTTTATTTCCGGGCTTCGCGCTGGTCTCGAAATTGCAAACAGTTCCGCGAAATTTTCGCGGGACAAAAATGAAAGATCAGCACATGAAAAAAATCTGTCTGGCACTGGCGTTGGCCGGTGGCATCGTTGTCCCACAAATCAGTCACGCACAATATGCCGACGCAGTGATTTCCTACACTTCCGGCACCGGCTTTGCCGCCGGTTTCACAAATGCCAGCGCCGCGCTCGGCGCCCCGGCCTCGGGCAGTTCGATCACGCCTTTTGCCCCATCCTCTTCAAAAAGTCAGCTTGTTTCAATCGGGGCCGGGGGCGAAATTACCCTGCAATTCAACACTCCGATAGTGAATGACCCGAACGATCCATACGGAATTGGCTTCGTCCTTTTTGCGAACCAGTTTTTCGTCAGCAGCGGCGGGGAAGTCAGCAGCCTGTTTGATCACGCTGCCTCTGTGGTCGTGCAGGTTAGCGCGGATGATTCGACGTGGTATACGTTGGACTCATCGCTGGCGCCTCAACCGGGGACATTATATCCCACGTACGGCGGCGGCAATCCACTCGTTCCGGTCAATCCGGCCCTGACGCTCGCGGATTTCGAAGGACAAACTCTGGCTGGTGTTGAATCGCTTTACGGCGGCTCGGCGGGCGGCACAGGTTATGACCTTGCTTGGGCAACGAATTCCAGCGGCGCCAGCGCGGATCTGGCGAGCGCAGACTATGTCAGAATCGAAGTGAACACGGGCGTCTTGGATTTGGACGCCGTTTCGGTTATGGCGGCTCCGGATGCGATGTCAACGTCGTGGGCCTTGGCTGCAATTGGCGCCGGCCTGTTCGGTCTGTATCCTCGCATAAAAGACCGGGCCTGATGAAAAAAATCTGCATGACGCTGGCCCTAGCCGGTTTGACGGCCGCCGCCTCCGGCCAGGCCGGCACTCTCACCGAAAACTTCTCCACCGACCCGTTGCAGGACGGCTGGCAGATCTTCGGCAATACCAACCTGTTTCAATGGGACTCCACCAATCAAAATCTCGGCGTCACCTGGGACTCGTCGCAAACCAACAGTTATTTTTATCATCCTCTCGGCACGATTCTCACGCGTAACGACGACTTCACTCTCGCGTTTGATATGCAATGGAATGTCGCGGAAGCCTACGGAGACGGTTTTCAAACGGCCATCGGTTTCCTCAATCTGGCGGAGGCCACGAACGCAGACTTCAATCGCAGCACGGGTTATAATTCGCCGGACTTGGTCGAGTTCGATTATTTTCCGCCGGTGGTGACTTCTGGCGCGACGGTCTGGCCCCTCTTTGTCGATTCAAACTCGGACTTCAATTGGAACGGAGCGAGTGATTATGCCCTCTACGCCCCAAATCTTGGAGACTGGTATCACGTCGTGATGACTTATAGCGCGGCAAATCAGGCGATGGTGACAACGATGACGAATTTTGAGCAAACCTCCGGCACTTCCGTCATTGATCCGCCGGCCTTTTTTTTTGACGATTTTCGCGTGGATACGATTTCCATCAGCAGCTATCAGGACGATGGCGAGGGTGATTCCATCTACGCGCAAGGAGCCGTGGGAAACATCGCCATCACATGGACCCATCCACCGATTGGATATCTGACGGGCGCAGCCAGCGCCGGGGCCTCGCAGGTGCAAGTTTACGGCCAGTCCGGATGGTCCTACACCCTGCAACGCACGACCGATTTTCAATGTTGGACAAACATTTCCCCGGTGACTCCCGGTGCCATGGCCTACCTGTTCTTGCAGGACCCAAATCCGCCGCCGGTCAAGGCATTTTACCGCGTGTGCGCGAGCCAGCCATGAATCCGACTCCCGTGCAAACGGCCTTCGATGCCAGCCGATGCCCGTTGTGCCATCAGCCCAACTCCTGCCAGCTTTGCACTGGGTCCGCCTACAAAGGCCCCTGCTGGTGCGCGGGCGTGGAAATTCCAGATGGCTTGCTCGCTCTCGTGCCGGCGGCACTCCGCAACCGCGCCTGCATTTGCCCGGGCTGCATCGAATCGTTTTGTCTGAAACAGGCCAAGGTGAAAGCCTGTCCGGCATTCACTCTCATCGAGCTACTCGTCGTCATCGCCATCATCGGAATTCTCGCGGCGATGTTGCTGCCGGTTTTGTCCCAAAGCAAATTGTCCGCGCGAAACGCGCAATGCACGGGCAATTTGCGCCAGCTCGGCATCGCGGCGGAATTGTATTGGAACGACAACGGCGGAAATTGTTTCAATTATATTTTTGCCCCAACCAATTATGGTGAGATCTATTGGTTTGGCTGGATCGGCTCGGGACAGGAGGAGCAACGCCCGTATGACCTGTTTTACGGGGCACTGTATCCGTATATTGACAGCAGCGATGTGCGGCTTTGTCCCTCGCTGGGCTACGCCCTGGAGTTGTTCAAGCTCAAAGGCACCAACATGGTGTTTAGTTATGGCTACAATTTTTACCTTTCGACGCCGAGTGGAAAACCGCAAATCAATATTTCAAAAGTCAGCCAGCCGTCTCAAATCGCCCTGTTCGCTGATGCGGCCCAGGTGAATAATTTCGAGGCGCCGGCTTCAGCCTCAAATCCAATGCTGGAAGAATGGTATTATCTGGATTTGGAAACAAATTATTCCAAGGCCAGCAATTATCCCAACGGCCATTTTCGTCATTCGCAAAAGGCGAACGTCGTCTTTTGCGACGGCCATGTCGGCATTGAATCTTTCGTGCCCGGCTCGATTGATCCCCTGTTGCCCAGTCAATACGTCGGCCAGTTGCGTCCGGAAATCTTGACGTTGCAATGACCACCAAGGAAAAGTTGGTCTTTTGCTGGAGCGGCGGAAAGGATTCCGCGCTCGCCTTGCATCGGTTGCGGATGGAGGGCCGGTATGACGTGGTGGCGCTGCTGACCACCTGTAACGAACATTTTCAGCGCGTCTCCATGCATGGCGTGCGAATTGAACTGCTGGAACAACAGGCCCGTGCCATCGGCCTGCCGCTCGAAAAAATGTTTGTCAGCCAGTGCGGTTCCAACGACGAATATCTGGCCCGGATGAAGGATCATTTGCTCGCTTTCAAGGCCCAAGGCATCACCCGCTTCGCCTTTGGCGATATTTTCCTTGAAGACCTCAAACGCTGGCGTGAGGACAACCTGGCCCAACTCGGCCTGCGCGGCGTCTTCCCAATTTGGAAAGTGGATTCGCGCGAATTGATCCGCGAATTTATCAGCCTCGGCTTCGGATCGATCATCTGCTGCGTCAACGACGCCTATCTGGATGAAACGGCCTTGGGCCGGAACATCGATGCGGATTTCATCCAGTCGCTGCCCGCCGACGTGGACCCCTGCGGCGAAAATGGCGAATTTCACTCGTTTGCTTTCGCCGGTCCGATTTTCCAACAGCCGTTGCGAATAAAAACCGGCGAAAAAGTTTATCGGCCCATCGAAGAAACTCACCCGGGCGCGGCGTCCCCCGCCTGTCCATTGCCAGGGGCGCGGCGCACCAAGGGATTTTGGTTTTGTGATTTGTTGCCTGCGCCATGAAATGACTGTCGAATCTCCATGCATCGGCGTGTGTCAACTGGCAGAAAACCAGGCGGTGTGCGCCGGATGCCATCGAACCTTGTCCGAAATTGCCGCCTGGCCCCGCCTGACCGAAACTGAAAAATTCCGTGTCTTGACAGCAGTTCGGGAAAGGCAGCGGATTCGAGCAGCCCAAACCACCGATCCACAAACCCCATGAACGAGCTGCGCATTGTTTCCTTTCTGCCGGCCGCGACGGAAATGGCGTATGCGCTGGGACTCGGCAGCCAGGTCGTCGGCGTCTCGCACGAATGCGATTTTCCGCCGGAGGCGCGAAGCAAACCAGTCGTCGTCCGCCCCGCGCTCGCCCTGGAAAAAATGAGCCTGCGCGAGATTAATGCCGCCGTCAGCGAGCGGTTGCGCAATGGCCAGAGCCTGTACCAGGTGGACGAAAATCTTTTGCGCCAGTTGCGGCCGAACTTGATATTGACACAAAACTTGTGCCAGGTCTGCGCGCCCTCCGGCAACGAACTGGCCGTCGCGCTACGTTTGCTCCAGACCAAACCGGAAGTGGTGTGGATGAGTCCGCATTCGCTGGAAGAAATCCATCAAAACCTCCTCTCTCTGGGCCAGGCGACCGGGCGTGTTGCAGCGGCCGAAGCCCACATCGCCTCGGCTCGCGCGCGATTGGAAAGAATTGCCGGGCGCACTCGCAACCTGCCCCGACGGCCCCGCGTCTTCTGCATGGAATGGGCGGACCCGATTTATTGCGCCGGTCATTGGGTGCCGGAAATGGTGGAATTGGCAGGCGGCATCGACACGCTGGCGCGAAAAGGGGCCGATTCCGGGCGCATCCAATGGGAGGATGTTCTGAAATGGTCGCCCGAAATTTTGATTTTCTCGCCCTGCGGCTTCCATCTGGAGGCAGCACTCCAACAGATTTCCCATCTCGAATCCCTACCTGGTTGGGCGGAATTTCCCGCCGTGCGCAACGGACGGGTGTACGCCGTGGATGCAGATTCCTATTTTGCGCGTCCCGGCCCGCGTGTGGTGGAGGGAACCGAACTTTTGGCCCACTTAATCCATCCAGATTTGTTTCCCTGGCATGGCCCGGTTGACGCCTTTCGCAATATATCCAACCCGACCAATTAAAATGGCGGCGCGCCCATCTCCGCCCAAATATAGGCGGCGAAAACGGCGACGACGCTGACATCCCCCGTCACCGCCAGCGGCGTCAATGCGACCTGCGTGGCCGTTCCCCGCACATCCTTAAAAACTGGCAAATCGTACGACCCCGAAGCTTTTCCGCCGCGATAAATCGTAAACGTGCATAAATTGGACGAACAGACAGCGTAACATTCCGGTGAGGCGCTGGCTGTGGGATGCGGAAGGATCGGAATGGCAGTTTGAGGTCCGACACGTGCCAAATCGACGAACACAGGTTTTTGTGCCGTCGCCACCCGTTTGAGATTGGGCTCGAGATAATAAGCCCGCCGATGGAGGTTGCCGTTGTGTTCGTACAACGCATCATATTGCACCAGAATGCCCCGCGACGTTCGGGAAATGGCGAGCTTCGGGTCGGGCGACGGCGCGACATAATCCTCTCCCTGCCAGAGGCGGCTGGTGAAGCTGGCGTCGCGGACCGATTCGCATCCGCAGCAACAGAAGCAACAGGCGGCAGCCAACAATTTCACAATTCGCGTCTTCACAAAAAACCGAATGTTACGCCGCGAATCATGCCCGTTTGCCGCAGTACCGTCAATCAAAAAATCGGCTTCCAACCCAAACTGACCCGTTTCCAAACCACCCGGTAGGTGACCCAGAAAGCTTTCGAGGCTCGCCCTCACTTGGCAAAGCTGCATGATCTTCTTGGCCGGCCATTGTACGACTGGGAAATTCTGGCTACAAAGATTTCGCTCTTCTAACGGAGCTTCACGCCCTGTGCGTTCAAATGCCACACGTACATTGGGCAATCAAAAACCGAGATGCGCCCGGCCGTTCTGCTGAACGACAATCTGTCATCGAAACTCAAATGGGACAAAACTGTATTTCGGCCCTTTGACGGAACCTTTAGTCCACAAGATTCATTGCCACTAATTTTCGCGCGCCCGAACCGGAGTGATCGACTATCGCCGGGTGGGGCATCCTCGGGAAATGATTGCTGGTGATGGAAAAGTCGGCCGCCTTGGGCGTGATGTTAATGCCGAGGCTGGTGTCGTCGAAGGTGCAGCCATTGATCAGAACACTTCGGCCGCCTTCCAATTGCACTTTGGCCGCGTTGGGCCACTTGTCGCCGTTCTTTTTAAAGAGACAGCCGGTGACGGTCGCGGAATCGCACTCCTTAATATGCAGGCCGTGAGCGCCGTTGGCGCGGAGATCGCTTCCGCTGATGACGATGTTGCCGCGGCCATATAATTGCACGGAGTAGAGATGGGCCCAAAGACTGCCGCCATGAATGCGCAGGACGTTGGTAGCATCGACTTTCACGGCAACTTTGGAGAAATCGACGGTACAATTATCCATTCCGCCCCAGACGGCACCAAGTTTCCCATCGGGGTAACGGGTTTCAATGAAATGAAACCCGATCGCGGCGGCGACGACCGCACAGTTGGTCAGGCGGATTTCGTCGTTTTGGCCGAGGCGGAAACCGGTGCAGGTCTCAAGCAACTCAGGCGCGTAGTTCCAAACTTCGATGTTGGTCAAAGTGGACACGTCCATGGTGTGGGCGATGAAGAGGCCGCATTTTCGGGCGTTGACGATAAAAACGTTTTCGATGTTGAGGCGGCCAATATTGGTCGAGCCGTCCCACATGATTCCTTCGGTGGGATTTTGGATCTGGAGATTTGTCAACGAAACCCCGCCGCCTTTGAGCAAAATGCACGGGCCGGGTGGAAAGTTTGCCTCGTTCTTAGAGCTGAAAATGAAATTGAGCCCATGCACGGATGCGCCGGGTTCCGCAATAATGCACGGCTCGGAAGCCGGCAAGTCCGGCAGTAGCGTGGGCAGCGGATGGGAATCCGCCGGCCAGCCCCCAGCGGTTTGCCCCAGCAAAAGCGCGCTATGAACCTGAAGCGGCGAAGTGAGGCGATAAGAGCCGCCGGGAACCAGGACGGTTCGGCCCGAGTGAAGTTTTGCCGCGGCGGCGAGCGCCTTGTGGAAGGCGGCGGTGTCATCGGCGTTGCCATCGCCGATAGCACCAAAATCGCGGACGTTAAGGGCGGCGGCGCTGGAGGCTGGATCAGCGGCCGGGGCTGCAAGCGCAGCACCCGCCACGGTCCCGGCGGTCATAGCCTGCAAGAACCGACGCCGTGAGGACGGTTGGATGGGCGAACTCATAGCGACAATGTTTTGCCGCCCGTTAAAGTTGTCCAGCACGATTTGCCCGCTAATGTGCCAAGCGTTGCTTGTCAAAGGGGGTCGAAGAAGTAGAAATGTAGCTTTACCCCGTTCTGCTGAACGACAGTCTGTCATCGAAAACTAAATTGGAAAAAGCTATAGTTTGATCCCTTTGACGACGTCGGGTTCGACGGGATGACCGACTGACTGGCGCAAAAACTTCATATGAACTCCAGAAGAAAGAACTTGCCAAGGCGGGGCGGTTGCGGCGTTATTCGCCGTTGATGATGAATAATGGGCGGGCAGCCTCTCAGCGTTACATTCCCCTGGCGTGCTGGGTCGTCGTTCTTTTGACTGCCCTTCTTATCTGCCTCAAAATTGTCGGTTACGGCTTCATGCCCTCGGGCGATGCCCGCCGCCACGTCGCCAAACCGTTTGCCAACAAGCCCTACTCTCAAATCGTCATCATGCGGCCGGAATATGTCGTCGATCATAGTCCGGGTTGGGAATGGTTGCTGGGCGTTTTGCACCGTACCTTCGGATGGGGCGAGGACGGTTTGATGAGTTTTTCAATTGCGAGCCTGATTCTCTGGATTTTTTGCCTGCCGCTGATCTGGCTGCGCCGGCCGGAAGCGTGGCTAGCCGCCATCCTCGCCCAGATGATTGCCATACCGGAATTGATGACGCGGTGGGTGCAGGCGCGGCCTTACCTGGTGACCGAAGGGGTTTTCATCGCCCTGCTCTTTTCCTGGTCGAAGGATGAAACGAAAAATCTTCCTTGGCGAAAACTCATCTTGACATCGGCGGGGTTTGTCCTGGCCATTTGGATGCATGGGATTTGGTATATGTGGGTTCTGCTGTTTGCCGCGTTTTTTCTGGCGCAACGCTGGCGGATCGGTTTTCGGCTGATCGGGTGCTGGATGGCCGGAACCGTGGCTGCCGCCCTCTTGACGGGAAAACCATTTGCGTTTCTTTACGAAGCCATCTTTCAGGCCCACACCATGTACCAGGAACATCTGCCGGGATGGATGCTGGTCGGCGAGCTGCAACCCAGCCAGGGCGAGTTTGCCACTTTGACGCTGCTGGCTTTGGTTTATCTCTGGCTCAAAACGCAGAACAAGGTCGTGCGCCCATTGTTTCTCCAGCCGGTCTTTTGGATGATTGCCATCAACTGGGTCCTCGGCTTTTTCGCCGACCGGTTTTGGGCTGATTGGGGAATGCCAGCGGCCCTGGTCTGGATGGCCACGCAACTCGACGATGCGTTGCCGGCCATGGCCCAGGACGGTTCGGGCAAGCGGCTGATGTTGTGCGGCCTGATTGCGCTGCCGCTTTTTCTGGATGCGACCAATGATGCGGGCCAGCGCTATACTTTCTCCCTCAACGAAACTTTCGCGCGGGCCGATGATCCACACCTCAAGGGCTGGTTCCCGGAGAAAGACGGGGTTTTTTACGCGGACAACATGCGGTTTTTTTTCAACACGTTCTACGCGAATCCGCAGGGTGACTGGCGTTACAACGTGGGTTTTGAACCCGCGCTCATGCTGCCGGAGGATTTGCAGGTTTATCGCGCCATCCAACGCAGCGGCCATGACCCCGCCGCTTATGAGCCATGGATCAAGAAAATGCGCCCGGAAGACCGTTTGGCCGTTGAGGGCCAGTACCAGCCGGCCCTGCCGCAACTGGAATGGATTCGCGCCGGTGATGTATGGGTTGGACGGCTGGCGAAGAAAAGTCAGTAACCTCCGGCAGAGCCGGAGGCTTGAAATAGCGTGAACCGCTCAAAACGGTTGTTTGTTCCGTTAGCGGCTCAAAGCGGCCTCAGCGTAAGTTGGTCCAAACGCTGGTCTTCGTTCTCTTGCTCCCGAATATATCGGCGCACCGCGCCTTCGTCCCGGCCCACCGGCGACCCCAGTAGCCCCTAGCCCAAAACTGCTGGCCCACAAATCTCTTTCTCCTCCCGGCCCACATCCGGGCTATGTGGATGGCCGTTTTCCCCTTCATAAACCCCATCACCTGTGCCACCGAATACTTCGGTGGAATCGCGTCGTCTGGGGCGGCGACTGGCCGGGTTGCAGCGACGGAAAATTTGTTCGGTTCAGCGAGGGAATCGCAGCGGGCGCAATTATTCCATAAAAACGCGGAGCGGATTTATCCTGTTTAGCCCGGATATTTTGAACGAGAGGCCGAAATTTTGGCGGGCCACTCTTGGGATGAATTAAAGGCGCTTGATCTCTTGGAGAAGCCACGCGCGCGCGAAAGCCCAATAGTTTTTTGCGGTGGAAAGTGAAATGTCGAGAATCTGAGCGACTTCCTGATTCGTACGGCCGCCAAAATAACGCAGTTTCACGATCTCGGCCTGAACCGGGTGTTCCTTGGCGAGTTTGTCCAGGGCTTCATGCACTGCCAACAGTTCATCATCGGCTTGGGGTGCGACCAGATCACACTCCTCGAAATCAACACGCTCATATCCTCCACCTTGGCGGCGAGTGCGTCTGCGGCGCGCCCGATCGATCAGAATCCGGCGCATCGCTTCGGCCGCGGCGGAATAAAAGTGAGCGCGGTTCTCAAAGCTCGGGTTCTCTAAACCTACAAGGCGCAGCCAGGCCTCATGCACCAATGCAGTCGGTTGGAGCGTCTGACCGGGTTGTTCCTGCGCCAGCTTGCGAGTCGCTAATTGACGCAACTCCTGATAAACCAATTCCAGCAGTTCGTCGGCGGCCTTAGGGTCGCCACGTTCCACTGCAGTCAGCAATACAGTCGCATTGCTCGTGTGTTCGGACATGGACTTCACTATAGAAAGTATCGGTAGATCTCTGTTTAAGCAACCTTGGATTGCAGCTCCCTTAAGAGCTTGCCCTGCTTCTTACTTGCCTTGAGCCGCCGCCGGTGACTCAACGAGCGCGGTCGCCTCGTCCAACTGAATCCGCGCATAGAGCCAGGCCAGCCAGGCGTTTCCCGGATCCTCGGCAATACCCAGTGGCATAATGCTCGGCGCAGATGCGTCCCCTTTGGCCAACATAGCCCGCGCCTCATCTTGCTTTCCAAGCTGCCAATCAGCCATCGCCAGCACGGCATAAGCCTGTCCATAGGGATCAATGCGGGAACTTTCGACTGATTTTTGGGCCCATTCGACCGCCTCGGCAAAATGCCCCTGTCGATATTCAGATAGGGCCTTGCAGAGTTGGAAGAAGGGCATTGCGCCCAAGTCTCCAGTTCCTCGCGTCACTGCAGTGTCAGCTAGGTGGCCGATCACCGGCAAATCCGCTTCTGAAGAAGGAAGAAAGAGGCAAGCCTTCGCCACCTGGTCAGCAACATAGAAGTTGGTTGTGTTGGCGAACATGGCGAGAAGTCTCTGGCGGAATTGTTCGTAGGCGGGGCGGTCGTGAGTTTTGACCAGAAGCGCAGCCAGCACGGGAAAACGCGTATCGTGGAAGGGTTGATGTTTGATTGCAAGAGCGGCATCGGCCGCAGCTTCCTGCCATCGACCTCGACGTGCTTTGAGATCAACCATGAGAGCCAGGAGGTCAGCGCTTGACGGCTGCGTGACGAACGCAGGGGTAAGCGTTTCGTCTAGCAACTGTTCTGCGCCGCCGAACTTTTTCTCAGCCATAAGGACGCGGGTGAGAGTCTCCAATTCGGACACCGCTTGCGGAGTCTCGTTCTCCCCCCGTTTGCGCCACGAGGCCAGCGCTTCGCGATGCACCTGCTCCGCTTCCGCCAATTTGCCTTCGACTTCGAGTGTTGAACCCAGACAGCTCAGCGCATACAACGCTAGCGGATTCTCGTTCTCCCCCCTGTTGCGCCATCCTGCCAGTGCTTCCCGATGCATCTGCTCAGCTTCCGTCATCTTACCTTCGGCTTCGAGCGTCGAACCCAGACTGCGCATGGTCTCAAACAAATCCGGATTGTCCTTGTCCAGCACCTTGCGTTGTATCGAAAGGGCCGCGCTCAAGGAAGAATAGGCTTCGTTCAGATTCCTTCTTTGCCGCATGCGATCTCCGATCAGGTAGAGAGATTTGGCCACGTCCGGATGCTCACTCCCAAGAAGCTTCTGGCGTATCGCGAGGGATTCCCGCTCCAACGCTTCCGCCTCCTCCAAATTGCCCCTGGCGCCTGCCGCCCAAGCAATATCGTCCAGCGAATACGCCACCCATGGGTGTTCGGAGCCAAGCAGTTTGAGTCGTATCGCCAGAACTTCCCGCGCCATCGCTTCGGCTTCGGCCCACTTGCCTTCGTCGCCCAGAATAATACTCAGGTTACGGAGCGAGTCCGCCACCTCCAAGTGTTCCTTTCCGAACAATTTTTGCCTGATTCCCAACGCTTCCCGAGCCATCGGCTCTGCCTCAGTTAGCTTTCCGAGCTGCCTATACACAGCGCTTAGATCATTCAGCGAAGTGGCCACATCGGCATTCTCGTTGCCGAAGAGCCGCCGCCGAATGGCGAGCGCTTCCCCGTCCGCTCCTTCCGCCTTGGACGGCTTGTTCTTGGCCATAAGCACCAGACCCAAGTCGTTGAGCGACGCAGCCGCCTCTGGACTATCCGGGCCGAACAACTTCCGGTCGATCGCAAGCGCTGCTCGATGCATTTCTTCAGCCCGATCAAAATTCCCGATTTCTCGATAGAGCCTGCCGATGAGGGTGCGCAGTTCAGCTTCGACTGCGGGTTGATTGGTCATTTCTTTGCCGACGTGTTCAGCCGTTTGATCCAGGATCGCCCGCAACGTCGTCGTATCCCGGCCGAGAGCAACGGAAGGTGCGACGCCATTCAGCATGTCTTCGAGGAACTTCGTGACTTCTTGACTCTTGGCCGACGCATCTTCCGCCTCACGGCGTGATCGCCGCTCCCTCGCGAGAGACGCCGAAACCACGATCAAGCTCACAACCAGGAGCAGCGCGATGACACCAATGCCAATGAATAGAAGCTTATTGCGCAGCACTGTCTTTTGAAGTTTGTAAAGCTTGCTGGGAGGGCGCGCCAAAATGGGTTCATTGGTCAAATAACGCTGAACATCCAGAGCCAGCCCGTTCGCAGTTTCGTAACGGCGCCTGCGGTCCTTCTCAAGAGCTTTCATTACGATCCAGTCCAAGTCGCCTCGAACCGAGCGAATCAGAGCCGGAGGCGCGGACTGGCGGTGTTGGGCAGTGGTCGTCAAATCTGCCGCGGCCATCGTACTCAGACGCATCGAAGGCTGGTCGGGGTCTCTTTCACGGATGACTCGCCGAATTTCGTCCAGTCCCCCCTTCATCAACGACCCGCCATCAAATGGCGGTGACCCGGTCAGCAGCTCATACAGAAGCACCCCCAGACTGTAAACGTCAGTGCGCGTATCCACATCCACGCCGCTCAGGTCCGCCTGTTCCGGGCTCATGTACGCGGGTGTGCCAATAAGCATCTCGAAAGCCGTGAAAAGCGTTCGATCCGTCAGCCGCTGGTTGGTGGTCGCTTTTGCTATTCCAAAATCGATCATTACGGGCAACGCCGAGCCCCCCTCAGTTGTTGTCACCAGGATATTGGAGGGCTTGATGTCCCGGTGGATTATTCCCTTCTGATGAGCATGTTGAACTGCTCGGCAAACCTGGACGAAAAGGCTGAGTCGCTCTTCCGTGCTGAGCGATTTGCTATCGCAGTAATCCGTAATCTTCACGCCCCTCACCAATTCCATGACAAAGTACGGACGAGCGGATTCTGTCGCGCCAGCGTCAAACACCTTTGCGATGCTGGGGTGATCCATCAACGCGAGCGCCTGGCGTTCAGCCTCAAATCGGGCCATGACACTTTTGGTGTCCATTCCCGCTTTGATGATTTTCAAGGCGACCCGGCGGCGAACCGGTTGCTCCTGTTCGGCCATATAAACCACGCCGCACCCGCCTTCACCAATTTGTTGCAGTAATTTATATCGGCCAATCCAATCACCCGGTTTCTCGCCAACAGAAACCTCAGCCCTGCCTTCCGGCACGGCCTCAGGCGCGGGTTGCTCCAGAAAATCGCCAGCTTGATCATGGGCTTTCAGCAATCGTCCGACCCGTTGGCCCAGTTCCTCGTCAGCCCCGCAGGCACGCTCCAGGTAAACGGAACGCTCGGCAGCAGACAATTGGAGGGCCTCCGCAAAAATCACCACATCACGATGGGGAGAATCATTCATGGGATCTTGCGGATCATGCTTTATTGTTGGCTGCTCCGTTCTTAATACGTTTTAATGTAAATCTCACCCCGCAAAGGAGCAAGGCTTCCTCAATCCCGTCCGTAAAGCGGGTGATGGGATCGACAAGGAACTCGGCGGCATGCCACGTTAAGCGATTCAAGCGGTAATCGAATCGTACTGATCGCGTCTTTCTCACGGTCTCACAGCTCGTCGGAAATTCAAGACCGCATCAGTTGTTGGGGTTGATGCTACTCACATAAGTAAAAGCGAGATTTCCGGGTGAAACGGCCAACAGGTGCCATAGAAAAATCGCACCGCTCCTTGTGGCCAATCTTCCGAGAAACGTCAACCCGAACTTGCCGTGTGACGGAAACCGGGGTTCATCTTGACTCTGCTACCGATAATGTGCGGTTGCGCCGCACCGCCGATGGAGATGTTTCGTAAGTGTCTGTTTATCAATAGTTTGAGCGAGCAATACCCAGCAAAGTGTCCTCGGCAACCAATAGGACGTAGCAGTGTCAAGATGCACCCCCGAAACTGTTCAAAATGTCTTAAAATAGGCCTAACAAAAATCTGCGCGAATATTTGGCCTTTTTCATACGAAATCTCGCATTTCTATATAAGAGCACTATGAAAATAAAAACCTCAACCACCGTCTCGGTCTGTGGCTGCAAGCGTATCGGCCCGGCGCAAGGCCGGTTTGCAACCGGGGCGATGACAGCTTCATTTGTCGGCAATGTTCAATCTTCTTCGCCGAAGAAAGTTACAAGACGCGCTAGCGCCAGCGTGTTAAATTCATACACGATCACTAAAAAGCCATGAAAAGACATATCGCGAAGCCGTCTCTGGAAACCTGTCGGCGCAGGTTGGTGAAAGCACTGTGTGCCAGCGCCTCGATTAACTTGGTTGATCAAATCCCCCAACACGAAATATGAAAAAACAAAACTCAGTCCGTCGCGTCTCTGGACACTTGCTGCTTTGCACGTCAATTGTCAGCATGCTTGCTGCCGTTGCGCAGGCACAAAATGAAAACGCAACCTGGCAAACCCCCGTCACAATTGCAGGAGCTTCCGACGTGAACACCGAGGGAACGTTTTATGGTTCATGGGCGCCCTATGATGGCAATGCAAACACATTTCCGGTGAACGGAGTGGTCTTTCAGGGATACGCCTCTCCGCCGGGCTTTGCCACCGGGAGTGGATTTAATTCCGGCTACAATTCCTACGTCAATCCAAATACGGCGAACGCCAACTACAACGCCCTTTTGCAATATGCGTCGTATGACGGCAGCGGCAACGGCAGCGGCGATACAATCACCTGGAGCGACACCCCGGGGCACACCTATCTGATCCAAATCTGGGCGAATGATGGCCGCGGCAACGGCCGGTCTGAAACCTTTACCGGCGGCGCCAACACTTCCGCCAGTTTGGTTTTTGGAAATTTTCCTGGCCAATATATCATCGGAACGTATGTAGCGGATAGTTCCGGCTCGGAGACGATTACGTTGAGCGGAGCGGGTTCTGTCGGCGGCAACTACCCCCAAGTCAACCTTTTGCAGATTCGCGATATTACTGCGACGGTGGTTACGAATTACCAGAGTGACGTGCTCGGTGATAATCCTTTGGCATATTACGCGTTGAACCCAGGCTCGGATCCCTCCGGCGTCTCCCCCGATTTGACCGGCAACGGCAACAATGGGTCTGCTAACGACATTACGCCCGCCACCGGGCCTTCACCGTACATCACCAACGCGGCAAATTTCGTTGCAGCCAACTACTCCTATGATGATTTGAGCGAAGGCCCCAATGCTGCCTTATTGAACTTTTCCGGTCCAATCACGCTGGAAGCGTGGGTGCAGCCGTCCAGCTCATCGGAATTCGCAGATATTCTCGCCAAAGGTTATGATGCGAGCACGTATAACGAAATTGTCTTGCGCGTCAATGGCCCCTACGGCGCCAACTACTACGGAAGCTCGGGAAGTGTGCCTGAACAAGGCGGCTCCCAAATCACCAACTGGACCTATGTGGTTTTGTCCAGTGACGGGGTCAATTGCAGCCTCTACATCAACGGAGGTTTGGTTTCACAGAATTCAGATCCCAACGGATCGGTTAATTTTTCCGATGCCTGGGTGATTGGAGATGGCAGCAGCGCCGGAAACAATCGATTGTTCGACGGCAATATCAGCGAGGTGGCCATTTATAATTACGGCCTGAGCGCAGCCCAAATCCAGTCGCATTACTACTTTGGCATGGCTGGCACCAACAACCTTAACTATGCAGTTCCCATCATCACCAACCAACCGCAACCACAGGCCGCTTCTCCAGGTGGAACCGTCACTTTTAATGTGGGAGCTTTAAGCGTGTTGCCGACAACCAACCAGTGGTATTCCAACAACGTCCCCATCACCGGCAAAACCAGTGCGTCGCTTACATTAAGCGACGTGGAGCCTTCTACGGTGGCTAATTATAGTGTTGTTGTCGGCAATAATAATGGAACCAGCACCAGCATTTCGGCGGCCTTTACTTTACTGCCAGCCGGAACCTTGGAATGGAGCGCGAACAATAATAATGGGGTCTGGGACACGGATAATTCGGCGAACTGGATTAATCTGGCAAACGACGAGCAGACGGTGTTCATCGCCGGCGAGCAAGTTTTATTTGACGACACCGTCGGTGTGCCAACCAGCGTGACTGTGAACGGCACGGTTTCACCGGGCGTAATCACCGTTGATGCCAGCACCAACAATTTCACCATTAGTTCGGGCGCTATGAGCGGATCCGGCAGTTTGATCAAGGACGGTTCCAGCACCTTGACGCTCGATACGCCCGGTCTGACCGGGACGGTCACAATCAGCGGTGGTGCAATCTATGCTGGCAATAACAGCCTCGATTCAGCCTCTTCCATTACAGTCACCAATAACTCCACTTTGGATCTGGCTGGCGCCACCTTCTCTGGCAACACACCCATCACCGTCTCCGGCACGGGTCTGAATGGTGAAGGCGCTCTTTACAACAGTTACAGCGATTATCCGCAAGAGAAGTTGAACATCACGATGGCCGGCGACACGATGTTTGGCGGCTCCGCCCGTTGGGATTTTGCCTCTGGTGCGGAAATCAGCGGCGCACACAACCTGACTTTGGACTGGTCGGCTGGCGCCGGCTATGGCCAATGGAACTCCATCACCATTGGGGCCAATGTGTCGAGCGTCCTTGTGACCAACGGGAGCACTCTTGGTTTCTCCGGCATGGACACCAGTTGCCAAAACCCCGCCACGCTCTTTAGCATCGGCCCTAATTGTCAGCTTGTGCTTTATAGCGGTGGATTTAATGGAAGCATGTCGGTCGCCAACGGTGCGATCGTAACTGACTACAATGGCGGAGTTGCCTTCAACGGCAGCATCATCCATCTCTTCAGTGGCGCAACGTTCTATCTCTATGGCGCAGGCACTGCCGTCAATGGCAACGACCTCATTTTTGAGAACAACTGTCAATGGGTGAGTTATTACAACTCAGGTGTGAACACCATAAATAATGCCGTTACATTGAATGGCGTTGCGCACTTTATTATCGGCAACCACAACATGGTTTACACAAACGTAATCAGCGGCCTCGGCGGCTTTGTGGAAGACTACTATGGCAACGAGATAGTGCTTTCAGCGGCCAACACTTACAGCGGGCCAACCATTATCGGCAGCAGCGGCAATAACCCGGAAGTCGCTTTGACCGGCACTGGTTCGATTTCACAAAGTTCACTCATTTTCTTTGGCGGCAATGATCCCACAGTGGCGCATCTGGACGTGAGCGGTCGCTCCGATCAAACCTTGACCCTGGCCAGCGGCCAGACGTTGGCCGGCATCGGCGGCATTACCGGCAGCCTGGTGGTCTCATCCGGCGCGACCCTCTCCCCGTCTGGAACCAATACGACGATTGGCATCACGACTGGCGCCAACAGCACCGGCACCATTGCGGCCAGCGGGGCCGTGACGCTCAGCGGCACGACCGTCCTGAAACTCAATGGCTCAGGGGTCAACGACGAAGTGCAGGCGGGCGCGGGCATCACCTATGGCGGCACGTTGAACTTGGTTAACACCAGCGGTTCGCCGCTGGCCAATGGCAACAGCTTCCAGATCTTCAGCGGATCGAGCTATTCCGGTTCGTTTTCCAGCATCACCCCGGCCACACCTGGACCCGGTTTGGTCTGGGACACGAGTCACTTGAACATTGGCGTGTTGGAGGTGGCGGCTCCGAGCATCACCAGCGTCTCGCAATCGTCCGGCAATTTGATCTTCAGCGGCATTAATGGCCCGCCCGGCGGCACTTTCCATGTGCTGACGTCAACGAGCCTGACGACTCCGTTGGCGGACTGGACAGTACTCTCAACCGGTTCCTTTAACGCAAACGGAACCTTCAGTGTTACCACGGCCATTAATCCAGGCGTGAATCAGCGGTTCTATGTGATTCAATCTTCACCGTAAATCTATGTGTTGCCATCAACAGGATTCGTTAACGAACGGACAAATTGAAGTTGATTTGCAACGGGGGGCTGCGTTCACGTTGATTGAGTTGCTGGTGGTGATTGCCATCATCGCCATTCTGGCGGCAATGCTGTTGCCAGCCTTGGCGAATGCAAAGTTGCAGGCGTACCAAGCCAAGGACATTAACAACCTCAAGCAACTGACCCTGGCTGGCCAGATGTATTACGATGATAATCAAACTTTTATCGGTGCGACCACCAATAATCCTGACTACAGTCAGGGTGATTGGATGGGAACCATGCTTTCTTATTACGGCAATGCGACCAACTTAATTATTTGTCCCGCAGCCCCGGCCTTGGCAACGAACGCCCCGGGAGTAAATATCACCGGAACCAGTGCCAGCGCCTGGTACTGGGGGATTTCCACTCCGACTTATGCCTCCAGTTATGGCTTCAATAAATGGCTTGAAAGCAGCATATTATATCCCCCTGCCGACACTAATAATTACGAGAAGGAATCCAACATCGCCCATCCGGCAGCAACGCCGGTTTTTATGGACAGCGCGTGGGTCAACTTATGGCCGCAGGTGACTGATACCCCGCCTACAAGTTTGTATGATCCCATAGATAATCCCGGAACAGACCCGTCCGGCATGACGCGGGTGTGCATAAACCGCCACCCCAAACCGGCAACTTCTGCGACCCCGCTCCTTAAACCGGGCAACACTCCTTTGCCCGGCAACATTGTGAGTGGATTCTATGATAACCACGTTGAGTTGGTAAAACTGGAAAATCTTTGGACTTATTATTGGAATCCCAACTGGGTTCCAAGGACAACTCCGCCCCCGATTCTCCCCTGACATGAAAGCCCCAGCGTGGATTGTGGGCACGCTTTTGCAGACGTTTCTTTTATTAAAGCCCGCCGCAGCCGCCCCGTCGTTTCAACAAATCGGCAACACGCTGGTGATGTCCAACGCCGACGTCCTGCTGAAATACAATTTGAAAGCCGGCACCACGGATTTCTACTGGCAAAACTCCAAGAAGATTTCCAGTTTCTACAGCGGGGTCGGGTTGAGCACCGGATATGTCAAAGGCGTCAGTTACAGCAGTTGGAGTTACGCGGTCAGCGGCAGCAACCAAGCCGTGGTCACGGCGACCGGCCGCGGGCTGCCGACGATGAACCAGTATTTTACGCTCGACCAGAATGACAGTTTTTTGGTTCGGGTGGACATGGTTGGAACAAACCTGAGTGCCAATTGGATGGGCCCGGTGGTGGTGGATTCGACCGGCTGGGTTAATATTGGCATCACCAACGACAACTGCGCGCTTGTCGTCCCTTTCGACAACGACGGGTTTGTCTCTTACGACGCAATGCCGATGAACAGTTCCAGCACCGGTTACGAAGTGGGCGCGTTTTATGACAACACTTCCCGCAACGGATTGGTCGTTGGCTCGGTCACCCATGATACCTGGAAGACCGGGATTTTTTTCGACGGAGCCGCCAATCAATTGAGCCTGTTGAATGTGTTCGGCGGAGCAACGTCGTCGTGGGATGAGATGCCGCACGGGTCGGTGGTCGGGAATGTCATTTCTTCGCCGACCGTCTTCGTGGGTTTCGGCCCCGATTGGCGGGAAACGATGCAGAATTTCGCGGCTGAGAACACTAATTTCGCTCCGAGACTGGCCTGGACCAACGATGTGCCGTTTGGCTGGAACAGTTGGGGTGTTATCCAGGAAAATATCAGTTATGCCGATGCGATCGCTGTCTCTGATTACTTTTATGTCAATTTGATGTACAACAATTTCAGCGACAGCGGCACGGTTTACATCAATCTTGATTCCTATTGGGACAACTTGAGTAGCTCGCAACTGCAGAGTTTCGCCAGCCATTGCCACGCGCACGGCCAGAAGGCCGGCATTTATTTTGGCCCGTTCACCTATTGGGGCACCGCAGCTCAAGGGTCAAATACACTGATAACCGGCAGTTCCACTTATTATTGGAGCAATGCCTATTTAAGAACCACCGATGGAGACGTGCAGACGGTTGATGGCGGCATAGCGCTGGATCCGACGCATCCCGCCACAAAACAATGCATCAATTATTACATCAACGAATTCACCAACTGGGGGTTCGACTACGTGAAACTTGATTTCCTGTCGCACGGCGCTTTGGAAGGAGTCCACTATGACAAGACTGTGACAACTGGGATTCAGGCCTACAATCAAGGAATGCAGTATGTTCTGAATGCAATCAATGGGCGCATGTTCATCAGCGAATCCATCGCCCCGCTTTTTCCCTATAAATACGGCCATAGCCGGCGCATAGCTTGTGATGCAGAAACTTCCCTGATTTCCAACACCGAATACACCATGAACTCGGTTTCCTACGGCTGGTGGCTGGACGATTTATACCAGTTTAACGATCCTGACATCATGGTGTTTAACGGTTATGGCGCCACCACGAATGAAAACCAAAGCCGTCTCATCAACTGCGCAGTGACTGGCGTTTTTCTGGACGGCGATGATTTGACCACTTCCGACGGACAAGCCGCCGTGCAAGGGATGCTGACCAACCAAGCCATCGATGCGGTCGCCCGCGTCGGCCAAACGTTTACTCCTGTTGAAGGCAACACCGGCACCAGCGCCGGCAATATTTTCGTCCGCCAAAATGGCGCAGACTGGTACCTCGCTGTTTTCAACTACACTTCCAGCGCCGAGATCGATACGGTCAATCTGAGCCGTGCCGGTTTGCCGTCGGGAAATTACAGCGCGGTGGATTTGCGGAACGGAACAATGACAACCGTTACAAGCGGTTCCTTGAATGTGAGCTTGAACGCCGGCCAATCCAGGTTGTTTCAGTTGACAACCTATGTGCCGGCGAATTTGCGATGGAGCGCGAACAACAATGACGGGGTCTGGGACACCGACATTTCGGCGAACTGGATCAATTTATCGAACAACCAGTCGTCCGTGTTCAACGCCACTGATCAGGTTTTGTTTGACGACACCGTCGGTGCGCCGACTAATGTGATTGTGAGCGGGATGGTTTCACCCGGTGTGGTCACGGTCGATTCCAGCACCCATAATTTCACGTTCAACGGCACCGGCTCCATCAGCGGTCCGGGCGGCCTGGTCAAGGAAGGTTCCAGCACGCTGACAATCGCCAGCCCGGCCAATTTCACCGGGCCGGTAACGATTAGCGGCGGCACGATCTATGCAGGTGATTATTCTTTCGCTTCGGTTTCATCTGTGACGATTACCAACAACTCCACGCTGGATTTTGGAGGCGGCTCTTTAGACGGCAACATACCCATCACCGTCTCCGGAGCTGGCGTCAATGGTGAGGGCGCGCTCTATAACAGCAACTATCCGCTGTATGATTCATTGGGCGACCAGACCTTGGCCATCACCCTGGCCGGCAATACGACGTTCGGTGCCGCCAGCGGCGGCGGCAACCGTTGGGATTTGGCGGACGGGTCCATCTTGAGCGGCCCTTACAAGGTGACCATCAATTTCCCCGGCGGTTATGGCGAATGGGACACGGTGTCGATTGCCGGCAATGTGGGCGATTTTGAACTGGCCCAGGGCAGTTGGGGACTCAAGGGCTTGGGCGCTGGCATGGGAAATCCCGCCAACACCCTTACAGTGGACTCTGGCACGACCCTTGATATTTGGAACGGCACGGGTGGGACGACCAACGGTTATAACAAAAACTTCCATGTCCTGGCCAATGGGGCCTGTCAAATTCTAACCGGGTTCAATTACTTCAATGCCAATATGACGTTGGAAAATGATGTGGCATTTACGGCGGTTTATGGCAGTGGCGATCAGTCAGTGAATGGCACCTTTACTCTGAACGGCATCGTCCACTTCATGCTCGGAGACGCCAATTTCATCTTTACCAACGTAATCAGTGGCCCCGGCGGGTTCGTATGGGATGCTTACAATCATGAAATAATATTGCAGGCCGCCAACACCTATACCGGTCCGACCGTTATTGGAGCCGGATTGACTTTGGCGCTGGGCGGCAGCGGCTCCATTGCCGGCAGCGCCCTGATCTTCTTCGGCGGCTCTAATGCTGCCAACAACTCGCTGGACGTGAGCGGTCGTTCCGACCAAACCTTGACCTTGGCCAGCGGTCAGACTTTGGCTGGCATCGGCAGCATCAATGGCAGTTTGGTCGTATCCCCAGGCGCGATCCTGTCGCCATCTGGAACTAATATCACGCTGAGAACAACTGAAGGTTCCAGCAGCACCGGCATCATCGCGGCGAGCAACACCATCACGCTGAACGGCACGACCGTCGTGAAACTCAATGGTTCGGGCGTCAATGACCAGGTGCGTTCGGGCGCGGGCATCACCTGTGGTGGCACGTTGAATCTGGTCAACATCAGCGGTGCGCCGTTGGCCGATGGCAACAGCTTCAAAGTCTTCAGCGCCGCATCTTATGCCGGTTCGTTCGCCAGCCTCACCCCAGCCACACCCGGAAGCGGTCTGGTTTGGGGCACAAGTCAATTGAACGCTGGCGTAATCAATGTGGTTGCGGCTCCGCAGCCGGTTATCAACAGCGTCAAAATATCAGAAGGTAATTTGATTTTTAGCGGCACAAACGGCCTAGCGAGTGGCACTTTTTATGTGCTAACGGCGACAAACCTGACGACACCCGCGACAAACTGGGTAACACTTTCAACCAATTCCTTCAACGCGAACGGGTCCTTCAACGTCACTAATGTTATTAACCCGGGAGCGCCGCAACGGTTTTATTGCATCAAGCCGCAATAAATTTGCAGACGCCGGGAGGAATGTGATTTAAATTTTCAAATATGGAATCGGATTGCGCCAACCTTCGTGTTAAATAATGCGCTTTCAACTAAAGACGCTCTTGATTTTTCTTTCACCGCTGGTTCTCGCGGTGATGGCTGCCTACCTCCAATGGACAGTGCTTGGTTTGCCGATGATTCCGCCCGGCGCCCAACTACCTCCCTTTGGCACACCGCAGGGATTTCCAGCGTGGCTGCGCCTTGCGCACTACATAAATTTCTTGTTTCTGACTCTCTTAATCCGCAGCGGGCTGCAAATTCTCATGGATCATCCCCGGCTGTATTGGAATGTCCATTGCACGCCCGGCACGGAATGGTTGCGACTGACGCCTGTTAAAGGGCCGCAGGACCGCATGTGGACGGCCAAGGACGATGCCCGCTATCTTTCACCGTGGATCGGCCTCCCCGGACGTCGGCACACGGTGGGCATGGCTCGGCATTGGCATTTTCTCAGCGTGCTGTTCTGGGTGGTGAATGGCTTGGTTTTTGTCGTGTTGCTCTTGAGCGGCAATCAATGGAAACGTCTGGTCCCTACTTCCTGGAGAATTGTTCCCGACGCCTGGGCCATCTTCGTCCACTACGCCACGTTTCACATGCCGCAGGAGCCGAACGGGTTCTACCGTTATAACGCGCTGCAGCAATTGTCGTATTTCATCGTCGTTTTCGTGCTGGCTCCACTGGCGATCTTAAGCGGCCCTTCGATGTCTCCGGCGTTGACCAATCGGTTCAAAGGGTATCCCAAACTGCCGGGGAATCGGCAAATTGGACGCTCGCTGCACTTCCTTGTTATGTGCTCTTTTGTGATTTTTATCGTGGCGCATGTGGCGATGGTCGTAATGACGGGATTCGCCCGGAACATGAACCACATTGTGCTCGGTACGGACGACTTGCGGTTGCTGGGGTTGTATCTTGGACTGCTTGGCATTGGCGTGGTTGCAGCAGTCAATGCGCTGGCTTTCTGGGCCGCATGGAAACGCCCACGGGCGGTCCAGCACGCCGCCAAAGCTGTCGTCACGCCGGTGATGAATCTGTTGCTCAATCGCGCGTCGCCTTTGGCCGAGTTTCGCCTCCAAGACATCTCTCCCTACTTTTGGGCCAACGGCAAAATGCCCATTTGTGAAGAATGGAAAGAATTGGCCGCACACGGGTTTAAAGATTACCGGCTCAAGGTGCATGGGTTGATAGAGAACCCGATGGAATTGTCATTGGACGAGCTTCGCGCGCTGGGCAAAAAGACACAGATCACGCTGCACCATTGCATCCAAGGGTGGTCTGGCATCGCGGAGTGGGGCGGAGTGCCATTGGCGGAATTGATCAAACTGGTCCGACCGAAACCAGATTCCCACGCGGTTGTCTTCTATTCCTTCGGCGACGGCGCAGAGGGAGGCAAGTTTTATGACAGCCTTTCGATTGAGAACGCCATGCACCCACTGACGTTGCTGGCCGACGAGATGAATTTTAAGCCATTGAGCAAGATCCATGGCGCCCCCGTGCGACTACGGGTCGAAAACCAACTCGGATTCAAAATGGTCAAATGGATTCGAGCGATTGAATTCGTGGAGAGCGCGAGCCGGATTCAGCAGGGCGAAGGCGGCTACAGCGAGGACCACGAGTACTTTGGCGAATTGGCGAATATCTAACCATGCCGGGTGCCGGTGGCCAGAACGCGACGTCGTAACTCACGGGGTGGAGGCCTTTGCTTTGATTGGCCGGAGTTTTCCAGCGAACGACAGGGAACGTTTGCCCGAAGGCTTCTTTGGGGCGCTCTGTGAGGCCTCTGCCGGATAAGTGGTCGCGGTGACATGGACTTTGGCAAAGGGAGTCAGAGTATGAACCTGGCGGCGAGTTGCACTCATGATGTCCTCGGTGCGAATGCTACGAACCAGCAAGGCATCGGCAATGAGCGAGCGATGGCAGCGCCACGGCACCGCTTCGGCGCACATCAACGACGAGCGTCGCCCCATGCGCCTGAAGCAGGCCGACGAATTCAGCGAGCGTGCGCGTGGAATGGCCGATTGTCATTACCAGCAGTGAAAGTTCTTCGTTTAGCCTGTCTTTTTTCATGCAATCGGCGGTTTGTTTATTCCCAGCGCGCTCATTGTTTGCTTTTGGGTTTCTTGAGCGCCGAGCCCTTGTGCATGGCCATGTGGTCGGTCGTGTCGCTTTTGATCAGGTACTGCGGAACTTCCTTCGAGGCGTGAACCGTGTAGCCTTTGAACGTGACGGCCGAGGTGACCTTTTTTTGATTGTGCCGCAAACGCGGCCGGCTTCCGAGTTCCACTCCACATGATCTCCAATTTTAAAGTCCTTCATAGATGTGGTTTGTGCCGAGTCTTCTGGACATGGTTAACATTTCAGTTTTACAGCAGGTTCAAGAGGTCAAATTCTGAAGAGCTTTCTCATCTCAAATCTTTCTTATACCAAGTCCTCCAACGACTATCTAGCTTGAAGTTTTTCCAATCTGTTTCTGCTTCTTTCGAACAGGATCTGTATGAAGGCTTGCACAACGCCCACAGGATAATACACGAACAAATTTGGCGTCGCTTCGGCCATTAAACAAAACAACAGTTGAAATAAACCTGAATAGATGTATTCTATATACATCTTTTATGAAATCGTCTGTTTCTTTGTTTGAACGTATCGGCGGCAGACCGTCCTTGTTGCAGTTGCTCAACCATTTTTATGCGGATGTCCGGCAGGCCCGGCACATCCCGCTTGGGTTGCGTGAAGAACATTTTAAAGCATGGCTTGGCTTGTGGGACATTAACTGTCACATCTGGCTTTCTCCAGACTGTGCGGACGAAATCAGCGCACTCGCCCTTCAAATTGGCCAGCGCCTGCGGCAATTCTGTGGGGTGCGGCAATCCTTGTCATTCCTCCGCGAACTCCATTTACCCCAGTCTAAAAATCATGAAGCTGACTCTTTTCTCTGATTATTCCCTACGCATCCTGATGTTTGCCGCCCTCCGCAACGACCTCCGATTCTCCGTCAAAGAGGTCGCCGGAGCCTACGGGCTTTCACGACACCACGCCGCCAAAGCCGTCAATTTCCTCACGCAACGCGGTTATCTCCGTGCTCAGCGCGGTCGCGGTGGCGGCATCTGCCTTGGCCGCGAGCCAAAACAAATTCGCATCGGACAGTTGGTGCGCCAGACCGAAACCGGCTCACCCCTCGTCGAATGCTTCGACGCCGCTCGCAATACCTGTCCTTTAATTCACGCCTGTCTGCTCAAGCAAGCCCTTGGAAAAGCTGGCGCCGCCTTTTTCAATACCTTGGATGGCTACACCCTCGCCGATCTCGTCCACAAACCCAACCCGCTCCGACGCGCTCTGGAATTGGATTCATGAAACCTCGATTGTATTTGTTCCTCGCTCTGGGCGCAGCCAGCATCCTCGTTCCGTGCAGCCATGCTCAGGATCCGGAGACATACGAACTTCCGCCGATCAATTATTCCCAGACGAAACCGCACGATGTCATCACGCGTCTGCAAACAAGGCTTGGTTCCGGTCAATTAAAACTCAACGGCACTGACCGCGAGGTCGTGCAAAGTCTTCTGCGCGCGCTTCACATTCCGCTCACGAGCCAGATGCTCGTATTTTCCAAAACCAGCTTCCAAAAAGACATCATCGGCCCTGCGCACCCTCGCGCGTTATACTACACGGACAATTGCTACGTCGGTTGGGTGCCCAGTGGCCTCGTTGAAATCGCCGCGATAGATCCCAAACTCGGCCCCGTCTTTTATTCCTTTGATCCACGGGGACTCAACGAAAAGAACCCGGCGGAATTTTCCCGCGAGAATGACTGCATGCGTTGCCATGGCGGCAATTTTGTGCGCGGCATACCCGCCGTGTTCGCCCGCTCGCTCTACGCGGACAAAGACGGGAAACCGATTCTCCGCGAGGGCAGTTAAGTCGTCGATTTCCAAACCCCCTTTTCCGAACGATGGGGCGGTTGGTACGTCACCGGCAGGCACGGAAATACACTTCACCGCGGGAATGTCATTGCGGACGAAATCGCCGACCGGCTGGTTTTCAATCCCACGCGCGGCGCCAACATCACCAATCTCTCCTCGTTTTTTGACACGGGCGATTACCTCGCCAACAGCAGTGATATCGTTGCGCTCCTTGTCTTCGAACATCAGACCGCCATGCAAAATGCCCTGACCCGCGCGGGACTCAACTGCCGCCACATGCTCGAATACCAAAACGGTCTGCAAGAGGCGCTCAAGCCGACCCCGACGGACTGAGTTTCGACAGCGTTCGCAACGTATTTGACCATTCTGCCGAAAATGTTGTAGACACCCTGCTATCCAAGGACGAAGCCCCCGTTCCCAAAACCATCACCGGCTCCGCCGCATTTCAAAAGGCTTTTTCCGCCAATGTCCCCCGGGCCCGGGACGGCAGCTCGTTAAAGGATTTGCTGCTGTCAGAACATCTCTTCGAAAACCGCTGCAGCTATCTCATCTATTCCGATTCCTTTCTCTTCTTGCCCCAACAATTAAAACGCCGAATTTACACGCGCCTGACCAAAGCCTTGAATCTGGAGCAACCCGATCCGCGCTACGCTTATATCGGCCGCGCGGAACGTCAGCGTATCGCCGTCATTCTTCGAGAAACCCATCCCGAATTTAGCAATCGTCAATCCACAGGCAAATAAGAAAAGGGTGCTGGATTTATCAGCCAGGGAAGTAGTTTGACTCATGGCGAGTTTTTGTGTTCTTCCGGATTAAACAAGCAACCGCTCCAGCACTTGATAATTAGTGCGCTCGAAGTTGAGCCGATGATACGCTGCCTGCGCCTTGCTGTTGTGCTCCTCTACATAGAGGCGGAAGCCGCAAACGTCCGGGGTCTTGTGGGCCTGCGCCAGCGCGTGGGCAAACAAGGATTTGAAAACGCCACGGGCACGATTCTCCGGGTGGACATAGACGCTTTGCAGCCACCAGAAATTGCCGTTGCGCCAATCGCTCCATTCGTAGGTGACCATGATTTGCCCGACCAGCTTTCCGCCCTCGCAGGCCGCAAAATATACGCCTTTGGCGGCATCCCGCAGCACGGCCTCGACTCCCTGCCGCACGACAGCCGGATCGAGAGTTAAATCTTCGCTTTCTTTGGCCAGGGCGACGTTGTAGGCGGCGATGACCGCCGCATCTGCCATTGTTGCCTCTCGGATTTCCATTTTGATGGGCCTGATATTAACAGAAGGAAACGGAGAAAACAAAGGCGATTAACCGCGAACCATACCTGTGGTTCGTGGTTAAGAATTCCGACGGAGGATCATTCGGCCGCGATTTCCATTGTATTCTTGACGCCTTGCAGCAGGCGGCGCTTTTTGAGCGAGAGCAAGGGGATGAAGTCCGGGTTCTTATACATGGCGGGATGGAGCACACCCACGAAGGGAAGGTTGCGATAGCGCTCGGCGTAATCCAATCCGTAGCCGACCACGAAATGATTCGGGATTTCGAATCCGATATAGTGCGCGCTGACCGGCTCGACGCGGCGCGAGGGCTTGTCCAGCAATACGCAAATTCTCATGCGGCGCGGGCGTAGTTTGCGCAGTTTGATCATGACCTGGGAGAGCGTTTTGCCGGTGTCCAAAATATCGTCCACCACCAGCACATCGCGGCCGCTGACGTCCAGGCGCAATTCCTTGGTGAAGACCAGTTCCGCCGATTCGGTCCCGCCGCCGTAACTGGAAACGCCGATGAAATCCAGGCGCAACGGCAGGGAAAGGCGCCGCAGCAAATCCGCCAGAAAAACCACCGTGCCGTTCAAGAGCGCGACGATGACCAAATCCCGCCCGGCGAAGTCCTTTTCAATCTGGCGGGCGAGCGTATGGACGCGGCGGGCCAGTTGTTCCTGGGAAATCAAAATGAAATCGATTTCCTTGCGCCAGTGGTGCGGCGGTTTTTGGATGTGATTTGGCATCTCGGTCAAATCAAATGTGCTTGGAATCGTCGTGGTTCTTGCTGACATAACCGGTTTCCTGGCGTTTGAAATTCACTTCATTCTTTTTGACATAAGCGGCGAAAACATCATCCGCGCTCATCCCCAGGACCTGGGCAAGCGAGATGAGAAAATGAAATAAATCCACCACCTCGACCCGGGCATTCTGCTCATCGAACTTCTGGTATTTGGCCCACCATTTCCACGGCACGCTGTCGGTGAGTTCCGCGATCTCCTGCGACATCGCGCGGCAGTAATTAAGAACCCATTTGGTCTTGTCCGCCTCGGTCATGCCGTTGGTATGGACGCCAATGCGCTGGTTCAAGGAGTCCTGCATCCGAAACAGTTCGCGTAATTTATCCGGCTCGTCCATGCAAGGAATTTAGAGAGAAACCGGCCGGTGGGAAGTTTAAAGTTTCAAAAAGCGGGCGGAGCGCCGGATTTCCGTTTGCACGGCAGGAACCACGCGGCGACGACGGCCAGAACGCCCGCCGCGCAAAGATACAGGCCGATGCGCAGGCTCGCGGGACGGTAGGAAAAGCACACGGTTGATTTTCCCGCCGGAAGCGAGACCGCGCGGAAGTTGTAATCCGCCCGGTGAATCGGGGCGGGCTCGCCATTCACGGTGGCTGACCAGCCGGGAAAATACGTGTCCAGTAACAGCAGATAACCGGGGCGCGGAAGTGACGCGTCAATTTTGACGCCATCTGGTTCATAGGAGGTGATACGCACGGACGAGTCCATATTTGTCCTAGTTGTCGGCCCGCCGATGGCGATCGGTACTGGTTGATCTTCGAGTAGCAAAACCTTTCGCGGGTCAAATTTTGGGGAGGAAACGCGGGCCAGAACGGCGGCCTTGTCTGGTTCGACTTGGTAATTGTACACCAGCAAAGCGCGATCCCGGCATTCTTTGAAGCGGAAGATTAAAATCTCCTTCGAATAAGCCAATTCAAACAAGTTCGTGTCCAGCGAGAACGGCTGCGCCGCCAAAAAATACTTAACATTCAGGAGAGGAAAGGCGGGCGGGATTGCGGGCGGGTTCATGTAAAAAAGAAAATCGCCCACGCGCCCCGTGATGAGCTCCTCATAACGCCGCACGGTCACGAAATCACATCCTCGCGCGTCGCTCAGGCCAAAAACTTCCGCGGAGTTGGGAGAGAGTATCGCCCCCCCTCCGAATATTCTGAAGAGCGAATCGTCCTTTTGCAGCCATTCTATGGCCGGAGTCGGTGGATAATAAAGCGCGCGGGGAATCGCCGGGTTATAGCCGGTGCCGAAGCAAAGCAGGTCGACGGCCGTCCAAACCAGACAAATAGCCATCGGTATCCAGCCGGTCCAACGCGCCGGCCACAAGGCCAGGAAAAAAATAACGACCATGCCGCCTGCCAAAATAAGAAACTGCCGCCGGAGAAATGCCCAGTGAACTTCATCCAAGATGTGGAGTTGCGGGCCAATGACCCTGCAAAAGCAGAGGAGCGCCACGCCCACAACTGCACAGAAACCTACAGTGACGATCCACGTTCGGCCATGAGTCCTAATCCGGTTGAAAAATTCATCCCAACCCAACGCAGCCAGCACCGCTACACTGAACCCCACCATAAGAAGCAGGCGCATGTGGCTCATGTAACAGAGAACGGGCAAAGCCCAGATGAGGGTGGGAATAGGCGGGACGCCGTAGATCACCAGCATCGACCCGATGGAGAGGAAGAAAAAGAGTTTGGTGAATTTGCATCGCCGCCATGCGATCGCATAGGCCGCAAAAAAGAGCGGAAGGATTCCCACGTACCCCGTTTGCTCGTTAAAATTACGCATCTCGTGCCATCCAAGAAGATTCGGCAAATCCTCAAATCCCACAGCAGGGTTGCCCATGGCATTGGGCAGCAGATAACGGACGAGCGAGGCAAAGCTAAGGTGGTATAACCATCGCGCCATCGAGACCGAAGATTGAGCGCTCGAACTTTGGCCGTAATACTCGAGATAAGGGAGAATCTGGGGCGCCGCCAGAAGCAAGCCAACGGCGATTGCGCCCGCCAGCAAGCCTATTCGCGGCAACGCCTGATCCCGGCGATATTCCCACAGGCGAAAGAAGAAATAGATCACCAGCACAATCGTGACATGTATCACGGTGGGCATGTGTCCTCCCAGGATCATGCAAGCAAAAGCGATCGCGAAACCGGCCCAAGCTCGAAGAGCCGGGGCCACGACGGCATTCCCTTGTGCAGCCCGGAATGATTTCTCCACAAAGTAGAGCAAGAGCGGCAGACATAATGCGCTGTTCACCTGGGGATGCCCGAGCCAGGCAATCATGAACCCCGACAAACTAAAAACCAGCCCCGCCAGAAAGGAACTCGCATTCGACATGCCGAGAAGCCGGACATAAAGCATCGTGAACCAACCCGCCAGGCAAAGTTTAAGAAAAGCGCTCGGAGCACTCGCTGAAAAAGGGTCCAGCGGCGAGAACAGCAACCGAATCGGAAAGAGCAGCGCCCCGTCAATGGCTCCGAGGTTGGGCACGCCGCAGCACAAGTCTGGATTCCACAGGGGAAAACTCTTTTGCTGGTGAACAAATTCCTGCGTCGGAAGAAAGGTATAGAATTGATCGGACAGGAGAGTATTCGAAGGGTGGATGGCCCGATTCCACGGCGGCCAAGTCAGCAGTCCATCCGCCGGTACCAGTCCTTTGCCCGTAAATAACGATTCGTGCAAAAGAATGAGCAACACGCCCGCCAGCGCCGCAAACCATAAAAGGCGGCGGGCTGATTTCAAAAATGCTCTGGGCGGTCGGACCGTGTCCGGTGTGGCATCAGGTTCGAGCATCATTTAGGTTAAGCAACCGTAGCTAATCACAGCAACGTTTTGGATGGAAAAACTTTCGCCGGATTTCTCCTGTCACATCGTCGGACGCGCTGAAAGAGGGGACTAGCCACGAAAAAAGGCGGGAATTGGGTCTTTCCTTAAGGCCGATTTTTTGCGAACATTGACTGGCCAACAATTGCCATGAAGATCAATTTAGCCTACGGCCAGGGACATTTGCCCATCGATCTGCCGGACGACTGCACGACGGTGATCGAACCGACGCATCGCGCCGGTTTGGGGGATGAAAAGGGCGCGGTCGAGGCGGCGCTGGGTGCGCCCATTGGGGCGCGCCCGTTGCGCGAGTGGATCAAGACGGGCGATCGGGTCTGCATCGCTTTCACGGATCTGACGCGAGCCACACCGAACGAGCGGCTGATTCCGTGGCTGTTGGAATATCTGGCTGACGTGCCGCGTGAACAGATTCTACTGCTCAACCAAATCGGCACCCATCGGCCCAATACCCAAAGCGAATTGGAACGTTTGTTGACTGCGGAGGTGGTGCGCAATTATCGCGTGCTCAATCATGAACCGGAAAATGCCGGGGCGCTGGCGCAATTCGGAACGATGCGGGACGGGACTCCGGCGTTGATCAACCGGCACCTGGCCGAGGCAGATGTTCGGATTATTACCGGGTTCATCGAACCGCATTTTTTCGCGGGGTTCAGCGGTGGTATCAAGGGCATCATCCCGGGTTGCGGCGGATTGCACAGCATCATGAGCAATCACGGTTTTAAAAACATTGGCGATCCCCGGGCGACGTTTGGCGTGACGACGGGCAATCCGCTTTGGGAGGAATTGCGCGAGGTGGCCCTGCGGGTGGGTCCGAGCTTTTTGTTGAACGTCAGTTTGAATGAGCGGCGGGAAATTACCGGGGTATTCGCGGGCGACATGATCGAGGCGCATCGGACCGGTTGCGAATTCGTGCGGCGTTCAGCGATGCAGAAGGTCAAAAGTCCTTTTGAAATCGTGGTGACGACCAACAGCGGTTATCCGCTGGATTTAAACCTGTATCAAGCGGTGAAAGGCATGAGCGCTGGCGCGAGGATATTGGAAAAGGGGGGCCTTTTGATCCTGGCCTGCGAGTGCCGAGAAGGCATCCCGCCGAATAGCCCGCTGGAAAAACTGCTGCACAGCGCGTCGGGCGCGGAGGAGATCCTGGCCATGCTGAGCACGCCGGGCTTTATCCGGCCCGAGCAATGGCAGGCGCAAATCCAGGCGCTCATCCAGCGGCAGGCAGAAGTTCTACTGTACAGCAGCCTGCCGGAGGCGGTGGTGCGGAGCGCCTATTTAAAATCCTGCCAAGACATCGGGGCCGCGGTCCGGCAGCGATTGGAGAAGCTGGGCCCTCAGGCGCGTGTGGCGGTTCTGCCGCAAGGGCCATTGACCATTCCGTATCTGGCCTAAAAACCTGGAAACAATTCTGGAATCCGCGGGCATTCGTGCTATTTTTAACGGATATGCGCATCGCAAATTACACCGCTCTTTTGTGCGGCTGCTTGGGGCTGTGTCTGGCCGCCCCATCTGTTTTGGCGCAAAACGGCCCTCCTCCCGTGCCGGCTCCGGTTCCCGCGCCCAATGCATTTCCGAGACCAATTGCGCGCCGCTCCATTCCGGTCATTAATAATCCGGTGAGGCCAAATTTTCCCACGCTGGTTTTCGATGCTGAAGCAAAAGAATATGACGCAAAAGCGGGTGACGCGTTCGCGCCGTTTACATTTCACGTAACCAACGTCTGGACCAACGAAGTTGTCATCACGCAAGTCCACCCTTCATGTGGTTGCACGACGGCCAATGTTCCGCCGATGCCGTGGCATATTCCACCCGGGGGAACTGGCGAAGTCGGGGCGCAGATCAACCTCGCCGGCAAAATGGGATTGATCATCAAAACGCTCACAATCTTTACATCTGCGGGCAATCGCATCCTGACGCTCAAAGTCAACCTGTCGCCGCCGCAAACGGGAATGGCGGGAATGTCGCCGGCTGAGCGCAAGGCGGCAATGCTCAGGGCCGCCGCTGATTCACGGACGATTTTCAGGGGGGACTGCGCGAAATGTCATGTTGACAAAGGGGCGAAATCTTTCGGCCAGGACCTTTACGCGGCGGATTGCGGCATTTGCCACGAATCATCCCATCGAGACAGCGCCGTGCCGGACCTGCATGCCCTGAAACATCCAACCGACCTGGCCTATTGGAAAACCATGATTTCTTTCGGCAAGCCTCACACGATGATGCCCGGCTTTGCCATCGCGCAGGGCGGCCCATTGACCGACGAGCAGATCGCGTCCCTGGCCACGTATCTTAATCGCACAATCTCGCATAATCTCCTTTCGACTCCCACGACCCACGCCGCCGCTACGCCGTCTCCGTTTCATGCCACGACGGCGCAGTAAGAAAACGGCGGGCGTCATTTTTGATTCTGGCGGCTTTTCTCCAAGTCCTGCAAAGCCCGTTGCGCATCCGCATAATTGGGATTCAAGCGCAGAGCCTGCCTGTAATGGCTTTCCGCCTCAACCCGCCTGCCCTGGCGGAAAAGAGTCAGGCCGAAGTTGAATTCCGTCTGGTAGTCGCGCGGTTTAAGCCGGAGGGCGGCCTGATAATACTGGATGGCTTCGTCAAACCTATTTTGTGCGGCAAGGGCGTTGCCCAGATTGCCGTTGGCGGCGGCATTGTCCGGTTGCAATCGAACCAGTTCCTTAAACTGTTGCCCGGCGTCGGCCATTTTGTTTTGCATGGCATAACAGACGCCAAGCCCGTTGTAACTTTCGGCCCGGCCCGGATTCAACCGCACGGCGGCGCCGTACTCCGCGATGGCCTCGTCGAGCTTGCCAAGGCGGGCCAGGGCGTTGGCCAGATTGAAATGCGCCAGCTCAAAGTCCGGCTGCAACCGGAGCGCCTCGCGAAATTCGACAACGGCGTCATCCTCCCTGCCTTGTTCCTCCCAGGTCATGCCGAGATTATTGTGGGCGTCGCTTGAACCGGGATTAAGCTTCAGCGCCTGGCCGTAGGCGCGCACGGCTTCGGCAAACTCGTTGGTGTCGTGGCGCGCGCTGGCGGCATCGGCCAGGGCGTTGGCATAGTTGAAATAGTAGAGGTATTTGGGATTGATGCGAATCGCGTCGGCATAGTGCTGGAGAGCGGCATCGTAACGTTTTTGATCCAGTAAAAGGCCGGCGAAATTATTGTGGGCATCCGCGTAATTGGGCTCTTCCTCCAGCGCCATCTCGTAATTGGCCTCGGCTTCGTCGAGTTTTTTCTCACGGGAATAGAGGTTGCCGAGATTGTAATGAGCCATGTAATTATTCCTGTTCGCGGCGATCATGCGTTTGAAGAGAGTCTCACTGTCCCTCCAAAAGAGAACCTGGCGCGCGGTGAGAACCATGCAAGCTGTCAATACCACTATCGCCGCCGCAGCGGGCGCAAACTCTGGCAAACGCCACACATGGGCCAACTCGCAGGCGCCCCAGGTGACAATAATAAAAAGGCCCAGGAGCGGAACATAAGTAAAGCGATCGGCCATGGATTGCATTCCGACTTGCACCAGACCAATGACCGGGACCAATGTTCCCAAGTACCAGAACCATCCCATGGCCAGCCAGGGCCGGCGGCGGCGTTGCGCGATCACCAGGATCGACACCAGGAGCAATGCGAGAGCAGCCAGAGCAGCCTGCCACATGGGCCATTCGCCCGATCGCAAATAAAGGCCAGCCAAATGCCACGGCCAAAACATTTTCCCGATATAACGCCCGTAGGAAATCAGGGCGTTTTCGACGCGCGAAGCAATAGGCAGGTTGGCGCCGGTCAACATCGCGCCGCCGTGTTTCTGAATTAAAAACGTGACGACGCAGAGGGCGGTGCTCATCAGCAAAAACGGAATTTTTTCCCAGACCAGACGGACTGAAAGGCTTGATTTCATCCGGCTCAACGGCCAAAAATCCAGAAGCAATAGAACGAAGGGCACGGTGACCAACATCGGTTTGGACATCAAGCCAAGTGCGCAAAAAACCAGGGCCAACACATAAAACATTTTGTGCTTCGCGGCTTTCCTTCCCAACTCGTGAACGTATCGGACATACGCCCAAAGGGTGAGAAACCAAAAAAATGTGCTGAGCACGTCTTTGCGCTCGGCAATCCACGCGACCGATTCGACATGAAGCGGATGCAAGGCAAAAAGGGCGGCAATGAAGGCGCTGCGCCAGACCGCGCCGGTCATGAGTTTGAGCAGGTGGAAGAGCAGGAGTGTGTTGGCAACGTGGAAAAGAAGATTGACCAAATGATGCGGCCCCGCCTTGACTCCAAATAATTGACAGTCCAGCATGTGGCTCAACATCGTAATCGGATGCCAGTTGCGGGCGACTTCGCTGTGCCAGACCCATTTGAAACCTGCAATGGTCAGGCCGGCCTGAACGCGCGGATTGGCGGTGACAAAATCCGTGTCGTCGTAGTTGACGAATTCGTAATGGGTTACGGGCCAGTAAACGAGCAGCGTGGCCGCGACCAGGAAGATGGAAATCCAAAGCGATGTCGGGCGGGATTTTGCCGATGGGGACGGGGCGGCCCCAGTTGTCACTTTGCCGGACTTGCGTTTTTCAGGACCCACGTTTGCTGAGTTTATCGACGTGGGTTTGCATGTCTTCTTCCTGGCGCTCGATGGACTCAACCAGTTTAAACTGGGTGCGACAGCGATCCAGGTTGTGGCCCGGTCGGTGGATGCGGAAGTAAGTGTCGCCGGCCAGGTGATCGGTCAGGAAACGCAGGCCGATGGTCAGCGTGATAAGCTTGCCGGCAAAGGCGATGAAGGATTTCTCGGTCTTGGTCAGGAATTGGCCGGCGCTGGAGAGATAGCCTTCAGCCAATTTTTTGAACATGGGCATTTGCATCTGTACCTTGGACAGATCCAACTCATCCTCCATAGTGGGACTGGTGGTGGTGCGCACCATGTCGCCAAAATCGTAAAGGACGCATCCAGGCATGACGGTGTCCAGATCCACCACGCACATGGCTTCGCCCGTGACGGTGTCAAGCATGACGTTGTTGAATTTCGTGTCGTTGTGGGTGATGCGTTCGGGAATTTTCCCGCCGGCGAGAGCTTGCAGGAGGGTATCCACCATTGTCTCGCATTTGAGGGCGAAATCAATTTCAGCTTTGGCGGCCTGGGCACGATTAAAATGGTCCTTCTGCACCGCCTTTTGGAAGGCTTGAAAGCGTTTGCGGGTGTGATGGAAATGAGGAATGGTTTCAGCCAGACGCGGCCCGGGCAAATCCACCAGTAGACTCTGGAAAAAGCCAAAGGCCTTGCCGGCCTGAAAGGCCTGCTGGGGAGATTGGACGGATTCAAAAGTCTGCACGCCCTCGACGAAAACAAAGGTGCGCCAGCATTCGCCAGCACCGTTGCGATAGAAGGACTGGCCCTCACGTGTGGGAACAATGGTCAGACAACGACGGGTAATGTCCTTGGCGTCGAGCGTTTGGAGTTTGCGGCGGAGATGGCTGGTGACGCGCACAACATTTTTCATCAATGAAACCGCGTCTTTGAAGACCGTTTGGTTGATTTTTTGGTGGATGTAACGGAGGCGCATTCCGCCCTGGTCATAGGTGGCGGAATACGTCTCGTTGATATGGCCAATTTTGCAGGTTTCGGCGTGGAGGATCTCGCCGTAAATTTGGAATTGTTTGGAAATTTCCTGGAGTTGGGCTTCTTGATAGATTGGCATAAGGCTGAACTTAAGGGGGACTGTAACAAAAAAGACGGGAACTGCCAGCAGAAACGTTGCGTGGACAAAAAAAAGCCGAAACTTTCGTTTCGGCTTAATTGAAAGATCTGGCGGCAACCTACTCTCGCGGAAGCTATACAACCACTACCATCGGCAAGGCTGCGTTTGACGGCCGTGTTCGGGATGGGAACGGGTCGGACCACAGCTTTATGGCCACCAA
>Ga0182024_10003441_pt1 | contig 37679 bp, 34 predicted proteins | sample P32metaG_FD_120480 | JGI IMG/M metagenome (GOLD analysis project Ga0182024, IMG submission 120480) | Permafrost microbial communities from Stordalen Mire, Sweden - P3-2 metaG (Illumina Assembly) | ecosystem: Environmental > Terrestrial > Soil > Wetlands > Permafrost | place: Sweden: Stordalen...
ACGAGTGTGACAATCCAACACGAATCCTTACCTTGGACGTTATGTGAAGAAAAAGTATGGGCAAGCCTCGATTGTCCGGCGAATCTATGCTGCACTTTTCATAACGTCCGGTTTTCCATAACCGAGGTTATGCGAAGCTTCGCATAACCTCGGCAAGATGAACTTCTATCTGGCGGCGATCGACGACCTCATGCGCCATCAGGACGACCAACCCAGTATCGGTATCATTCTCTGCAAATCAAAGAACGCGATTATCGCTGAATATGCGCTTCGCGAAGCGACAAGACCGATCGGAGTATCGGCTTACCGGCTAACTACAAGCTTGCCTACAAAGTTGCGGGGGAATCTGCCAACTACGAAAGAGCTGGAAGCGGAACTCAAGAAGAACAAAGCGAAGAAGTAGTCCGAAAAGTGGGTTCGAATTGTCCAACGGATCGTTGGACGAATTCGCGACGGCACAACTCGTATCCGCAGTTAAGGCGTTCAAGTCCGTGCGGTACAAGTCACGAGCTTCCATCGTGTGCCTAGCCTCAAAGCCTTGGCGGGACCAGGTCGATGGGGTCGGAGGGAGAATCTACGCAGCATTCGACGCCCCACTGGTCTGTGCCTGCTCTCCGTGTGGTACTTTTTTGGCCGAAAGCTGTGGACGGCCATATTTCAGCCGCAGCCAGTTTGCAACCTCCTGGGGGTCGAACCGGACGGCGCCTCCGACTCGAAAACTAGGCAGCTGACCTCGCGCTGCCATTCGATAAATGTGCTTGTCATCCACGCCCAAAAGCTCGGTGAGTTCGGAGACCTTCATAGCTCCATGACGTGATTCCAGCTCTTGTATGAGGTTGTGGCTCACGCAATTTCCTCCAATTGACGTTCTCGAACATCACTTGTTCGTCAAGATTCAAGCAGGCACCGGCGACGCGTCCAATGCTTTCTGGCGATGGCTTACCATGCTCACGCGAGATGGTGCCCGAAAATGGTTGCCCTGCGGATAGCAACTTTTGTTGCCGATTTTGGTTCTAACTGATGAGAAAGAAGTTACGATTCGGAGTTCCTGTCACGACAGCACCACCGCTTTGCTGAGTATCGGGGGGCATGTCCATGAGCAACTACGATCATCTCGAATTCAAGCATTTCAAGAGCATAATCGCGATTGCCGAGGAGGGCACAATCACGGCGGCTGCTAGCCGGCTCCATGTGGCTCAATCTGCCCTAAGCCGCCAGATCAGCGACCTTGAAGATGCTTTCAAGATTCAGATATTCGAGCGCGATCGAGCCGGAACTACTCTGACTGCCGCCGGTGAATCGCTTCTTAGGTTCGCCCGAGAACTCCTCCAAACACGCATCGACATAGTGAACGCTGTACAGGCTATTCATCAGGCTGCGTTGCGACCGTTTCGACTCGGCTTCACCCCATTCGTAGAACACAGCGTCATCAGTACTGTCTGCGATGCATATCGCGATCTGTTTCCCAAGGGAGAAATTGAGCCGGATACTGGTGATACGGAAGACATCATAAATCGGCTTATTTCTGCGGAACTGGACGCTGCGCTGGTCACGCTCCCTATTATGCCAGACGGTTACCGTGTCCAACCTATCATGCATGAACCGTTAGTGGTCTGCATACGCAAAGACGATCCACTGGCCCGATGGGATGAATTACCCCCTCAAGAGTTGAATGGCAGACTCGCGATTTTCAGCGATCCGCGACACCATCCGCGAGCACACGAGCGGCTTCTCGAAATGCTGAAGGCCCAGGGCATCACGCCGAAAATGGCCAAGCCCACGTTCAACTCTGAGCATGTGCAGTGGATGGTGAGACAACGTATATGCGTCGCTCTCATCCGTCAAAGTGAGCCTCTGCAAAACGACCTCACTACCAGACCGATTGAGGGAGTGAAATGGACCATCGATTCGGCGATTGCATATAGAGAGGAGCACGATCAACATGCTCTTCCATTACTTCTCCGCGACGTTGAAAAGCGCTTTTCCGTTGCGGAGCCAACAGCGGAAAGGAAGCCTCCCCAAAGGGCGACCAGCAAACAAGATCAGCAGAAGTTCTCGTTTGGCGTGAATGACCATCCCACGAAGTAGACCTTTGCGAGACAACGCTCGAAGCGATTGGCCATCTCGTTTAGGCATGGATTGCCATCGCGATAAAGCATTGGACGAGATTTCAGATCTCGCCTAATGTCTCGGCATACCCGACTGATTCTCCAGTCGCAGGAGGTGCCGATGTTCCGCAAAATCCGTGTTGTCTCCAGCCGCAGAATAACTCAATTGAATTGGCCACACTGCAAGAAGTGGTCGCAATCCATTCCCAACAAACTCGCTCACGCGTTTCGCGTGCTCGCTCCAACCCTCTTTGCGCTCACGTTTGCGGGCGTTGCCCACGCCCAGGGAACGATGGACTTCTCCGGCGCACAGACCCTTATGGGCACGTTCAAGACATTCGCCATCTATGCGGGCGCAGTCATCTGCTTCGGCGGCCTGATCTTCGCCGGCATTCGGATGATGAGCGGCCGCTTTCAGGACGCCATTCCTGGCCTCTTCGGCGCGCTGTTTGGTGCCGGAATACTCGGCTGGGGAGCGGGTTGGATTGGTTCTCTCACCGGGCAGTCAATGTAGGAGGCTGCCATGCACACCACCAGGCGGGGAGAACCGTTACCGATCAATCAGGCATTGAACAGGCCGAGGGCCAAGCTCGGGCTTGAACTCTCGACGTGGATGGTCATCGTGTTTGTGACTGTAACGGTTTTTCTCGCTGGGTTCCGAATGCTGGCCATTCTCAGTTTCCCAACTCTTGCAGGCGGCGCGTGGCTCATCGTCCGCAATCACCCAAAAATGTTTCAACTCTGGGGCTTGAGCCTCGGCCAGAAGAGCTACTATGACCCGCGCAAATACTGAACAGCTCAAACACACTCCGTGGTTCGCGAAGGCGGGCGCTGCCTGCAGCATCGTTCCGATTTCACGCTTCGTCGGGCCGAATGTCTTTGCCCTGAAAGGTGGAGGATACGGTTGCCTTTTCTCGCTCACGGGCCTTGATGAGGAGGGGATGACGGACCTGGAGTTGGAGTCGCGAGTTCGTTCTATTGAAGGCGCTTTGCGCGGACTTCCAGAAGGCTCCTGCCTCTATCAGTACACCCGCGTGTTGTCCGGGTTCACACTTCCTCGACAGAAACAGTATGCGAACGAGATCACTGAGAATTTCGCAAGCAATCGTCTCGGCTTCCTGCAGCAGAACGCGGCCTTTCGAAGAATCGATCTTCACTGGTGCCTCACGCTTGAGCCGTCGAAGGTCAAGGCCTTTGAGCGAACACCGAAGGACAACGCTCTCGAAACATCCCGGATGCTTTCCGATTTGGAGAAGACCGCAACGCTGCTCGAAGGGCACCTCGGCAGTTCGCTTGGACTCAGGATGCTCGGCAAGAACGCAGCCTTCCAGTTCTTCAGCTATCTCTTCAACCTGGAAGAGTGGGCCGGCCAAGACGGACTTCGTAGCGACACCGGCGTGGATCGGCAGATTGTAAAGTGCCCGGTGGCGTGGCACAGCGACCACGTACAGGTCGGCAAGCGGCATATCCAGATGTTCTCCTTGAAGACCACACCTGATGCATCGCGGCCGTGCCTCTTCTCGAATTTGTTAACACTCGATTGCGACAGTGTGCTGTGCACGACTTGGCGCGTCAAGTCTACGTCCGCCGCACGCAGCGAGATCGACGCCCAGGAGAAGTTCATCTCGTTCTTCAAAGTTGGCGTCTTGACTCGCGTAATGAGCGGACGGGATACGGCCTCGTTGGAGACGGGCGCTGGAGCCAGGGCTGCCAATAACAATGTTGACGATCTCAGCGATGTCATTCGTTCGCTCGACAAGAAGGCCCAGGGCGAGTTCTCCCTTCGGCTTCTGCTCGCGGCCCATAGCCCGGAACAACTTCGCGGAATCGCTCCCGCCGTGCATCGCGTCTTTGTGGACGCACGCGCACAAGTGATGGAGGAGACGCTTGGGAACCTATCAGCATTCTACGCAATGTTCCCCGGCAATCATAAGTTCAATGTCTTCCCCATGTGGCTGGCAGAGGATCACCATGCACGCCTCTCCTCTGTGTTTGCCCCTCATATAGGACACCCGCATTCGGAAGATCTGAGCAGCGAATACCTGAACATCTTCGAGACCCGGACACGGACGCCGTTCTTTCAGGACGTTTATGTTGACGGAGTTCGGGTCATGCTCATCATTGGGCCAACCGGCACGGGGAAATCGGTCCACGGCAATACGCTCGTGGCCCTCGAACAGAAGTACGGCGGTTTCACCTACATCTTCGATATTGGCGGTAGCTACGAGAGCGTTGTCGAACTGTATGGCGGCAAGGTCGATCGAGTTGGCAAGGATGGCCCCCGAGTCAATCCTTTCGCGCTGGAGCCGACCGAAAGCAATATCAAGTTTCTTTACTCCTTCGTCAAGTTGCTGCTAACCAACGGCGGTGCCGAACTGGAGCCTGAAGACGATGATGTGATCCATAAGGCGGTGCAGGATATATACCTGCTCGACCCCGCCAATCACAGACTGTCAAATCTCTTTCTCCCCAAGAAACTCGACCGGTATCTATCGAAGTGGGTTGGCAAAGGCATTTACAGCGCCGTCTTCGACAACATCGAAGACAGCCTTTCACTCTCCCGCCTCCAGTGCTTCGACTTCCAGGGCGTGAATAACGAGCAATACGCCGACCTCATTGAACCGCTCATGGTCTGGCTACTCCGCCGCATCAACGACGTGCTCTACAACCCAGCCAATCTTGGCGTACCGAAGCACATCCTGATCGAAGAAATCTTCTCCTCGATGAAAAACAAGCAGTTGCTCGACGGCGCCTTGGCTTCCATTAAGACCGTCCGCAAGAATCTTGGCGGCGTGACCTTGATCGGCCAATCGGCCGACGACCTTGGAACGAATGCGGACAGCATCGTGAATTCCTGCACATCGTTCCTTTTCCTAAAGGACGCAACCTTCAGCCGCAAGCGTTATGCCGAGCTGTTCAAGATGAACGAGCAGCAGATCGCACTGTTTGAGAGTTTGCAGGACCGCGAAGGACTCTACATCCGGCGTGATGGGTTAACGAAGGTCGTCACGCTAAATCTCGACAGCCGCAGCTATGCAACGTTTTCGACAAAGCCAAAGGACCGGGTTCGCCGCACCAGGCTAATCGAGAAATACGGACTATCCGAGGGCATCGCTCGTTTCGCCCAAGGCGAGTCAGTGTAACGAGTTCATTCCACCGCCAAAAGGGGCCTTATGAAACCGCCGATGATCCTCGCCTTTACCTCTCTCCTCTCGTTTGCCTGTGGGATCGCCCATGCGTCTCCCGCGCCCACCCCACATCATCTTGAGCCGAGCGCCCCGCGTTCAGTTACGGTTTCCGAGACACAAACTCCCCCAACGATCCGCGCGGGCCTCCTGCAATCGACCCTAATCCTGCTTCCCGACGAGGAGAAGGTCGCAACCGTTTTCGGCGGAGACACCGTGGATTGGGTCTTCGATGCCGGCCACGTTGCCAGCAGGTTTATCAGCGTAAAGCCCAAGCTCGCCAATGCGACGACGGACATTCACATAGTCTCGGACCACGGCAACGAATACACTCTGCAGCTCCAAGAGGTTTCGAGTGATGCCGACGATCACTTCGACTCAAAGATCTTCCTTCTGCCCGGCGACAAGACGGCCAAAGACAGACTGACAGAGATGCCCGTATTCGTACCGGCCGCTGATTTGGAGAAGGCCCGACAAGAGGCAGCCACTGCGAAGGCGGCGCAGACCGCCGAGTTGAAGGCCGAAGAAGTCAAAGCCGAGACGTACCGAAGCCAATATCCCGGCAGTCTTCACTTCGACTACACATGGGACGCAAAAAAGGCCAAGGAATTGGGCCTCCAGCAAATCTGGCGGGATGACAAGTTCACCTATCTGCGGGGCCAGTTCCAGGAGACACCCGCGCTTTACGAGCTAAAGGATGGAAAGGGATCGCTCATCAACTTTGACTACAACGGCGGCCTCTATACAGTTCCGAAGCAGCTCGACAACGGGTATCTCGCCATAGGCAAGAAGCGTGTGGACTTCCACCGCAACTCTCAAGCAAATGCGGAGAAGAATTAGCCATGCCCGAGATCAATGAAAATCCGCCCGCCACTGTTCCGGCGCAGCGTGAAGCTGTTGGACCGGTCAAGAAGAGCACGCCTGTCGTGATCGCGCTGGTCGCCATTGTCGCCCTGATCGGTATCGCCAACGTGTCCAGCCTCGTCAGCGGCAAGAAGAGATCCGCGCCGCCGAGCGCATTGCCAATGCGACCCTCGACTGCAAACCCGCAGCAAGTAGCTAGCTTTGAGACCCAGCAACAGATGCAGGCGCGAAGGGATGCGGAAGATCAGCAACGCCAGCACGCCCTCGCTGCCGAGATGCAGCAGCTTCAGCAAGAGCAGGCCGTGCCTGGTCCCGAGGCGGATGGAACGCCCAGGATGACCGCCGCCCAGCGCGATGCCATCTATGGAGACAGTCCGAATGCTCCGCAACAAACCTCGAATGTCTCGCAGGCTCAAGCCGAAGCCAAGCAGAAGGCTTTGGAACGCGAAAAGTTGCATCAGGACGCTTTGAATAGCGACACGGTCGCTATCGATTTCAGCCATCAAAGTGCCGCCCCCCCGGCAGCGTCGCCAGCAAGCACCGTGCTAGCGGAGCGAGAGGAGGCTCCCACGAGTGCTTCAGCGGAAACCGCCAATCTTAATGCGCCCGATGCTGGCAAATTGGCAGACGCGCGGCAGACAAAACCTGCGGCAAAGGTCGATCCGATGGCGCCCTATGACTTTGACAACTATCAGGGGAGGCTCTACCGAATATTCGAGGGAACGGTGCTTGAGGGTGTGGTGACAAACCACATCGACGGCGGCTTGGCGGGTCCAATTCTGATCATGCTCACCACCGACTACTATTCGCACGATCACCAGCAACTGCTCATGCCGCAAGGAACCCGCCTGATCGGGACCGTCCAGAGTGTCGGAAATGCGCAGCAGCGCAAAATGTTCGTCACGTTCCATCGAGCCGTATGCCCGGACGGATTCTCAATTGAATTAGACAAGTACGTCGGCCTTGACCCATTGGGAACTACCGGACTCGCCACGAAGGTCGATCACGGCTACCTCCAGGCATTCGCCGCGGCTGCGGCCGTTGGCGGACTCGGCGGCCTTGCGCAGATCGGCAACAACGGCAGCGTTCTTGCGCCCTCAACGGAGATACGGAATGGCATCTCGGAGCAATCCGCCACTGAAGGCGAGCAGATACTGAATCACTTTCTGAACCGCTTGCCCGTTATCACCCTAAAGGAAGGCTCTCGCGCTCGCGTGTACATCGGCACGGACATCCTGATTCCCTCCTACGCCGAGCATCGCGTCGATCCGACCCTGTAATGAATCGCTGGAGAACACCATGAAAAGCAGCGTCACTAGGCTAGTGCTTCCAACCGCCGTACCTCTGGCCACGATCCTCGCCTGTGGTTTCGTTCACTTGTCTTTCGGCGGCGGTCTCAGGAGTGTTCCGAACTGCATCGAGTTGGCCGGCGACGTGACGGGTTTCTTTCATCGAGTGGCCACAAGCTTCACCGAGCTTTCGGAGCGGATGGACCCCACCTGCTCTGAGTGCAACCAACCCTAACCCTTCAGGAGTCCTTATGAAGCTGAAATTGAACCGCCGGAAGAAATACCTGATCGCGGGCGGACTGTTGCTTGCGACGGCCACGCCCGGTTTTGCGCTCTTTGGCGTTGGAGACATAGTCTTCGATCCGACGAGCTACGCAAGCCTCGTCTCGCAGGCAACGACCGCCCTCAACCAGTTCAAGACCATCGAGAACAACGTTACCCACTTTTCGATCAAGCAGCAGTGGCAGACGACTCTCAATGCTCTCAAGAACGCTAACGTGGCAAATATGTTTGGCGAAACCGCGGGGTTCAGCATCGCGCTAAACACCAATTCGCCGAGCGCCTCGACGATGGCCTGGAAGACTGCCAGCGTCCCGGTAAACAGTACAACCAGCACCTACCTCCAAAGCCAAACGGTCGGGAACAGCGCACAACTCTCCCAACTGGCAATGGTCGAGATGTCCGATTCGGTCTCCCCTGACTGCCTGACGGCAGTCGGGCAGTATCGGGCCGCCCGCGGCCAGAATGCTCCCGCAATTAGCGCGCTCACGCAGGGGCAGTTCGATACAACCTCCGCAACGAACAGTGAGGTGGAACAGTTGAACCTCTTGAACGCTGCCCAAGCTCAGCAGCTAACGGAGATGCAGTCACAGGCCGCGATGCAGGTCTGCCTAGCGTCACAAATGACCGTAGCAAACATGCAACAGCGAAATGCGGCTGCTCAGGACTTGAACACGGCAGCAGCGGTTCAGGCACAGCGATCCACAAACGACACAAGTGCAGCCAACGAAGGAAGTACCTGGCAGAACTATCTACCTTAACCCGGAGACCCAATGCTGAACCTCATCAACACGAAAATTCTCCTTGCAATCCTTGCGGCACTGACCGTCATTGGCGGTGCCGTGATTTATCAACGCGACCAAGCGGTGAAGGCAGCGGCAGCAGCCACCAAAGCGGCCGAGATCCTTCAGCTACAAAAGGACGATAACGAGTACCTCCAGCAAGAAAACGAGGCGCTTCGGAAGAAGGTCGAAGCGGAGAAGAAGCGGCATAGTTCCGCCGCCGCTCACGAGGGCAAGACCTGGAAGACGTATATCCCGTAACCCCAGAACGAGAAACCGAAAGAGAGACTGTCATGGCTCCCACATTGTTGTTGGCACAGGCACTTCCAAGCGCAAGTTCCGGCGTCGATTGGCTGTACCAGTTCACGAACAATCTGACCAATCTGACGACGCAGAACGGCGGCGCGCTCACTCAACTTGGAATGACGGAACTGAGTGCAATCGCGCTCTTTACTCTGATCAGCATGGTTGTGAATTGGCAGACCTCGACCATGACGTTCCGGCTGCACCATCATCCGGTGTTAGCCGGCGATCTGACCAAGTTCCTGTTGCAGCTCATCATCTGCTGCCTACTTGAAAGCTACTGGGTGAATCCCTTTCCGGGAGCAAGCTTCGGCATCAATCACTTCTTCTCCTACATCGCCCAGGCCATGGTTGCCGCCTTCGATCAGAGTTCGTTGGATTCACTCCTCCAACTTCTCAAAACTGCCGGCGACAACACGTCGATGCCGAGTATAACGGCCCCCGTCCAGATCCTTTGCTATTTCTTTGTGCAAGCTCTCCTTGGCCTCGCTTCCGCCATCTTATTTCTTATCAACTGCAGCGCCTTCATCCTGTACGGGGTGACCGCGCTCTTTGGCCCGATTTTTGTCCCGTTGCTAATGACAAGAACGTTCCGAGCCAAGTTCTTCAGTTTTCTGGATGTGCTGATAGGTTTTGCCATGATTCGTGCCGTCGCCGCAGCTTTCATCTTTGTGTGGTCTGGGTTCATGAATGCATTCATTCAGCAGACTTTCAACGGGAACTACTCGATGGAAATGTGGCTCGCCAATCTCATTCCCTGCACGATGGTGTTCATTGCATTCATCATCAACATGCTTTTTATTCCGAGCATGACGCAGGCGATATTTGGCGGGGCCGCAGGGATGGCGGGCAGTATGGGAAGCGCCATCAGCAACGTCGTATCGACAGCTGTTATCGCGGGAGGAGCATAAGCCATGTTCAGACCCCTACTTCATGTGTTGGCGCTTCGCAAGCTTGGCCTAACACGTCCGTTTCGCTACCTCACCCTTGTCATCTTTCTCGGATGCTTGGTAGTCGGCCTCATTTACGCATTCGTGATGTTCCACGCAGTCATTGAAAGGAATCAGGCTCCTCATGTCCAGCCACACTCTTCCAATTGAAAATCGTCTGACCCCAGAGCAAGTCATGCGCGCTGACGAGATCGGGAACGAGGTCTACGCCTCCCACTACGCCGAACGAAAGCTCAGCCGATTCATTATCGGGACAGAAACCGTTCTACTGCTCGGAGCCTTCGGCCTGATCTTCTCTTTGGCCCATCGACCGATTGCCAATCGCTACATTCGGATTGATGAGATGGGGCGCGCACAGGCGATCGAATACTCTGACCTCAATTACAGCCCGCGCGAGGGTGAAGTTCGCACGTACCTCACCGATTGGGCGAACTATCGCTACACCATCAGCCGCGACACTATCGCCAAGAAATACCCTCTCAACTACTATTTCCTGTCGCAGGCTCTCGCCTCTCAATTGATGGGCCAGGATAACCAGAGTCACCTTGTCTCTCAGGTTGTCGGAGGGCAAGTTGAGCAAAGCGATGTAGAGGTCAAAAACGTCACCATTACCTCCATGTCGGAGGAGACGGTTCAGGGCGCGACCATGGCTCGCGGAACGGCTCTTGTCACCATCGATAAGCTCTATTCGCCTCGCAACTCGCATGAGCCAAGGACAGAACATTGGCTGCTCACGGTGACGTACTACCTCAATCCGAAACAGGTCAGTGATCAATCCCGCGTATTCCCTCAATTCGAGACCATTAATCCGCTCGGATTAACCATCACCGAGTTCCACGAGAATCGTATGTCCGTGGACCTTATTGCGCCAGGCACAACGGCTGGCGCTTCCCCTCTTGCACCGCAGCCAATATCAGGAGAATCGAAATGAGCTACCACCTGATTCTCCCGTTCTTCCCCGAGGAGTTGCGGGAGTTGCTGCTTGACCCTTCGATATCGGACTTGATGATCAATGGGACAACCGGCGTCTACGCCGATCGGGCAGGGGTCGTGCAGCATATTCCTCTTTCGACGCCGTATACCAATGACCGGTTGCAGGCCGCTATCGAGCGGGTAGCGCGGATTCTCGGCCAGGATTTGACGACCCAGAACCCAATCCTGAATACACGGCTGCCGGACGGCTCCCGCGTCGCAGTAGTAGGAGCGCCATCTTCCATCAATGGCCCGACGTTGACGATCCGCAAATTTAACCGCTGGTACACCTCGGATGAGTTGGTCGATTCGGGGAGTATGCCGAAGCACGTTCGGGATACTGTGGTCGAACTAATAGGGCAGAAGAAGAACGGGATTATCAGCGGTGGGACCGGATCGGGCAAGACCACCCTCATGAAAGCGTTTCTTGACCATATCCCGGAGAACGAACGTCTCCTAATCATTGAGCAACCGGCTGAGCTAAAGGTCGCCCATCCAAATGCCGTCCGCTGGGAAGCTGTAGAAGAGATCCCAGGGCAGGTTGCCATTACTCCGAGCGAGCTCTTGGCGGCGGCTCTTCGCCATCGTCCCGACCGGATCATCATGGGCGAGATTCGCAACGAATGCGGTTACGACTTGCTCCAGGCTATGAACACAGGCCACGGCGGAACGCTTTCGACGATCCACGCGAAATCAGCGTGGGATGCGCTGAACCGGCTTTCCAATCTCGCTCTCAGTGCCAGACCGAATCTGAACCACGCATTCATGCGGTCTGAGACCGCAGAAGCAATCGACTTCGTGCTCTATTGCGAGCGCGACCATACAGGCCGGCGTCGCGTGCGCGAGTTGATTACCGTCAGCGGCTATACCCATGCGGACCAGAGCTTTCAGACTGAGGAGGTCTACCGTGCCGCCGCGGCCTAACGCCCAGTCCAAACCCTAGAGAAACCAACCCGAATTTGAGGTCATACCGATGCACCAACATGCTCCTACTTGGGCTGCACAGCCCCACCTGTCTCTAAAAGCCTTCAGTGGGCCATTCCTAAGCCTCGAAGAGCGGCACGGCAGTGGTGGGAGGCCGTCCTTCCAGAGAACTTTTGCCAGTGGGAATGAGCCGCGGTTTGGATCAAAATCTGCCGCCGAGACACGAGAGGATGACTTCGATACAGAGGGATTCATCCGCCTCGTATCCCGTCCTCTACTCGGGGTCACGCTTCGGGGCTATCCGGCGCCCTGCGGCTCGGCGCTCTTCTGCTTCGACTTCGCCACCCCACCACGCAAAGAACGCGCGCCGGGGACCCCGGTCTGCGTCGCCCTGCGGGTTACGGTTTCCATCTGCGATGGACCCTCCGCAAATGCAGAGCTTGGCACTTGGGAGCCGCGCCCTCTCGCTCGGCTTCGCCAGGTGTGACCCGAGCAGGATACGGGAAATTCAACGAAACGGAGATCACCACCATGTACCAAAACAAAGTCACCCTCATCGGCTTCCTCGGCAACGACGCAGAGGTTCGCTCCAACGACAACCGCAGCTTCACCACTCTCTCGCTGGCAACCAAGAGTTCTTACAAGAAGGACGGCCAGTACATCTCGCACACCGAATGGCACCGTTGCGTGGTCTTCGGCAAGCTCTCGGAGTTCGCCGGCACGCTGAAGAAGGGCGCTCATCTGCAGGTGGAAGGCGAGCTGCGCAGCCGGGAGTATGAGACCAAGAAAGTTGGCAAGAAGCCAGCCCTGAAGAAGACCATCTGGGAAATTCGGGTGAACTCGATTCTCAAGTTGGACCGGGCCGAAAAGGCCAGCGCGGACGAACAGGAATCGGTAGACCAAGCCCCGGAGGAAGCGGCCGCATAGGCCGCTTTCCTTTCCATCAACTTGGAAGCCCGGTGAACGCTGGGCTTCAAAACTCTGTGAGACGCCGATGAGCACCACGATCACCCAGGAATTCCTAACCCGATGCTTCGCCCCAGAAGAGACCGTAGCTGTGCTCCTGCGGAAAGATAATCCAGCGATAACCACGCAACGCGTCGTCCGGGTGGAACAGATGGTTTCGTCTCGGTATCTCGCGTGGCTGCGTTATGAAAATCACACCGGAGCGAACGTCTACGTCGGCGCCAATCCTCTCCGCCCTGGAAGTCGAAAGCGTATCAAAGAATGCGTCGCAGAAGTTCGTCATCTTTACATCGACATCGACCTGGACGGCGCAAACCGCATAGCTGCGTTAAAGACTTCGGATGTTGTTCCCGTTCCAACCATCATCCTCTCGACATCACCGGACAAGTATCAGGCTCTATGGAGGGTTGAACGATTTGACTTCGACCAGCAGGAGACGACACTCAAATCGCTTGCTCTCACTTATGGCGGAGACTCTGCGTGCACCGACCGGAACCGGGTACTTCGCGTCCCAGGATTCCGCAATTGCAAATACAACCCTGCTCACCCGGTCACCGCTGAATATCTCAGCGCGATCATCTATCGTCCGGACGACTTCAGGCTGGAGGTTTCAGTTCTTGAATCGGCACTCCAAAGTTCGGAACCCGCACGAACATATCCCAGCGGCAAGAGCAGCCATTCTGAGCAGGATTGGATGTGGGTCGTTCAGCAGCTATCCCAAGGAGCCGACGCCGGGAAGCTCACGCTTGCACTTGCTTCCGCGCGGTCTGACAAGTCCAATCCTCTTTACTACGCGCAGCGCACGATCGACATGGCTTCCGCTCGTCTTGCTCTGCTCAACGGCATGGCAATTGACGAGGTGATTGCCATGCTGGAACGGCGGCGTTCGGCGGAGATTGCACCCTCCCTTTGCTCCTCAAGAGCACGAGAGATTGCCATGACTGCGAGGCGGATGATTTCCCGGAAGAACGTTACCTCATTTCACCCCCTAAAGGAGAACCACAATGCCACTGCTTGAAGTCGTCCAAACCCGTCAAATCAGTGCTTCAATTCGGCTCACTGACACAACCGCTATCCAGGTCGATCAATACGCGGCATTCATCCGTGCTTGCGCCGATGATGTCGTGGAGCAAGCCCTTGCATATGTCTTCAGCAAGGATCGAGACTTTCAGGACTTCCTGAAGACCCCGGAAGCCCGGAAAGTCGCTTCGACGTTGCGGATTCGGAAGGCTCCCGCCGTTGAGGCTCCAGAGCCAGTTGCTCCGAAGCCTGTTTCGGCAGCCGTCGCCGCTCCCTCATCGCACGCGAAGGGCGCTTGATCCTTCATTCCATTCCGGAGCAAAGCCACTGCGGTGCTTCGCACCGGAAGAATGTTGACACTCCATCCCTTGGAGGGTCGTGTTTCGGGCACGGGCGAAAACTATTGTTTACGTCCGTCCTATTTCAGCCACTTAGCGAAGCCATGTAAGACAACGGTTTTCCACGCGAAAACAATTGTTTACTGGCCTATGAGGCAGCAATGAAGGCACCGCTCACTCCACATGCAACCCTCGAAAGTCGGCTTGCACGATCAGCCGGTCGCAGCGGCCGAGACCGAATGGCGAACGCGCGCGTAACTCAAGCCGAGCAAAGGGAGCTTCACAATGCCGCGCGTTCCCAGGGCAAGTCGCTGAGCGAATGGGCGCGGGAGATCCTGCTGAGGGAAGCTCGGCGCTCACCGGACGATCCATTGTTCATTGAACTCATCGCCACCCGCATGATCCTCCTCAATCTGCTGAAGCCGCTCGCAATGGGGCAACAGGTCACGACCGAGGACTTTGCGCGAATCAGCACGACCGTGCGCAACGACAAGAGAAAAGTGGCACAGGAGATCCAACAGCAATACATGCCTGCCACACCGAAGGAGTCCTGATATGACAAATAAATGGGGACGAAAGGAGACCATAATTTGGCCTCCCCACGTGCCGATTCTCAGTTACACCGCTATCGCGATCTCCTTACTCTGCACATCCTTTTTCATCTGGCAGAGGCTAAACTTTTCGCTGCCGCCACTCCAAAAGAGCTACATCACAGAGTACGTTCGCTCGCAGGTGGGTTCGATGTTTAAGGCTCATGAAAACTACCGTTTGCTCTACCTTGGAGGCGGAACGGCCAGGGCACGGCTCGCACTCCCAGCAGACTTCGTCGAAGGATCTACCACCCTCCCCGACGGCAAAACCTTTCCGATTGCGCTCTCCGATGTGGCAAGACTGCAAGGGTATCGGTGGTTCTTCCGCGGGCCGACAGTGAAGCTCGCAGATGTGCCCATGCATCGTTGGTTGCGGGCCGCCATTTATCAGAACGGAAGCATCCTGCGGGTTTTCGCCGTGAGCTTAGTAGAGGGCGCAGCGTGCCTCGCCCTGATGCTTTGGTTCGCCGTTCCATACGACATCCACCGTTTCAAGCAGATGAAATATGGGCGCATCCTGCGCGGCCCGCAGATGCTGTCACCGGAAGAATTCAATAAGCGGCAGAGGGGCGACGGCATCGGATTCAAGACAACTGAATTGGGCAAAATGATGAGGATTCCGCTGCGCAAAGAAGCCCAGCATTTCCAGATTATGGGCGATACGGGTGTCGGAAAGACCCAACTCATCATGCAAATTCTGCGCCAGATTCGGGAGCGTGGAGACTCCGCCGTCGTCTACGATCCTGCCTGCGAGTACCTGCAACGGTTCTTCGATGGCAAGCGCGGCGATGTCGTCTTGAACCCGCTCGACGAGCGTTGCCCCTACTGGGGGCCAGCGCAGGAAATGGGTTCGAATGCGGAGGCAGATGCCATCGCAGCATCGCTCTATCAGCCCGCCACGGATGTGAAAGACGAGTTCTTTCACCAAACGCCCGCACAGATATTTGCCCATCTCCTTAGGAAGGGACCCACTCCCCACCAGCTCGCAGAATGGATGGCAAACAGCGACACTTTGGAAACGCTGGTAGCGGGCACAGAGATGGCTTTCTATATCGATCGCAAGGCGGGTCCGCAGCGAGCAGGTGTGTTGGCCTCACTTGGTCTGGTTGCGAAATGCTTCCGAATCCTGCCAGAGAAAGGGAGTACCGATAGCGTCTGGAATGCCCGTACTTGGGCCAAGGAGCGCAGAGGATGGGTGTTCATTACTTCTCGGCCTGCGGAGCGGGAAACCCTCCGTCCTTTGCACTCCCTTTGGATTGACTTGCTCGTAATGCGCTTGCTCTCCGCACCTCAACCGGGACAAAAGCCGGTCTGGTTTGTGATCGACGAGTTGGCGAGCCTACAAAAGCTGCCGCAGCTTCACACCGCTATCACCGAAAACCGCAAAAGCAAAAATCCGCTCGTGCTTGGATTCCAGGGCAAAGCCCAGCTTGAGGTGATCTATGGTCACCTGGCCGAGGTCATGCTCTCCCAACCAGCGACCAAAATCTTCATGAAGACTGCCGAGCCAAAGGCATCGGAATGGATATCTGAAGCAATTGGAAAAGTCGAGATTGAACGACTGAAAGAGACAAAGTTCGACGGCTCGCGTTCCGGTAAGAATTTTACAGTGGACCGCCAGATCGAGCCGCTAGTAATGGGCTCGGAGATAAGCGGCTTGGACGACAGGCACGCGTATCTAAAGCTCGGGAACCTCGTTGCCCGTTTTGACTTTGACTACCTCGATCTTCCCACTCCGACGCCTGGCTTCCTTCCTCGGCAATCTCCGGACGGCGAGATGAGCTTCGACCCGGATACGTTAGAGCCTCGCCGGCCCGGCGCGGTACCAAATGCCAGCGTGCAAGCTGCGGAACCGCCGTCCGGCACCGGCGCTCCACTCGCACTCAAGCGAGAGCCCGAGGTAAACCCAGCGGAGCAAAATATACAGCCGGAGAATTCTTCGATCACGGCATCACCGAAGACGACGCCGGAGCTTGAGAACCCAGCAGATCTCGAGCATCAAATCGATTTTCATGACTCACTCGGCGGCCACGAGCACACTATCCATTCAGGGGTCTTCTAATCGATGCTGACCATCTCCAAACCGTTGAGTTCCGGCCAGGCGCAGAGCTATCACAAGCTGGAGTTCACGTCCGAATCGCAAAGCTATTACAAGCAGGGCGACTCCGTGAAAGGTGAATGGCAAGGCAAACTTGCCGCTCGGCTTGGCGTGGCCGGCGACGTTTCGCCCTTCGAGTTCTCGCGTTTGGCAGATGGTGTTCACCCGCAGAGCGGCGAACAGCTTGTCCGGCATCGTGCCGCCACAGAGTACAAGAATCCAGACGGAAGCATCACCAAGTCCGTCGAACACCGCGCCGGTTGGGACGCCACCTTTTCGGCCCCCAAGTCCGTGTCGCTGACGGCACTTGTCGGAGGTGACGAGCGAGTGCGAGACGCTCACCGCGCTGCCGTTACAACCGCGCTTGACGAACTCGAACGCTACACGCAGGCCCGCATCGGCGGCAACAATCCGGCCGAATCGACGGGCAAATTCATCGTTGCAAAGTTTGAACACGACACCGCCCGCCCCGTAGACGGCTACGCGGCCCCACAACTCCACACTCACGCGGTCATCTTCAATGTCACCGAGCGAGAGAACGGCAAATTCCGTGCCCTTCAGGAGCGTGGGTTCTTCGATTCCCAGCAGTTTGCTACCGCCGTATACCAGGCTGAGCTGACGCACAGGCTGTCGCAACTTGGATATGAAATCGAGCCAGGGAGAAGCGGGGCGCCGGAAATCAAGGGATATTCACCGGAGTATTTGGACGCCTCCAGCCCTCGCTCCCGCCAGATCCGAGAGCAACTGGAAAAGACCGGGTACACAGGACCGGAGGCAGCCCAAATTGCGGCTCATTCCACGCGAGACCGCAAGCAAAGCCTCACGGCGACGGAGGTCCTTGCAGCACACCGGGAAATGGCTGCCACCTTTGGAAATCAGCCTCAGCAAGTTGTGGCAGCCGCCCGCGAGAGGGTGGAGGGACGGCAGCTCCAGCCGCAACAATTAACGACCGCCAGAGAAGCGGTCACGTTTGCCCGCGACAGTATCTTTGAGCGGGAAGCCGTGGCCGACGAACGCGCGATCCTCCGAGATGCCCTCCGCCGCGGAATGGGCGAAGCATCATACGGGGAGATTCGAGCGGAGTTTGATAGGCGTCAAAAGTCGGGAGAGTTTCGTTCGGTTGAGGGCATGAAGCATGATTCAGGAGGTCGCTTCACCACGCCCGAAACCATCGCCGCCGAACGCGCCAATATCCGATACGTTTTGGAAGGTCGGAATGCCGTCGAGCCAATTATGAGCGCGGAAGCAGCACGGGATCAGGCCATCACGCGACCTTTCCTCAACGATTCGCAGCGGCGCGTCATCGAGCAAGTCTTGAACTCATCCGACCGAGTTCACGGCCTTCAAGGACTTGCTGGAACCGGGAAGACCACGACGCTCCAGACCATCCGTGAAGGCGCAGAAGCGAACGGCTTTGTAGTCGAAGGATTTGCCCCAACTTCCAAGGCTGCTGGACAGCTTCGTGAGGCCGGAATCAACGCCACTACTCTCCAGAGCTTCCTTGCCCGTGGTCAAAATCATCCCGGCAATGCGGAACCAGAACGCCATCTTTACATGCTCGATGAGTCCAGCCTTGCTAGTACCAGACAGATGCGTTCGTTCCTGAGCAGACTCACGTCCGAGGACCGGGTTCTCGTCATCGGAGACACCCGGCAGCATCAGGGCGTGGATGCCGGACGGCCATTCCAGCAAATGCAGGAAACGGGAATGCAGACATCGCAGCTAGATAAAATCATGCGTCAGAAAGACCCCGAACTCCTGAAGGCAGTTCAGCACCTCGCCACGAATGAAACCAGCCGCGGGATCGCAATGCTCGCGGAGCAGGGTCGAGTCACTGAGATAAAGAACTCGGTCGAGCGGATCGCCGCCATTGCCAAGGACTATGTCGCACAGCCTGAAGGCACCCTCATCATTTCCCCGGACAATCGGAGCCGTCAGCAGATCAATGAGGCAGTTCGTGCCGAGTTGAAGAGTGCTGGCCGTCTCGATTCGGATGGTGAGATTTTCCGTACATTAACCCACCGCTCTGACATGACCGGTGCAGACCGGGCTTGGGCAGCTCGTTACAACGTCGGTGACGTTCTCCAGTACACCTCCGGCAGCAAGTCCGAGGGAATCGAGCGCAGCAGCTTCGCTACGGTCCGCCACGTTGACCCTCGTAGAAACGCTCTCACGGTCGTCTTGGATGACGGCTCAAGTGTCAGCTACGACCCACGCCGTCTGCGAGGAGTCAATGTTTTTCGCGAGGTAGAGAGGGAGTTCGCCAAAGGAGACCGGATCCAATTCACCGCACCCAACAAAGACCTTGGCATTGCCAATCGCGACCTCGGAACCGTGGTCACCCTCGAAAATGGCAAACTGACCCTACAGATGGATGGCAGATCGGTCCGCATTGTCCAATTTGACTCTGAAGAATTTCGCCAGCTCGACCACGGCTATGCTTTAACCTCTCACAGTTCGCAGGGCCTTACCGCAACCCGCGTCCTCGCCCATATAGATACGGATTCACCTCGCAACCTCATCAATAATCGGCTCGCCTACGTGTCTATTTCCCGAGCCTCCGAAGACGCTCGTATATACACAAATAATGCCGAGACTCTTGGGGAGCGGCTCGCTGCCGACACGACAAAGTCTGTGGCATTAGACGTTCAGAAGACCATGGAGAGTAATCCACGAATTGAGTCCGCTGAGCGTGCGGCATCACGGCCGATCACTTCATCAGTACAACCCATGGCCAGCGAAATTTCACGCGTGAATATTGATTTGATTCGACCGGGTATCGAAAGGTGATTTCGCGGACAACCACGAGACCACTCTGTTTACAGATGACATGCACAGGCTCAATCCGCAACTTAGCGCCGATGTCTCGAAGACTTCAGCTCTTGAGATCCCCCCACCCTCCATAGTCCAAGGAATCGGCTTGGGAATCTGACGGATGCAAACCTGTAATGTCGATACGGTACGGTGGCATGGGACTAAACTAAATACAATCCCGCACGGCAAGCTATCGGAAATCCACCGACGCCCGGATTATAGCCAGAAGATGCCGAGTGCAACCTTGCTATTTGCGGTACCATTCGGGCGTAACGTGATGAAGACAAAAGAGTAAGCGACGCTGGAGCGGGATCTTGGCTGATGTGGAGAAGAGACACGTTGCTGAAGAACTGCAATGAGTGGAAGAACCGAAAGCGGACCGCAAAGCTGGAATTGACGTATTGGAGAAGGGGCACTATTTGATTACGCTTGGAGGGGAGAACCGTTGAACGCCGTTGAAATTGAAGAGGCCATTTCGCAACTGGCGGATCAGCCGTTTGACCCGGTTAATTTTCCGTATGCTTTCCTCGAAGCATTCGGAAACAAAGAAACAACGATCAAAAGGCTGCGCGCCGGGGCCTCCAACAAATCCGACCTTGGCGGCGTTCTCCAAACCAGCAACATCCATATTAAGGTGTGCGCGGAAGGCGAGGTTACCAAGACCCTCGCCGCGCTACGGGAAAGCCCGTCCACGTTCCGGGCCAAGGCCAAATTCATTCTGGCGACAGACGGGCAAACGCTGGAAGCCGAGAATCTTGCCTCCGACGATTCCCCTGTCGTTTGCGCATTTAAGGACTTTCCCGACCATTTCGGTTTTTTCCTGCCTCTAGCTGGCATCTCCACCGTCCGGCAGATCAGCGAAAACTCATTCGATATCCGGGCGACCAGCCGCCTCAACCGGCTTTACGTCGAGCTTCTGAAAGACAACCCTGAATGGGGCACCTCCGCCCGCCGCCACGACATGAATCACTTCATGGCGCGGCTCATTTTCTGCTTTTTTGCAGAGGATACCGACATCTTCATCGGCAAAGGCCTGTTCACCGACACGATCACGCAGATGAGTGCGCGGGATTCCTCCAACACCAACACAGTGATTGAGACGCTCTTCCGCGCCATGAACACCAAGATTGCTGACCGGGACCGCGAAGGTTTGCCCCGGTGGTCCAATTCATTCCCGTATGTCAACGGCGGCCTGTTCTCCGGCAATATGGAAGTGCCGCACTTTAGCAAAATCGCGCGTTCCTATCTCCTCCACATCGGCAATCTCGACTGGACGAAGATCAACCCGGACATCTTCGGGTCTATGATTCAGGCCGTAGCCGAAGACGAGGAGCGCGGCGCGCTTGGTATGCACTACACCAGCGTTCCGAACATCCTCAAAGTTCTCAACCCGCTTTTTCTTGACGAGCTGCGCGCGAAGCTCGCCGAGGCCGGCGACAATCCGCGCACCCTGCTTAACCTACGCAAGCGCATGGCGAAGATCAGGGTCTTTGACCCCGCTTGCGGCTCTGGCAATTTTCTTGTCATTGCTTACAAGGCCATGCGGGAAATCGAGACCGAGATCAACAAACGGCGCGGCGAGTCGGAGATTCGCAGCGAAATCCCTCTCACGAATTATCGCGGAATTGAACTGCGCGACTTTCCTGCGGAAATCGCGCGGCTTGCGATTGTTATCGCCGAATACCAGTGCGATGTGCTTTATCGTGGGCAGAAGTTGGCACTCGCCGAATTCTTGCCTTTACGTTCTGAAAACTGGATTACATGCGGTAACGCACTCCGGCTGGATTGGCTGAGTATCTGCCCGCCGACTGGAATCGGCGTGAAGTTGCAAGCCGACGACCTGTTCAGCACACCACTCGACCAGGCAGAGATTGACTTTGCCAACGAAGGCGGTGAGACGTATATTTGCGGCAATCCGCCATACCTCGGAAGCAAGTGGCAAACGGATATCCAAAAATCCGACCTCCAACTCAATTTTTCCGAACGACTCTCTGGATGGAAGTCCCTCGACTACGTTTCTGCGTGGTTTTTGAAAGCCGCCGAATATGGCAACAAGACAAATGCGGCCTCAGCCTTTGTGGCAACAAACTCAATTTGCCAGGGCGCTCATGTGCCTCTGCTGTGGCCCCTCATCGCCAAGCTCAACCACGAGATATTCTTCGCGCACACCAGCCTGAAGTGGGCAAACCTCGCCAGTCATAATGCCGGTGTCACAGTTGTAATCGTAGGAATTAGTATGCGTGGTAATAGGAGAAAGCGAATCTTCTCCGAGGATGAACGGGGACAGTCCATCTCACGTGACGTAGTGGAGATCAACGCGTATCTTCTGCCCGCCCCACCCGTCTATGTGGGAGCCGTGCGTGCACCGCGTAACGGATTGTCTGAAATCGCTGACGGTAGCGGACCTCTGGACGGAGGACACTTGCTCCTTACAAAAGAAGAGCGGGATGACCTGCTAACACAGTACCCTGATGCGGCACCTTTTGTTCGCCTGTTTCTTGGGTCAACCGAGATCGTCAATGGCGATCAAAGATGGTGCATATGGATTGAGAACGATGGATCTGACGAGGCATACAACATCCCCGCGCTTCGTATGAGAATCGACAATGTCAGAAAATTCCGCGAAGAGGCTGGGACTCGTGCAAAAACGGCTATAGGACGCCCGCACAGATTTGCTTGGATAAATCAACCGCGCCAACAGCAGATTGCAATACCTAAAGTGGTTTCGGAACGTCGCCCCTACATCACGGCGCAATTTCTTGATGCACAAACTGTCATCAGCAATCGTGCGTGCATATTGCTTGATCCACAGCTTTTCGAGTTTTCGATCATATCGTCTAAATTGCACTGGATTTGGATTGCCACCGTTTGCGTGCGTTTGGAGATGCGCCTTTCCTATTCAGGCACTATCGGTTGGAATAACTTTCCGGTGCCGACGCTGACAGAGAAGAACAAAGGCGACCTTACGCGTTGTGCCGAGGAGATATTGGTTGCGCGCGAGCATCATTTTCCTGCAACGATTGCCTACCTCTACGACCCCGACACGATGCCGGAGGATTTGCGCCAAGCGCATGAGCGCAACGACGAAGTGCTAGAACGTATCTACATTGGCCGCCGTTTCAAGAACGATACCGAGAGACTGGAAAAGTTGTTCGAACTTTACACCAAAATGACGAAGACAAAGGGGGCGGCATGAGTACCCTCACTGTCATTGATCGGCGTTATCTTGAGAAATTTCTGGGGATGGGTAGCGGCTATGTGCTGAACTACTCGGACAAGACTATTGGCGCGTTCTTCAGCAGCCATTCGATTGACATTCATGGCCCGAAATACCAGACGCTCGGGACATCGAAAGCGAATAAATTGCGCGCCTTCTGGGACAATGAAGACGATTCTGTTGTCGGCAAGGTCATGTCCGGCATGGTGGATGAATATGTGGTCGATTGCGAACTGAACAACAAGGAAATTGGTTCTGCTCTTCTCGGAAAGGTGCGAGAGATTCTAGTACGGCTCTCCGGGCAACAGCAGACCGCCAACACATCACAGACTGCTGACGCTTTCTTGACCCATGAGTTCACGATTCCGAATGTCCACAAGTTGCCGATTGAAGCGCAGGTCATTCCGGTCATTGAAAGTCGTCTTGATGAAGCCCTAAGAGCACTAAGTGCGGGCGCGCATCTTTCCGTAATCTTCCTTTGCGGAAGCGTTCTTGAAGCCGTCCTGCTTGGCGCGGCCCAGAAGGAACCGGCGCGTTTCAATCGGGCTTCGGCCAGCCCTAAGGCCAAAGACGGAAGCGTGAGGCAGTTTCACGAATGGAGCCTCGCGCAGTTCATCGATGTTGCTTGCGAAGTTGACCTATTGAAACCTGACGTGAAGAAATTCAGTCATGGATTGCGGGATTTTCGCAATTACATACATCCGTATGAACAGATGCAATCCGGTTTCACGCCAGATGAGCACACGGCAAAACTCTGCTTTCAGGTTCTCAAGGCGGCACTAGCGAGCGTTGCGGGGGAAAGAAAATGACAGAGTTCAATAGCATGACCATTGTTGCCGCTGTGGAGGTTATTGCCGAATTCAAGTCCCACGGTGATATGTCGGTTTTAGAAGTTCAATGGGGCTTTGTCGGAAATTCGTCGAGCAAGTCCGCCCGCGTTGCGAGTTGGGCACACCGTGCCACCGCGATGGATGCACTCCAGGTAATGACCGAAAACGGTCTTGTGCATCTTGGGCGCGCCATTGTCGAAACCGCGATTAAGGCTCCCGAGGGTGTCCGTAACAGTGACGTTTGGAAAAAGTTTGTCGCAGGGCTTCGGTTTGATGGGTTCGAAGTGGTTGAAGTCCCAACTGAGCCGCGCAATTCCTGGGAGACCCCACGCAATACAGTCATCCTCAAACGGATGTTGCCCACCGACATTCCTGGACTGGACTTCCGCGAAGCCGAAGACGAGGTGACTACCCTGCTTGTTCAGAGCGGCTTCACGGTCGCCAAAGGGCACTTGGAACAAGCAGTATCCGCTTTTCAACGTGGTGAATGGTCCTTGGCGAATAGCGGGCTTCGCAATTTCTACGAGAGCTATTTGAACGAAATCGCTGTCCATTTTGGTTGTGAAAGTTACCAGGACAGCAAGGCAAAGCGTGATTTTCTCGGACGCCTTCAGCCGCCCTTTCTATTGGCTGAATATAACGAGTGGAATGAAAACAGTCAGAAGCCCCAATACGTTCAGGGCTTGATGAGCCGAATGCACCCGCACGGGGGACACCCCGGACTGTCTGAGGAGGAAGACGCGACTTTTCGCCTTCAGATAACCCTCGTCACGGCTCGTTTGTTTTTACGGCGCTATCGCCAACGAATGAAAGAGGTGACTGCATGACAGTTGAGGTGAAATCAGTCCCGTCCATTTCCGTCACCTATGCGCGGAACGGCAATTCAACGAAGGCTAACGCGCTGGGGATGCGCGCCATGCAGGAGCGTGCATATGAAAAGCGCGGTGAGCAGTATTTGCTTATCAAATCTCCGCCGGCATCTGGCAAGAGCCGCGCGCTCATGTTTATCGCGCTCGATAAGCTGGAAAATCAGGGCTTGAAGCAAGCCATCATCGTTGTCCCGGAAAAGGCCATCGGCGCCAGCTTTTACGATGTGCCACTGTCGCAGTTCGGCTTTTGGTCCGACTGGCGCGTGGAGCCGAGATGGAATCTCTGCAATGCCCCTGGTGGCGACAACGGTGGCAAGGTGAACGCCGTCAGCGCATTTCTTGAAAGCAACGACAAGGTTCTCGTTTGCACTCACGCGACGTTCCGCTTCGCTGTCGATCAGTTCGGAGTGGAGAAGTTCGACACCCGATTGATTGCCGTGGACGAGTTCCACCACGTTTCCGTGAACCCCGACAACAAGCTGGGCGCGCACCTGGGCCAGTTCATTGCCCGCGACCGTGTGCATATCGTTGCCATGACCGGATCTTACTTCCGGGGCGACGCGGAGGCTGTGCTTGCCCCGCAGGACGAGGCGAAGTTCGAGCCTATCACCTATACCTATTACGAACAGCTCAACGGTTATCAGTACCTCAAGCAGCTCGACATCGGCTATTTTTTCTATTCCGGCTCTTATGTCGATGACATTCTCAATGTCATCGACACAACCGAGAAGACCATCATCCACATCCCCAATGTCAATTCGCGCGAGAGTACGAAGGACAAGATGCGGGAGGTGGAGCACATCATCGAGGCTTTGGGTGAGTGGCAGGGGATCGACGCGAAGACAGGATTTCAGCTTGTCAAAATTCCCGGTGGTCGCATCCTGCGTATCGCTGACCTTGTGGATGACGACCCCAACCGGCGCGACGGCGTGACCACTGCGCTGAAAGACCCGGCCCAGAAGAACAACCGCGATTATGTGGACATCATCATTGCCCTTGGCATGGCGAAAGAGGGTTTTGACTGGATTTGGTGCGAGCACGCGCTGACCGTCGGCTATCGTGCGAGCCTGACCGAAGTAGTGCAGATCATCGGGCGCGCCACCCGCGATGCACCCGGAAAGACCCGCGCACGGTTTACCAATCTGATAGCCGAACCGGACGCTTCGGAAGAAGCAGTCACCGAGGCCATAAACGATACGCTCAAAGCAATCGCCGCGAGCCTGCTAATGGAGCAGGTACTTGCCCCACGCTTTGAGTTCAAGCCCAAGCACCCTGAGATTGGCCCGACCGAGGGCTTCGACTACGGCACGGATGGCTACGATCCTGAGAAGAATAACGTCGGATTCAACCCCGACACAGGACAATTCCAGATCGAGATCAAAGGTCTGGCGGAGCCGAAGAGTAAGGAAGCATCGCGCATTTGCAAGGAAGACTTGAACGAAGTGATTGCCACGTTCATTCAGGACAAGACCGCGTTGGAGCGCGGCTTGTTCGACGAAGAATTGGTGCCCGAAGAAATCACGCAAGTCCGTATGGGCAAAATCATCAAAGACAAATATCCCGAACTTGACGAGGAAGACCGGGAGGCCGTGCGCCAGCACGCTATTGCCGCCCTCAACATCACGCAACAGGCCAAGCAAAATGTGTTGGGAGGGGATATTGGCAACGGCGAACCGAGTCCCAACACCGCCCTCATTGAGGGTGTACGGCGCTTTGCGCTCAGTGTTACAGAACTCGATATCGACCTGATCGACCGCATCAATCCGTTTGGCGAAGCGTATGCCATCCTCGCCAAAAGCATGAGTGAGGACAGCCTGAAACAGGTTGCAGCGGCAATCTCTGCCAAGCGGACTAACCTAACGCCGGACGAGGCAAAAGATCTTGCCGTGCGCGCGTTCCGGTTCAAGAAGGAACGCGGACGACTTCCCGCGCTCGACTCGCAGGACGCATGGGAGAAGCGGATGGCCGAAGGAGCCGCTGCCTTTATGCGCTACAAGAAAGAGGGGCGATATGAATGATCCGAATCTCGACGAACTAGCTGCAGAACTCGCGGAGTTTGCGGAGCCGGAAAAGAAGGGCGCACGCCCGCCCCGCGAAGAGCGCATCATCGCTGGCTTCGAGGAAATACAGCGTTTCGTCGAAAAGCATGCACACACTCCACAACACGGTGAAGGCCGCGACATTTTCGAACGACTGTATGCAGTACGCCTCGACCGATTGCGTGCGCTGGAAGAGTGCCGGTCCATTCTTGCGCCCCTCGATCATCAAGGATTGCTTTCTGGCGCGATTGTTTCCATTCCACAGCATGATGCCATCGACGAGGACGAGCTTATGGCAGAACTCGCCAGCGCAGCGGGCGACAGTACCATTACTGAATTGCGCCATGTTCGTGCGAGTGTCGAAAAGCGCGCCGCCGAGGAAATCGCCAATCGTGCTGTCTGCGCGGACTTCGACTCATTCAAACCGCTCTTCGAGCGCGTACAGAGAGAGTTGAAATCGGGCATTCGCCAATCTCTTCCCGTTGACAAAATGGACGAAATCAAGCTTACCAAGATACAGCAGGGGCAATTTTTCATTGTCAGTGGTCAGATCGCATACGTCGCCGAGGTCGGCCAAGATTTCAGAACAGAATATGACCGGCGCGATAGCAGATTGAGAGTCATCTACGATAACGGTACCGAAAGCAATTTGTTAGCGCGATCTTTCCAACGCTCGCTTTATCCCGATAAAGATAATGCAGGCCGCATCATTACCGACCCCAGTGCCGGACCTTTATTCGCAGATGAACATGACGCCGATGACCTTGCAAGCGGCACCATCTACGTTCTGCGCAGCAAGTCAGACAATCCGCTCGTCGCCGCCAATCGCGAAGTACTGCATAAAATCGGCGTCACGGGAGGGAAAGTAGAAACCCGGCTCGCAAACGCGAGCCTGGACCCAACATTTCTGCTTGCCGAAGTGGAGGTCGTTGCAACCTATGTTCTCTACAACGTCAACCGTGTGAGGCTGGAAAACCTCATTCACCGCGTCTTCGATCCCGCGCAATTGGATATTGAAATCAAGGATCGTTTTGGCAACCCGGTCAAACCACGCGAATGGTTTCTCGTTCCACTTTTTATAGTTAACGAAGCAGTGGAGCGCATTAAGGACGGGACAATTACTCAATACGTATACGACCCGACGGCGGCGCGACTGGTGAAGGCGTCGTCCTGAATCATGATGGCCATCTGCAGTAACGAAATCGTGATTGCGTCCTTTCGTTCTCTTGAGATATGCTGGCTGAAATCTTCTGGCGATGAATTGCCACCGCCTGTTCGGGCCTTGGCCGCCTACCACCTAAATCGCCTCCGGATGGCAATTCGGAGAGGAAGGTACTTCGCATGGCGAAAGCCTCTCAACCAGCAAAGAGACAAAAGAGCGTCATGCCAACCGCATCCATTGCAAACCGCGATGATTCCGAGTCAGCAATGCTCGCTCCTCTGAACTTCAAGGTCACGAAGGCGTTCCGGCGAGAGTTCAAAACCTACGCCTCGCAGCACGATATGAAAATGATCGAGTTGCTCCACGAGGGCTTCCGACTCGTCAAAGAACACCATCCTGTTGGCGCTGAAACAGTCCTATGAACCAAGTTAGTAAACACTTGAACGGTTGAATGCGCATGCCCACGGCAACTTACAATCTGGACTCACCGGCCGAATTGCTCCGAACGGCCTACACCCAATTGGCGTTCGACCAGGGAGCACTTCTGCCCGCCGTTCGTCAGCCTCAGTCTGGGGCATTGGACGGTTGGCTCGATCGGGGAGATTGGCAATCGCTCGCAGCTCAGGTCGGTGCAGAGACGATTTTTTTCGTTGATCGCGATCCCGTTGTCGTGTTTGCCAAGTCCGAGAACACTTCCCAAGAAGTGCTAAGGAAGCTGTACGAGCGGATATGGTGCATGTCTCGTCCGCAACTGCTCTTTCTCGCCACTCCAGGCCAGTTAGTTGTATACGACCTGACTAAGGCACCGCCAAAACCAGATGAAACATTGGACGGCTGTAATCGCCTCATCGCAGTCGCAAGGTCGATGGCCGAAGTACAGTCGAAACTTGCCGCCTATCATCGAGAGTTAATCGAAACCGGGAGAGCTTTCGGAGACGACAGGTTCCGCGATTCCGCGAACCGCGCAGACCGCGCCCTTATCAGGGACCTTAAGACCGTTCGCCAACAATTGGCGGCGCTGCCGGTATCCAGCGGACAGAAGCGCGCCGAACTCCATCATCTTCACTCATTGATCGGTCGGGCGATTTTTGTGCGCTATCTCGAAGACCGGGAAATTCTTATCCCAGAGTATTTTGAGGCCGTCGCAGGCCGCCGTCAGACTTGGCAAAAGCTCCTCGCGCAGCCCCCTTCTGCGCCTGCACTTGAACCGGGCATGGCAAAGTTGCGCTTTCTACGAGTTTTACAGAACAAAGAGTTCACATACGCACTCTTTGAGCAGCTAGCAGATGACTTCAACGGTGACACGTTTCCAATCGAGGACGGAGAGAGAGAATGCATCCAGCAGGAGCACTTGAACAAGCTGCGCGGATTCTTGATGGGCAGTACGTCTGCGCAACAGGAGCTCTTTTTCTTTGCCTATCAGTTCAACGTCATCCCAATCGAACTAATTAGCACAATCTACGAGGAATTCTACAACGAGCGGACCGGAAAAGACCGCAACCAAGGTTCGCACTACACACCGCCCGCACTAGTTGAGTTCGTGCTTTCACAGACTCTCACCAGCGATGTTCTTGCGATGAAGCCCCGTGTGCTTGATCCATCGTGCGGTTCGGGCATTTTCCTTGTGGAATCATTCCGTCGCATTGTGCGTCATCTCTGGGCAGAACAGAACGGCAAACGGGTCAGCCGTCCGCAGCTTCGAAAGATTCTGCGCGAACAGATTGCCGGAATAGATATCAACGAGGAAGCGGTGCGTGTTGCCGCCTTCAGCCTCTACCTCGCTTTTCTCCATTATCAAGAACCGCGTGAAATCAATGCCGAGCGCAGACTACCTCATCTCAAATGGGTTTCCGAAGAGGAGCGCAACCGTCGCGAAAAGAAGAAGCCGGGAGCAGAGTTCTTCGATGTGCTGCTCCAGGCAAATGCTTTTGATGCCATTGCCGCTACAGGACAGACGGTAGTCACGCGACGCTTCGGGCCGGGGAGTGCGACAGTCGTCGTTGGAAATCCCCCATGGGGTTATCCCAAGAAAGAAGACGCGGACGGCCAGAAAGCTCTCGCGCAAACGATGGAGTGGTGTGATCCTGAGAAAGGCCGTCCTGTTGGCGACAAAGAGCTGTCCCAGGCTTTCATACACCTTACATTGGCCCTTTTGCGGGATGGTGGAAGAGCTGGACTACTTGTCTCTTCTGGTGTTTTGTTTAAGAATCATGCCAACAGCCGCAATTTCCGCAAGGTTTGGCTTACATCTGCATGGTTAGAGCATGTCGTCAACTTCGCGCACGTACGCCAGATCTTTTTTTCCGGGCCGCAGCGCGAAGCGCAGGGCATTTCACCTTTTATATCTATTGTGTTTAAGAAAACAATGGCCGGACCACCCGCAGACAATGCCTTTCAATACTGGTCGGCCAAGAGGACGGCCACGATAGAGAACACCAAGTGCGTTGTCCTCAATCGAGGCGACATGCATTGGCTCTCACAGCGCGACTGCCTTGCAGATGAGCGATTGTGGAAAATCTACTGGTGGGGTGGGCACCGAGATGAAATCGTAATCAGATCGATCGACCGATTTTCGAGTCTTAAGAACCTTCATGACATAGCCCCAACCGCAAGCATCTTTCCCGGCCAGGGCTTCAAGGCCGCCAATAAGTCGGTTCGCGCAGACTGGCTGAAAAACTATCGTGAGTTCCCCACAGAGTCACTTCGAAGTTATGGTCCGTTTGACAAAGAGGTACTTCGTGATGTGCCGGATATGGTTGAGAGACGGGGCGTCGAAGATGTCTACCATGGCCATCGTCTCTTAGTGGGTCGTGGCATCAAGACAGGTGGTTTCATTACGGCACGCCTGGAGACGCGGAAGTACGCGTTCAGGAACTCCATCCATGGCGTTCGCCTCAGGGGGCTTGAGGCATGGCAGGAGGCCACAATTGTCGGGATTTTCTGGTCTTCGCTGGCACGCTACTTTTACTTCACGACCTCGGGATCGTGGGGATTCTGGCACGACGAGCTCCATCTGGAAGATGTTGAGCAAATGCCAATCCGTTTCCCTAAAGACGTTAAGCTGCGTAACCGAATTGTCGACGTCGTCGCCAAACTCCAGGTGCTGGACTTGCCCCCTGCCAACTTGACACTGTTTCACGGTACAGCTACCACCGACCTTGCATCAACACTGGAGAAAGAACTCGACGATGCCATTTTTGACCTATACGAATTGGCCCATGATCAACGCGATTTGATACGAGAGAAATGTTCACTCGGACTCGATCTGTTTTATGAGCACCACAAAGGGAAAGCCCTCCAGGAGGTTATTCAGCCAGTTCGAAGCTTTGGCACGTTGTCTGACGTGTCTCAAGCAGAGAGCGGATTGTCGACATACCTCCGTACGTTTCTCGAAATTTGGAATGCCGAATTGGCTCCTGACGGTGAGTTCTCATGGCGAGTACTGTCACCTCCGTCCCACGCACCACTGCTCGCGGTATGTTTCACCACGCGGTATAAGCAGAACCAGCGGCTTGCGGAGTTGCCAGAGCATGATCCGGCCTCATGGTCTGATGTGTTGGCAGATCTTCGGCAGCACTCTCTTATTCCATCCGGAACATCGCGCATTTTTATCGACACGTTCTTTCGCCATGTCAGCGACCGCGAAATTCTGTTTATCAAGCGTAACGAATGCCGCTTTTGGACGCGCACAACTGCTCGTGCGGACGCCGAATCAGCGCTGACTCATTTGATGAACATGGAAGAGGGCGTCCGAGGAGACGGGCAATGACCGACGCAGGCCCGGCACTCACGGCGCTCAACATCTGGTCTAAGCGTGAAGGTATGTGTCTCGCGATCCTCGAACGCGCGCTCCGATTGCTGCGCTTGGAAAAGGACCTTCCGGAATCGGAACCTGATTTGAATCGCCGGCTGTATTTTTGCCTGTTAGTGGCCAGTGCTGAATTGTACCCAAAGGATCCCGTTGCACCGATATCAGAATGCAACAATCAGCCGGACCCCGATGACGAATCTCGCGTCGCGCGTGAACACAAACGCCCAGATTTTCAATGGATCTTTCTTGACCAGTACGAGCAGAACCCTGAGCGCCAAAGCAAGCAATTTGTTGTGGAATGCAAGCGCCTTGGCGAGCCTCTTCGCGCTGATTGGATATTCAACGTAAATTACGTCACAAATGGTATCTCCCGGTTTCGCGACACGAATTGGGCCTATGCACAACGTTTTCGGAGCGGGGCAATCGTTGGTTATTGGCAGAGCATGGAACGAGCAAAGGTGCTGAAAGAAGTCAACGATGAAGCCGAAAGAAACTCGTTCCCGCACATAATTCCTATTGGCACACCTCCCGCTGACGGTCACAGATTGGAGCACACGTTCGAACGATCGTTTCCGGTCTCGCCATTCCATTTACGCCATTTATGGATTGATCTGCGCCAATCGAGCCTCGAAAAGGGCTAAGGCCCCCTCTTTTTCTTCGGCGGCTTTCCCGTCACCCCAGCCCGGAGGATGGCGTGGTCGATCATTTGAAAGACGCGCGCCATTGCGAATTTGAGCTGCGCGAAGTCAACCCAGTATTCAGCATAACTGAGCGTGCGCTTCTCATCATCGGCGTAGCGAAATGCCGTCCCTGATGGGTCGATTTCATCGAATTCAAGAACCCATTCTCGTATCGGCGATCCGATCCGCTCACCATGACGCTTTTCAACCAGACGGACGCAGTCTTTTAGCGAATGCGTTGGCTCTTCAATTTCACCGGTCACCTTTAGATATAGCTCCAGGGCATGTCGATATGCGTATAGGACCGGATAGCCCCAATCGCGCGGCTCTCCGCTTTTGAGAGCCGAATCAAGAAGCGCCTCTGCGCTGTGTTGGTAGCTTCGCGCAAGCTCCAGATATTCGTCGACACCGCCGCCGTTCAGGAAGATGCCATGTCTCCAAGTTTCATCGAGATCGGCTGACGGCTCCTGCAGAATGGGGGTGTGGAGGTAAAGAATTTCTCGATCTTCATTGTCGTGGTAGAACGTCTGTTCGTTCAATCCAATTCGAATTGCCTCCATGTCGGGATCGTCTTCCCAATGTTTGGCAACATGGATAAGAGCCAGCACATCTGAATCGGTGAAGGTCCGCGGGCGGCCTTTGGCGGGATTGGCCTGCGGGCTGAGATGTTCTTTGAAAAGCCATGCCCACGTTTTGACCTGCTGATTATCAACTCCGAGGATGCGTGCGGTTTGGGACACATTTCGATTCATAGTCAGGCTCCGAAGGTCTCGACCTGATGGGACACACCCTCACTCAATACCCACATCTTCCTCATCGTCAGCCTAACTCTCTTACGGTTCTCGATCGATAAATCGTGCGGTCGTTCTATGACGCAAGTAGGAGTTCCTTCGTCAGTTTCGCTACCCCCAAGCACATTCATGATGCGCTTCAGGTCCTAGGCAGTCGTCGAGTTGCCGATTTCGGCTTGTGCACCGGTTGATGGCAACCTCATGGCAGGGATTCAAAAAGATCTTTCGTACGGACCGAGAGCGCCCGCGCCAGCTTCACAATGTTTTCCAAGCCCACGTTTCGTTCGCCCCGTTCGACGCCCCCGACGTAATTGCGATGGAGGTCCGCCCGTTCCGCCAGATCCTCCTGCGAGTAGCCGCGCTCTTCCCGCAGAGCGCGTATCGCCATTCCGAACAGAGATTTGGTCGAAGCCTTGGGCACTCTCTCATGGTTCGACCTTGACCACTATGAGTCTACACACGATGAGTGTGATATTCTCTCGGCACGGAGGTCGCCCCATGATCGAATGCAAAGAACTGGTCGGCAAAGTCATTCGCCTCTTCACCATCTTTGAGGACGGCCATTATGGCCCGGACATCCAGATTGAGTTTACCGATGGCACTCGGTTTTCAACTTGCCTCAAGACTGCCGTCTCTATAGAAGCCACCTATTCGCAAGACCAAGGCGGACAACCGCATGTACTCCGGGATTACAGCAGTCGTGCCATTCCTCTCTAAATCCTTTGAACGCATCAGTCTCTCGTGAGGCATGGTCAGGCGGTACTGCTTTCATGCTCCGAGCTCGAATTGATTGCTGTGTTCAGACTGGCCTCTTTTCCGTGCCCCAATGAACAGCGGGGCGGATGGCACTTTAGCTGCCGCCGCTTGCCGTCAATGACGCTGTTTTGGCTCCCCCATGCCCTTCGGTCACGGTCCCCCCAAAAAGCTATGACCGCTGCGCTTTGCACGGCAGCACATTTGTGCCTCCCTTGCCCCCGCCGTTGGGGTCACTTCAAGGAAAAGAGGCATAACATGACGAACACAGCAACACTTTCCGAAGCTCAACTACGCCAGTTCACCGGCTCTGAGAACTGGTATCGACATGGCATCAATCGCTCGGTACTTTTTACTGACGGTGCAAAGTACGTCGCCGACCAGGGCGGCGCCTACTGGCTGCTGGACATTATCGCTATCGCGCAGCAGCATGACAAGTCAATCTCAGCCGAAGAGTTCCAGGTCTGGAACTTGAAGGTTCACTCCGACCGCAGCGCGACCGTGTACTGCGACGACGGCAATGGAAACCCTGTCTACACCCAGGAGATCCCGTTCACTGACTTCCCGGTTGACGAAGTGAAACTCTATTTCGTTAACAACGTCATTCACCTGCCCAGCGAGTATTGGCTGGGCAAGCCCGCGTCGACCTTCGTCGGCGCGCGTATTTCATTTGGACCGTGCAGGCATTCGAGGTTGAGACTGGGGATCGCCAAAAGATTCGATGTCTGCCAAGCCCGCTAAAAAGGCCAAGTTGGGTCCGCAACCTGTGGGCGGTCCTTCGGAGCCGACCTCAAGGTCTGCTCTCGGTATAAGCAACGAATATATTTGCTTATTGCTCAAAGGTTGAGAGCAATACGTGCATATCTCTTGATATCCGCAGGCAATTTCGCTTTTAACATCGCAGCGACTGCAGCCTGGCTCTTGAAATAGTTCGCGTAAGTCAATACTTCACCTTCTCGCTTGGAATAGCTGAGTGACTCCTTTTTGAATACCGCAAGAATTTGACCAATACACGCTTTTGTTAGGTTGCGCCAATCATTGAAGTGCGTCGGATAATAATCGGCCCGCTGCCCGCGAAGTTTAGCAGTCAAATCCGCGTCGCCCCATTTCGCACCGGTCTCAGTCAAGGCACGAACTACGAGACTGAAAAGTGCGAAATATGCATACAATTTCAAATTGCGGATGTAAACCTTGTCCACCGCCAGCTTGCGTCGGGCTTCAAATAGCGCAACATCCAGAAGGTAGAGCTGGAAAGCCAATTCCGGAGGGGCTTCGCGGATTCTTTCATAAAGGTCACCCTCGAACAGATCTGCCACGTTCTTTGCAGCGGCAGGCCCCAAACGCGGCTTGGACCAGTAGAAGCTTGCAATTAATTGAGTTAGCCTCTTAATGCTCGTACCATAAAGGATGCCTACGCTCTTCAATTCACGACTACGCTGCCTCCACTCGCGATCGCGTCTCTCATAAAAGAAATTCTTACTGCGGAAAAAGCGAAACAGCTCCAGCTGGAACTCGTCATTGGATGCCAAGTCCCAGCTTTTGATAGGGTTCTGCTGATTACTGCGCACCGCAATTTTTCCTATGACCTCTTTCCGTCTCAGAATCTTCCGGTCGAGTGCATCGCCACGCGGTGGCTCAATTTGGATGACGCGAACCATCACTCGTGCGTTCGCCGAAGGGTTTGGCACGTCACGTACGCTGTGTAGCGTCTGCGAGCCATTCACTATTCGGGGGTTTTCGAGTGTCAACACCTTTTGACCTGGATCATAGTGCTGCTTTTCACAGAGCATCGTGATGCCGTTATTGCTGAATGCAAACTCCTTCGGACTGTCTTTGAACGTATCCCGAATTCCCCGATTGACTTTTGAGCGAGTGGTGCTGATGGCGACACGCACATTACGATTAAAGAGCAGATCGAAGGGATCGCTCTCCATATATCTGATGAAATCGACCAAGCGCGCGAACACTATGGAGGTCGCCACCTCAGTATCCGCCTGATCCGCAGGGAGGAGTGCGTTAATCCCGTTAAGGCTGATTGGCGGCGTGCGCGGCATCGCCCCATCAATATCGTCCACTAAACACTGAATTAGGTCATCCATATGAAAGACCTTGAGAAATGGAATGCTTTTTACCTGCTCAAAATGTGCGTCGTTTCGGCGATGGTTGGTGACGAACATTAATTCAGCCGCACCGTTATCGTAACGTTCAAAGAGCTGCTTGTATCGTGGCCGAAGCTCCTGCTTTACGGCCTTTTCTAAATAGACAGAACGCGCGGCTTTGTTTTCGAATGCCTGCCAGAAGTATTTGATCTCCTGGTAGAAGGATGGCGGAGCAATTTTATTAAACTCCTTTGTGAACTTCGTATTGAGAACGTGGTGAAGAACGGTCTTGCCATTGTCTGTGGTAAAAAACAAGTCAATCTTCCCGTCCTTTGAACCATCAGACACAAAAATGTCGCGCGGTCTCATAAAGAACAATTCAGCAAACCACCGCCCAAACGCTTGAGGTTCGCCATCCAGGTTCTCTTTTTGAGTCTCCTTCACACGTTCGAGCATAAATTCAAACAGGTCACTCTTTTCCTTGGCTGGCATTCGATCACCTCGTTCTTTCTAAGTCCGTTGGTTCAAGTCGCATCGAAGGTGTACACAGCTGAAGCATCTCGGGATTTGGACGCGAGTGTCGATCCCAGTAGCCTGTTGTGCATTTCATCGACAGCAATAGTCGTGAAGAGGAACTCATCTATTCTCGCACCGGGATCAGATCCTGCGCCATTTCTGCAACAGTATCGTCCTTCGACTACTGCGCCAAGGTTATGGCTACTTCCAAGCAACATAGACAGAATGAAGGTTCGCCGCGTTGGCCCTGCGGTCCAAACTGTGGGTTGAACTGGCCAGCACATGGCAGCGTCGTGACCTTTCAGGTACGTCAGGCTTACAAACAGCAAGTTTCCAGCGAAGCTGTTAGCTCTTTCGAATTCATCTTTAGCGGCAGGAGTGAGGGCTCCTGCCCTACGCTCCAGGCGCGCCGGAGTGAAAAGCGGCACGTCCTACGCTACCCCTCTAGCGGACCTGTGTCCTGTCCGCAACGCCTGCCCTTTACGAAAAGCAGCAGCAAAAACCCTTCCTAAGGGGCTCTGCCCACTCGCGCCCGCAAGCCACTCCCCAATCTTCCGCGCTTCGCTTGTGCAGACCTCCGCTGCGCTACGCCCTTTCCACTTCCGCTGCGCTCTCGTTCCAAGGGTGGGGATACCCCTCGGCTTGCAGTTGCTACCCCCGCAGGCGTGGGCCTGGGCCAAGGCGTTGTTGTGTGAACAACAACAGCACGGCCATTCAAGAGCAAAGACAAAGGAGAAACACCGATGAGCAGCGCAGCCGTTACCACCGTCAACACGTCCACCCGAAACCCCAACCAGCCGCAGCACAAGCAGACCGCGAAAGAAGTAATCGCGGCCAATGTGCAAGCCCTGATTGAGCAGCTAGAGCAGGGCCACTCCGAAGCCCTCACTGCCTATCTCACCGCAATGGGCAGGTTTCACAATTACAGCTTTGGCAACATTCTCGAAATTGCACGGCAGAAGCCGGACGCAACCCGCGTTGCTGGCCTGTATGCATGGAACCAGCTTGGACGCAAGGTAAAGAAGGGCGAACGCGGTATTCGCATTCTCGCGCCCGTGATCGGGATTCGACGGAAGAAAGATGAGGAAGCCGAGAAAGACATCCGCACTCAAAATCAGGCCGTTTTGGTTGGATTCCGCGCCGCCTATGTCTTCGATGTGAGCCAGACGGAAGGGAAGGAACTGCCGGAATTCTCCGAGCGTGTCTCCGGCAGCGCCGGAGAGTACCGCGACCGCCTTGTGGATTTTGTCATTGCTCAGGGCATCGCGCTGGAGTTCAAAGAGAGCATTGCCCCCGCCCTTGGCATGAGCTACGGAGGCAAGATCGCTTTGCTTCCGGGCCAATCTTCCGCCGAGGAATTCTCAACCCTTGTGCATGAACTGGCGCACGAGATGTTGCACAAGGCCGAACGCCGCACCGCCACCACCAAG
>Ga0182024_10003442_pt1 | contig 37670 bp, 38 predicted proteins | sample P32metaG_FD_120480 | JGI IMG/M metagenome (GOLD analysis project Ga0182024, IMG submission 120480) | Permafrost microbial communities from Stordalen Mire, Sweden - P3-2 metaG (Illumina Assembly) | ecosystem: Environmental > Terrestrial > Soil > Wetlands > Permafrost | place: Sweden: Stordalen...
CCGCCGTACGCGTAACCGCCGCCTATGTAGGGATAACCGCCACCAATGTATGGGTAGCCGCCGTCGATGTAGGGGTAATAGGGATATCCGTAGTAGGGCCAGTAACCACCAAACCCTACTCCGAATCCACCGTAAAAACCGCGACCGTAGCCGTAACCACCGCGAAATCCATAGCCGCCTCCGTACCCGCCCCGAAAGCCTCCACCGAAGCCGCCCCCGCCAAAGCCGCCACCGCCGAATGCGCGGCCACCACCCCCGCCGCCTCCTCCTCGGGCAAAACCGAGAGTTCCCAACGTCAGGAATAAAAGGACGAGAAGATGCTTGCGCATGATTCAATCTCCCTTCAGCAGAGTAGCGCCGATTGCGATATTTGGGAACTCGATATTACTGTCGCCGATGCAGAATTTCGTGTGGCAGCCTGTGGTCGGCGAATACTCGGCGTTTGCGCGATATGGCCGTCGCGGATCAGTAATTCAAGGGCTGGGGTCCGCGATGATGTGCTGTCGATGGTCCCGCCCGCTTTACCCGCAGGAGCGTTGACGCTGATCCAGTAGTCGAGCATGTCGGTATCTGCTTTACTCGGGTTGCGCCCCTTCTGCATCGTGGGGCAGACCATCGTTCTTGTGGTCCGGCGAACCCGTTTCCCCCCGCGAAGGTGGCAGACGACGAAAAACGATCGTCTGCCCCACTGCGAAGAAATCAGGAACTGTTAGTACGAGCTAAAGTCCGGGGTCCCAGACGGGGCGGAGATCGAGGACAAAACCTTCCACGGGTCCCTCGCCAGCGACGGTTTCTGCGTCTGCAAGCGTTTCGGGTTCGCGGCCCGGCCGGTAGATTTCTACTACGCGCCGTTCGGGATCGATCAGCCAAGCCAAGCTGGCGCCGTTGTCCACCCATTCGCGCATCTTGGGGCGCACACGGGAGAGACGGTCGTCCGGGGACCGGAGTTCAACCACGAAATCGGGGGCGAAGCGCGGGAAGCGGGGCCGCTTCTTGCGATCCGGAAGGCCGGGCTTGCCGGCCGGGAACCATGCCACGTCGGGCGCGCGGCGGGCGCCGTTCTTCAGGACGAAGCCGCCGGAAGACTCGGTAACCCAACCATGGCGGTTGGCATCCGACCAGTTGCCGAGCTGCTGAGAAATTTTATGAATCCGGGCCGAGGTAAGCCAGTCGCTGGGCGGCATGATGAGAATCTCTCCTTCGGCGGACATCTCGATGGAGTAATCGGGATACCGGGCGCAGAATTCCACGAACTCGTCGTCGGTCATCAGGGACGCGGTCAGGGTCGCCGGAAGGTAGGCTTCTTCGATCACGAGGGACATACTCTTAGATTATGGCAGGCGAAACCGCTACCCTACCAAGTCTTCGTCCGGGGGGTCGTCGAGATTCTCCGGGCGGGCCGCAATGCGCTTGAGGGCGGAGAGGACCGGACCCGAAGTGAATCCGGCGCGGCGCAGCTTGCGATAGGCCGCCGCGAGTTTCTTTTCGTCGTCGATGGGGCCGCCGGCGGCGATAGAAGGCATGCGGCGTTCGATGAAGGCATCGATCAGCTCCGCTTCGCTCTTGCCTTCGAGCGCGCGTTCCACGGCCTGATCGGCCATCTCGCCGGAGACCCGGCGCGTCCTTAGATCGTTCAGCACGCGCAGGCGCCCGAAGCCTTCGTTCTCGACGCGCGCGGTGGCATAGTTTTCAGCAAAATGCTGATCGTTCAGGTAACCGATCTCCGTCAGCCGTTCGATCACAGCGTCCACATCGCGCGGATTTGCGGCGCGCCTCCACAGTTTCGATTTGAGATCGCCGCTGGAGCACGCCCTTGCGCTCAGACACTTTACCGCGTACTCGAATAGTTCTTCGGGCGCAAGTTTCCGAGGTCGTCTTTGCGTTGCCACGCTGTAGAGAAGTGTACAGTAGAGCGCGGCGGTATACTGTGAGTGACTTTGGGAGAAAGCACATGGACAGAGACGGATTGGCGAACTTTTTCCTGGGACTCGGCGTCGGCGTAGGCATCGGACTCCTTTTCGCGCCGAAGACCGGCGAGGAAACCCGCGAGATCCTGAAAAACAAGGCCGACGAAGGCAAGGAATTTCTGAGGAAGCAGGCTGCGGACCTCCGCGAAAACGCCAGTGACTTGGCGAACGACTTCGTGGAAAAAGGCCGCGACGCGATCAATCGTCAGAAAGACACGTTGAGCGACGCGATTCAGGCGGGCAAGCAGGCGTATCGCGAGAAGGTTGATGGGGACGGGGCGGGGCAGCCGATCTGATTCCCGCCAGAGGTTAGATATCGCAAATGCCTGAAGAGACATTTCGCTGGGCAGTTACCGGTGGCGTTGCCATCGCGACCCTGTGCATCCTGACAATGGCGGTGGTGGCGATATTGCTTTATCGAATCGTCTCGAAAGTTCAGGCGCGAGTGGACGAGGTGACCACGCGAGTGGAACCGCTCATCGATACCGTGCGCAAACTGGCCGACGAAAACGCGGCGAAGATTTCCGCTCTCACAAGCAACCTGGTGGATATCTCTGCCAACGCGAAGGATATCTCGACCATGGCGAAAGATCAGGCGCACCGTTTTGCCGAGGTTGGGCGCGACATAGCGGATCGGGCCAAGGCGCAGATCGCGCGTGTGGATGCCGTGATGGACGACACGGTGGAACAGGTCCACCAGGCGGGCGACACCATGAAGGCGGCGGTAATGAAACCGATGCGCGAGGCCGGTGCAGTCTTCGCCGGAGTGAAGGCCGCGGTCAGCACTTTGGTGGATGGCCGGCGGCCGACAGTCGACCATGTCACTCAAGACGAAGAAATGTTCATTTGATGGCGAAGCTTGCGCTGGTGTATGGGGTTCGTCTGCTTCCGAGCGATGAGTTGGAAAGCTTCGAAGAGGGGAAAGTCCGCTTGAAGAACGGCCAGACGGCCGGCGTCACCATGCATGTGATCGAAGGCTCCAGCGAAGAAGAAATCAAGCGGCAATTGACGCAGTCGCTCGACGCCTTCTTCGATTTCTATCCGGAGATTTGAGCGCGGCTGGAATCCGATGGTCGATATTCACAGCCATATTGTGTTTGGCGTCGACGATGGCGCCAAGACAATTGAGGACTCGCTGGCCATGCTTGACTTGGCGGCAAATTCGGGCACCACCGACATCGTCGCCACGCCGCATTCGGACCTCCGGTATCAGTTCGATCCCGAATTAGTCGCGGAGCGTATAGCCGAGATGCAGGCGGGCATCGGCAACCGAATCAAAATACACCGGGGTTGCGATTTTCATCTTTTCTACGACAACATCGAGAATTGCAAGGAGGACCGGTCGCGGTTCACCATCAACGGTCACCGGTACCTGATGGTGGAGTTTGCGGATTCGCAGATCCCCAAGACGATCGCAAACATCTTCCAGGACATGAACCTGAATGAGATTACACCCGTGATTACGCATCCGGAGCGGAATGCTCTGTTGATGCGCCGGGTGAGCGATCTGGTGCAGTGGGTGCGCGGCGGCTGCCTGATTCAGGTGACGGCGCAGTCTTTTACCGGGCGGTTCGGCAAGTCGGCGGAAGAGAACTGCAAGCGGCTGATGCGCCAGAGGCTGGTGCACTTCGTGGCGAGCGACGCCCACGATACGGAATGGCGTCCGCCGGATATGCGAGAGCCCTACAAGTACGTCGCGGCGGAGTACGGCGATCACGTGGCGGAGCGATTATTCACGACGCATCCGCGAATGACGCTGACCGGCCAGTACATCGAGTGCGAGGATCCGGACGACGAGGTTCAAGCGTCGAAGCCGTGGTGGAAGGTTTGGTAACGGAATTCCCCGCGCAGTTTCCCCGCGCTGACGCTTGGGGTTATGCGACCTTTTGAACTTTACCGTTGCGGATGCAGGATGTGCAGGCGCGGAGACGCTTATGCGCTCCGTTGACGATAGCGCGCACGGATTGAATGTTGACGTTCCAGCGGCGGTTGCTCACGTTATGGGCGTGACTCACCTTATGCCCGAATTGCGGGCCTTTGCCGCATACTTCACATACTCTTGCCATTTCCTTCAATCCTAGCAGAGTGAGTTTGTTCGCCGCAAATACCGTTCTATCCGGCAAGCGCCGGGTAGTCGGTGTAGCCTTTGGGGCCTGGCGTGAAGAACGTGGAGGCGTCTGGCTGGTTGAGTGGAGCGTCGTGCTCCAAACGCCTCACGAGGTCGGGATTGGCGACGTAGGATGAACCGAAAACGACGGCATCGGCATGCCCCTCCGCCAAAACCTTTTTGGCCTCGTCTTTCACGAATCCGCCGCCGACCAGCAGCGTTCCCGGAAAGGCTTCCCGCAGCGCTGCTTCAGCGCCGATGCCCGTTCGCATTACATGCAGATATGCCGGATGAAGCGGTGCGATGGCCTTGGCGAGCGCAAGATATGTGGGCAATGGGTCTTCGTGCCCGATGTCGTTGAAAGGCATGCCCGGACTGACCTTCATGCCGACTTTCCCTGGCGAGCCGGCCGCGGAAATCATCGCCGTCAGCGCTTCCACGGCAAAGCGGATGCGATTCTCAATGGAGCCGCCGTAGGCGTCGCTCCGCTTGTTAGTGCCGGTGCTCAGGAATTGGTTGGGCAGGTAACCCGATGCGGAGTGCAGTTCCACGCCGTCGAAGCCGGCCGCCAGCGCATTCCGCGTGGCTTGCGCGTATTCGGCAATTACACCGGGGATTTCGGCCAGCTCCAGCGCGCGCGGAACATCGAACGGCTGCATGGCTTGGGAATCGGTCCACATCTCTCCGGCAGCGCGAATGGCCGAGGGCGCGACCGGCGGATCGGGGATGGTGCGGTTCGCCGAATGCGCGATCCGGCCGACATGCATGATTTGAAGAAAAGTCCTGCCGCCGCGCGCATGCACGGCATCGGTGACCTTGCGCCACGCGTCGATCTGGGCCGGGCTGTAAATCCCGGGAGTGCGCGGGTAGCCCATGCCCATGGGGCTCGGACCCGTGCCTTCGGTAACTATCAGGCCGGCGTCCGCGCGCGAACCGTAGTAATCGACCGCCAGAGGAGAAGGGACTCCCTGCGCGTCGGCGCGGGAGCGCGTCATGGGCGCCATGACGACCCGGTTGCGAAGCGAATAGTCGCCCAGCTTGATTGGTGAAAAGAGGCTCATTCGCAATTAGGATGCCTTAAGATCGCTGCCGGATGCAATAATTGCCCTGGAGAACGCGCGTGTCAGTGGAAAGAACTCTTCTGAAGAACGGGTGTGTGCTCACCCTCGATCCCGATATCGGAAACTTCCGTCAGGCCGATGTCCTGATTGAGGGCGCGAAGATTGCAGCGGTCGGGCTGAATCTGAGCGCGGCGGAAGCGCAGGTGATCGACGCATCGGACCGGATCGTCATGCCGGGATTCGTCGATACGCACCGCCACATCTGGGAAGGTATCCTGCGCAACATCGCTACGGACGCCCTGCTCGATGAGTACTTCGACAGTATTTTGGGAGTCCTCGCGCCGGTGTATCGCCCCGAGGACGCGTACGCGGGAAACCTGGTCAGCGCGCTGGGCGCTATCGATTCCGGCGTCACCACGCTGCTTGACTGGTCTCATATCCAGAACACGCCGGAGCATTCCGATGCGACCATTGCCGCGCTGCGCGAGTCGGGATTGCGGTGCGTTTTCGCCTACGGCAACCCGAACCTCGACAAAGAGGCGTGGTGGCATAACAGCAGCCTGAAGCATCCGCACGACATCAAGCGCATCGCGAAACAATACTTTTCCTCGGACGATCAGCTCCTCACTCTGGCTCTCGCCCCGCGCGGCCCGGAGTTCACCACGTTCGAAGTGGCTGAACACGATTGGAACCTCGCCCGCGAGGTGGACGTTCGCATCAGCGTTCACGTCGGCGTCGCCGCGGCCGGTCAGCACGGCAAGCTGGCGGAAATGGGCCGCGCCGGTATGCTGGGCCCGGACACTACCTATATCCACTGCTGCACGTTGAGCGACGAAGAGCTGCAGATGATCGCCGACACGGGCGGAACGGTCTCGTTCGCTTCGCCGGTCGAGATGCAGATGGGGCACGGAATGCCTCCGATTCAGCGGTGCCTCGACCGCGGGCTCCGGCCGAGCCTGAGCGTCGACGTCGAGACCACGGTGGGCGGCGATCTCTTCGCGCAGATGCGCTCGGTCCTCACGGTGCAGCGCGCTTTGGTGAACGAACAGCGTCTGCAGGGTAAGGAGAATCTGCCGGCGCTGCTTACCAGCCGCGACGTTATCGAATTCGCCACCATCGAGGGCGCACGCGCCAATGGCCTCGACAGCAAGATCGGCACCCTCACTCCCGGCAAGGAAGCCGACTTCATCATGCTTCGCACCGATCGCATTAATGTGCTCCCCATCAACGATCCGATCGGCGTGGTGGTTCGCGGTATGGATTCGTCGAACGTCGATTCGGTCTTTATCGCGGGAAAGGCGCGCAAGCGCAACGGGCAACTGGTCGGCGTCGATCTGGATCGCGTGCGCAAACTGGCGTATGCGTCGCGGGACTACGTTGTGGAAAAGGCGAACTTCACGCTGCCCGCGATCTAGATTCTGTGGCGCACGCTCTCAGCGTGCCGTGTCGAGACTTTCTCGACACCAGCATTTTCGAACTGCGCCGGGCGTCGGCAAGAGTGCCGACGCGGCACGCAAAGTGCGTGCGCCACGGTGGTATGTTATTCTGGCGTGCCGAGGCCCCATGACAATCAGCGAGATGTTACTGCCCGAGTTCGATCAGGAGATGGCGAACACACGTAAGATTCTGGACTGCGTCCCCGAAGAGAAATTAGCGTGGAAGCCGCACGCGAAATCGATGTCCCTGGGCCGGCTTGCCAGCCATGTGGCAGAATTGGCGCACTGGGCCGTTGCCGTCATCGGCGCGGACAAGCTGGAAATTACGCCGGATATGAAGCCCTTCAACGTGGCCAGCAAAGCCGAGTTGATAGGCGCCGTCGACAAGAATATTGCGGAAGCCCGGGCGGCGATCGCCGGGGCCAGCGACGAACATCTTGGAAAAACCTGGAGTTTTATTTACGCGGGGCATACGGTGTTTACCATGCCGCGCACGGTGGTGCTCCGGAATATGGTGATGAGTCACCTGATCCATCACCGTGGCCAGTTGAGCGTGTACCTTCGGCTCATCGATGTGCCGATTCCTGGGATGTACGGTCCGTCGGCGGACAACAAGTAGGCTTATTATTCTCTGGGGGGCAGGATTTCCGCGAGATTTCCCACGATGCGCTGCTCATCAGGTGAAAAGCGATTGTGGAACTCTTCGGTGTTCATGTAAGCCTGGCGCTCGTCGTCGGGCATTACCGACATGTGCCGCAACTCCTGGTTGATCGCCATCCGGCGATCTTCGGGCAGATTTCTCAACTGGTTCGCCGCGCGCCTGACCTCCTTCTGCTTTTGCGGGGGCAGGCTGTTCAGGCGCTCGGCCCTGTCCAGCCTGCGCTCCTGAGCGGCGGGCGGCAGCTGCTGAAAATTCCGGATCTGCCGTTCGATGTTCTCCCGCTGGGCGGGTGGCAGCCGCGACAGAGCTTTCTCACGCTCCTCCGGGGTCATTTGCGCCAACCTGTTCAGCAGCTGCGGGCCCGGCTTCGGTTGCGCGTTCCCACGCCCTTGTTCTCGTTGAGTCTGTCGTGGTTGAGCCTGTTGCGGCTGGGCCTTTTGCGGTTGAGCGTTGGGGCGGGGCGCCTGTTGGGACTTGGCCCCCTGTTGCGCGAACACAGGCGTCAACAACACGCCCGCCAACAGCGGAACCAAATATGCGCGAACAACGGGATATGCGCGAAGAACGGGCATTCAGGAGACGCTTACATCGATTTCGATTTTACGGCACCCGCCGGGATCACTGCATCCAATTGGTCCAGAAGCTGAATGTCGTCCAGCGTCTGCTCCACCTGGTTGGCTTCAGTCACCGAAACGCCGGGCGCGGGGTTATTCTTAGCGCGCGGATGATCGAGCAGAAATCCGGCGGCGATTACGAGTATCGCGGCCGTCAGCGGCACTACAGGCTTCCAGTTCGCAAACCGCAGCGACTCGGCGAGGCTCTGGTACCAAGGCACCGCCGCGGCGGCTTCGATGCGCTGCCACAGCCGGCGGTTGAAATCCATGCTTACAGGCGCTGGCTCCCACGCATCGAGCGCGTCCCAGACCGTCTTCTGCTCCATCCGGAAAGAGGCGCAGTCCGGACAGGTTTCCATGTGATGCGCGAGAGCTGCCGCGCGCACGGCATCCAGACGCCCGGCCGAATAGTCGAGCAAAAGATCGGTCTCTTCCGTTTGCAGAGGGCAACTCATCGCGTTTCTCCCGTGACCATATGCGCCAGTCTCGCCCGCAAACTTTCGTACGCGCGGAACAGCAGGCTCTTCACCGCCGACTCCGAGCATTCCAACACATTTGCGATTTGAGAATAATCCATTTCTTCGTACTTGTGCATCAGAACCGCGGCCCGCTGCTTCTCCGGCAACAGCGCAATAGCCTCTCTGACTTCACGCAGCGTGGTTTCGTACACCATGCGCTGCTCCACCGACGGCTTCCGGTCCGAGACTTCCCGGGCCGGCATTTCGCCATCCTTCTCCAAATCCCTCGTGGCATCCAGCCGTTGATGCCCGCGTTCTTTCCGCCCGTCCCGCAGCCAGTTCAATGCCAGATGCGTAGCGATCCGGAACAACCACGTCGTAAACCTCGCCGTTGGCTCATAGGTTTCCCGCGACCGGTATACGCGCAGGAATACTTCCTGCGAGAGCTCCTCCGCGATGGCCCTGTCCTGTACCATCCGGTACACAAAATGGATGACCGGGTTCCGATGCTTTTCAAGAAGGACACCGAAACTGTGTTCGTCGCCGTCCCTGACCCGGAGCATCAGCTGGGCGTCCAGATCAAGAGCCGGTGCGGCCCCCACAATCGTGTTAACCCCTTGAACCATTAATAGTTTCGCCGGGGCGGTCCCGGTCGCTCACCCGGTAAGTACCGGGACCATTATCGCCCTTCGTTCCGTAATGCCCGATTCATCAGCCGCTTGATAGCCTCCCCCGGCGAGCGCCCGAGGCTTAAAACGGCGTGCATCTCCGCAGCTATAGGCAGGTCAACACCGTGCTGCGCCGCAAGTTGCAGTGCGACCGATGTAGTTGTGACGCCTTCCGCCACCATGGGCGTGGAATTCAGTATGTTTCCCAGTTCGAGGCCGGCGGCGAGCTTAAGACCAACCTGTCGGTTCCGGCTGAGATCGCCCGTGCAGGTCAGCACCAAATCGCCTAAACCGGCCAGCCCCGACATGGTTTCAGGCTGCGCGCCAACAGCGACCGCCAGCCGGGTCAACTCCGCGAGACCGCGCGTGATGAAAGCAGCCACCGCGTTGTGACCGAGGCCCAGCCCATCGCTGATACCCGCGCCTATGGCGATTACGTTCTTGAGAGCGCCGCCGATCTCCACGCCGATCGGGTCGCAGCTTCCATACGCGCGGAAGGTCGGCCCGGAGAAGCCGATCTGGATTTCCTGGACGAGGTTCTGGTCCTCCGAAGCGATCACAAGAGCCGTGGGATTTCCCGCCGCGGCTTCCTGCGCGAAAGTTGGGCCCGACAGGACAGCGATACGATACTCGGGGCCTGCGATCGACCGGATGACCTGCGAGATCCGCAGCAGCGTTCCGGATTCGAGACCTTTGCTCGCGCTCACGATGCGCATGGATGGCTTCAGCCAGGGAAGCATCCGGGTATACACGTCGCGCACCGCATGGGAGGGCATCACGCTCAGGACCACATCGGCGTCCGCCAGCGCCGTTTCGAGCGACTGGAAGGCATGCACGTTTGAGGGCAGGGAAATGCCGGGAAGGAAGATATCGTTCACGCGAGTACGTTCGATTCGTTCGGCCAGATCCGGTTCGTGGACCTGGAGTGCGATGCGATCGAAACGGGAAGAAAGCACGCGTGCCAGCGCCGTTCCCCAGCTGCCGCCGCCGATAATTGCAAGCCGTGTCAATCGACCGCTCCGGCGCTCTTGTCAACACGGCGGAATGAAAATATTCGCTCCACACCCGCTCGGATGCGGGCGATGTTGCCGCGATGACGATCGATGATGATAACGGCCGCGCCGACAGCCGACAGCAGCACCGGCCATCCGGGGTGCAGAATCATCCAGCAGGCCAGCGGAAAGAGTCCCGCCAGGATCACAGATCCGAGCGAGAGGTAACGCGTCCACGCCACCACGAAGATGAACAGCAGGACCACGGCGAGCAGCGGCACCGGCGTCAGATACAAATACGCTCCGATGAAGCTGGCAACCGACTTGCCGCCTTTGAAGCGGAGCCAGACCGGCCATGCGTGGCCGACCAACGCCGCCAGCGCCGCGAAGCTCATCCAGAACTCACTGCCGCCGGAAAGCCGATCGGCAAGCCATACCGCGACCCACGCTTTGGCCGCATCCAGCACCAGGGTCAGAACGCCCGCCGCAGGTCCGGCAGTGCGGAGAACGTTGGTCGCGCCGATATTTCCGGATCCGGCTTCGCGGACGTCCGCGCCCGTGGTTAATTTGACAACGATCAGGCCAAAGGGAATGCCGCCGATGAGCCAGGCGAGGATGAGCGAGAGGACTCCTGTCATGCTTTAATGCTCGCGACGGAAGACAAGGGATAGGTCGCTAACGGAGTGTATAGCGGTGCGGGGGAACGACTGCTCTGGTACAGATGGAACTCGGAAACCTGAAATGTGCCGAAGTCGAAGTTTGTCATGTTTGCGATATGTTGGCGGAGGCCGCGAATGTTTTCATTCTTGATGCGGGCGAGCGTCAGGTGCGGCGAATAGGGGCGGGTTTCACGCGCCACGCCCAGCGGCCGAAGGGTTTCGTCGATTTTGCTCGCGAGGTCCGCCAGTTCCGGTCCGGCTTGTACGCCCGCGAAGAGCGTGCGGGGATTATGCGGATTGGGAAAGTATCCGAAGCGCGCGACCGAAATCTCAAAACCACCGGGAGGGTTCAAATTTTCCAATGCCGTTTGGATCTCCTTCAATCGATCTTCCGGCCACTCGCCGATGAATTTGCCTGTGATGTGCAGATTTTCCAGGGGCGACCAGTTGAGCGGAGCGAGAGGGCGCAGTTCCTTTAACACTCGTGCCAGGTTGGCAGAAACGCGTGGAGGAAGGGCGATTCCCGTAAACAGCCGCATCGTCGATTATTCTGTCATGTAATGCCCCGCGTTCGCATCGTTCATTGGAGAGCGCCGGAAGCCGGACCGCTGGTCGAGGCTTGCCGGGCGTGTGGTTTTGAGGTCGAGTACGATGACGTGAACGGCAGTTTGCTGATGAAGTTGGTTCGCGAGAAGCCGCCCGACGCCCTCGTGATCGACCTCACCTGTCTGCCGAGTCATGGACGCGAAGTGGCGATTTCCCTCCGGCGCACGAAATACGCGCGGGACATTCCCCTGGTCTTCGTCGATGGAGCGCCGGATAAAGTGGACACTGTCCGCGGGCTTCTGCCGGATGCGACGTTTTCTTCGCGCGGGCAACTGCGTGCTGCCGTTAAGTCGGCTTGTGCGAAGCGCGTGGCGAATCCCGTGATTCCGCGCGGCGTGATGGAGCGGTACGGATCGCGCACGGTAGCGCAGAAGCTGGGCATCAAGGCGGGCGCGACGGTAGCGGTGATCGACGCTCCGCGCGATTATGCCGCGGCACTCGGAGCACTTCCTTCGGACGTGGAACTCGTTGAAGATCCGGCTCCCGGCGACAAAGTTAACGATGTCACGCTCTGGTTCGTTCGCGATCCGCGTGTTTATCAGGCGAGGGTGCGCCGCATGCAGGCGATTGCCGATCGCACGAAGCTGTGGGTCGTATGGCGCAAAGGTTCCACGAATGGCCTTACGCAGTACGTGGTTCGAGATGCGGCGATCGGGGCGGGACTGGTCGACTACAAGATCTGCGCCGTGAATGAGCAATGGAGCGCGATGGCGTTCGCGCGCAGGAAATCGTGAGGGGCTTATCGCGAAGTTTTTACGAACGCGGGACCATCGAGGTGGCACGTGAGCTGCTCGGCAAGGTGCTGGTTCACGGACCGGCAGCCGGTATCATCGTGGAAACCGAAGCGTACCTGGGCGGGGACGATCTCGCATCGCATTCCGCCGCCGGCGTCACGGATCGCACGCGCGTGATCTTCGGTCCCGGGGGCCACGCTTACGTTTATCTTTCTTACGGAGTACACGATTGCATGAACATCGTGGCTGAGGCGGACGGAACACCGGGCTGCGTGCTGATCCGCGCCCTGGAGCCGATCCAAGGCCTGGATGCGATGCGCGTCCGAAGGCCGAAGGCGCGAACCGATCGCGACCTGGCTTCGGGCCCCGGCAAGCTGACGCGCGCGCTTGGGATCACGCGAGAGCATACGGGCGTAGACATGACGCGGGGTGATCTGGTCGTGCGGGCGGGGAGTGCGGTGGTTCCTTTCGAGATCGCCATCACGCCGCGAATCGGGATCACTAAGTGCGCTGAGTTGCCGCTGCGATTCTTTATCGCGGGTAATCCGTTTGTCAGCCGTTGAAGACCACTCCCTTTGGTCGCGGCTCTGTAGAGTTCGTTTGTTGTGGAAAGAGGGTTTGTGACAGAGCCGCGACCAAAGGGAGTGGTTTGCTTATCATCGGAGGATGGCAGCGCAACTCTGGCTGATCCGTCACGGCGAAACCGCATGGAGCCTTTCCGGGGCGCACACGGGACGCACCGACTTGCCGTTGACTCCCGAGGGCGAGGAGAAAGCCGCGGCGCTGCGGCCGAAACTCGCGGGGCACGACTTTGCGCTGGTCCTCACGAGTCCTCTCCAGCGCGCGCGGCGTACCTGCGAACTGGCTGGCTTCGGCGCGCGCGCAGTGATCGAGCCCAACCTGAGCGAATGGGACTACGGCGCGTACGAAGGGCGCAGCACGGATGACATCCACCGGGACCGGCCGGATTGGTCGTTGTTCCGCGATGGCGTGCCGGGCGGGGAAACCATCGGGCAGGTCGCGGCGCGCGCTCGAGCCGTGATCGAGCGCGCTGTCGCCGCCGACGGAGATGTGGCGTTATTCGCGCACGGCCACATCCTCCGGATTTTGGCCGCTTGCTGGCTTGGGATGTCTCCCGATTCCGCTCAATCGTTTTTCCTGGGAACGGCTGGAATTTCGACTCTGGGCCACGAGCGCGAGACACGTGTCATCCTCCGCTGGAACCTCCAGTAACGCAGGGAAACGAGCGCTGCCAGGGAGATCGACAGGAGAATCCAGGTGGAGGGTTCAGGAGCGTTGAGCGTATAGCCGATCGCACTGAGCGCCGCGATTTCATTCGGCCCGTAGAGGGGCTGTACGCCGGAGATCGCAAATGCGTCCTGCACCTGAGCGCTAACGCCCGTGGGAAGCGGATTACTTCTCCAGTCGCCGAAGTCCCCGTTGTTGCAGGCATTATTGAATTCAGCCAGATTCGTGGCGCCGCTATAAGAAAAGAAGGCTTGCGTTGCACTGGCGCAGTCGACGGAGAAAATACGGGCGCCGTTGGAGCCGTAGCGGAACAGATCCTCCGGCGCCGGGTTTCCAGCAACGGCGGTCACTGCGCCGCTGCTTGCGCTTGTGTTCAGGAGGGAGGAACCCAACCCCAAAATTTCGTCGATCTCATGTTCTACCACGGACACCAGGCCATAGGTGGTGCCGTCGTTTGAGTTCGGAGGGTACGTAATATTCGTGTTCAGACTAATGATGCCGTCTACCGCGCTCGTTCCGGTTGCCAAACTACATGTCATCGAGCCGCTCGAGCCGGTCGGGGTGCAATTCGGGTCCATGTTGATTCCCACGGCTCTCGCGTTTGCCGGTTTCAGATCGATTTGCCTTGTGCCGTTGACCGGGTTGAAGAAACTATTACCTCCGTTCAAAGTAAGACCGGCAATAGCATCGGCGTTGGCGTCCGTACTGACCAGGTCCTGATAGAAGGTCCTATAGCTGAAAGGGGTGTATTCGAAATTGCTCTCACCCAGGCCGCCCCCTTCCTGGAAGTAAATCAGAACGTCAATAGGGTTGCTGTAGGTCGATTCGAAAACCGAAATGGCATCGTTAACAGCGCCCTCGATAGCGGCGGAATTGGGGTCGGTGGTAATGGAAGGGTCGAAGGTTGGAGTAATGATCAGGTCAGCTTGGGCCGGGAGTCCCGCCACGATCAACATCAGCAGCGTGGGCGGCGCGAAACCAAGACGCAAAATCATCCTCCGGACTGCAACCTCCGCGTCACTCCGGGCTTGCTGGTCCTACACAACTTAGCATGGTATGCAGGGTCTGTCCACGTTTTGCGAATGACGTCCGGTACAGCAGTACCAGAGGGACCAGTTTGTCTTCAATGCCTTGGCTTAACGCAGCTACTGCACGGGGAGAAGTGAAGCCGTGCTGACCACGCCGCCGATCGAGATACCTATGGTCTGCAGGCCAGGGCTGATCTCCGGCACCACCGCGTTAATCTGATACAGCGCGGCATTGCCCGGCGTCATACCGCTGAATTGCACTTGGGCATTCATGCCGCCGATCGTAACTACCGGGGTGGTCGTAGTGGTGGCCAGCGGATTTAACGGCGCGGGCTCGCCGCTCGCCGGCTGGTTGTTAACGGGTCCAAGGCCGTTGCCGAAAAGTTGCACGATGTGACCTCTGGCAACTGGATTCGAAGTGGTCACGATACTGTTGTTCTCATCGAGCGCCGCGGCGATGTTTTGACCGCCGGAAGGGATTTCGAACAGCGCAGGCGCGTAAGTTCCGAGCGGTAGCGTGTAAACCAAGCCGGAACTGTCGGCAACGCTGACTTTAATTTGTACGGAAGGCTGACCCCGCAGCTCCCAAGGCACCTGTAAATTAACCTGTCCCGGGCTCACGAACACTATATGCCCGGGCACGCTCAGGTTCGGATTGTCGAAGCTCACGGTAACCTGGTTCAGGGCTATTGGAAGATAAGACGTGCTGTAGCTGCTTGATGAGGGAGCGAGGTTGCTGCCGAACAGCGCGATGTAAGAGCCAGGGGCGGCAGTGTGACTGGTAAGGCTCGCCGCGTTCACCACGCCGTTTGGCGAAATAACAGGCTGCGCCAGTCCCGTGGCGGTGAAAGTGGCGGTTAGCGATCCCGCCGCAGCCGTGTAAACGTTATTGCCCGGATTGGGACCCAGGAACATTTCCGCGGCGGCTTGCCCATAGTTATCGGTGGAGCTCGTCGATGCGCAACCCGTTATGCATTGTGGTACCAGCCGACCTCCGCCCGAGGTGACGCTGAACGTTACGGGCAGGTTGGGAATCGGCACGCCGTATTGGTCGACGACCTGGAGGATGATATATCCGCTGGCCGATTGCTGGCCCGCGGTACCGTCGTCCGCATCCCCCGCTATGGAAATGAGATTGTTCGGTACGCCATCTCCAACCAGGTAGAGGTACGGGATGTTGATCGGATTAGGCGCGCCTGTGATAGTGACGAATCCTTCGTAGATACCGGGCGGCGGAAGCGTACCCGAGAGAGTCAGATGGATGTTACTGCTCTGGCCGGCGGGCAGAGTCACGTTTGGCAGATCAATCGACGTGTGCGCGTCGACTTCGGTGGTTCGTCGATTAATAGACACGCTGAGAGTCAGTGACGCAGTGCCGATATTGATCAGCTGGAGGGGTAGCGTTACGGGCAACGAGGCGGATTTCAAAACTCCAAACGACGCGCCAGTCGGGTTCACGAGCAGCGTGTTCGACACCGCGAGTCCGGCGTTTACCAGGCCGGCGCCCACCGCCAGGGCGGATGCTGTTTTGCCATTCTCCGTAAGGCTCTGCGCCGCCGTGTTAACCACCGCGGACTTGACCTCGACCGGCGACAAATTGGGAAACTGCTGCAGGACTAGAGCCGCTACTCCCGCAACCTGCGGCGTGGAGAAGCTTGTTCCCTGCGATACCAGGTATCCGGTCGGCGCATAAAGCTCGCCGTTCGGATCGTAGCTCTGACCTGCCAGATAAAGGTCCACTCCCACGGCAGCCACGTCCGGCTTCAACGCCCCGGTACCAAGCACCGGGCCATGCGAGCTGAAAGGCGCGACCTGATTGTAAGTAGTAACATTTACCGCCGCGAGATTCGGACTGATACCGACCGTGGCCTGTGGATTATTGGTGAGATACGTCCGAATGGTTTGTCCATCGTCGTAACCGATAAAGATGGCCGGAATGGCGGTGCCATTCAGGCCGCCCGGCTGAACGAGCGTGTCGTCACCGGGATTATTGGTGACGATTGCGCCTGCAGCCCCGGCTATTTGAAGGCTCTGGATCTTCGTGAGGAAGGTGCATGTGCCGCGCGCGACCAGAGCAATCAGGCCATTGAGCGATCCGGCGGACGGGGCTGTGCAGGCCTGCGGATCGCCCACATTTGCCACATCGCCCAATTGACCAGTGATCGCAGCGGCGGGCGTGGGGCCATCGCCGAACTGTCCGAGATAGTTACCCAGTCCGTTGACGGTGATCGCATTTCCCCAAGTATGGGAGTTCGTCGTCGCCGCCACCGAGATCGCGTCCGGAGCGTCGCTCGGGGAATCAATGGTATTCAGGGCGGCGGACGTGAGCAGACCGGTCTCCCCTTCGTTGCCGGCTGCTGCCACCACTACCATCCCCTTTTCTACGGCTTGTTGAACGACGTACGCCTCCACATCGCATATAGCGCCGACAGACGCCCCACAGGCTCTGCCCGAATCCAGCGGACCGAAAAGGGCGGGACCGCCAAGCGACATTGAAACGATATCCATGCCGTCGTTGAAGGCGTCGTCGACAGCTTGTATCACAAGATCGCCGCTAGCGTAGTTGTTGACGCCGGGCGATCCAAAAACCTTGTAACTTCCGACAAAGGCTTTGGGTGCAACGCCGGTAATTGTGTCCGATGGTCCTGTATTGGTAACACCCGCGGCTGCCATTGCGGTCGCGGTACCGTGGCCGACTCGATCGCGGGGCGAGTTGTCGTCCGGCCGCGAAGAGGCGGCTACAGCGCTGTTCAACAGTGCCACATAGCTGCGCGCCACGATGACTTTGTTGTTTGTAAATTCGCAACTCACCGACGAACAGACGGGAAGTCCATTAGCCGGGTCGCTGGCTGTGCAGTCTTCCCACTGTGGGGAGCCGTTGGTTCCAACGGCGGCGACCTGGCATATCGGGAATCCGGCAGGCGGAGTCAGCGAAGGATTCTGAAAAGCCGGGTGCGTCGCCGTGATACCTGTATCGATAAGGCCGATTTTGATGCCGGCACCGGCGTTGGAGGCTCCGCCGAGCAGGCTGTACGCGGCCGGCACATTGATCAACTGCACGGCGTGGTCGAGGTTCAGATGAAAGCGCCCGAGGCGCGCGACCTGAATGACACCGGCGACAGATTTTAATTGTGCCGCGGTGTCCGGTTCCGCCGCGACGAAGATCGCGTTCAGCAGTGTATGAGCCGAACCGGTGATCCGGACACCTCGCGAGCGGAACTCTCCTTTAACGCGTTCCTGCGCGGCAAGTACCTTTGCTCGCGCCGCTTCATCGGCCGGAGTGCGCACCTTCGCGCGATCCGTTTTTGGCGCCGGATCGGACAGTATGATGGCGTACCGGGGCAGATCTTTCGACCAGCCCGGCAGCGAACAAAACATGGTTACTACCGCAAGCGCGATGCTTCGCATAAAGGTAATTCGACTGATGAGGCGCAGAATCCGGTTACAATTGCCTTCTATCGGAAAAACACCTGCCAAACCGTGACGATCAGAGCGTGCGTGACCATGGCTGCCTGAATGCTGCGCGCCTTGCGCCATGCCAAGCCGCAAAATACGCCGAGGACAGCGGCCACGAGCGCCCATTGCCAGTTGGGAAAGACTCTGTGAAAGCCAAGATGCGCGCATCCGAATACGAGCGAGGCCGCCACCAGCGCCGTAGCCGGACTGCCTGTCCATCGCTCGATCCATTGTTGCAGGAGCCCGCGAAAGAAGAATTCCTCGGACAGCGCCACCACCCAAAGCATGACGAAGAACGTCCCGATCGCGAGCAATACCGTAAGACCAATGCCGTTGGGATGAGCCCGTATTTGGACCAGTCCCAGTGCCCAGTATGAGAATCCGATGGCCGGCAGCATCATGCCGAAGTAACGGAGCCCCGTCAGCCATTCCCCTCGATTCGGCAGGAAGCGGTATTCGGCCGTCACGCCTCCGCGGAACGTGATGATGGCGAGCGCCGCCATTCGAATCAGCATCAGGTGGCCCAACACTGAAATCGACAGCTTCGGGATCGGCGAGAGATAGATCCGGTCGAAGATCTTCGAGAGGTAGACCGCGCCGATCGCCACGAGGAATAGCGTGTCCGAAGCTGGCGCCGAAGGGAGCGCGATGTACCAGAGAGGTACGGCCAGCACAATCGCAAGCAAAAGCAGGAAGTGCGTGAGCCGGGCTTCGCCCGTAGTAAGACTGTAGACCAGCCAGGGCGTGACGGCGCTGGCGGCGAGCAGTAACGCGGCACGAATTTTCTTTTGTCTCCCGAACCAGGCACGCGCGGTTTGGAACGCCGGTAAAAGGTAAAATGGAATTTCGATGAGAAACGCGGCCGCAACCGGCAAGGCCGCCCATTCCGGAATTCTCTGCATGCGAGCGTATAACCACGCTCCGACCACGAGCAGCAACCATCCCGCGCCCAGTGCCGCCGCTAGTCCGGCCCGCTTGCCCCGGCCGGGCGAATTTGGCATCGCGGTCATGATAGCACTCGCTTCTCTCGGGCCTTTGCGAGTCCCCCTTTACGCCAAAGATCCGCCTGCCGACCTTGCCAAACGGGTGGCTCATCGCGAGAGCGAGACCGCCGCGGAGCGCCGGCAGTATGCTTACACACAGTCGGTCCGGCTGCAGGAAATGGATGGGCGGGGTATTCAGGCCGGTGAATACCGGGAGGTTCGTGAAGTGATTTTCTCTCCCACTGGAGACCGCACGGAACGTTTCTCCGGACAGCCGGTTTCCCGATTGAAGAACCTCGTGATGACGGCGGAGGATTTCGCCGACATCCGCGATATCCAGCCGTTCATAATGACCGAGGACCAGCTTTGGATTTACGAGGTCCAATACAAGGGAGAAGAGGAAATCGACAATCGCGAATACTGGGTGCTCTCGATCCGCCCGCGCCCGATTCTTTCGGGGCAGCGCTTGTTCGATGGCCTGCTCTGGATCGGGCAGGACGACTTCTCGGTGGTCCGCAGCGAAGGAAAAGCCGTGCCCGAGATCATAACGGGTAAGCAGGAGAATCTGTTTCCGCGCTTCGCGACCATACGAAGACAAGTGAACGGCTTCTGGTTTCCGGCGGTAACTTCCGCCGACGACACATTATATTTCCGCAAAGTGCCCATCCGCGAGAAATTGATCATCCGTTACGAAGACTACAGGAAATTCGGCTCCGGCACGACAGTGACGTTCGAGAAGACCGCTCCCTGACTCGCGGCTACTTCGCCGCTGGTTTCCTGCGTTGTGGTCTTCTCGCCACGGACGAGGTAGCCGTCGAAGTGGGAAGAGCCACAACCGGGAAAGTAACCACGTTGCTGACGAACGCCTGCTGTGCAATCGTCACCTTGGTGGCGGGATCGGTGGTCAGCGCCGAACCGAGCTGGAACTGCACCTGGTAGACGCCGACGAGCCCTGGGACGAGCGTGGCGCTCAGGATGTTGGCCGACGTTCCGTCGGTCAGGATCGAATCCACGGGAGTGGCAGGAGGGTTGATATCTCCGCTTGGCGAAATGGCTCCGGTATCGACAGTGGGTGGGTTTGTGGGTCCCAGACCTGTCGCGTAAAGATAAACGATCTCGCCAGGCACGGCGGGGTTGTCATTGGTTATCGGCGCGCCCTGGGTATTATCGCAACAAGTGGTGGCGTTGTAGACGGTGATGCTCACCTCCGACCCTTTGGGATTGGCAACCGTCTGGCTGATGGCTACTCCTTCGCCGGCCGGTCCCGGAACATTTGCCGTCAGAATGATGGTTTCGAACTGGTTTGCGGCGCTGGCGGTTACATTCGGATCGGGTCCGGCATTGATGGCGTTGACAATCGAGTTCGTGATCGAATTAAGCGTGTCGGTGGCTTGCACCGTATACGAATACGAATTGGCGCCGATAGTGATGGTGACCACGTCGCCGGCGTTAGCCGTGCCCGAGACAATGATCGTGCCGATTGCGCTGCTCGAGCCATGGTAGACAAGGCCGGGACGCGGGTCGGTTCCGTATTGCGCGAATATGCCCGGATTTTGGGGCACGACCGTGACTGCGATCGGGCTGGTTACCGAAACCGATCCGTCCGCATGAATATTGCGGGCGTAAACACTGGTGCTCGTGCGATCCACAAAATAGTACGGCAGCTGTACGTTGATCTGATTGGGCGACACAAACAGCAACGGTACGCGGTCGCCGTCCATGAATACCTCGCATCCTGCCAGAGTCCCGGGAAGATAGGGTTGCGTAAAATCGGCGGCGGCCGTGTTGTCGCAAAGATTTTGTCCGTTGATCTCCACCAGAGTGCCGGGCGCGATGGAGCTGGGATTCTGCAGATACAAGTTCAGAGTGGACCCACTGGCGGACGCGAGGATCTGCGCGTTGGCGGACTCAGTGGCGGCGATACTGACATTCGCGCCCGGCGTACCGGGATTGCGGGCGGTGAGAACCACAGCGTCCGTTGTGTCGTCCGCAGTGGCGATCACGTTTGGATCGGGGCCCTTGTTGATCAGGCCGACCAGCGCGTTCGTAACGGTCTCCAGGGTATCCGTCGACAAGACTGTATAAGTGTATGCCGTGCCGCCGACGGTAACCGTCACTGTGTCTTTAGCATTGATCCCGCCGGAGAGAGCGACTGTCCCAATGGCGTAGATATTGAGGCTGGCGGCATTGACGGCGCCCTGGCCGCCGAGAGGAATATTCAGTACCCCGGGCGTGTAGATCACGACGCGGCGGTTATAAGTATCGCTGACATACAAATTCGAGCCATCGAACGCAAGACTGGTGGGAGTCTGAAGAGCATCCGTTCCGTCCGGATTCTGGCCCGTGTTGTCGCTGAATTCGTCGGGTTCGCCGAGAACCGCGTCTGCCGGCGTGCCGCTTTGCGTTGGAATCGTGTTGTAAACCAGGATGCGGTCGTTACCGCCGTCGGCTATAAAAAGCCGCGTACCGTCGGAAAGCGCAAAGCGGGGCAGTGACATCGTCGCTGCGCATCGCGACGGGAAAATGGTATTGCCGTCACTGTCCACCGCGGTATTTCCGGTCTGGCCAATGCTAGCGGCGTAAGCGGCGTTCGACTGGCACATGACCGGCGTTGCGCCGGTACTGATCGGATTACCATCGCAATCCAGCGTATCGTTCGCCTGCAGGGTGACGCTGTTATTGCTGATCGCCGTGGTCAGGTTGATCTGCCCCAGCGCTATGTCGGCCGGCGCGCCATTGGTATTCGGGATGGTATTCCAGATCAGCACGCGGCTCTGCGCCAGGTCCGCCACGTACATGTGCGTGGCGTCCGTTGTCACCGAGGCCGGCGATTGCATGTTGGCGGCTGTAGGGGTCGCGTTACTTTGCGTGAGATCGGGCTGCACGAAGCTAGTGAAGTTGGGTTGTCCTGCGACTACATCCGCGGCGACGTTATTCGTCGTCGGGATCTTGTTGTAGATCAGGACGCGGTTATCCTGCGTGTCCGCGACGTAGAGTTTTGCCGGGGTTGTGGCGCTTCCTCCAGCGATCCATACTCCCGTTGGCCCGCGAAGAGACGTAGGCGTCGGAGGCACTGAAGTATTGTTGTGGACAAAGTCGGGCTGTCCGACGACTACATCCGCCGGCTGCCCACTGACCTTGGGAAGCGAAAGCCAGATCAGGACACGGTTGTTGTCCGTATCCGCCACCGCCACTACCTTGCCATCAGTCGCGACAGCATTCGGGCTGCGAAGACTCGTTGGCGTGGGCGGGACAGTGAAGTCACTGCTGATGAAGTCCGGTTGGCCCAGTACCAAGTCGGCCGCGCCTCGGCAAGCCCCGCAGGTACTTCCCGGTATCGTGGGGTCCTCCGTGGGGCTGGGGTAAGTGGAGACATCGCTGAAACGCAGCACGCGGTTGTTGTTCGGCGTCCCGCCGAGCCGATTTGCATCCACCACCCAAAGCACTCCATTTGCATACGCAAGACCGCTGGGCGATCCGAGCAGCGAGTTGGTGGCGCCGTAGTTGCCCGCGGTAAAATTCACCTGGCCGACCACCAGGCGTGCGGCCTGGCCCGTTGAAAAAACTGGAGTCTGAGTTTGGCCGGATGCGCACACTGACGCTAATCCGGCCCACAGCATAAGGGCGCGGGAAAACTTCATGTTGATAAGAGAACTGTTGGAGACTGCCGATTTAACCCTAGAGTATAACAAGCGGTTGAGACGTACAGGTGTAGTCGCGGGGTTTCGGCGAATCGAGCTTGCTAAACTCACGGTCTGTGATTGAGTTGCCAATTGAGATAACCCCTGCCGAAGTCAGCGATCTTCTGAAAGGTGGAGCGGCGCTTCGTCTGATCGATGTCAGGGAACCGGCAGAGCACGCCATTTGCCACATAGAAGGCGCCACGCTGATTCCGATGGGGTCGGTTCCCCAGCACGCGAAGGAGTTCGACGACCCGGCGCAGCGAATCGTCGTGTTCTGCCATCACGGTATGCGCAGCCTGCAGGTAACCGATTGGCTGCGGCGGCAGGGAGTGGGACACTGCCAGAGCATGGCTGGCGGGATCGATCTCTGGAGCGCGCAAATCGATCCGGGCGTGCCGCGTTACTAACCGTTCCCTTTGGTCACGGCTCTGAAGGGTTCACCGAGCCGTGACCAAAGGGAGCGGTGTACTTGAACTTTCGCGACCAGATACTAGCGCAGCAGTTTGCGAACCACTGTCTCGGGCGCGTCGCCGAAGAGCGCTGCGTTCGCGAATACCGACATCGTCTGGGCAAGTTTCTCGGTGTCCACACCCTCTTCGAGGGGCATCTCATGCTCTACCCAATTGGATAGCGGAATGTTGCGGAAAAATATGCGCTCCTGCCGCACGAGCAGTTTGCGGCGCATGAAGAGCACCTTGTGCTCTCGAGTGTAGTGGCGCTCTTCGATCCTTATATCCGCCAGGAAATCGTCCATCGCCCTGCTGCGGATGGAATCTTCGGCGTGCTTGATCGACGCCTCCAGCGCCTCTTTCTTCGCGACCAGCGTCGCCTGCGCTCCCGCCAGTTCTTCGCGTTGCTTCGCCAGACGCAGTTCCGTATGGGACTGCATGACGAAATACATAAGCCCCGCGCTGGCGGCTACGCAAAACAACGACCAGGCCACTAACATGATCGCGGTCATATCTGAAGTTTAGCCTGTTCCGTCGATCTTCTGCCCGGACAATACGGCGGCGAGGACTGAGAACCGGAAGGTGACCAATGCCCCGAGTGCCGTTTTCAGGCGATAAATGAGAGCGCTCGCGATCCCGTGGTGCTTGCCGAGGAACGCGGCAGTCCCCGCTGCACGGTCTCCCGCGAGCGCGCCCGGCGGCACCGGCGAGGCCGCGGTTTCGTGAATTGCAGTCACACTGTGAAGGATTACCACCTTCTTTGCAGCCCGCCGAATTTGCGCACAGAGCTCGATGCCGCTTCCGTATGTGCCGTATCGTTCGTCGACGTGGCGCAGCGCGCGCAGGAAAAAAGACCGGAACATAAGCGCCGCGCCGGAAACGCATTCGACGCCGATCTCTTCTCCTTCACCAGGAAGGACCAACTCCGGGTCCGGGTCGGACGGCGTCGGCAGCGCGCGCGCCTGCGGCACCGGGTTTCCGGAGGCATCCGTCAGGAACGGGCACACGCCGCCAGCGTCGGTTCGCGATTCCAGAAAATCGGCCAGTCGCGCGACCGCTTCACCGGTGATGCGCACATCGTCGTGCAGGCACAGGATGTATTCGCCCTCGGCGGCGCGCAATCCGATGTTCAGCGCTTTGGTCAGTCCGAAGTTCTTGGGGAGCCGGCTGAACCGGAGATGCGGAAATTCTTCGCCGAGGTTTTCGGATCCATCCCACGAGCCGTTGTCGACAACGACGATCTGATGGTCGCCGCCCAGCGCCTTAATGTTCTCGCGAAGGTGGTCGGCCCGATTGAATGAAACGATGACGACGGATATGCGAGGAGTCTGGCGCTCGGGAAGATCGGCTTGTGGGGTCAATCCGCCATTTTACTGCGAGTGTGAACCTCAATACGTGATCTTTCCGAGAATCACAGCCCGGCGGGCGCCGGTAGCGGATGGCAGGTTACCCGTTCGCCGTTGCCACGTCCGATGCGCGAGAATCGCGAACGCAATTGCTTCCTTCGCATCCGGATCAATGCCGAATTCAGCAGTCGTCGTGATCCGGGACTTCGGAAGAAACGCCGCGATTTGCGCCATAAGTTGGCGATTGTGCGTGCCGCCTCCGGCCGCAATCACTTCTCGCGTACCGGGCGCGAAGCGCGTCACGCTGGCCGCGATCGTCGCCGCGGTCAGGGCGGTGGCGGTCGCGATCAGGTCTTCGTGCGGTAGTTTCGTGGCGAGAAATCGCTCGGCAAAGTGCGCGCCATACTGCTCGCGGCCGGCGGTTTTCGGCGGCCTCGATTTGTAGTAGGTGTCGCGTAATAACGAGGCGAGGAGCGGACGATTGACGTGACCCCGCGCCGCGATCGCCCCATTGCGGTCGAAACGTTTTGCTCCCATTAGTTGATCGATCACCATGTTGCCTGGTCCGGTGTCAAAGGCGATGACCTGACTGGATGTCGCCGCGCGGGGCAGTATCGTGATGTTCGCGATGCCGCCGATATTGAGCGCAACGCGATTCCATCTTCGGCTTGCGAATAACAGGAAATCAACGAACGGCACCAGCGGCGCGCCTTGTCCTCCAGCCGCGATATCGCGCGTGCGGAAGTCGGAGACCACTGGAATTCCGAGCCGCTCGGCGATGACCGAGGACTCGCCGATCTGGAGAGTGTTGGAACCGCCTTCATGATGGATCGTCTGGCCGTGGCAGCCGATCAGGTCGACCGATTCGAGTGGGAGGTTGGCGCGTTTGCAGGTTGATGAGACAGCCTTTGCATAGAGTTCGCCGAGCTCGAAGTTGAGGCGGGAAAGATCACCAGCGGCAGAGACAGCCAGCGGTATATCGAGAATGCGTTGCCGGGTTGCGGCCGGGTATGGCGTCGTCGAATGGGCGACCGTTTGAATCCGCCTGCCTGCGATATCGACGACGGCGACATCGATTCCGTCGAGCGACGTACCGCTCATGACGCCCGCGATTCTCACTCGATCTCCCGCTGCAAATCTTCCAGAAACCGCAGGGCTTCTACGGGCCGCATCTCGTCGATCTTCAAACCGCGAATCCGTTGCTTGATCTCATCCGCGCCCGGCTCGAAAAGCCGGATCTGCACCGCGGCCGGTTGCGCGCCCGGGGAGAGCTGTTCCACGGCCCGGTGCTCCGTTTTCTCATGAAGCGATAAGACCTCTCTTGCTCTCTCGATCACACTCATCGGCAGACCCGCCAGCCTTGCTACTTCAATTCCGTAGCTGCGGTCCGCCCTGCCTGGCTCTACTTTGCGCAGGAAAATGATCCGGTCGCCAGCCTCTTTCACGGCGACACGCAAATTGCGCACGCCTTCCAGTTGTTCCGCCAGTTCCGTCAGTTCGTGATAATGCGTCGCGAACAACGTCTTCGCCCGCGTTGTCGTGGATACATGTTCCACCACAGCCCAGGCGAGCGAAAGGCCGTCATACGTGGCCGTGCCACGACCGATTTCATCCAGAATAATGAAACTCCGCGAGGTGGCCGTGTTGAGAATGACAGCGGTCTCGGTCATCTCGACCATGAAGGTGGATCGGCCGCGCGCCAGATTATCCGACGCGCCGATCCTCGTGAAAATCCGATCGATAATGGGTAGCAACGCGGCGTCGGCCGGCACCCACGATCCCATCTGAGCCATGATCGCGATGAGCGCAGCCTGGCGAAGATACGTGCTTTTTCCACCCATGTTGGGCCCGGTGATGATGGCGATCTGATCCGTTTCGTCGTTCAGGTAAAGATCGTTCGGAATAAATCGCCCGGCTTCTTCATTAGTCAGCTTTTCAATTACCGGATGACGTCCGGCGGCTATGCGCATTTCACCGCCTGTCTTATCGCCAGAAGCAAACTGCGGGCGCGAATACCGATTCTGCGCGCCCACCTGCGCCAACGCGGCGGAGACGTCCAGCTCCGCGATGGCCGCCGCGGTCGCTCGAATGCGCTGGGCATGATCGGCAGTTTTCCGGCAAATCTCGCCGAAGATCCTTTTCTCGATTTCCAGAATTTTCTCATCGGCAGCCAGCACCTTGCGCTCGTAGTCCTTTAGCTCCGGCGTAGTGAAGCGCTCGGCATTCACCAGCGTTTGTTTGCGCTCATAGTCGGCGGGCGCGAGGTGCATATTAGCCTTCGAGATCTCGATGTAGTAACCGAAGACGTTGTTAAAGCGAATCTTCAGAGACGCGATGCCGGTCCGCAAGCGTTCGCGCGCTTCGATCTGTGCGATGAACTGACGCCCGTTCTGGCTGAGATCGTGCAGCTCGTCCAACTCCGCGTCAAAACCCGCGCGGATGGTCGACCCGTCGCTGATATCGAATGGCGGCGTGTCGGACAGCGCCGCGATGACCGGCCCGGAGGCCTCGGGCACGGAATCGAGCCGCGCGAAGGTGGTATTCAAACGATCGGATATCGACTTGGACGCCAGACGCGCCGACTCGGCCAGCTTGGGAGTTTGGTCGAGCGATTTGCCAAGCGCGAGAAGATCGCGTGGCCCGGCGCTGCCGATCATGACCTTGGCCAGAAGCCGCTCGATATCGAGCACCGGGGCAAGCTGCTTGCGAAGCTCCGCGCGCAGAATGGTCTCGCGCGTCAGATCGCTCACGGCATCGAGGCGCGACTCGATTTCCGCGCGATCGAGCGAAGGCCGTAAAAGGCGTTGCCGCAACAGCCGCCCCCCCATCCCCGTCGCCGTTTGATCGAGCACGGCGATTAAGGTTGCTGCATTATTAAACGCCGCGGCGCTATCCGAAAAAATCGGATCGACCAATTCCAGATTGCGTACCGTTACGGCGTCGAGCACCATGGTGTCGGCGCGATCGAAGTATTTCGGGGGATCCAGATGATCGAGCGCGGCTCGTTGAGTATCGCGCAGATAATGCAGCACAGCGCCGCCCGCCGCAACCGCAGCGGCCTTTCCTTCGAGCCCGCAGCCATCCAGCGAAAGCAGGTGGAAGTGCTCGCGCAGAATTCGATCCGAATAATCGACGGTGAAGACCCAGTCGTCCATTTCGGTGACGATCCAGCGCTTCGGCTCGGGTTGGGGAAATAGAGGGGCTTCCGCCGCGACCAGCACTTCCCGCGCGCCGATACTTTCGAGCAAGCCCGGCAATTCCGCCAGATCGAGTTCGGTGGCGCGAAACTCGCCAGTCGAGACATCCACGTAGGCCAGCCCCGCTCGCGCCCCGTTGCGGGTCACCGCGGCGAGATAGTTATTTTCGTGCGACCGAAGCAAATGGGCATCCGTCGCTGTACCCGGCGTGACGATGCGTGTGACCTCACGCCGGACCAGCTTCTTGCCTGGACTGGCCTCTTCCAGCTGATCGCAAATCGCCACGCGATACCCGCGCCCGATCAAACGCGCGATGTAGCCCTCGGCCGAATGGTAGGGCACGCCGCACATGGGGATGGCCGTGCCTTTTTCCTTGTTGCGCGCGGTCAGCGTTATTTCGAGCTCGCGTGCGGCAACGATGGCGTCGTCCAGGAACAGCTCGTAGAAATCCCCCAGCCGGAACATGAGCAATGCGCCCGGGACCTGCTGCTTGATCGCGTGATACTGCCGCATCAGCGGCGTGGATGCCGTTTCAGCATTCATGAGGGAAACCTCTATTGTCTATGAAGAGTGAGGGACATGCGCCCCGCAGCCGCGTTCTATCCCACGAAGCCCGCCCCATGCCTTACCGAACCGTGACTGTAAAGGAGCGGCAACGGCGCGCCCCTCAGAAGCACTTCATGACGCTCGCTTTCAGTTGAAGTCTCACCCGGAAGACTTGCCGTGGTGCGCCGCTCCTTTACAGTCACGGTTCGGTAAGGCGAGGCGCCGAACTGGCAGCCAGGCCTCGCGATATTATTGAACACATCATGACGTTCTGGGATCGAGCGCGGCGGCGTCCGCAAAGCCTCTGGCTTCGCAAAGCGCTTTTCCAGATTCATCTATGGACCGGGATCGCGCTCGGCCTCTATGTCGTGCTCATCAGCGTCAGCGGGAGCGCCATCGTGTTCCGCAACGAGCTTTATAAGGGGTTGTGGCCCGGACCGAAGATAGTCCCCATTTCCGGCCCGCGCTTGTCCCGCGACGCAATCAAGAAAGCCGTACATCAGGCCTGGCCGCACTATTCGATCACCTACATCTGGGAATCGAAACGCAAGGATGAAGCGACCGAAGTCTGGATCGAACGCGACGGCGTATCGAAACCCAAGACCGTAGGCAGGCTTGTCGATCCGTTCAACGGCCGTGATCTCGGCCCCTCGCGCCCGTGGTCCATCGGCGCGCTGGCATGGCTGTCGGATCTCCACGTCAATCTTCTGGCCGGCGACACGGGCAAGAAGGTCAATGGCGTTCTGGCGATTCTTGTCGTCATCCTCAGCGTAACGGGACTCGCCATATGGTGGCCGGGCACAGGACGATTGCGCCGCAGCCTGACCATCGACTTCAGGGCCAACTGGAAGCGCTTCAACTGGGACCTGCACAGCGTAGTGGGATTCTGGATGTTTGCGTTCGTCTTCATTTGGGGCGTTACCGGCGTCTATTTGGTTTTTCCAACGCCGTTTCAAGTGGTCGTCAACCGTTTTTCGCATCTTGAGCTTTATGGCCTGCAATCGTCTTTGCAGGCCCCGCCTGGTGTGCGGATTATCCGCGTCGCCGATGGAACGCCTCCTCCGGTCCGGCGGCGGAGAAAGCCCCCGAGAGGCAGTAACGGCGACGTGTTTCTGCGCTGGTTCTACTACCTGCACTTCGGAAATTTCGGCGACTGGCAAGTCAAGGCCCTTTGGGTCGCGCTCGGACTCGCGCCGCCGTTCCTCTTCGTAACCGGTGCGCTGATGTGGTGGAACCGCGTGCTCAGCCGCGAAGCCCGCGCTTCGCGGCAACTCCGCGCCATGCCCAAATTGTCGTCCGTGGCATGATGGTCAATTCGTTTGAATGCCGGCCGATAACAACATCGCGAAAGGTGTCTTGCCCTCGCAGGCTATCGAGAAGATGGTTTCGGGCGGTCAGATCAAGTCGCGCACGCCGGTCCTGCTTGACCAGATCCAGCCATCGTCGATAGACCTCCGCCTCGGTGCCGAAGCGTTCCGGGTGCGCGCCAGTTTCCTCGCCAATGGCGCCGTCACCATTACCGGCAAGCTGGAACAGTACCGCCTTCATACGCTCGACCTGACGCGTCCGGCGGTGCTCGAAAAAGGTTGCGTATATATCGTTCCCCTGCAGGAAGAGTTGGCTCTGCCGGCGCATATCTCGGGCAAGGCGAACCCCAAGAGTTCCACCGGTCGTCTGGATATTTTCACGCGCCTGATTACGGACGAGGGCAGGCAATTCGAGATTGTTCCCGCCGGCTACCACGGCCGCTTGTATGCCGAAGTCGTCCCGCGCACTTTCAGCGTGGTGGTCCGGGAAGGCGAGCGCCTCTCCCAGTTGCGTCTTTTTCAGGGCGACTATGCGCCGTCCGACGCGCTGCTGCGTCAACTCGAAAGTGAAGAGAGCCTCGTCTATCTCCCCGATGACACTCGCGGCGAAGCGAACATTCAGAACGGGCTGCGGCTGTCGGTAGACCTTGCCGGCGATGTTGCCGACGGCGTCATCGGTTACCGCGCGAAGAAACATGCGCCGCTGATCGACCTCGCGCGAGTGCAGTATTACGATCTCGAAGAGTTTTGGGATCCGATCCGCCGCAACGACAGCCATACCCTGATCCTCGACCCCGAGGACTTTTACATTCTGGCGTCTCGCGAGCGGGTGCGGATCCCCGCGCAATACGCCGCCGAGATGGTGCCGTTTGACGCCACCATCGGCGAATTCCGCATCCACTACGCCGGATTTTTTGATCCCGGCTTCGGCTATGGATCGGGCGATATCAACGGCACGCGGGCGGTTCTTGAGGTACGGTCCCACGAGGTGCCGTTCATCATGGAGGATGGCCAGGTGGTAGCCAGTCTTGTTTTCGAAAGGCTGCTGGAACGTCCGCGCCTGCTTTACGGCGAGGGAATCGGGTCTTCTTACCAGCGGCAGGGACTGAAGCTCAGCAAGCATTTTCGGAGTTCTTAACCTGATCTGGACGCGAGTATACGATCCACTGCGTACTCCCGCTCATTGGACTCAAGTAATCCGGGCGGGCCAATATGGCGTGTTTGTGTTCGACATCCGGACTCATGTCGCGAGAGATGCCGAGGGACGTTTTCCGGTGGATGGAGGCGCTTCAGTTGCGATATGCGAGTGTCTGAACGAAGCCCAGGAGTGCGCAGCGGGTATTGTAGCGAGCCATCCCGAGCTCTGTTGCGAGATTTACGATCACGAAGGAAAATCCCGTGAGCCGCTTGAGGTCGTCTACAACCCCGCCGTTGAAGGGCGCTATAGGGGCCGTCCGTATGCACGCCGCATCACTGCGTGTGGTTCCGCCATTTTTTTATGCGGCGGCGCTTTGATTGCCTTGGATATGCGGCGCGACCTCGCCTGGATCTGGGGGTATGTGCTCGGGCTCAAAATGGTCGTCGTGGGGACAGCCCTGTTGGTACGCGGGCTGACCGCCCTGTACGAGCACCGCAAGTGACGGTTGCCACCGCTATCGCTTAGCCGTAAGTGCCCGGTAAGTGCCCGCGACATTCTGCGGCCGCTGCGCCGCGTAGAACTCCCAATCCTTGTAATCCTCCATAAGCACGCTCGCCTGCGCCTGCTGCAGCGTCTGGCCCGCCGCGATCGCTTTGGCAACCGCGTCCCTGAGTTCTTCCCGGTAACGGATGCTCGCGGTCACGTCGGCCTTCTTGCCCAACCGGCCGTGGCTGCACACGAAATACTCGAAATCCATCGCCTCGACGGCTTTGACCGGTGCGATTTCATCGGGCGATATCGGCCCGAACGGCAACCGGTGGACTGTGATCCAGTCGGACGCAAAGAGCACGTTGCTCCCATCCACAAACCGCACAATGGTATTGTCGTCCGCGTGGCCCGTGGGCTGATGAATCACTTCGACGCGCTTGCCGCCGATATTGATATTCAGCCGGTCCGTGTACGTGATATCCGGGGCGCGAACATTCAGGATCGGCCCCCTGACGATTTCCGCGCCGCTGAGCGCACCGTCTTTATCGGCGTCATACAGGGCGAACATCGTCTTCAGATTGCCCTGCGCTTCGGATGCTTCGATTTTCCCGTTGCCGTTCGTGTCCTGTGCGCGCACATTCTGCGGCAGTGGCGTATCGGCCGGAGGCATCGCAATGTTCTTGAGCATGTTCTCGTGGCCGATGAACCGCGCCGTATCGGCGTAGACAGAGCCGCCCGAAGCATGGTCCCAGTGCGAATGGCTGTAGATCACGTACTTCACCGGAACATGAAACCGGCTCGTCATCTCACCCTTGAGCCAGGTAGCGAATTCCACGCCAATCGGTTCGACAAGAACGATGCCGTCTGGTGTGACCATGAATACCGAAACATAATCGTCCATCCGGGCGTAGTAAGTGTCGCCCGTGAGCTTGCCGATTTCCTGTCCTTTGATATCCGTTTGCTGATAGAAGGATCGCTGCTGGGCGAACAGACTGACGGCCAGGCAACTCGCCGCGACAATCGGGAAAGTGCGTTTCATAATGTGTCCCTGCCGACTATTTTGCGGCGTCCGGCAAGGGCCGGCGAACATGGAGCGACATGAGCACCAGTGTCCCGTTGATCGAGCTGAACCAGTGCGCGGTGTTTTCCGGAACCACGATGAAGTCGCCTTTCGCGACGCTCCGCGGCGTGCCGCCTTCGATCCCCGTGCCCGTAAGGTTGTCCCCGTTCCGTTTTTCTTCGGTGAGCTTGCCGCCGGTCACCAACGTCGCCGAGCCGTCGATCACATAGAAGAACTCGGCCTCTTTTTCGTGAATGGCGGCGGGTCCCACTGCCGCGCGGTACTCGAGGCTGGCATTGTAAGGGGCCAGCCGAAGGATATTTTCCGTGGTAGTGGGCGCGTTATCTTTGCGCTCGCTCTTCGCTTTAGCGATGAGCGCCGTGATCTCCGCCGCCGAGGTGTAGGTTTTCATCGCCTGCGTGGGCGGCACGGCAGGTTGCTGTGCCACAGCGGCGGCTGTCAGTAGTGTAAGGGTGAGGCCGATTCCGATTGCCTGCATTTCAAACCTCCAGTTTTGCGTTCCGTGCCGGTCTTGCGTTCCGTGGAAGATGCTAACACAAACACGGCTGCCCTGCGCCGCAAGAAGCATGAAGCACACTGCCCGGACGATGTAAATTAAACGAATGCTGACAGCTCTGACGCGCGTAGTGAGCCGTTCGCTCGCCTCCTGCGAACTAACGTGGCTGCCGCGGCAGCAGATCGATATCGATCTTGCGATCGAACAGCACAAGCAATACGAGCAGTTGCTCGCCGCGATGGGCGTTCATGTAATTTCACTGCCTGAACAACCGGAATTGCCGGATGCAGTTTTCGTTGAGGACCCGCTCATCGTGTTTGACGAGGTGGCGATTGTCACCTGTATGGGTGCTCCGACGCGGCGTGCGGAGAGCGAGACCCTTGCCGAGGCGATTTCGGCCTTCCGGCCCGTGCGCGTTATTCTCGATCCTGCGACCATCGAAGGCGGGGATGTGATGCGCATTGGTTGCGACGTTTTTGTGGGTTTATCTACCCGTACGAATGCCGCCGGCGTTCAGCAGTTGACGCGGGAACTCGAACCTTTCGGCTACCGGATCACCCCCGTGGAAGTCCGCGGATGCCTGCACCTGAAATCGGCTTGCTGTTCGATGGGAGACGGGAAGATCCTGGCGAACAAGGACTGGCTCGATACTGCCCCTCTGCGGGATTACGAGATCGTCGGAGTTGCTCTGGATGAACCCGGCGCGGCGAACATTCTGCGGATCGGCGATACTATTCTGATGCCCGCGTCGTTCCCTCACACTCAGCGGATAGTCCGCAGGGAAGGATTGGAGGTCCGAACCGTGGACATATCGGAGTTGATGAAAGCGGAAGCCGCCATCACGTGCTCGAGTGTAATCTTCGAGGCACTCTGAACACCTCCCGATACGCGCCCCTTCTTGGGCCCATCAGAAGATAAAATCGAATTTTAGGCGGGAAAAAGGAACTCTTGGCGGTATAATGCATTTATAAAGGGTAATGGTTAGCTCCATTTCAGGGTGCCCGGAGGCGAGCGTTCCGGCGGCTGGTGCGCCGGGATTGTCTGCCCGCGTGCTCTTGGGATGGATGGACAAGGAACAAGCTCTCAAATTCCTGTTGGAAGACTGCCTTTTTTCCGATCCGCTTACCTTCAGCGCTGCCGAAGAAGTCTGGAACCTTCATAAGACATCTGTAGAAAGTCTGCCGCGGGAAGCGCCACCCGGCGTTCAGAAACTGTCTCTCAGTGCCGCGGACCTGAAGGCGGCGCGGAAGTTCCGCAGCTGGCACCCGGATGCGGAGTCGGTGATCGATTTCGTCAGGCTGAACCCGATGGACTTGGTCGTTCATCAACTCTGGGTCTCAATAGATATCGCTGGCAGCTACCGCGACAAGGTGACGCCCGACAAATGGCTTTACACTGCTCTCCTCGACCCGCCGTCCGATTCCCGGCTGCAATGGCGGCGCGACGATAACGCGGTTATTTTCGACCTGCCGCACTCCGAATTCATTCTTGCCGGTCCTGCACTACCCTCCGGAGAGCTGCGGGTTTCGGAGGCGCAGGGTTTCGTTACCGTGGCATTTCATGTCGGCCATGCGTTGCTGATGAGCGGATACCACCGGACGTTTGCCTGCGCGCAACGCACTCTCGATGTGGAGAATGCGCCCCGCGGAGTTCTCTTCGGCGTCTCCAATCAGCTGGAAGCAATGGGGAGCATGGCCGACGATGTCCGCAGCATGATGGACGGTCCGAGACCGCCCCGTCTGGGAGACTTCTTCGACGATCGATTATTTCTGCCGGTAACCTTGCGAAGACGGCGATACCAGTTGCGGATCCGTTACGAAGTGGCTGAGATCGAGGAAGAAGAGGCTCAAACCACCTTTGAACAAATCCCGCTGACTGTGTCGCAGCGTGTTGCCGCGCAAAGTCCGGGTCGAGGCCCCGATGGGCGTCGGGACGTCCAGGGAATCCTCGCTGATGCCTGGCGGCATTATCAGACGGGACGGTTCGATGACGCCGTCGCGCACTATGAACGCGCTCTCTTCCTTAGACCTGACGACGCCGATGCGCACAACAAGATGGGCCTGGCGCGCGCCGCGCAAGGCCATCCCGCTGACGCCGCGGCGCATTACGAACGCGCCCTCGCCCTCAAACCGGATTACGCCGATGCCCATAACAATTTGGGTTTCGCGCTCGACAAGCAAGGCAGAACCGGTGACGCCGTGGCGCATTACGAGCGGGCGCTTGCCATCAATCCCGATCACCCGGAAACTCATAACAATCTCGGCAACATCCGCAAGGAGCAGGGCAAGTTCAGTGACGCTCTCGCGCACTATTCGCGTGCGATCGCGATCAGGCCGGATTTCGCGCTGGCTCATTTCAATCGCGCGGAGATTAAGACGTTCCATCATGGCGATGCCGATCTGACGGCGCTTGAAACACTGGCTGGCAGGGAGGGTTTGTCCGAGGACAAAGAAACGTATGTCCAATTCGCATTGGCGAAGGCTCTCGAAGACTGTGGCAGCTACGTTCACGCCTTTGAACATTTGCGTCAAGGCAATGCTTTGAAACGACGGCAAATCGTTTATGACGAAACGAGTTACCTTAAGCCTTTCCAGCGCATTTCCGCGCTATTCGACAGCAGCCTGTTCGATCGCCTGCGCGGAGAAGGCGACCCCTCACCGGCTCCGGTCTTCGTGCTTGGCATGCCGCGCTCCGGAAGCACTCTGATCGAGCAGATTCTTGCCTGTCATCCCCAAATTCATGGTGCTGGCGAACTTGAGGACGTTGAGACGGCGTCCCGCGGTGTGTTGGATAGCAGCGGCCTGCCGGTTCGGTTTCCGGAGTTCGTTCCCGCTCTCGATGGCGCTGCCTTGCGGCGAATTGGCCAAGCCTATCTTGCCCGCCTGCCGGCTCTTGCGCATGGCAAAAGCCGGATCGTCGATAAGCTGCCGGGCAATTTCCTCAAAATCGGTCTGATCCGCCTGATCCTGCCAAACGCCAGGATCATCCACACTGTGCGCGACCCGATCGATACATGCTTATCGTGCTATTCCAAGCTGTTCACATCCGGTCATTCTTACAGCTATGATCTGGCGGAGTTGGGCCGCTGTTACCGCTCCTACAGAGAGTTGATGAATCACTGGCGATCCGTGCTTCCGTCGGACGCGATACTTGACGTCGCTTACGAAGACGTTGTCGACGATCTCGAAGGCCAAGCCCGCAGGCTGATCGACTATTGCGGCCTGCCCTGGGACGACCGCTGCCTCAGCTTTTACAGAACCAATCGGCCGGTTAAAACTGCCAGTGCCGTTCAGGTGCGCAAACCGCTGTTCCGCACTTCGCTTCAGCGCTGGCGCAAATACGAAGCCGGCCTCGCCCCTCTGCTCCAGGAGTTGGGAGACATCGTGTCGGAACGTGCACCCGTCTTGATCCGCGGTTCAGCCGGCGCATAACCTAACCTGAGCGGCCGAGTCAGGCTCGTCCAAAAGGTGCAGAATAGATCCATGGGCACCTGGGTCCCGCTGATCGCCCTGATTCTTGTTCCGGCAACGCTTTGCCCCGCGCAGTCGGTGCGCCCCGAGGATCTCGCGCCAGGCAGGATCCTGATCATGCAGCGCGATGCTCCCGACCCTCTTTTTGCCCAAAGCGTCATCGTGCTGGCGCGTTACGACCGGACCGGCGCGCTCGGTCTTATGATCCATTACCGCAGCTCCCTGACGATCCAGCAGGTGCTCTCCGGAATCAAAGGCGCGGAGAAACGCGTCGATCCGATTTTCGTCGGTGGCCCTGTCGAATTGAAGGTCGTGATGGCCCTGCTGCGAGCTGATTCCCCGCCGGAGGACGCTAGTCTTGTCGCAGGCAATCTGTACCTGCTGTCGTCGAAGCAGAGCATCGGGGCCGCACTGACAGCGGGCCGCAAGGCGTCTGATTTCCGTATTTACCTGGGCTATGCCGGTTGGGGCCCCGGCCAGCTGGAACGCGAAGTGCGTCTGAACGGCTGGTATATCTTCGACTACGATCCACGCCTTGTGTTCGACGAGCACCCAGAAACGCTGTGGAAACGGCTGATCGAAAAAATCGGGTTGCTGAAGGTGTTGTGGCCGGATCGGACTGGTATGATTTCCCGGTGGCTTTATTAGACCCGGGCCGCAATGGCTGCGGGAATGCCCGCGGTCGTTCCGGAAACTTTCGAAGGTCGTGCCGCGGAGGTCGAAGAGCGCTTAATCCTGTTCTGGCGATTCACCTCGTCGCGAAACCCTCGGGTGAACCGTGGCGCGCGCACTCTTGCGTGCCGCGTCGGCACTCGTGCCGACGCTTGATCACTGCACAGGCGGCGCTATCTGTTGCAGAACTCCGACATCGAACCGGTGAAAGTCCGAGTCTTTGACGTGAATGTTCTGGCGCACGCCCTTGAGCAGCATTTCGCGTGCGGTGAGATGGATTTCGCTGACTGTCGGCATCCACAATTCCTCCCCGAGACGCGATTGTTCAAAAATGAGAGACGTGCCTCTGTGAATGCTCGCCAGCAATCCGCCGCCTATGCGGAAGGTGTCGTCGAACTGCGCTTCGAGCCGGGCCACTTCGCGATCCGCCTCGTCGATCCAGACCGTGCCGGCGATCTTCCTGGCGGCACTTTCAGCCAACCCGTGGGCCTTCGTGTGCGGGTCTCCGACAAAATCGTACGCCAGAGTGCTTCGGCCATTGAGCTGAATTCGCCGCGGATTCGAGATCTTCATCAACGGCAGGATCTGGCCCACGCCGGCGTTTTCTCCCCGGCGATTATAGGCGTGGCCGGGAGGGGCTTTCATATCTTTTTCAATCAACCCCTTCACGCGGTCCTGTTCGCTCTTGCGATCCCCTTCGCTCAAGTCCTTCCCATTTTTCTTCACCAAACGCGCGATCCGGTAACCGTGGACGAAGAAAACGTCGCGTTCTTCGCTCTCGGTGCTGTTGACCGTGCCATTTGCGTTCAACTCATCGGTCAGAGCGATCTCGTGAAAGGTGTAATCCTCGCGAAGCTCGTCCATCCTGCGCTGATGAGCCTCGATCTCTTTCACCAGAGCGGCGGGCTCCGGTACAGGCGCTTGAGCCTGGGCCAAAACCAAGACGGTCAGGGCGGTCAGAGCTGACAGAGCCGCGTTCACACAGGTGAACTTAGTTGTCGTCGCGGCGTTTCAGCGTGGGGCGATCGTCCTGATCGGGCGCGGGCGCTTTCTCGTCGCCGTTGGCATCGATCTGGCCGTTCGGATTGCGGCGCAGCGTCGGCCGGCCCGTATCCTTC
>Ga0182024_10003443_pt1 | contig 37669 bp, 50 predicted proteins | sample P32metaG_FD_120480 | JGI IMG/M metagenome (GOLD analysis project Ga0182024, IMG submission 120480) | Permafrost microbial communities from Stordalen Mire, Sweden - P3-2 metaG (Illumina Assembly) | ecosystem: Environmental > Terrestrial > Soil > Wetlands > Permafrost | place: Sweden: Stordalen...
ACAGGACCGGCTGACGCGCGCGTTCCGCGTCGGAGGCGGCCAGCCTGCGGACTTCATTCAGCGCCTCCGCCAGGCCGTGCGAGCGCACGAGCAAGGTCAAGCCCCCAGAGATGACCAAACCGTTGTCGCCGCACGAGTCTTGTAGAGGACCTCCTCGCTATAAAGAGGCAGTCGATGCATGACAACTTCACAACTTCGTCCGAGCCCTTCTCAATGCGGCGATTCGAGGCGCGAGACCGAGAGGCAGTCCTGGCCTTGTGGCCGGCGGATGTAATGCATTCGCTGCCGGGCTTGGAAACCATTGACGTTTTGATCAACTCCCTTGACGGTGCAATCGCCGGGAAACACCATGTGTGGGTCGCGGAGACGTCTGGCCGAATTGTTGGCTCGGCGGCAATCATCCATAACGACGCGTCGCTGGCGCACCTGAGATACCTCTGTGTCGCCGCCGAAGTCGCAGAACGGCAGGTAGTTGCCAGAGGCTTGGCCCAAATGGCAATCAGGGACGCTTACAATCTTCAGTGTAAATCTCGTCGATGGCGGCGCGCCGGCAAGCGGGATCGTTTTCACCGAAGACATCACGAAGATTGCGGATCAGCAAGGTCGATATGCTGTATGGCATGGCTTGTCTCCTCAGTCGGATCTATTTCGAGAATCGAGTCGCAATTCATTCGATCAATTCGTTCGTTAGGTCAGCACAATACTATCAATGCCGTTCTCATTGGGAACGTTTCTGGAGTTGGTCCGCTGACCTAGGCAACGATGCAGGCTTCGTCAAAACTCAGACGGGGACCGCGAGGGTGAAGTTTTGCGGCATCGCCGTAGCCGATGTTGCAAATAAAGTTCGACTTCCATGAGGAGTTTTCAAAAAAGGCCTTATCCACTTTGGTGTTATCAAATCCAGACATCGGCCCGGCATCCAATCCAAGCGCGCGGGCGGCGAGGATGAAATAGGCTCCTTGCAAAGAGCTGTTGCGAAACGCCGTCTGCTCACTCAATGAGGGGTTCGAAACAAACATGGGACGCATGTCGTAAGCGGGAAACAGGGTGGGCAACTGATCGTAAAACTTTTGGTCGTAAGCGATGATCGCGGTCACCGGGGCCGCCAGCACTTGCTCGACGTTCGGTCCAGCGATTGCCGGGAGCAGTTTCTCTTTCGCGGATTTCGATTTGACGAAAACGATGCGAAGGGGTGAAGCATTGGCGCTGGTCGGTCCCCACTTGGTCAGGCCATAAATCTCCTGCAGTAATCCATCCGCGACAGGCTTGTCCTGCCAGGCGTGGTGTGTGCGCGCCGCCGTGAACAGTTGCTGAATGGACGATATCGAGATTGGCGTATTCATTGTATGTCTCCTTCGAACTGGCCGTTCAGTTGGCGTTTGTGTCGCCTCAACGGGCCGTTGGACGCCTGAGCCAGGCGATTGTGCCGACGATCACCAGTAGCACGAGTGCCGGGATTGGACTTCCGCCCAAGACCGTCAGGTGTGTCGCAATCGCCCCGACCATTACCATCGCGAGCAGCACGGCCCCATAGAACGCCGCGCGGGGGGCGAGCAGCGCAACGGCGCCGATCACCTCCAGTGCGCCAGTCAGGTAGCGAAACCACTGACCCGCCCCAAGCTTTGCGAACATCTCAACCATTGCCGGGACTGCGGCCAGCTTGCTTCCGCCAGCGGCGAGGAAGGCGGCCGCCGCCAGGCCCTGAAGCACCCAGCAGGTGATGTTCAATCCCTTCGACACTGGTCGACGGACGGGGGAGACAGATGGTGCGCTGTAATCTGTTGTCATTGGGTTACCTCCAGTAATAAGTTTCATTACGAACTGTTCAAATTAGAACTAGTTGTTGAAAAAAAAGTCACTCGTTAGAGGCATCATCAAAAGTCTGCTCGATGCGCGCGAGCAACTTGCGCAGCGTGCGATATTCGTCGGAGGAAAGACCGCCGAGCGTCCTGGCCATTAGAGCCTCGCGCTCGGGCTTGGTCTTGGCTAAACGTTGTCGCCCGGCATCTGTCATGTAGAGGCGGTGTGCCCGCTGGTCCGCCGCGTCCGTACGACGCTCGACCAGGCCTTCGGCTTCCATCGCTTGGAGCGTCATACAGACGTTTCCTTTGGTCACCAGCAGGCGTTCTGACAATTCCTGCTGGCTGATTCCCTCGCCATCGCTGAGACAGAGCAGAACCTCAAGACGAGGGAGGTTCAGGCCGTGCTCGCGCGCCATTCGGGTAGTTTCTTCCGTGAACGATCGAACGATCCGGATCATCGCCAGCACGGCGACGTGGCCACAGTCCTCGTCGTACCCACGTAAGACACGCAGCCGAGTTTTACGTCCGGGTTCCATTGGTTCAATTCTAAACCAATAAATCACCATAGTCAAGGAATGCCTACCCTGCGTCCACCTCACTGGAGCTTTTGCAGCTTTTGTTTTGCCGAGTCGGCCCAGGAACTACTGGGATACTGATCGATGATCTTCTGCAAATAGACCTTGCCTTCATCGGTGTTGCCGTTGTCGATATAGCTGTCGGCGAGGCTCATCCATCGCTTGCAGTCGGCGTCGGTCTGATTTCCCCCCGGCTTGGCCCCGACCGCCGGGCCGCTCTGCGAATCCTTGAGAGGTTGGGGCACCGGCGCGATGCGATGGCTCTTGCCGGTATCGCCAGCCTGGACCGAGGGCGCGGTCGTTGGAGGAGTGGCTCGCAGCTCCGCCATGCGCGCGTTGGCTTTGTCGGCAAACGCGCTGCCAGCATACAGCCGACTTATCTCGGCAAGCTTCCCCAACCCCAGCGCCAGTTTACCGGCCGATATATCCGCCGCGGCTGCGTCCGATTCCTTACCGGCGCTCGCTTCGATCGCATCACACTCGGCTTTGGCTTTGTCGGCATAATCGCCCGCGCTCGGCGTGCTGATCACCTGCTGAAACGCGGTATACGCCTTTCCCTTTTTCCCCGACTTCTCCAGAGACATTCCCTCGGCGAATTCCGACTTGGCATACGTGAAGGGGCCGTGATCCAGCAGCCATTGCTTCAGCGTCTGGCTGTGTTCTTGTCGACGGCATGGCCCATGTTCTTGTACACCTCGAAGGTCACGTCCGCCCCGTGCTTCTTATAAAAGTCCACTGACTGCTGTGCGCCGGGAAGAACCTCACGGTCGTTCTCGCCGTCGCCGATGTAAATGGGCTTGCCGGCATAATTGGGATTCCCATTGGGCGTGATGGAAAAGCGAGGCTCCCGGCCCGCATCCAGTAGAATCACGCCCGCCCAAGCGTCGGGCGATGATTCAAAATAAGCGCTGCCCCGGAACCCGCCCTGGCTTACGCCGCCAATAAACAGCAGGCGATCATCAATGTTCAGCTTCCTGGCCAGAGCATTGTGAACGTGTTTCAATATCGCCAGCGTCTTTTGCACGTCCGGGTTGTTATGGAGGCCTTCATCCAGATAGCCCAGGCCGACGATGATGTACCCCTTGTGTCCCGTCAGCGCGTCGAAGGGCCCACCGTTGGGATGCCCGGTCTTGAAATGAAAATTGAAAAGGACCGGCCATTTACGCGTGGCGTCGTAATCTTGAGGAATGTACAGCGTCCAGTACCCCTCGCCGACGGCCGTGTCGTCGATTCGGATATCCTTGCCGGAGGGCTGAGGATCCACCCGATCAAGAGCCTCGATCCCCGTACTTGGCGACGCCGCGGGCTTCTTCGGTTGATCCGCCATCGCGATCGCAGCCACCCCCGCAACCACGATCCCCGCAATCGATACACCCCATCGCGCAGCACACATAACGCGTCTCCCTGAGCCGAGTCGAATGGAGGCGGAGGGAATTGAAACATGAGAACCGACGTTTTTAATAGCGAGAAGGCGGTTTTATTTGGCGTTTTTGTCCAAGTTTTTGTCCGCCTTTTACTACTGGAAACCCCCTACTGGACAACTTCCTTTCCAGCCCCTATGTCCCGCGAGCAACGGGACATATTCCCCGCGTTTTTGCCAGAACCGCCCATTGGTTTTCTTCCGATTATCAGCTTGACTATAGAGGGCAAATACTGCCTCCTGAGCCGTCGCCTTAAACGGTTTAGGGCGTAGAGTCAACGGAAGGGAACCAGCATGTTTGACCACATAATCACAGTCGTCATCAGTTTCATTTCTCGCAACCTCGATATCGTGGTGGGCTTAACAGCCGTTATCGTGATATGGCTCCTGGTGATGCTGTTGCTGTCATTCCGGAGCCAATCCAAAAACGAACCATCGGGCGCGTTTTACATCGTCGCTCTGATCTTCCCACCCCTCGCGCTGCTGCTCATCGGACAGCCGTTTAATGCCATCCTTTGTTTGCTCATCCTCCCCCTTTGGCCGCTCGCGCTTATCTGGTCGCTGCTGGCTGTCAGTGAGCACAACGCCAAAGCCGCAAGGCTCCGCGATGGTCGCTTGGCTCGGATGATCGCTGCCGCTACAAGCGCCGCTGCCGATCAACGCCAACAGAACCAATGGCCGGCGATGACCGAATAGGACGCCTACTAGCAATCACGAGCAACGAAAACGCCGCAAGGGTATCAACATCCCTTGCGGCGTTCTCGTTTGTCCCCGTTCGTCTGGTAGCCGTCAAGCGAGCGTATAAGTTGTCGAAGCTTTATTGCCATCCGTTTTGACCTTATGTCCACCATTGTCAGCCAGAAATTTCGCCATTGAAGGCTTGAAATTGACATTTGTTGCTCGCTCCACCTCCCCAGCCTTGCAACCCGGATGAGCCTTGACGTACGCCAGAATCTTTTCAGCGTCGGCAAGCCGTTCATCCTTGGAACGTCGCACCCGCTTCCCAGAGCCACGATTAGTTGCGGAAGGGGTTTCGATACCCATTACGTCGTTAAGAGCCTTGGAAACCGTTACAATGTCGTGCTCAACACTCTGGAGCTCGCTGTCCAAGGCTGTCCGCCGGTCGGTTAGTTTTTGCAGTTGGTTCCGCAGAGGCTTGGTAATCGCCGCCATTTCATCGGTGAAGACAGCAGCAGCCTTTGCCCGAGCGGCTGCCCTTGCTTCCTGCAACGCTTGCTTGTCGATTTCTATCGGCTCTACCTTGCCCTTTGTCGTCTTTGCCATTGCCTCTACCATTCCTTTCGGGGTTAGTCCCAGTAACGCTACCCGCAACGAAAACAGACGGCAAGGGGTTGAGTCCTTGCCGTCTGCGATAACTCGCCAGAATCGTCGTTATCCAACCCGTTGCCGTCCGCGTTGAAAGAGCCCGTACGAAATTCCCTTGTCGGACTTCTCTCGCTTCACCTCCATGCCCAACTGAACAAGACAAAGACCGTAGTCCTTTTCCCGTCCTACAACGTCAAGGTTCTGCTGAATACGGGACTGGTAGTCCTTCCCGTTTTCATTCCTTGCCGCCTTCGCTTTGAACGCCCTGAACGCTTCCGCTCCAATGACCTTCGGATACTCTGCTATAATTTTATCCAAAGCCACCATTGTCCCAAAGCGAGTTAAAAGAACCTGAGTAACCGCATGATATGAGCTGCCCTCGCGGAACGGGTTGCGGCTGTTCATCTTGAGCTTGAGTAACTCTGCGATTTCCTCTTTTGAGAGCCCCCAGGAACGCTCCTGGGGATGTTTGACCCGTGTTGCGGTCTTTACCGCTTCCTTCCCTTTAGACGCCTTGGCGGACACCTGGGACGCCTTTGTGACCTTTTTAGAGGAAGCCTTAGAGGCAACCTTCGCAGTCGCTGCTCGCTTGTTCGCAGTCTTCGTTGTCGTAGCCATTGCCGTATCTCCGGTTCGTGGTTCTTATCACATTAAAGAAACCATTTCCTTATTGCGATAAGAACACGGGATCAAGTTGGGGGATTGAGTGCAAGCTACATTTTCGTGATTATTCCAGAATAATCACAAGTTGAGACTGGCACAAAGCTTCGTGCCCTGATAATTTGTTAGGTGGGTTTCTTTCGTTGGCAATCACCGCAAGGTCGGCGGACGGCAAGTACGCTTTGCGTAGCAAGTACCGTTCGATCACTATCCCATCTACCCATTGGCGGCCAGTCCGCTCCAAACGCCCTTGTCGGTGGTGGAGTCCCATATTCGTCAGTCGTAATCTTCGTTGTAATCGGGCGATCCGTAGCAACGCTTCGCGCTTTCAGAGAATAATCAATAATTGGTCCCGGAGGACAGGTGTACGTGCTGTCGCTGTATACGTTGCACTCGCAAAATGTAACCGCCGCCGTTCCGTCGTTTACGACTCCGATCTTGTAGTAAGGCGCGTCAGTCGCCATTCCGTTGTATTGGGCAAACCCACCCTCTTGAATACAATCACCAATGCCAAGCGAGTTTGTGAACGTCCCCGGATCGGTTAAGCACGGTTGACTTGTGTTGACAAAGCCACTGAAGTTATTGGCAAAAAGTGAAGCGTAAATTCCGCAGTCCTCCGCATCGCACATTGTATTGAGCATCCTAACCATCCATCCGCCGCCAGTATGGGTGTAGTCGGGCGTCCCGTCGGCTGCCAACCAAATCTTTAGATCGAGATAAATATCTGTCCACCCGCCAAACTCGCCGCAGTTTTCAAAATAATCAACAGTGCCGGTGCAGCCACCTTCATCGAAGACAACAATCCCCGGCGTATCCGTTCTTCCGTAATATTCGATAAATGCAAAGCCTGCGGTTCCAGTATCGGGACCGTAGCCCGCTGAAGGTCCACCAACGCAAAATGTGCCGTTGGGGAAATCGGTCCAACCATTAGGCTGAACAACATTGATGCCGGTTAGTGGACTTGGGTCGTCAGGCTCCGATAGCGGATAACATGCTGACGAGATACAGGTTTCAGTTGCGAGCGTTGCCCCGGTAATAATTATCTGTGCGAAAAACGGGAGGTTGTTGAGTAATACGCCATTGGAATTTTGCGAGCCAGGACAAATGGTGACATTAGTCATGGAGCAACAGCACGTCCGGCACTGGTTGGGACGGTGCATTACCCAATGCCCGTTTTCCTTTTTAACCAGCTGGCTTGCGTCGGGTTGGTCGTAGGCTCCTGCCCCGCCACCACCCCAGTCAGTGAACCTATTTAACAGCCACTTGCCATCAGGTGCGTCCATTTACAAATCTCCGGTAGCTCCATCATAATTATCACATGGGTCTACGTTCGGGCTCTCATCGGTAAAAAGAAGCACAAACGCGCCGGAGTGAAAGTATCCCATACCGTTACTTGCGGCGGCACAACTACCCCGAAACAATCTCATCACCGGAGTGAGTCCCGTCCCCAGCGAGTTGCTATTGAATACGTCCGTGGCGTTGTAGGTGTAGCTTGGGAAAGTAAAGGTGCTGGTCCCGCCGTCCCAAGCGCCATCCGATCCGCCGGTACTATAGATACTGACTGGGATTAGTCCAGGCGAGGGACTTTCAATAAGGTGTCGGGGGGTCGGGTTGGGAGTTGTGAAATCAAACTCCCAGAATATTTTAACTACCGTTCCAACCCGTATCGAGTGAGTGCTGTAGGCAATCTCTGACATATTAGTGGCGGTAAACGTCTGGGCAATTGGAGTAGTTGCCGCCGTAAACGTCGCCGCGTCCGTGACGGCTCCCCCGCTATTGGACGGCAGTTGTCGCTGAACCCAGTAGCGAGCATCGGTGTAATCCGCTTCCGTTCCCAATGGGCCGGTATTAACGATAGTGCCATAAAAGTATTGCGGAGCCCGTTGCCCTTTGGCGTTGCTATTTGTGACAGTGTTTACATTGTCGCGCAAGCTGTCTTTGTACATCTTCGCCAGCGCGATAACTGATGCGTTATCGAGGAAATTCTGATTGTCCGACTGGTCCGCCATTAAATGAATCCCCCGCCAAATACGGTATACGCTGGCGTGATAAAGATCGGAGCAAATGCGGTAGTGTGATACGGGTAGAATGATAGCCTATCAGGCTTCGTTGTCGCGGTCGCATAAGCGATTCCGTCCTCATCCAAGGGCCACGGCGTAGTGGCATTTTCGGCAGGGCTGTCGGAAGTCGCCGGCAGCACAATCGCCTTCCGCTTGCCGCCCCCGCTAAATAAATCTTCCAAGCCAAAGTTGGCGATGTAGTCGATCCACCCGTTATTTTTGAATTTTATTTTGTAAGTAACAGTCCTGAATTGAAAACCGTTTTCAGTCTGTATCACCGATAAACTTCCGCCACTGATCTTTGCCGAATACTGTGCAATCGTTGCACCGTCAAACGGGAAGTTATCGTTGTTCACGCATTCCATCACATTTATTTCAGAGGCAATCGTAAATGATGGAGCCACATTTTTACTGTAGTTCGCAGACCATGTTCCGGCGTCGCGCACGGCCGGGAAGGGAGAGCCCGCCGTGTTGACTACCGGCTGATTGCCGCTGATAGGCCCGTAATCATTCGACGCACTGGGATATTCTGATGCGTAATCGTACGCATAATCTTCCGTGGCATTATCGAAATCCCATTGGATTGTGGCCGGCCGCAGCAATGGATTTGGCTGGGGATTCACCAGGTTGGAATAATCGCATTGGACTTCCCAGTGCATTCGGTTGGATTCTTCCCCGACCATTTGCGGTCGCTTCTGTTTTAACAGTCGCCGGGAGTCATCGGGATGAGGCTGGGTATAGAGCGGTATGCCTTCCGCCATTTCCGCCGCAATGGGAGTAGTGGGCGCATCGAAATAAACAATGTAGTATTCGGTGGCTTGTAGCTCGCGCCCGAGGTCCACTGAATAACTGCGCCAAGTTTCTCGTGATACTTTTACTAATGCCATTCGGTAATTCCCCTTATTGCCCCACTATCGACACGGTTTGAATATTCTGTCCCTGTTGCCAAATTTTGTAGAGGTAGTCATTAGCCTTGTACATATCCTGCTTTGCTTGCTCTCGTGATTTTCCTAGCTCATCCCAGGCTCGTTTACCGGCACCACTCTTGGCATCGGGGTCGGGAACAACGCGGGGCAAAACGGCAGTCCCAGCGCGACCGAACCAGTTTTGTGCATGGTCTGGAGTATCTGATTGCCTATGCCGAACGCCATGCGAATCGACCCAGGTGTTTTCTGTATCCCCCGATGAGGTTGTTGAGTTTAGAGTCGATAGCCGTCTTTGCTCGTTAAGGTCTTTACCGTTATGGATGAAGACCACGTTGCTCATGATCTGCTTAATGTAGTCCTCGAACTTACCTTTTTTCGCCGCCTCAAAGCCACCCTTCATGGCGTTGACTTGCGCGCCAGTTAGCGGCACAGTTCCCGGTGCTTGTTCCGGTTTCTTTGCCACTACCTTCGGGAACTGTCCCGCCCACTCTTGCTGTATCCGTGACATTTCCGCCGAACCCCATTTAATCAACGGGGTCTTATCCATATGCGGGTGGACTTCGAGGCTCATCGGTGAAAGCTTCCCATCAATCTTCGGAGCCGGGATAACCCCATTTTTTACATCGCCGCCGTCAAGCCATCCATTCGCTTTAAGCCATTCCATAGCCTGTCTAGCCGAATCGAACGTATCGAGGAACGCATGAGCCTTGTCACTAACGTATTGAAACGCAAACGCGATTACGTCCAATCCTTTGCCGAAATAGAACGCCAATTTCGAGAATACATCACCGATAGTATTCAGAACCGATATCAGTTTTTCACCCTGTTCGCCGCCGGCTCCGAATCCCTTGCTAAACGATGCGGCAATCTTTTCCAGGTCGTCGTCAACAGTATGAGTGACTGAAGACCATAACCCGCTCATCGTTCCAGCTTGCTTCTGGAGCATGTTATTGAATGCGCCACCTTGCGAGGTCATCCCAATAAATGCTTTTTGCACCATCGGGAACGTGATACGCCCGGCTTCTCCCATCTGGTGAATCTGTTGTGGAGTTTTGCCGAGAGACTTCGCAAGCGCGGCGGTAAGCGGGATACCGGCGTTAGTGAACTCACGGATTTCCCGTCCAGCTAACACGCCGTTTTCCTGGACTCGGATATACATTTCGGCAAGCTCATTGACGTTGCCGCCCGTTCCGGCCGCTATGTTGCCAAGCATATTGATCGTCGGCACCAATTGCTTTGCCTCGACCCCGAAGGCGGATAACTTCTGCGCCGTCTTCGCGAGGTCTCCGAATTCAAACGGGCTCCTTACTCCGAATTCTTTTAATTGGGTTAGAACTTCCTTCGCCTGTTCGGAGTTGCCGATAAAGGCTCCCAGTGAAACGCTAGCCTTGTCAAACTCGGCGGCCAGCTTGAACCCTTTGGCGATGTCCATAACCGCCTCAAAGGCAACCCCGACCATCCCAGCTATGCCGGTAAGTTCGAGAGCCTTGGAGCCAGTTTCTTTTAACGAATCGCCAAAACCTTTCGCGGCGTCTTTCGCTTCATGCCCGAATTTATGCGCGAAATCTGAAACGTCGCCAAACAGACCAACGGACAAATTGCTCATCACTTTATTTGACATATAGTGGTATTTAGCCAGACGGTTTAACGATCAATCCGCCGCCGCCGCCCGTCCAGGCCCGCATCGCTTTCGCCTTATAGTCCTGCGGCGTCAACGGACGTTCGTTGTGTTTCCAGCTAAATAGGAAGTCAGTTTCCTTGAGGGTCTTTTTATTACCGGCTTGCAGCGTTGCCCAGGCGAGCCGCGCCATCCGAAGATCGTCTCGGTAATCACCAAATGGTTCCATCTGGTAGACCATGCACCAGTCCTGCCATTGGCGGTTAGTGAGTTCTTCAAAAAGGTAATCAGGATGTGGGTAGCCCAGCTCGCGGCATAGATGGAAGGCAAAGAATAAATCGCGGTCGTCGGTTAGTTGCTGGCGTCTACTTTTTTTTCGTCGCTGTCCATGCTCATGCCGGACAACTTGGAGATTTCTTTTGCCAGGTGGCTGATAACCGCCATGCTCATCGACTTCACTTCGGTGGCGTTATCGAACATTGGTTTTCCGTGTTCGTCGATAACGCCCCGCACAATCAGGTCGGCAAGGATATCGAGCTGTTGGATTGATTCATCCTTCGCGGTGTCGAACTTGTCCGCATACTCGCGGACCTCCGCCGTTGATAGCTCGCGTATCGTCACTGTTCCATCGGTATCAGGAATGCAGACCTCGCGCCTGCGAAGTCCCTTTGCGGTCAGTTGATCTTTGGTAAAGCGAGGCATTACGATCCTGCGGTGAACACTGCTAGGCCGGTTAGCTTGACCTCAACGGACACCATGTCCGCCTCATCTTCGGTCTTCGTTGTGATAGGGAGTTTCTTAAGATATCCGGGAGCGACCATCGTGCTGCCATCCGTAAAGACCTCTTTCCAAAAGTAGAGCGTTTGGTTGCCGAATAGCGCGTAAAGCGTTGCGTGAATCGTGTCATCAAACACCATTTCCCAGCCAATTGTTCCCGGCTCTACCATGCCCGGCGCATACTCTTTTGTGTTATAGGGGGAATCGTTGTTCGTCAGCTTGATATCGCCTACTTCGGAATCCGGTCCCTTAATGTCGAGGGTTTGCCCGATTACGGTGTAGGAGCCTGGAGTTCCGGCGGTGTTAGTTGCGTAGTAGACTTTTGAACCGTATCCGACTGTGTATTTTGTTGCTGCCATAGTAAATTCCCTTTAGTTGTATTTAGGGTTAGTTCGTGGCAATCCAGGTTGTGCCGTTGGATACGATCCTGATGCGCCCCCATTGGCTCATGATGCTGCTAACGCCTGATGCCCCGCTGATCGTTACCGTGTTAGCGCCGCTATCGGTTTTAATGACGTTGAGGACTGCGCCGGGATAGAGGCTTGCTAGTGCCATTGTCAGAACGATAGCGGCGGACGTGGCATTACAGAGATAGTCGGTTGCCGCCCCGGCAGTCGCTGATGCGGTAAGCGAAACGACATTGCCTTGGATGGTTCCGCTGCTGATGAGGGCGGAACAGTTCACCGCAGTAACGGCAATATTTCCACTGCCATCAGAGAGGACAAGGCTATTTGCGGCTGGGATTGTAGAGCCGGGGGTGGTTGAATTGATTACTGGGACATTGATAGTTGCCATACCACGTATTTAGCGTGGTATTAGATCAAACCATTTTCCTGAGCGAGCGACTGCACCTTAGCCTTTAAACTCCCAATGATCCCCGCCAACTCCGTCGCTACTAATAGTCAAGTTTGTCATCCAGTAGGAATCGTAAACTGAAACTGGTTGTCCTGTAATTGGCATAATTGATCCTTATGTATATTGAAAATTGGGAGGGACCCATACCCCGGCCCCGACGTTCGATGCGGGTGTAGCAGGGCCAGTACCGTAACACGCGAAGTTAATAACGAGATCGGAGGTGCTACTGCCTGAAAACACGTTATACCACTCATCCCCTCCACTGGTTTCGGTGCTCGTAAGGTAATATTGGGTTCCTGTTGCAAGGATCAGTGGTGTGCCGAGTGTGTGGTAAAGATACTGGGCAGGTGTCGCTCCCGAACAATTTACAGTCGCCGACGCGATAAGTGCGATAGTAGTCCATATCCCTATTGAGTGCGTTTGCGAATTTCCGCTGACTACCCATCGTCCCAGTGAGGATACCGTAAGCAATCGTGTTGGGGTGAAGGCAAAGCCGACATAACCAGTATAATCATTTCGCAAACTTGACCCGGCCCCACTGGTCAGAGCCGCCAAGCCCCCACCTCCGCCACTGGCTTTGTGAAGTTGACATACCGGCGATAGAAACATTAGTGGAAATCTCCTTGCATCACCCCGTAGAGGTTAGTGCCGTCACAAAAGAACGTAATAAGGTCTACTGCATTCGCGGCTGTTGAAAGCGTTGGTGCGGTTCCCCCGGACCATTTGTAATCCGTCCCATAAGCCAGTGTGCGGCTTCCAGTGGCATCCTGCTTGACGATTAGTATATAGGTGGCTACTTCCAAATTGGATGGATTAGCAAGCGTTCTATTGCCAGCCAGCGTGACGGTAGCAATATCCCCACTATTCATATCCCAAGCAATCGAACTTCCATCAGTAAGCGTTTGAGTGCTACTGGCGGTTTGTCCCGAAAAGGTTGCAATGCCAGAAATCGAATCGGTAAATGTCGTTGATATATCGATTGTTAGCGATGTGCCGCCAACGGTGATATTCCCGCCGTCGCTGCCATCTGTCTGGATATAACTATTCCCGTCAAGATTTAGTTGACCGCCGTCGAACTCAATGCTGCCTCCACCGGTGCCGCTGCCATCGTTCATGTTTATTTGCTGACCGGACATATTGATAACGCCGCTCATCGTCCCACCTGCGAGCGGGAGAGCGGCGGGTGTATCATTGGCTACTAATGTCCGAAATGTCGGGGATGCTGCACTACCTGTTGCTGGTCCACTGTAGACTTTATTCGCGTTTTGATTTGTAAAGGTTCCTGAATAACCAGAGAAGCCACTCTTACCGCTATAGCCAGAGAAACCAGAAGTTCCAGTCGCACCATTAGTGCCGCTAAAGCCAGATGTTCCCGTTGCTCCATTAGTGCCGCTATAGCCACTAAATCCGCTTGTTCCTACAGTACCATTAGTGCCACTAAAGCCAGAGAAGCCACTTGTTCCAGTCGCTCCATGACTACCGCTATAGCCGGAGAAGCCAGATGTTCCCATACCACCACCTACAAACGTGGTGGCGGTAATTTGATTCGCAACGAGGTTTCCGAGTCCACTACTGCCGTTCCCAATAGTCACTTCTGATGGATTTGTTCTGCCGATTGTGGTATCAATCGGGTCGGTGGAAATGCCATCATCCCATTCGAGAAGGTGAGTTCCCATTAGGTGGACGTGACTCTTAAATAATGCGTCGCCGGACATCGAATGAAACTGGAGTTGGGTTGAGGGAGTGCCCGCCTCTTGAATATAAGAGGCGTTGGCAAATTGAACGCTGTTATAGATTACAATGCCACCCGCCATTGTGATTGTGTTTATTGGTGCATTGAGGTAGAGAGCATTTGCGTTGATATCCAGATTTCCAGCGTTAGTGCCGTCTGCTACAATAGCACACGCCTCATCAAAATTGAGCGAACCACCGTCCATGTCAATGGCTTGGCTTTCCGCACCTGTTCCTGAACCATCGTTAAGGTAAATACCGGCTGCACCTGCGAAGTAAATGCCACCTGCCATTGTCCCACCTGTGAGCGGTAATACGGCTGGTGTATCTGCTGCTGCTAAAGTGCGAAAAGTCGGGGCTGCTGGACTGCCGGTTGCCGGACCAGAAAAGATTTTATTGGCGGATTGGTTAGTGAATGCTCCAGTCGCACCTGAATAACCAGAGAAGCCACTTTTGCCGCTATAGCCAGAGAAACCACTCATCCCTGTCGCTCCATTACTGCCTTGCGAGCCAGAATAACCACTAAAGCCTGATGTTCCATTGCCACCATCCACTAACAATGGAACGCTATTTACAAAGTCACGGAGGTTGCTGGCGTGAATCTCCCCAGATGTGTTATCAGGAAAAGACGCTATCAGTTCGGCATTATCCAGTGGTGGCATAGTGGTATTTAGCGATTACGAGAATGCGTTATCAAATGCCGAGCCACCAACGGCGATAAGGTCTTCCGTATAGCTAATCAGAATTTGCATCGTTGAGCGCTGTATACCTTTTTGCTCGCCAGCCCTAACGGGAGTATTGAGTTGGTCTTGCTGGTCAATAACATGAATAAAGTCAATCTGAGTGCTATTGACGATCCCGGAGAATCCATCCAGAGCTTGACGAACAGCGTGCATAACAGCGTATACCGTAGCGGCATCCGCCGCCCAGGCGTCCAATTGGAACGTAACAAGTCCCTGCCCGGTCGGGCCGTCATTGCTATACGGTCGCTGGGTATTCGGCCGCCAATACGTCAGACAGGGTTTTGCGGTAACGGTGGTATCCGTAAAGGGGCGAATTCTCCCGCCAATAAGCGAGTAGAGCGATGAGTTCGCAGTGAGAATATCAATCAAAGTCGCTTCTATCATTTATCCGTCGCCAGTTTCTCTATCTCTGATTTGAGCTTTTCGACATATTTATCTTGAGCTTTGCCGAGCGATTGCTCTGCTGCTCTGCTGATAAAATCGTTAGGGGGAACTACTCCCCCGTCTTCCGTAGCATGACCGTGAATAACTAAATGGTCGTAGCGGCCTGGACGCTCGTCCCCTTCAACGTAGTTGATATCCGCCCCAGCGATTGCCGAGATTTTGTATCCATGCCCGGTGACTTTCCTATCCATACTTCGTTTTAACGCTCCCTCATCGACTGGGCATTCCGCTTTTTCTGCTTTGACGACCGGCGCAATTCCGGCACGAGCTGCCTTGCGGAGAATTGGTTTGTGCTTTTTCTCGCTGCCACAATTCTCAAGCTTTTTCAGCAATTCGTTTAGACCCTTAATCGTTATGTTCTGCATCATCAGAACACCTCATTAGCGAGAATAACTAACGAGATATTGCGCATATCTGGGTTAAGAACCGCAGAGATATCATAGGTATGACCGTCGAATAGGATTTGGTCTTCCCTATCGACATCGGAGGTGTATCGCATCGTTATTTGGTGCGAAACATCATCAACGATTTCCTGCGCGTTTAAGAGTTCTCTCCCCGTTAGCGGTCTAATCTCTGCCCAAAAGGTTAATGGCGTGCCGTATTCGTCGCTAGCGAGCTGGTACGTATCCACGGTCTCATTTGTGGCGGTATCGACCGTGGGAGAGTATTTATCGATTGTGATTGAATGGCGTAATTTTCCGATCCGCATACAAGTATTTAGTTGCGGCGGATATCACTTCGGTTGGATCGTTCCAAGCTGTAGGTGGAAGGATTGTGACTTGTCCGGGGTTCCGTTGTTCCATCTGGGGGAAAAGGTCGCGGGAGTTCCCCTTTGCGGTCCTGAATACCGCCATAGGACAACGGACGGTTGCCGCCAGGTGCGATGCGCCGGTATCGGTCCCAATGTAAAGGCGGCAGTTCTGTAGGGATTCAATCGCAGCATCGGTATCGAGGTCGCCGGTATGGTATTGCTGGCCGAGGAGTCCCGGCGACGTGGCTTTATCGCCCATTGTGGCGAACGTCAGCCCGTTGGCGGTAAGAGCATCCGCGAGGGTCTGCCAGTGCTGCCAGTTGCGTTCGGGGAAGAGCGCTCGATGCCTAACGCCCAATACAACGTCCGGACGCAACCTGCGAAGCCTGGGAGCGAATGGGATAGGTTCTGCGGCGTTGATGCAATGGAGTTCTTGGCTTGGCGACAGGCCGCCGGCGTCGATTGGAACGGCATCGGGGAAGCGAGCGGCGAGCTCCAGCCACGGGATTTTGTGGTCCCGCATGGTGCCGATCCGCTTGAGGTCAGGAACGGGGTCTGTCCAGTCAATCACGTACTCGTGCGCGGAGGAAAATAGGACTTGCTCCCCCGGCCGGCAACAAACGATTTTCCACGATGCTTTGTGAAAATGAACGATCCGAAGGTGGGTCATTACAAGGTGTCCGAACTCGCCGCAAAACGGGAGAAATAGACAGGTCTTTCCGGCCCCATAGTCCAGACGGTCAAGTAATCGCTGTATTACTTCGGGTGGTTGTGTAGTTTGAATGGCTACTTTTTGGCGAATGAAATGCACTGCAATCGCGTCTATCGGCTCGTAGGTTTCGCCCGCTAAATAACACTCACAGTCATTAGCGATGGTTTCGAGCATCCGAATAAACACAAATTTCCTATCAATCTCAAAGGCTTCGGCATTAGTCACAATTACGCTACATAGCAAGAACGTCGGCGCAGTTGATAGAACGCTTCCAAGGAATGCGGGACGGCAAGAATTGCCTTTTCGTCCGTTGAGCCGCGTTGCTCAAATAACGTCGCTACGTGAGTCCTGATCGCCATACGGATATCAGACGGAACATTGTCGGCGGTGTCTCCGTAGCCTGCCTGATAGACCACTGTTAGCGGAGCAACGTAGCCGGACAGCATCCGGAGTTTGTCGCTATTGCCGTAGGTTTCCCAGTTAAAATTGATCACGTTCCCGTTGGCATCGGTAATTGAAGTAATGGATTGAACCGGGCCTCGCGGCAACAGCAAAAGGCGTGGATAGTATCCGTCGTATCCGAAGAATCCCAGCGGCGTCGTATGATACTCAAAGTAGGTCGCGGTAATTGTGCGAGTTAGCAAACTACTATCGAGGGCGTTTTCGGCATACTCGGTGCAAGCGTCCAGCAAGTCTTGCCAATAGATTTGCTCATCGAAGGTGGTGACGCGCAGCGAAGACATTATCTGTGCGTCCGTAGCGAGAGCCGGGGATAAAGGTCTAGTACCGCTCCACTTCATTATTTCTTCTCTGCTTTTGTGACCTTATCGGAAAATTCAACGTCATCGCTCTTTGGCTCGCAAAGCGTACTTGGCTCGCGAAGCGTAGGCTTTGGCGTTTCCGCTTTGGCAAGTACGCTTTGTGCTTTCGGTTTAACCTCAATAGCGATACCGGCTTTAATTGCCTGATGGGCGGTAAGGTCGTCTACATCGTATTCGCTGTCACCGTGAAACGTCTGGCGGTCGTTCGCCATAGTCGTAATCATTTTTATTCTTTTCATAGTGGTATTTAGGTTCCTACAAAAGTAAACCGCCGGGCTTTAGGCCCGGCGGTTTACTTTTAAGGTTGACTAACTAACTCAAGACGCTGGACAGACGAGTTTCACTAGGGCGAGTGAGCTATAGTTAAATGCGTTGTAGCTGTAGAGGTCAGCGCCGGTCTGTCCTTGACGTGTATACGCTTGAGTGAAGCGTTGTAGAACGTCGCCGGGGCCGGCATCGCGGAGACGGGCTCCGATCCAAGAATAGATACAGCCAATGACGTTGTTTGCTCCGAAGGCTGCGAGGGTTTCGGTGTAAACGACAGGCGTGCCGTTAAAACGCTTAAGGTTCTGGTTCTGGGCATCCTGATTCAAAATCGGAAATCCGGTTGTCGTAGTAAGATTTTCGGCGGCAGTATACGCTGCTTTGCTCAACACAATAACCTTCAAAGCGTTGTAGCGCTTCGGCAGTGAACGGTTGAGGCTTACCATATTTGCATAAGTAAAACCGGTAACAGTAGCGGTCGGAATCGTGCTTGCCGTTCCATCGGCGATGATCGCGGTACTAATCGCGTTCTCGAATGCCAACTCTTTCGAGTAGGCGAGAGCGGGAACGCTTGCGCTCATCAGGTCGAAATCAACGGATTCCAATTCACGGTTTTCAAACCAGATATTTCCGGAGTGATAAGTGACGGTGACGGAAACCACCGACTCTGAAAGAGCTGGTTCGTTTTCTGATTCGGTGACAGCCGTTCCTACACAAACGGATCCTGCGGCCGCAGTAAAGATCGGAATGTTATAGGTGCTGGTTCGTGGAGTCTTCCAGGCATCCATACCGTAGGCGGTCAAGCCTTCGCGGTATGCGTTGAGCGCGGAAGGCGAGACAGGCGGTGCGACTTCTACCGGCATCAGGATACCGCTTTGAGTGCTGCCGGTGATGGTGGTGAATTTCTTCGCCATTTGCCCGGTTCTGAACCATTCGTTTACCGCACTATCAAATTCCTTGCGGTCGAAATTCTTGCGGTCGAATCGTTCGCGGACTTTAATTTCGACATCTTCCTTGCCGGCTGGCTCGGAAGGGAGTTCAACGGTGCTAATCGAGGCCTCGGCTTTCTTTTCGCTATAAGCGTGTTCGGCGAGCTTCGCCTGACGATCCATAACGGACTTAATTTCCGTCATGCGCTTGAATTGCTTATCGTTCTCTGCCACTTCGTCAGTGGACATTTCGCGCTTTTCGTCAGCCACTTTCTTGATTAGTGTTTCTGCGGACTGGTGAAGGTTCGTATATTCTTCGCGTAATACTTTAAGGTCTAACATAGTTTCGATTCCCAAATAAGGTGTTGCCTGATTGGGTCGAAACTCTGCCGCCCTTACAGACTAAAAGTATTTAGCCGTGACTGACGCAATTTAATTTGAGCCTCACTTAACTTGGACATACCGCCTCTAACCGGCGGAGTCCCTACCGGCGCAGGATCGTCATGCGCTTCTGGGTCGCTATCGTCTTGTTTAACTCCTATCGAGCTATCAGAGAATGCGGGGATTGGTGTAACGCTTACCTCGTCTACAGTGTATTTTGCTGCATTGACGATTTTATCGCCGCTATCGTCTTTTGTTTCCGTGTAATCCTCAAAGCCATTTGCCATGCTGAAAGACATTCCGCCTACAAGCTCAGACCGTACGTATGCCGCTGTATTTCTCCCAGCCGTTGTGTTCATATCTAGATCCAATTCAATCGGGACTCCGGTATCGTCCGCCGCCAGTATGCGGAGCGTTTGGTTAGTGGTTCCGGCTAGGGGTTGACCAAAATCGTGGTTCCATAACGCGAGCACGCTTGAAGTGAAATTTGCGGAATCTTTGTTGAGGCGGACTTTGTATCCCCCCCTATCGCTGCTGGTGGCCCCCCAGACAATCGGATAGCCGGTAAGCGTTGGGATTTCTATTGTCGAGCCGTCCGCCGATACAAAGGTGCGCGAGCTGAATTTAATCTTCGCATCGGCTGCTTTGGTGGTAAACGTCTGACGGGCACTAAAAGTCTGGCGGTCGTTATTCATGTGGTTCCCCCAATCATTTCTTGGATGATAGTTTGTAAATTCGGGCTCTCGGACTTCTCGTTTCGCTTAATCAGCGCGAAATGCGTTCGCAGGCGATGGGCATACCGTTCGCCAATCTGCCCGGCAGTCGCCTGGACGGGCTCCCCGATAACGGATTGAATGGTTTCGAGGATCGGAGCAAGGGACTGCGCCGCATAAGTCGCTTGCTCGGCTGCAAAGACGTTCCCCCAGACGGTAAAGCCTTCGGGATCGCTCCCAGCCTTCGCCTGATGCGTTTCCGTCGCTTTAACGGTCTTACGGTCTACCCGGCTGCCAACGTCGCCCAGAATCGCCCGGAACTGCTCTATTGACGCCTTTGGTTTTGAGGAATTACTGGACTTTTCCGATGGCTCGCTAACTGTTGTCGGCGTAGGAAGCTCGCGGACGGCCGGCGCTGTATCTCCCAACGTCTTCAATTTGTCATCTTCCGGGTCATCCGTTGGCGGATACCCCAGCTCAATTCGAGCATCGTTGTTCGTAATAATGCCGGCTGTCTTCAGCGCGACAACGATATTGCTCTCTGTAACAACGTCGCCGCGAATGAGCGCGTTCGGATCAATGTGGATTGTAAATCCGGCGTCCTGCTCGGCGTCGGATAACAGCTTCAAAAGCTCATCCTCCGCCTGTTCGATTTCCAACCGGAACAGATAGCGCACAACGTCTTCACCGGCTTGAATGGGATTAGCATTATACTTGCCATCACTGTCATCTAGGAGAAAATGGCTGGGGACATCCGTGAGTTGAGCTATCTGTTTAGTGGACAGTTGCGACAACTGAATAATTTGCGACTGTTGGTTGTCCGCAGACTTATTGTTGAACTTCGCGCCGCCAGTGAGAAGCAAAGTATCGTCCTCGGCGTCCGCGCCTTTGGCTCGGCGGAGGTTATTCAAAATCGTTTCCACCTGCGCATCGGTGGCGGTCGCGTCAATCTCGATTGCCCCCCGGATAACACTTCCCTTAACAAGATAACGGGTGACATAGCGGTTTATCAGGCTGCTACGTTCAAAAGTTTCCTGGTGCAACCAAACATGATTGATGCCAACCATGCCGTCGTAAGATAAGTTTGACAGATGGATAAAATCCTGCGAGGGAACAACGTGAGGTCGTAAACCGCCAACGATATACCACTGACTTATTGAGCCGTCGTCTTCAATCCACCTAAAGGGACTGACTATCTCCGGCGGCCGGTTATGAATCGCAGCGACATTAAAAAGTGAATCACGCTCAATTTCCGCATAACCATTTGCATAGTGGTATTTTGCGAAGTAGAGCGTTCGCCAGAAACTAAAAGGCGACTGGTAAGGGTTCGGCTTTCGCTTTAGCAGTTTGTCGAGGCGGTGCGGGACGTCAATATCATTCTTCCGGACGGATCGCGGGAAGGATGCCATGTTTGAGCACTTAAAATTTATGGCGCGCCAATATGTTGGGACCGCTAAGGTGGTATACGAGTTGATAACGGGAACGGAAACGCCAGGAAATGGAACGTCTACAACTGTATAACCGGCGGTCGCGCCCGCTACCGCGCTAGTGGAATTTATGATTTGTCCCATACTTCGTATTTAGGTTTCAGATTTTTACAAACCGCACTGTCCCCTTGTATGCCTTCGCGGCGTCTGGCCATTGGTGTTTACGTGATTCCACTAATGCAGATACAGTTGCGGTGATAGGGTCGATCTTTATTGAGCGGGTTCCGGCGTATTTCCCCTTCGCACCGGGCTTCACTGGCCAGCGATTCCCCCGATCGTCTGGTTTTACTTCCACGTTCTCTGCCGCCTGCCGGAAGACCGGGTTCGCCTCGATAACCACCGTTCCCTCTTTGAGGCGGTTCTCCAGCTCGGCGCAGCCTGGAGAGACTCCCCAGCCTTGTCCGATTGCTTGGCACTCAATACCGGCCGCCTCAAGTATCTTGACGGACTCCTCTGCATAGGCGCGGTCGTAGCAAACCTTGACGATCTTGTTTGCCCTCCCGGCCTCGATAATTGCGGCGGCAATCACCTTGTGTGCAACGCTGCCAATCGTTTTGCCGTCCAGTAGGGTTAGATGCCCTTCGGACGCCCAGGGGCGGTACTTGGGCGAGCCCTGTTGTCGGTCGTATTCGTCCGCCGTTGCTTCCGGAAGCCAGTTGAGGTTGCGGAGGTAAATCTTGTTGGGAGTGCTGTAGACGAAACTGGCGGAGCAAAGGTCATCCCCTAACGACAGGTCGAGACCGACATACAGTGCAGCATCTTTGATCGCTTCAGGGTCAATAAGGGCCGTAGCGGCATCCCACAAACCCATATCAATCCATTTGGTGATGCCTGATTTTCGCCATTGTGAGAGGTGTAATCGGCGGTAATCGGCTTCAGCGCCCTTCGATTTACGGGCAATAATGATCTTTGGCTTCAACGAATCGAACGAAATAACGTCCGGGATGCTCGGACATGCTGCGATAGCGGCTTCTTCCGAGTCCCATTGAAGGGTTTCCGGAGCCTCAAAGATCGCCGGGAGTAGGTCTTTGCGTTCGCTCTTACCGTCTAAAACCGCTTTTGCTTGCTCGTAAAGCGACCAACAAAACGATTCCCGACTTTCACCGGCATTAGTGGCAACAAAAAGAATCGGCTGCTCGCGCTTAAACAGGTTCGCTTTGACTGAATCGTATAGTTTCGCATTGGGCCATTCCCACGCCTCATCAGCTAGAATGGTCGAGGGTCTAAAACCAGCTTGACCACTAAACGTCCCGGAGATAGTTGTCCACTTCGCATTAGTCGATGGCACTCGCAATTCGTATTGCGTGTCCTTTGCTAACTCTATAAGGGCTTCATCTTGCTTTATGGATCGCTTGGCAAAATCCATAGTGAGGTTGGCTTGCTTGTAGTTCGTCCCCATTGAAACGATATGCGCTGCGGGCTCATCACCACTAAATAACTCATATTCCCCGACAGCGGACATGAACGGTGTTTTTCCCGCGCCCTTTGCGGACAAAAGAAACACTTCGGTAAATCGACGCCTTCCGTTGTCTCTGCGCGTCCAGCCATAGAGCGTTCTGACGATTTGCTTTTGCCAAGCGAGTAATAAGAGCGTTTGCCCGGCCCACTTCCCCTCGAAATGCCGGACGTATTTCTTAATAAACCGGATAGGTCGCTCGGCTGCTATGGCATCGTAGTAGTATTCAGCGTCTTCGGTCGGTTGATAAATGCCCCGGACGGCACTAACAGTTGATTCCTGTAGCGATTTTTCGATGGTGTTATGGCAATTCGCGCAGACAGATAAGAGATTATTCTGTCTTGTCAGGCCGTCGCGGTCGGAAATTAAACAGACCTCAACGGGGATAATGTGGTGGACGTGTTCTACCGGCTGTCCGCATGGCTCGGTAGCGCCGGGAGCAACGTATTCGCACCAACAAACGGTGGCAATTTTTGTGGATCTGGCTCGCTTCCAAGCTGCCGAGTTGTAGAACTGTTTGGCTTCCGGGTTTCGTAAGTGTCTTTCGTAATACGCCGCTACTGCTCCGATTTAATACTCCAATTTAGGTGGTTTCACTTCTCCGGCCGTCTTCTGGTCAAACTTGCGGCTCGCTGGCGACGCTCCCAAGTCTGCTAGTAATCCGCGAAGTAGCGCCGTGGTCTTCTCAAAGATTTTGTATTGCTGAGACTGGCACACTATTCTGTTAGCTAAAACGACAGTTGAGCCGTTTTCCTGAATATGTTTATAGGCTAACTGGTTCACCGTCCAAGTCCGACAGTAGGTCGCAAGTAGGGAAGCATCCGCCGGCTTAATCTCGTGACCGACTTGTTTGACGGCTGCGATAATGCGATTCCATTCGTCGAGTGCATCGCCGGTGATATCAGTAGGCGGTTTAATCCTCATTTTTCCCCATTGCTTCCTGATATAGACAAGCCGCACGATAAAGTGCTAACTCCGCATTAAAGGTCTTGTAGTCAAAGAGTGTTCCATTGTCGAGAATCCGGATGATCTCGGCACAACAGTCAGCAAGTGCTACATCCGGTGTTATTGGTTTCATATCGTTCCTCATAGTCGTATTTAGTTTTCTAGTGTTTATCGACTTACGCCGATTTAGCCGGAAATAGTCGAGAAAATACGTGAAAGAGCGGCACGTTCTTCCGCATGAGCTCGCTTTTCCTGTAGGGACCGCCCCCAGTATCACCACAGAGCGATTAAAGCGATTCTTTTCTTCTCTCGGGCAACTGGACGCTTTTGCCAAGATAATCATCACGTGCGCGTTTAAGGGCTATCTGTGCCGATTCTACAATAAGAGTACCGATCTTCGTCGTTATCTTTTGTGGCTTCGTGTAATCGACATAGGTGAACTCTTCTTTGATCTGGTCGATCACGGATTGCATTTGTTTAGTTATCATATTGGTCGCTCCTCTTATTCTTCGTTTGGGTCATTGAACTGGCTGAAGAGTAGCGTCCCCCGCTCTTTGCCATTTCTAGCACGGCAATGCCTTAGGGCGTGGATGGCAACGCTGGTGTAATAGCTGAAGGCGTTCCCGTCTTTGGAATAGGTGAATCTATCGATCCGCTCAATACAATGCAGCAGCGCGTCCTGTATCGCGTCATCCTCATGGCCGGGGGAATGCAGGCTGGGCATCTTGGAGAGGGTCGCTACTAGCTGATAGAGCGTTGCACAGATAGCCTTGTGGTTCTTATGGCGTTGGCGGAACAAGGCGGTGAAGATTGTGGCGTCAATACGTGATTTAGTAGGCAACGGTGGACCTTATTGTGTTGAGTTGTTCGGTGATGGCTGCTGGGGGGCATCCCAGTTTTCGTGCGACAGCGGCTAGTTTGACGCGGCCAGACTTGGTGATGCAATCGGGATCGTTGAGGGCTCGGATCAAAGGGGCATGAGTTTTCATCAAGTGTGTTATCAGGTCATTGGCTTCGGCTTGTCGATCGGGGGCGGGATTAGTATTGACGCAAGTATACGGGTTACTGACTGATGCCGACGCCGGGTCCATTCTTGTGCTCCTTGTGTAACCTCGTATTCTGTTATGGCATTGATTGCTCCTTTTATAAAAAATCACCTGTCGGTTTGACCTCCGACAGGCGACCACAATGGAACTGAAAGGACACTGGCTATTTAGCGAGGATCATATCTATTTGTTTGCGGTTTTGTCATGCCGCTACCAGCGGTTAAAATGTTTGTTAATCCCACGAACTTTTAACTTGTTGAAAGCCGGGAGCGAGCGTTGCTGCATTACTAAATAATGGTCCGTGATAATCAGGTTTGACCGGCGACAGTCGAATGAGTTGTTATTTTTGAACGCCACTTCTTTACCCTTGGGGACGCCACCAAGTATAGCGTGATGTAAAAGTATGGTTTTTTTATTTGATGTCATTGCTACAGTAGTGCGGATATACTGCCGTCCACAGGTTCCGTCTAACACATTCCAGCGTCGAAAGCCAGAGATTAAATGTAAATCGCAGGCGTCGATTAGAGCGATAACGTGACTTTTATCACGTTTATAGATGTGTAGCTCGATGGTTGTGTTGTTATCTCGGTAAGTGAGTTGGTTTTGAATAATTTGTGGTAGAGGCATAACTGCTATTTCGACTATTGCCTTACATTACCTCTAAAATGAGCGGCGACATCAATCGCCGCTCGTGGTCAAGACTGACCGTCCAAAGAAATAACTGGGGCAGCGTTGAAGACACTCCACTCCCCACTTAGTTATCGACAAAATTGCTTGTGTCCCCTCGGACACGATTGGATTATTTCTTACATAACTGTCTATATCGGCGATAACGGTTGTAGGGTAGAGGTTGCCACGCTTTTCCCAAGTGTCGGTAAAAATCAGCTAGGCGGGCGCAGGCAAAAAGCGGTTATGAATTATTTCGCTAATAATGCGGTTTTCTAATAAGTGGGTGGTGCCCCCCCTTAAAACTACTGACACCTACTACTACAACTACTACATACTACTACTTTACTACGGGTATTGAAGGGTATTTCCATTTCTCCAAGTGTCGGTGATTCTGTCATAATTCTGTCAGTAAGTGTCGGTTTTCACCGACAGTTGTTTTCGGCTCCACCGACACTTCACCGACACAATCACCGACAGTTGCCCTTTGATGCCTAAATCGTTATAAGTCTTTATATTTGCTATGCACTTACAAGAAAATGAGGATTATTTTCCGCGAAACGCCTATCGCCGGAGAAAATAGGCATCCGTCTTACCGTGTTTCTTCCTGATGACCTCGCCTGATCCGATGAGTAGAGCTATCGCGTTATCGACTTCCATACTTTTCATGTTTGTTGACCGAACGATATCGCGTTTCGTTGCTCCGTGCCGTCTGCGGACGAACGCTAATACCTTATCCAGTTTTTGGCCCTGTTCGGTTAGCTGCGCTTCGTGGTAGAGGTTCGTAAGATGGGACAGTCCGATTACAGCGAACGAAACCTTGAGCCATTTAGAGGCGTCCAGGACGCTCGCTAATGCGTTTGTTTCTATGGCTTGAGCCACAGCAAGGATCGAGGCGAATTTCGCCGCCTGAATCAAAATCTTAGGTTCTAAAAGGTCGTATTCCGCTCGGCTGTTCTTCGCCGCATAGATGGGGTGCGGCTGCGAGCGAAACCATTCTTTGACGGCCCCCAGTCCGTCCCCGTTACCAAAGGTAACGGTTATCGTGTCGCTTGCCGGCCAGCATGCTGGCGCTTCCGATACGATGCCAAATGGGTCGCTGTCGTTTGCTGTCTGTCCGCCTGGACGGACCCTAGAGGCTGCCAGAAGCCATTTGCGGCATTTTTCGTCGTCAGCGGGCTCCGCATGGTATCCGGTCATTCCGAACCTCGCAGAATTGACGGGAACGATTCTGCCCGCCAGGCCGCCAGCTTGCTGGGTGACGTTGCGAACTTCGGTATTCCAGGGGTCTGCTTGCGAGAAGCCCAGGAATGTAAATGGGGTGCTCCCCAGAACGCGGACGCCCGATGTAATTGTTGCCATTTCGACCGGCGCTGCATCCAACAATCGGCAAAAGATTTGCCCATTTCGGATTGCTTGTTCGGCCGGCACCATCGTCAGGAGAAATGCACGAAATTCGTCGATGAGAACGAGTTCGCCGTTTCGCTTGGCGTCGTGTTTCTCGTATATCGCCGCCTTGAGGCGTCGTGTTTCTTCGCTGGACCTTTTCTTATCTGCGGGTACGTGTTCGCAGTAATTTTCCACAAAGGCTTCGATAGTGGCGGTCGCCGGGGCGTAGGTCTGCCGGAGCTCGCTGACTAACCTAAAGGTCGTGTTGTAAAGCCCGGTTTTGTTTGAGCCACTTTGGTCGAGGCATACCGCTGCGAAGTTTGTGTAATAGTCTGTTCCCCAGTTGTGAAATTTGACATTCTTCCCGATAGCGGAAGACAGTATCGCTGCGGCACAAACAAGGTGCTTGACAGACGGCTTTTCCGATGTTCGTACCGCCAGATAGTCTATAATGTCGCTAATTGGTGCTGGGAGCCGTTGCCTCGATAGCGGTATCGTGACTTGTTCCGCGAAGGGGTCAACTTCAGGCGGCATAATCTCCGCATCGTCGGTTGCTACCAGTGCGCTGCTGATAGCTTGTAGCCGAGATTCGGTTACTCCCGATTCGGCGAGCATCGCAAGGCCGGTCTGATGATCGCCAGCCCGTATCAGTGCAGCTCCTCGTTCGCGATTGTCCCTTTGCGTACAGTATTGCTCCAATTCGGCAGATACGATGTGAAACGCATCCGGTCTAATTTTAGCGGTTAATACCGTTGCACCGTTATGGGCCGGAAAGTGCGATGCTATTTCGTGTCCGTTGAATTTCTTCTCTTGCTTGAGATAGCTTTCAAATTCGGGCCTACTGATGCCAGGCGCTTCCCCTTTGCACAATTTGTAAGTGATAGCATCGGCGAGTAATCGATAGGTTCCGGTAAAGCGTTGGGGTGTTTCTGCGATCCATTGAGCCGTCCGGGAGTCGATAAGTCCGAGGGCGAGAAGTTTTAGTTGATTGTCTGCATTCGGTTCTGGTTTATTCATGGTGCTTGCCCCCTTTGGTAGAGGCGAGAAGCGTTTTGAATAAATAGTTTGCTTCGTAAACGACGTTTAGTATTTCACTTGCTGCGAAGAAATCTTCCTCGATAGCGAAGTCGTTTTCCGCCATAGCGAGGTATTGCCGTAATTTGTCAAAATGTTCGGTGGTTGATGTGCGATCCATCGTGTGTCCCTTTCCATTGGGTAAAAAAATAGAGCCAAGGTTTGCCGCCTTGGCTCTGTACCCGGAAAAGGTGTTGAATCGATTATTGCATCGTCGAGCTGACTCTTTTGAGGTCAATGATACACAACGAATTCCGGATACACGGCGGCAAACCGTAGAGGGCATTTATTGCCATCTAACACACTACTTCGTTTATCCACGGCATTATCCTTTCGCCTTTCACACAATTTGTAATAATTTATTTGTGTGCCAAGCGAATGGTTTCCCACCGTTCTTTCCGAAATAACGGTATGAATAAAACAAACCGGGCACGGAAGCAAAGGCAAAATAGCGAGTCCAGCCCCCTACTGGACTCGTCTATCGTGCCCGACCACCGCATACACGCTGCCGCCGGAAAGGATGCTGATAGTCGGGTCGAGCGACTTACTACCTTGCGAAAGAGGCTAAACAGTGGGGCGATTTTCAGGGCCTGCCCTTGGCATGTTCCGCCAATACCGCATCTCGTATTTCCTGGCGTCCTATCACGATGTTATCCAGGTATACATCGATATTCACATCCACTTGATTCCCGCGCCTTATTCCGCAAATAGCGGATCATATCGCTGACCATCGTGAGTTTGCGGGCGACAATATCGTCCACCGCAGCCACCACGTCGATCGGGTAGGGCTTGCCGGTGGCGTTTTCTGTCCGGGTCGAAACCCGCCGCGCCGCTCTGACCACTACCATGTAGAGGGTGAAGGGAACATCGAGGCGTCGAACGGCTGGTGGGATGAGCCGGGCGATGGTTGCATAGTCGCTGATGGTGGCCTCGGAGCGCCCCAGCTTCTCGGCCAGGAATGACTGCTTGCATCCGCATTGGTCTACCAGCTCCACGATGGAGTCACCGATTTCAAACCCCAGGGCGGTTTCTTGGCGGAACAGCACTTTCAGGTGCTCGATTTTCTCGGCCACTTGTGCAGTGACCTCCCGAACTAAAGTTCGGACTGGTGAAGAATCCTTCGGGTTGGACATATATAACTCCTATTGAAATTCCGCCAGACGACGCCGGAAACATTTTCAGACACTCGTTTGGCCATCCCCTCGTTGGTGCAGGAGTTCAACAGTGGAGGATTGTGCGTCGGATCTAAAACGTGGAATTATCACCTGTTAAGTGTCGCCGACGTGCGAAGATTTTCCGGTTTTGCGGAAAACGGGTATGCTGCTCTGGATGTTTTATGGGATGAGCTTCCGACGTGAAATCAGAGCCGCGATGTCCTACCGGCATTTGTCACTGCGGGATTTAGTAAAAGGTCTTGAGGGCAAGGTGGGCAAGACCACTCTCTATGCCTTCCTCGGCGGAAGATCTTCTGGGGGCATAAACTCGAAACTGCTTGAGCACATCTTTGAATATCTAAAGCTGACTGTTAAACACCCGACCTGGTTTGAAGCGAAGAGACTGATCCGCTCCGATCATCAACCAAAATAATGGCGATAAATCGCTTCACAGGCCGGTGCCACCATTTGCGGGTTTCTTTTACAGTAGTGATCTTTCAGTCCTGCCGTCCGGTGTCCCACAAGCAATCGGCAGAGGTCTTCGTTGACGTTTGCGGCGACTGCGGCGGTGTATGCCCCGTCCCTCAAGTTATTCGCCTTGACCTCAATGGATACCCCGGCCGCTTTCCTCAACGCTCGGAAGCGTTTCCCTGCCCCTGATACCGTAAGCGGGGCACCTTGATAAGAGTAAAAGATATTGGTTCCCTTGCGTTCCATCTTGCTCAACGCCTCAAGCGTCTCTTGCCATAGGACGGAAACCCTCAAGCACTTCCCCGTTTTCTTTCGATTAGTTACCAGGCATCCGTCCCGAATATCGTCCCATTCCAGGTGCATTGCTTCCTGAAGATAGAGAGCACAGTTGAGGCAAAGCAACAATAATGCCCGGTCGTCGCCTACCGCTTTTTTCAGAAGCAACGTGAAGTCCTCCGGGCTAACCGGCTGGGGGTCCAGATTGACGGTGGAATCTTTTGGCGTCAGAAGTTTGAGGGAAACGAGAGCGTCATTGCACGCCTTAACCGCTATGGCGCGGGATGCTGCAAAGGTAAAGATACGTCGGGTGCGGTTGAAAAGGTGCTGCTGGGTCTTGCCGGAAATCCCCCTCTTAAAAACCTCGTCCCGGAACTCGATAACTTTTGCGGGGGTTATTTCTCGCAATCCGGTTATTCCGGTGCTCTCTCGGAAATCTGCCCAGGCTGCGAGCACCTGGCGTTTCTCTCGCGATGTCACCTCGGAATGATCCATCCAGCATTTTGCCAGCTCGTCCGGGGACGGCAGAGGCTCGTGCGGTTGAAGGTCAGTGAGGTAGCCGATTTGTTCGATGCCGGTTTGTTCGGCAACGAATTTTGGACGGGCACGAATCTCGGAAGCGACAAACATCCAGAAGTCGCCGTTAGAAACACTGGACTGCTCGCCCAGCCATTCGAGGCGTTGAAGGTCGTTTATACGGGTGGCTTTTGCTTCTGGCGTATCGAGCGATTGGCGGAAGCGCGCAATAGCCTTTTGTTCATCAGGCTCTCGGAAGGTCTGATGAGTCCCAATGGTCCGCCAGCGACCATCCGGGCGACGGGTAAGACCGACAACCGGCTCGCCGGTCATCGAATCGATATGGTGCTTTTGCTTACGCCCTGTCTTTGTTTGGCTCATGCCACAGACTGGACGCAAAAACTCGGACAAAAGCAAGGAGTTTTTGTCCGAGTTTTTGTCCAGGTTCGATTCCCGTTGCGGGAATCAAATGGAGGCGGAGGGAATTGAACCCTCGTCCCGAGATAACTCGAATGGCGGCCTCTACATGCATAGTCGATGTTTTAATCTCGATCCCGGCGGCGGGCATCGACACTCTCCGCCGGGGTCCAGTCGTCTGTTTTCTCGCCTTCGGATCAACGGCCGAATCCGAAAGCCAGCCCGCATTTTGCGGCCGATGCGTCGCGGGCTACGCATCGTGCCGAGGCTAGCCTAAATTAGGCAGCCATACGAACCGGAGCGGCAAAGCCGACCCGGCCTGCAACATCGCTGTTGGCAGTTAATGTGTGCTCGATGTTTTACGAGGCCAACGAGCGTCCTCGGCATGCCACCGCCACCGTCGCCATCCGGTCGAAACCGATCGCCCCCGGTGGTCAGAGACTTCTCTCTTAACTACGTCCAGAGTGTACGAAGGGTTTGCGGTTCGGGCAAGCGGGAATCGCGGTCCGGTCCAGCGCACCTCCCGTTTTCCGCGTAGCGGCGCGACCGCAGATCCGCCTGTCTGCGGCGCCATTGCGGAACAGGCGGACCTGCGGTCGCGCCGCTACGCGGGGTCGCGGACGGCGCATGCGGTGGATACAATCCCCTTCACCTGACGCCCGCGTAGCTCAGTTGGATAGAGCGTTGGTTTCCTAAACCGAAGGTCACAGGTTCGAATCCTGTCGCGGGTATTTGTCGGTTCCCAAGTCGCTTCCAACCACTCCATCCTGCGCGAGCTTCGGCAGTGCCCCGCCGCTCATAAGCCCACCAAAGTTTCCGATTTGGATTTGCCAAGGCCATCTTTAGTCCGTACTATGTACGTACCGATAGACAGCATGGGTGGGATGAAGGGATACGTTATGATCGTCAAGAAATTGACTCGCTTGGGCAATTCGTCTGCCCTTGTGGTGGATCGGACTCTTATGGAGTTGATGGACATTGATGCCGATACGCCGCTGAAAGTGACGGTCGAGGGCCGTCGCATGACGGTCGAACCGCTGGACGAGAAGGAGCGGGCAGCCCGATTCGAGGAGGTGATGAAGAAGACCGGGAAGAAGAACGCTAAATTGTTCCGGCGGCTCAGCAAGTGATGGACGAATGCCCCCTATTTCTGACCCTTGACGAGGTCCTCCGGCTCCACGCTTTCCAAGTCGAGCAGTTCGGCGGCGATGGCCAGGTTCTCGATCTGCGACTGCTGGAGTCGGCCGTCGCGATGCCACAGCAAGCCTTCGGCGGCCGCTTCCTGCACGAGAGCCTTGCGGAAATGGCAGCCGCTTACCTGTTCCACATCGTACGGAACCACGCATTTGCCGATGGAAACAAACGAACGGGCATGCATGCCGCCATCGTCTTCCTCGAACTCAACGGGTACGAGCTCGACCTCCCGGTGGATGAGGCAGAACAGCTCACGATAGCGGTCGCCGAGGGGAAGGCCGACAAGAAACAGGTCGCGGAGTTCTTCCGCAGAATGATGGAGCGGCGGACCGCATAAATGCAGCAGCGGCGGCTCTCAACTCGCTTTCGACGCGGCGATCAGGTCCAGCAGGGTTCGGCCTTCTGAGCTCGTGACGGGGAAGTTCGTACCCATTTGAATCCGGCCGCGGCGGAACACTGATAGATTCTCCAAACCGGTGGTTGCGCGGAGCGTTGCACGGCCCAGGAAGAAGTGCCGGTCAATTATCGTTGCGCGAACACGGTAATCCGATTGCTCGGTTTCTCCGATATCGAACGGATCGTCGTCGTCGGGCAATACTTGCGGGCTCGAGTCTACGCGTAAAACTCCGACGATCCCTCGATCGTCGCCCGTTCTCCAGATGAACGCGGTATGTCCTGCCGCAATCTCGCTTCTGTGCTGCTGGACAAGCCACGTGATGTCGGTGCGCGGATCCTGCATTCGATCGGCCAATCGGTAGTAATCCGGATTGCACTTGAAAATCCAGAATTCCACGCCAGCTCCAACAAGCATCCCGCGCTATCTCGTCTCCGCCAGCACGCGCTCACCAAACTCGTTCTCGACCCAGCATGTCTGGTCCATCGCGATATCTCGAACGGCAATTCCGATCGAAGCAATCATGGCGATGAACGCGGCGAAGACATTCAAAAGAATCGCATTAACGACTCCGCCGAAAATTAGAACAATTCCTGCTACCGGTTCATGGTCGGCAATCGCAGCGATGCCTGCTACACCGCCGGCGATGCCGACGGCCCACCCGATGAACACCAGCATCCTTCCAGCAAATCGGAGTATCTCAGCATTTCGGATGATCTCAAGATATCCTTCCTGGCGGGCGGGCGTCGGTGGGTGCGGAGCGGGCGTAAGCCGGGGCAATCCGCCTTCGTCGACGCGGTCTTCTGCCTCGTCACTTTTGACTTCAGATACGAGAATCCCTCGCTTCGCGGCAATCTTCGCGGCATCTTCCTTTGTTGCGGCCGAAACGGTGGTCGCAACCTGGGTTCCCGTGGCGGAATTCGTGCCGTGGATTCGATAACGCATGGCTACCGTGTAATATGATAACAGCAATTCGCCGTTATTACACCTTCCGCCACAGCGTCCCGTCCGGCCGGTCTTCGAGGGTGATGCCGATGTCGGTTAGGCCGGTGCGGATGGAGTCGGCCAGGGCGAAATTCTTCGATGCCCGCGCTTCATTTCGCAGGCGGATCAACAGACCCATCACCTTGTCGGCCGTGTTGTCCTGCTGGGACGGAGAGGTGGGAACGGGGCGGCTTCGAAACAAGCCCAGCACGCCGCCGAGGTTGCGGAGTGTTTGAGCGCCGGCGGCTACGTAACCCAGCAGATCGGCCTGTTTGTTCTTCTCCAGCTCCGCCTTTTCGATAAACGCATTGCACTCGCCGGCCAGCTCGTGCAGGACAGCGATGGCGCCGGCGGTGTTGAAATCGTCGTCCATCATCTCCAGGAACTTCATCTTGAGCCCCAGCACGCTGCGGGCGAACCAGGCATGGTCGGTTTCAAGGATGACGCCGGCGGAGGCGTCCATGTCGGGGCCGGACTCGGGGAGCGATTGGCCGGTCAGTCGGTGGATGCGCTCGAAGAGCCGTTGGAAGACCGACAGTCCCTTCTTCGACGATTCGAACACTTCCTGCGACAGGTCGATTGGCCGGCGATAGTGCGTGGTCAGCAGCAGGTAGCGGATCAGTTCCGGCCCGTGCTGTTCGATCAGGCCGTTGACGCGGACGGCGTTGCCGGCGGTCTCGTGCATGTCCTCGCTTTTCCACTCGCCGCCGGCGGCCTTGGTTTTCACCTTGGTGATGCCGTTGTGCATCCAGAATCGGGCGAAGGTCTGGCCGGTGGCGCTTTCGGATTGGGCCAGTTCGTTTTCGTGATGGGGGAACATCAGGTCCATCCCGCCGCCATGGATGTCGAAGGTGGGGCCGAGGTATTTCATGCTCATCGCCGAGCACTCGATATGCCAGCCGGGCCGGCCTGGGCCCCAGGGCGATTCCCAGGACGGCTCGCCGGGCTTGGCCGATTTCCAGAGGGCAAAGTCGGCGGGGCTGCGCTTGCCGGACCCTTCGAGCGTCCGCGTGCCGGCCTCCTGCTGCTCGACGTGCCGGTGGGACAGCTTGCCGTAGTCGGGGTCCCGAGCCACATCGAACCAGACGTTGCCCTCGACGGCATAGGCGTAGCCGTCTTTAATCAGAGTTTCGCAAATCGAGATGATCTCGGCCATGTGCTCCGAGGCCTTGGGAAACTTGTCGATGCTGTCGATGCCGAGCATGCCGAGGCATTCGAAGTATTCCTTCGTGTGCCGCTCGGCCAGGTCCTTCATCGTCGTGTTCTGCTTCGTCGCGGCGTCAATCAGCTTGTCATCCACGTCGGTGATGTTGACGATCCAGGTGACGTCGAAGCCCTTGAACTTCAGGTATCGCTTGACGGCATCAAAGATGATCGGCCCCACCATGTGCCCGATGTGCGGCGACTTGTAGACCGTCGGCCCGCAGAGATACATGCCGACCTTGCCCGGCCGGACGGGCTCGAACAGCTCTTTTTGTTTCGTTAGGGTGTTGTAAACGCGCAAGCTCATGTGGGTTCCTAAGCGGCAGTTTCAGAATCCCTTGCGATTGAAACAAGCGGCCCGCGACTCGACTGAGGCTCGTCGAAGTCAAGCGGCCCCGCTAAACGGGATATGAACCGCCACTGAGGGGCCGGATTCTAGTCATCCTCCGCGCGCGAGCAACACAACCGCATGAGCCGCGATCGCCTCGCCGCGGCCGATGGCGTCGCAGCCTTCATTGGTTCCCGCCTTCACGTTGATCGTGCCGCCGAGAATGCTTTCGAGGAACTGCCGCATCTGCGGTTTGAATGCCTTGAGCTTGGGCCGCTCGGCGAGGATTGTGACGTCGGCGTTCACCAGCGAATAGCCTTCCGATTGGACCTTGGCGTAAACGTGCTCGAGGAACACCCGGCTCGGGGCATCCTTCCACTGCGGATCGGTATTGGGAAACAGTTCGCCGATGTCGCCCCCGCCGAGCGCGCCGAGGAGTGCGTCGACCAGCGCGTGAATGACTACATCGCCGTCGCTATGCGCGATGGGGCTGAGATCATTGGCGACTTCGATGCCGGCCAGCATGAGTTTGCCGCCGGGTTGGAGGCGGTGGAGGTCGTAGCCGTGGCCGATGCGGAATGGTTGGGGCATACGGCCGTGTGCCCTCTTGGGCTCTTGTAGGGGCACACGGCGGTGTGCCCTGGCCTCGTCCTTGAGGGGCACGTCGCCGCGACCAGGTACCGGTTCGGGCACACCGCCGTGTGCCCCTACGTTGGTCGGCGTGGTACCCGATATTCGTGCTTGCTCCAAGGACGCCACGAATGCCTCGACATCATCTGTTCCATCCCCATTTGGGTTTTCGCGGTCCGAATCCCAGCGCGGCGGATTCGTGAAGATGTACTCCCTGATCGCTTGCAATGAGCGGTTGTCGCGCACGATATGCTCGAAGAAATTCGCCTGCCAGACGGGGCGCTGCGGGGTTTCGCGGAGTCGATTGATTCGCGACGTGGCGGCGGATTTGAAACCGGCAACGAATGAGGAGATTGATTGCGCCCGTCGGGCCGGTGGCCTTTTGGCCTGCGGCGATTCCTGTAGGGGCACACGGCTGTGTGCCCTTTCCCGTTCCAGAGTCATCTCACGACGAATGGAAACGATGCCGTGCAGATGATTCGGCATCACGACCCATTGATCGAGTCGCAGTTCGGGTCGCATCTGGGCAGATTTCAACCATTCCTCGGCCACAATTTCGCCTAGAGGGCCGCGGTGCATTTGGCCGTTTACGATTTGACCGAAAATAGATTCACGTTCGTGAACGCAGAGGGTCAGGAAATAAATGCCGGGTTGGGAGTAATCGTAGCCGGGCAAACGGATGGATTGACGGTGATGGCGGTCGGGGTCGTAGGGCATAGCGGTGGGGGCACAGGCCGTGTGCCCGTACATGTGACTTTCTCTGCTAGGCACGAGGGCATACGCCGTGTGCCCCTACCGGGGGGGTACGAGGGCACACAGCCGTGTGCCCCTACGGGCAAGGGCACACGCCGTGTGCCCCAACAGTGTGCCCCTACAGATCGTACTCCTTTATCTTCCGATACAGCGTGCGCTCTCCGATCCCCAGGATCTTGGCCGCTTGTTCGCGGTTGCCGTTGACGAGTTTGAGGGTGTTGCGGATCAGTTCCTTTTCGGCTTGTTCGATGCTGATGCCGACGAGGTTGTTCATGCCGCCGAGGGTTTCGCCGCCGGCGGGACGGATTTCGGGTGGCAGGGTTTCGACGCCGATGTTCGGGCTGGGGGAGAGGACGACCATTCGCTCGACCACGTTGCGGAGCTGGCGGACATTGCCGGGCCAGCCGTAACTCATCAGGACTTGCTGGGCCTCGGGCGTCAGGCCTTCAATCTCCCGGTGATATTTCTCCGCGGCCTGCTTGACGAAATAGTGCAGCAAAAGCGGGATGTCCTCCCGCCGCTCGCGCAGCGGCGGCAGGTGAATGGTCATCCCGTTGATGCGAAAAAACAGGTCCTCGCGGAACTGCTTCTCGGCGACCAGCTCGTCCAGCTTCTTGTTGGTAGCGCTGATGAGCCGCACGTCCACGTTGATCGGCTGATTGGAGCCGAGGCGAACGACTTCGCCGTTTTCCAACACGCGCAGCAACTTGGCCTGCATGGCGGCGGGCATGTCGCCGACCTCGTCGAGCATCAGCGTGCCTCGATCGGCGTGCTCAAACCGCCCTTCCCGCTCGGTCTGGGCGCCGGTGTAGGCGCCGCGCACGTGGCCGAATAATTCATCTTCCAAAATGCTTTCGCTGAGCCCCGCACAATTGAGCGCCACCAGCCGCTGCTTGCGCCGGCGGCTGTTGTTGTGGATCGCCCGGGCGATCAGTTCCTTCCCCGTTCCGCTTTCGCCCATGATCAGCACGGGGATATCGCTTCCGGCGACCTGGCGTGCCGCCTGGATGACCTTCTGCATCGGCTGCGAGCTGCCGATGATCCCCTCGAACCCGGCATGATCCAGGATCTGCTGCTGGAGGACCTGGTTCTGCTTGAGCAGTGCCGAGCGCTCGGCGGCCCGATTCACCTGCGCCCGAAAATGCTCCAAATCGAGCGGTTTTTCGATGAAGCTATAGGCTCCCTCATTCATCGCCTGCACCGCGGTGGGAATGTCGCCGTGCGCGGTGACGAGAATCACCGGCGGAGCAGGGTCCTGCTGCCGGGCGCGCTTCAACACTTCCAATCCGTCGCGGCGGTCCTCCATTACTAGATCGGTGACGACGACATCGTACGGCCGGCGATCCAGCCGCCCCAGCGCCTCCGGGAGGTTGTAAGTGACATCGCACTTGTGCCCCTGGCGCGTCAGCGCCTCGCACATCACCTGGGCGTGCTCGCGCTCGTCGTCCACCACCAGAATCTGCGACTTTTTGATCTCGGCGTCCGCCATGCGTTCCTGCTGGCGGGAATCTTAAGGAGCGGGCGGGCAACCTCAAGCTCCCAGCTTGCTCTGTTGCGGCGGCCCCGCGGCACGGTTACATTCGCCGCGTCACGGGGAACACCGACGGGAGCGACATTTGATGCGGTGGAATCGGATTGCGATGCTGATCGTGGCGGCCGTCGTTGCCGTCGGATGCAAGCAGAAAGCCGGCGGGGACAACGCCAACGAAATTGTGGTCGGGCAGGTCGCGTCGAAAACGGGCGACACCGCGACCTTTGGCGTCAGCGCCGACGAGGGC
>Ga0182024_10003444_pt1 | contig 37667 bp, 35 predicted proteins | sample P32metaG_FD_120480 | JGI IMG/M metagenome (GOLD analysis project Ga0182024, IMG submission 120480) | Permafrost microbial communities from Stordalen Mire, Sweden - P3-2 metaG (Illumina Assembly) | ecosystem: Environmental > Terrestrial > Soil > Wetlands > Permafrost | place: Sweden: Stordalen...
ACTACACCGGTGATTTCGCTCCCGTGCAGTTCTATCGCACGCTGCTGGGGCGCATTACCGGGACGCACGGCGTGCGCGCAGCCGCGGCAATCGGCGATCTCCCGATGAGCGGAGACAATTCCGCGTGGTCGATCATGGTCGACGGGCTAATGCCGCACAGTATATCGGAGGCGCCATCGGCCAAGCCCGAGCAGGTCACACCGGATTACTTCCGCGCAATGTCGATTCCCATGGTTCGGGGACGCGCGTTCGCGGAGACCGACCGGCCCGGCGGGTCGCCGGTGGTGGTGGTGAGCGAGACGATGGCCAGAGAGTTGTGGCCGGACCGCGATCCGATCGGACACACGATCAAGATGTTCAGGGACTCGGCGCCCTGGGTGACCGTGGTCGGTGTGGCCAAGGACGTGCGCTCGAATGGGGGCGATCAGGACGTGCCGCCGACGATGTATTTCCCGTACGCCCAGGCGGGGACGAGCGCCTACTACACGCCGCTCGAAATGACCCTCGTGGTGAAGACCGCGAGCGACCCGCTGGCACTGGCTCCGGACTTTCGGCGCGCCGTGCACGACCTCGACCCAGTCGCCCCGATTTCGAGCCTGCAATCGATGGATGCGGTCGTGGGCAGCTCGCTCGCCAATCGCCGGTTCGCGACCACATTGCTGGCCGCGTTCGCAATGCTGGCGCTGCTGCTGGCCGGCATTGGCATCTACGGGGTCATTGCCTTTGGAGTCTCGGAGCGCACTTTCGAGATGGGCCTGCGCCAGGCGCTCGGCGCCGAACGCCATTCGTTGCTGATCCTCGTCGTGACCGAGGGCGTGCGCATGACCCTGATCGGATTGGCGATGGGCCTCCTCGGGGCCCTGGCGGCGGGGCGGTTGATTCGCTCCCTACTCGTGGGCACGAGTCCGAGCGATGCTCCGACGCTGGTGCTCGTGAGCGTGATGTTGATCCTCGTGGCGATCCTGGCCTCCGTGGTGCCGGCCTGGCGGGCGATGAGCGTGCATCCGACCGAAGCGTTGCGGAGCGGATGACCCGGTATTACCGGCCGAAATCGCTATGAGGCCACGGTTGCTCTCCGCGCAGCTCAGTGAGTCGCGACCAGCGCCGCCACTTGCCGTCCGCTGTCGCCGCATCGGTGCGAGAAGAACATCGCGTTGTCGCAGCGCGTGCACCACGGGCTGACCGTCACCGACTGAACGCCACATTCGCGAGCCTGCTCGGCGAGGATGGCGCGAAGATCCACCGAGGCCGGCGCGCTCGCCCGCTGGCCGGTGAGTTGCTGATAGACGTCAGGGCCCACCTGATAGCAGGCGCCACAGATGCCCGGTCCCAGGTGGATCCGTGCCTCAGTTGCCGGAGCCCCGCGCTCGGCCATCCCAGCGAGTGCGGCCGGAACGATGCGCGCTACCGTACCCCGCCAGCCGGCATGCAGCAGCCCGACAATCCCCGAAGGGTGGGCCACGAATACCGGCACGCAGTCCGCGACGCTGATCCCCAATCCGGTTCCGCGGTGAGCCGAGCAGTGGCCGTCGGCGGCGTCGACCCGAAGCCACCCTTCCCAGCCTGGCTGGTGCCAGATCACTCGTGCACCGTGTACCTGCAGCGATGTGGCGAATCGCGACCCCGGTCCTTCCCCGCCGAGCCACGAACGCAGCGCCTGCCACCGGGTCATGACCTCGCCGGTGGGGTCATCGCCGGTCAGGCTGAAGCTTCCGGCGGCCCGAGTCGTAATTACGGCTCGGACACCGAGGTCCGCGAAGTCATCGATGGCGGCGTATGGGGCGAGGTCGCGCATCACGGCTGGCTCGCGCGGCTGTGCGGCCGGCCCTCCGTGAGTCACGCTCTGCCGTCCGTGATACGCTCGATGCGGGCCCCCAGCGCATTCAGGCGCTCGTCGATGCGTTCGTAGCCCCGGTCGATCTGGCCCACGTTGTTGATGCGGCTCGTGCCGCGAGCGCAGAGCGCCGCAAGCAGGATGGCCATCCCCGCCCGTATGTCCGGCGATTCGACGGTCGCACCGCGCAGCTCCGACGGGCCGGCTACGAGCGCCCGGTGCGGGTCGCAGAGTACGATGCGCGCGCCCATGCTCACCAGCTTGTCCACGAAGAACATCCGCGATTCAAACATCTTCTCGTGCATCAGGATGAGGCCGCGGCACTGGGTCGCCGTCACGATCGCGATGGACATGAGATCCGCCGGGAACGCGGGCCACGGCTGATCCTCGAGCTTGGGGACGTGGCCGCCGAGGTCGGGCTGGATCTCGCGAGTCTGCTCGGCAGGCACGACGAGATCGGCACCGTCAGCCTCGGTGACGACGCCAAGCCGCTCGAACCCCATCCTCACCGCCCGCAGATGCTCGACGCCGGCGTTCGCGATGCGCAGCGCCGAGCCCGTCACCGCCGCCAGGCCGATGAACGATCCGACCTCGATGTGGTCTGGCCCGATCCGATGCCGCGCGGGACCCAGTGGACGTCCACCGTGGATAGTTATCGTGTTGGTGCCGATCCCCTCGATCTGGGCGCCGAGCGCGACCAGGAACTGCGCGAGATCCTGCACGTGCGGCTCGCTCGCGGCATTGCGCAACACCGTCGTGCCGCTGGCCGCGGCCGCGACCATGAGCGCGTTTTCCGTCGCCGTGACACTCGGCTCATCGAGAAAGACGTCGGCGCCCTTGAGCGCGCGAGCGGTCAGATGGTATCCGCCACCAGCCGCAAACGTGGCCCCGAGCTGCTCGAAGGCCAGGAAATGCGTGTCCACCCGCCGGCGTCCGATGACGTCACCGCCGGGGGGCGGGAGCTGGATTTCACCGCACCGCGCGAGGAGGGGTCCGGCGAGTAAAATCGATGCCCGGATCTTTGCGCATAGCGCGGGGTCCAGCGACGCCGCACGTACCTCCTTCGCATGGATCGCCAGCGTGTTGCGGCTGGTCCACTGGATCTCGGTACCCACCGACCGGACGAGATCGACCAGCGTCTCCGTGTCCGCGATCCGCGGGACATTCTCGAGTGTGACGCGCTGGTCGGTCAACAGCGCCGCGGCGATGATCGGCAGCGCTGCGTTCTTGTTACCGGACGGATGAATGGTGCCCGACAACTGGCGGCCACCTTCGACGACGAATTGCACGGCAGGCATGGCGGACGGCTTCGAGAGAAGATGAGAGCGGAGCGAGCAGCGAAGAACACCGGCAGAGCACCGGCAGAGCACCGGAAGAGCACTGGCTGGCTCAAGACGAGCCGCTGGCCCGGCCAGCAAACCGTATACACTAACCCCGCAGGCCGGCCGGGTGGCGATAGCGCGCCCTGGTGGCCCCGGTCGTGCATCGGTATAAAATAGGGGTGACGGTGGCGACATGGTTTCGGGACCTGATCGAGATCGCGCGCGGCGTGTTGATCCTCGCCGGGTGCGTCGTCGTCGTGTGCGCGATACCGGCCGCGATCGCCGCGCGCCGGGCCTGGGCCAACACGCAGGCCGCACTCGGGCGCGCCGAGCGCGACCTCTTGCCGCTCCTGCGCGAATTGACCGGACTGGCCCGCGACCTGACGTCGGTCGCCAAGACGGTGCGGGGTGACGTAGATCTGGTGCATGGCACGGTCGAAGACGTCAACACCCGCGTGCAGGATGTCGTGCGGATTGCGGAGCGCCGGGTAAACGAGCTCGACGCCCTGCTGGGCGTGGCCCAACAGGAGGCAGAGGGCATCCTGCTGACCGCCGCGGCTGCGGCACGAGGGGTGCGTGCTGGAGCAGAAGCACTCGGGAACATCGTAGGCGTCCGTCCGAGGTACCGCGACGGCGTCCCCTCGGAGGCGGAGCGGAACGGTCCGTCGGGCCGGACACCGGCCGGCGATGGCCCGCGAGCCGCCCGCCGGGGTCGTGACGATACGGTGACTCATGATTCTGGAGATCTCGGCGATGCCGACGAATACTGGAGGGAAGGCGGACATGAGCGAGAAGCACCGCGGGTCGGGCCGCGCCGGCGCGGCCGCTGAAGGTCGCGCACGCGCGCGTGGCGCAGGGGGCGGCCCTACGCGTGACGCACAGATGGACCTCGTCACAGCCGCCCTGATCGGTCTGGCAGTCGGCGTCAGTGCGACGCTGCTGCTCCGCCGCGGTCCGCGCGGGGTGCGCCCGATCGGCCCGGTGGTGCGCGCGGCGGCTCGCGCCGGCCAGCGGGGCGCACGGTGGGTTCGGGATCGCGGCGAGGATGCCTGGGAGCGCATCCCCCGCGACGAGATCTCGGATCAGGTGCAGGATTACGCCCGATCGGCGCGTGATGCGATTGACCGCGCTGTGCACAGCGAGCTGCGGACGCTCCGGCGTGCGCTGCGCGCGCAGGCGCGGCGCGTAGCCCGCTGAGGCATCACCCACTGAAGCAGCGCGCGTCGGGACGCGCGTCAGGACGCGTTCGAGGGCTCGCACCGGCGGTCGCGGGATGGGTTGTGATCGCGGGGGTAGCCGTCCTCGCGATCGCCCTCACCCCATCCACCGCGTTCGCCTGGACGCCGGGCACACACGTCTTTCTCGGCGAAGCCGTCATGCGGTCGCTGGATGCGCTGCCGGTCGGTGTCGCGGAATTGTTGCGGGCATTCCCGTACGAGTTTCTCTACGGGTCGATCGCCGCCGACACCAGCATGGCCAAGAAGTACGCGCCAGTCGGCCGCCACTGCCACTCGTGGCACGTCGGCATGGAGATCTTCGACCAGGCACCCGACACACCGCTCCGGGCCTTTGCGTTCGGGTACCTCGCGCATCTCGCCGCGGATGCCGTCGCGCACAACTATTTCGTGCCGCGCCAACTCGCGGTGACCTCGAGCACCACGGCCCTCGGCCACAGCTACTGGGAAAGCCGCTTCGAGACGCACCTCGGCGAACGGTATAGCCGCCGTGCGCGAGACCTGCTGCTGGGCGACCACGCCAGCGCCGACGCCCATCTGGACCGGATCCTGAGCCCGACCATATTCAGCACGCAGACCAACCGCCGGATCTTTCGCGGGATGGTCTACGTCGCGGACAGCGAGTCGTGGCTCCGCATCTTCCACCTCGTCGCGGAAAATAGCCGCTGGGATCTTCCGGATGACGACGTGGCCGCGTATGTCGCTCGGTCGTACGACTACATCATCGATCTCCTCAAGCGTCTCGACGGCTCGGAGCCGTTCGCGCTCGACCCGTCCGGCCTGGAGCCGCTCGGACTCGCCAAGCGCGTGCGCCGCGCCGCACTGCGCCGCGGACGACACGGTGACATCGAGCGGGATGCGGCACGGCACTTCGGCATGCCAGCGACATCGCTGGCCTACGCGGCCGCGCTGCCGGCCCCGCTCTATGCGCCGGTGCGCACCGCCAGGAGCTGATTGACGCGTTTCGGATCGGCGCGTCCCTGCGACTTCTTCATGATACGGCCCACGAGCGGGCCTTGTAGCTTGCGCTCCCCGGCCAGATAGCGGGACGCCTCGGCCGGGTTCTCTGCCATCACCTCATCGATCCACCGGTTCAGCGCGTCGTCGTCCCCGACCTGCGTGACGCCGAGCCGCTGAGCCACTACGGCGGCCGGCTCGCCGCTGTGGGCCATCTCGGCGAATACGGTCTTCGCGGCGGCGTGACTGATGGTGCCATCGCGCACGAGGCCGAGCAGACCGGCCAGCGCGGCCGGCTGGATCCCGAAGGCTCGGACATCCATGTGGGTCGCGTTGAGCGCAGCGAGCACCTCACCCAGTACCCAGTTGGCGGCCGCTTTCGCGTCACCGTGGCCCGCCGCGACCGCTTCGAAGTAGTCCGCGACCCGCGGCTTGTCGATCAGTGCCGCGATGTCTCCCGCACCCAGCCCGTACTGAGACGCGTAGCGTGCCGCGCGCGCCGCAGGCAGCTCGGCGAGACTCCCTCGCACGGCATCGACCCACGCGGAGGTCACGACGAGCGGCCGCAGATCGGGCTCGGGAAAATAGCGGTAGTCGTGGCTCCCCTCCTTCGAGCGCGCGGGACGCACGCTCCCGTGTGCGGCGTCCCACAACATCGTCTGCTGCTCGATGCGGCCACCCGCCGACAGCACGGCGGTCTGCCGCGCGAATTCGGCGGCCAGCGCGCGCTCGACGTTGGAGAAGGAGTTGAGGTTCTTCACCTCGGTCTTCGTCCCGAGGGCTTCGGTCCCGCGCAAGCGCGCACTGACATTGGCGTCGACCCGCAGACTCCCCTCTTCCATGTTCACGTCGCTGACGCCGGTGTACTCCATCACGCGCTTCAGCGCACGCAAATACTGGCCGGCGGCGGCCGCCGAGCGGATGTCGGGCTCGCTGACGATCTCGATGAGCGGAACACCAGCACGATTCAGATCGATGGCCGTCGCCGCGGGATAGCGGTCATGAATCGACTTGCCAGCGTCCTCCTCGAGATGCACCCGGGTGATGCGCACGGCGTGCTCGTCGGTCGCGAGCGACCCACCCGTCGCCAGCGGCCGGTCGAACTGGGAGATCTGGTAGCCCTTTGGCAGGTCAGGATAGAAATAGTGCTTGCGCGCAAACACGGACACCGGGTGCACGGTGCATCCGAGCGCGAGGGCTGCGCGCGTCGCAAGTTCGACCGCGTGGGCGTTCAGGACCGGCAGCGCGCCGGGCAGCGCCAGGCAGACGGGGCACACGTTGGTGTTGGGGGGCGCACCGTACTCCGTCGAGCAGGAACAGAACGCCTTGGTGACGGTCTTGAGCTGGACGTGCACCTCCAGCCCGACGACCATCTCGTAAGCCCCTGTCCCAGCGGTCACAGCGCCCGTCGTCGCGTCTGTCATGATGCCGGTGCGCTGGGCGGGGGCGCGCCGGGTGAGTGTTCCAGGGCGTGTTCGAGCGCGGCCGCCGCCGCGAACATCGATGCCTCGCCAAAATGCGGGGCGATGATCTGGCCGCCGACTGGCAGCCCCTCGGCCGTACCGATCGGCACAGAGATGGCGGGCACACCGGAGAGGTTCGCGGTCGCCGTGAAGATGTCGTTGAGATACATCTCGTACGGGTCGGAGATCGACCCCAGCTTGAACGCGGGAGTCGGCGCGGTCGGCGTGAACAGCAGATCGACGCCGCCAGCGAAGACGCGCCGGAAGTCCGCGGTGATCAGCGTCCGGACATCCTGCGCGCGCTTGTAGTACGCGTCGTAGTAGCCCGCGGAGAGTACATACGTGCCAAGCAGAATCCGCCGCGTGACCTCAGCCCCGAACCCGTGCGACCGTGTCGCGTCGTACATCGCGGTGACCGCCTCCGCCTGCACTCGGGCGCCGTACCGAACGCCATCGAAGCGGGCGAGGTTGGACGATGCCTCCGCGGGGGCGACAATGTAGTAGACCGGGATCGCGTACGTGGTGTGCGGCAGCGATACATCCCGGATCGTCGCACCGAGTTCGGCCAGCGTGTTCAGTGCGGCGTCGCATCGCTCGCGCACCCCGGGGTGCAGTCCATCGGGAAAGTATTCGCGAGGCCTGCCTACGACGACGCCCGCCAGCGGCGTGGTGCCCGTGGCAGCCCGGCGCACCGCACTCCGGTAGTCGGGCACGTCCCGGCCGGCCGATGTCGCATCGCGGGGATCGCGTCCCGCGATGATGCCCAGCGCCAGCGCGGCATCCTCGACCGATTGGGCCAGCACGCCGACCTGGTCGAGCGACGAGGCGAAGGCAACGAGTCCATAGCGGCTCACGCGGCCGTACGTCGGCTTCACACCGACGACTCCACAGAAGCTCGCGGGTTGGCGAACGGAGCCGCCGGTCTCGGAGCCGAGCGCGATGCGAACGATGCCAGCGGCCACGGCTGCCGCGGACCCGCCCGAGGAGCCACCCGGTACGCGGCACGGGTCCCGGGGGTTGCGCGTCGGGCCGTACGCGCTGTGCTCGGTCGACGAGCCCATCGCAAACTCGTCCATGTTGGTCTTGCCGAGGACAACTGCCCCCGCAGCGCGCAGACGCTCGACCACCGTGGCTTCGAATGGACTCACGTAACCCGCCAGGATGCGCGAGCCGCACGTAGTGGGAGTGTCGAGCGTCGCGATGTTGTCCTTGATGGCGACCGGCACCCCTTCAAGCAGCCGCTGACCGCCGCCCCGGGCCGCCGCTGACTCCGCGTCCGCCACTGCGTGAGGGTTGACCGCGACCAGGATGTTGAGGCCTTCTCGTCCGGCGCCGACGGACGCGGCGCGATCCAGTGCCGCTCGCACGAGACTGCCGGTCACGCCGAGTCCTCCTCGTCGGGCCTGTCATTACCAACGGGTGCGCCAGGGGACTCGCCGTGACGCGCCTCGCCGCCGTGGGTCGCGAGTCGCGGCACGATCAGGAATCCGTCGCGCATCAGGGGAGCGAACGTCGGCAGCGGACGGAGCAGAGGAATCGGTGGTCCGCTGTCGGGCCGCAAATGTACCTCACCCTCCTGCGCGAGATCGGTGACCGCCGCCACGTCGACGCGGGCGAGCACCGCCATGTGATCGAGAATGCCGGACAGCTCGGCCGCCAGCGCTGGCAGCCGGCGCTCATCCAATCCGACGCGGGCCAGTGCCGCAACGCGGCGCACGTCGTCGTGCGAGACGCTCACGGCATCACTCGAGTGCGGGTTGCAGGCCAGCTTGGGCGATCACCAGCGTCTTTCGCCCGATGGTCGCGTCCTCGAAATCCACCTTCACTTTGGCTGCGGCCCCCGACCCGGAGACCTCGGCGATCGTGCCCGAACCAAATGTCCGGTGGCGGACCCGCTCGCCGGGTTGATACGCGGGGAGATCCTGTGACCCCGACGCGAAATCCGGCTCGTGCTCCCATCGGCGCCCGAGCGTCACGGGCACACCCGGACGGCGGGCGCTCGCTCGTGTGCCACCGAATGCGGTCTGCCACTGCGTGTCCCCGCCGAACGCGATGCGACCGGATGACCGCACGCGGATCGTTTCCCGGCGCTCCACCATGCCGTTCGGAATATTGGCGAGAAAGCTCGATTCCTTGCCCGGAAGCAATTCCCCGTTGCGGCGCCGTTGCTCCGCGAACGACAGGAACAGCCGGCGCTCCGCGCGCGTGATGCCGACGTAGAAGAGCCGCCGCTCCTCTTCCAGCATCGACGGGTCATCATAGGCCCGCGCCAGCGGGAACAGCCCATCCTCGAGCCCGGCGATGAACACGATCGGGAACTCGAGGCCCTTGGCATTGTGGAGCGACATCATCATGATCGCGTCAGCAGCCGGGTCGAGCTGGTCGATCCCCGCCACGAGCGACGTCCGCTGGAGGAAATGCTGGAGCGGCGTCAGGCCGACCTCGCCGCCGTCATCGGCGACGGTTTCCGCGGCGCTGGCGATCAGCTCCCGGATGTTGTCCAGCCGCTCGGCGGAGTCGGGCCCTTCCGCACGCAGATAGTCGCCGTAGCGGATCTCGCCGACCAGCGCGCGCAGCAGCTCGTCCACGCTCGCGTCATTCGCCTGCACCCGAAGCCGTTCGATGAGCTGGGCGAACTCTGCCAGCGCCGCGCGATTGGCTGGGCGCAGCGGTTCGAGGATCGAGGCTCGCCCGGCGGCCTCGAGGAGCGATACCCCGTGCGCCACCGCCGCGGTGGTGAGCAGCGCCATCGCCGCATCTCCCAGCCCGCGACGGGGTACTGAAATCGCTCGCCGGAACGCTTCGTTGTCGGCGGGGTTCGCGATGAGCTTGAGATAGCTCATCACATCGCGAATCTCACGGCGATCATAGAACCGGATCGCGCCCACTAGCCGGTACGGGAGCGCCTGGCGGCGAAGCGCCTCCTCGAACGCGCGGCTCTGGGCGTTGGTGCGATAGAGGATGGCGATGTCCCGCAGGGCGACATCGGCCTCCGCGCGCCGGCGCGCCACGATCTCCTCGACGACCCACGCGGCCTCGTCGCGCTCATCGAGACAGCGAACCGCGACGGCGCGTTCCCCCATCTCCTTCGTCGAGCGCAGTGTCTTGCCCATGCGCTGGGTGTTCGCCGAGATGACCGCGTTGGCCAGCTCGAGGATGCGGCCCGTGGACCGGTAGTTCTCCTCGAGACGCACGACCGCGGCCTGCGGAAAATCGCGCTCGAAATCCAGGATGTTGCGGATGTCGGCGCCGCGCCACTGGTACACGACCTGATCGTCGTCGCCGACGACCGTCACGTTCCCGTGCGCACCCAGGAGCTTGACGAGCGCGTACTGCGCGCGATTGGTGTCCTGGTATTCGTCCACCAGGATGTAGCGGAAACGCTCCTGGTACGACATGCGGCGTGCGGCGTTCTCGGTGAGGATTTGCACCGGGAGTGTCAACAGTCCATCGAACGTCACTGCGTTGTGGGCGCGGAGCGCCGGTTCCAACTCCGTGTATACGAGCGCGGCGGCCCGGCTCAATGGGTCCGAGGCCAGCCGCGCGTACTCACTGGGGGGGACGAGGGAGTTCATGGCGTCCGAGATGGCCCCGTGAATCGCCTTGGGCGTCCAATCGCGAGGTGTGATCCCCTTGGCTTCCATCACGCGCTTGACGAGGCCGAGCGTGTCGTCCTCATCGTAGATCGTGAAGTTTGCCGACCGTCCCACGAGCGCCGCGTTCGAGCGAAGCAGGCGCGCACCCGTCGAGTGGAACGTCCCCATCCACATCCCGGCGGGCTGGCCGCCCAGCAAATGCGCGAGCCGGTCGCGCATCTCGCCCGCGGCCTTATTCGTGAATGTGACGGCCAGAATCTGCGCCGGGTCGATCCCGCGCTCCTGGATCATCCGGACGATCCGGAGCGTCAGCACCCGGGTCTTGCCCGAGCCGGCGCCCGCCAGCACCAGCAGCGGGCCGTCGCCATGCTCGACCGCGGTGCGCTGCGCCGGATTGAGAGCCTCGAGGAGCGCGGACGCGCGGGTGGGCGCGACAGAAACCGGCATCAAGGCAAGATAATGTCGAACGTCGCTCCGCGGTCCGCCGGCACGAGCACCAACCGGCCGCCATGATTGTCTTCGACGATGCGGCGTGCGAGAGAGAGGCCGATTCCCCACCCTCTCGCCTTGGTCGAAAATCCGGGACGAAACACGTCCTTACGTAATTCGCGAGCGACGCCCGGGCCGTCGTCGGCCACGCGGAGACGTACGCCGCCCTCGGGCACCGGCTCCGCCGAGAGACACACGTGGCCGCCGCGCCCCGCGAGCGCGTCAATGGCGTTCTTGGCCAACGCTTCCACGGCCCACTCGAGCAGCACGGCATCTCCTTCCACCTGGAGATTGCCCTCGGCACGCTGCGTGGTGATCGTGACCGTGTGCGCGAGCGATGGGACTCGCGCGCGGAAATACGCGGCAACCCGCTCGACCAACTCCCCTGCCTCGACCGGCTGCGCGCGAGACGGCCGCCCGATCCGCTCGAACCGGTGTGCCACGCGGTCGAGCCGGTCGAGATCGCTCTGCATGTGATCAAGGACCGCGGCGGCGGGCCCGCCTGGCGCTCGTTCCCGGAGCAGCTCGAGCCATCCGCTGAGACTGGAGAGCGGAGTCCCGAGCTGGTGTGCCGATTCACGGGCCATGCCGGCCCACACCTTTTCGCGGTCGGCATGCGCGCGGGTCCGGAGCGTGAAGACGCCGAACGCAATAAGAAACGCGAGAAGAATGCCCTGGAGCACCGGGATCACTCGCAATCCGCGGACGAGCGGCGTGTTGCCGAAGTGCACGATCCCGACTGCCGGCTCGATCACCGGCGGATTCTGCGCGTCCAACTCGCTGACGTAGTCGCGCATCTGTGGGCTGTCGAGACGGGCCGCGAACGGGAGGTTCGCGGTGTCGCGGGGGACGCCGTGCGGGTCGGTCACGATCACGGGCACACCGATCTCGCGGATGTGCTGGGCGAGGTCGAGTAGAGCGGCCGTGCTCGCACCCTCCGAGGGGTCGCTCAGCGCGCGGAAGACGCGCGCTGACATCAGCCCTGAGCGCGACGCCTCGCGGCGCAACTCGGCGATGACCCGCTGGGTATAGATGGCGTACCAGCCCAGCAGGACCGTGAAGCCCACGACCAGCAGAATGGCGGGTGCGCGGCGTGGCATCGAGCGGCGCTCCGGCTAGCCGAGGCGGTCAGCGCCCATGGCTGGCCGCAAAGCGTCCGGCACCCGTACGCCGCCACCCGGTTCCTGGTACTGCTCGATCAGCGCCGCGATCAACCGGGGAAACGCGATCGCCGATCCGTTCAGCGTGTGCACGAACGCCGGCTTGGCCCCGCCGGCCGGCCGGAAGCGGATGTTCGCGCGCCGGGCCTGAAAATCAGTGCACGTACTGCAGGACGAGACCTCCAGCCAGCGGGCGACCCCGGGGGCCCAGACCTCCAGGTCGTAGGTCTTGGCCGCGGCGAACCCTGTGTCGCCCGCCGCCAGCAGCACCACACGATATGGCAATCCGAGGCGTTGGAGGACCGCCTCCGCATGCCCCGTCATGAGCTCGAGTTGCGCCGGCGAATCTTCGGGGGCGCAGTAGCGGACCAATTCGACCTTGTCGAACTGATGGAGCCGCAGCAGGCCGCGCGTGTCCTTGCCGTGGGCCCCCGCTTCGCGGCGGAAGCAGGGCGAATACGTCACGAAGCCGCGCGGCAGCGCGCTCGCCTCCATGATCTCGTCGCGATACAGATTCGTGACCGGCACCTCGGCTGTCGGCACGAGAAAGAGATCGTCGCCAGCGATCCCGTACTGTTCCTCCTCGAACTTGGGGAACTGGGCCGTCCCCGTCATCGACGCGCGGTTCACGACGAACGGGATCCACACCTCCTCATAGCCGTGGTCGCGCGTGTGCAGATCGATCATGAGTGACATCAGCGACCGCACCAGCCGCGCACCGAGGCCGCGGAACGCCACGAAGCCCGAACCGGCGACCTTGGCGCCTCTCGCGAGATCGAGGATGCCCAACCCCTCAGGGCCGGCGATGTCCCAGTGCGGGTGGAGCCCCTGCGCCGGGCGCGGCGTGCCCCAGCTACGGATCACGACGTTGGCCGTCTCGTCCCCCGCCGGGACGTCGGGCAGCGTGATGTTGGGGAACTCGAGCGCGAGCGCGTTGAAAGCCGCCTCGGTGGCGGCGCGCTCCTCCTCCAGGCGGGCCAGCTCCGCGCCCAGGACGCGGCCGCGCTCGATCAGCGTCGTGGCGTCCAATTGCGACTGCTTGTGCCGGCGCACCTCCTGCGTGACGGCATTCGCCTCCGCGCGCTTCTCCTCGGACGCGTGAATGCAGGCGCGGCGCTGGCGCTCGAGGGCCTCGGCCCGGCCGACGGTGGCGTCCATGGCGTTGAGCGTGCCGCGCCGGCGTAGTGCATCCCGCAACTCATCGGGGCGCTCTCGCAACAGACGCAGGTCGTGCACGGGCGGTCGCGCCGGGCGGCGCTAAAAAGTGGGGATGCCGGGCTGGAAATCCCGAAAGCCGCAATTGGGATCGACGGTCGCCCGGAAATGGATCGTCCGGTCCAGCGTGTTGACGCTGTCGACGACGAGTTTTCCGTACAGCGACGGATTTGCGTCGGCCTCGCAGGCCACGGGATTCGTCACTACGTACAACGCCTGCCCCGGTGACAGTGCATACGACGAGTCGAACACATAGCCGGTGCGGAGCCCGTAGGTCGCCGAATCGAAGGGGATCGCGACCCGCTGCAGGCCGACGTGCCGCGTCGTGATGAAGCCGTTCGACAAGAGGCTCACCGGGTACACGATCGCGCGGCGCGTCGCCGAATCGACATCGAACGCGACGTCGAACGACAGGTTGTCGTCGATGGTGACCATGCTCTGCGAGAACAGATCGAACCCCGACGGGTCGGCGGCGGGAGACCCGTTCATCGCGAAGGCCACGAGCGTATCGACGGCGATGTCGATGATGGGAGCAGGATTCGAAGGGCCGCACGCCGCGCCGGCAATCGCCAAGGCGATCGCCGCCACAAGGCCGGCGGCCCTGCGGCGCTTGCGTACGGAGTGGCCGGCGGGCGGCATCGTCATGGCGAAGATGCGCGTACGTTACCCGTGTGCGCAGCGCCGTGCAAGCCGTTCTCACGGCTTGACTTCGCTATCAGCGCGCCCTAGCTTCGCACCCACTTGCCCGGGAGTGCCATGCCCACCATCCGCGACCTCGTGGCAGCCATTCGCCAGCGCGACGGCGTCGATGCCGCCGTGATCCTCGGCCGCGATGGGCTGCTGATCGACAGCCAGACCGTTGCCAACCTCGCGCCTGAAGACGTCGCGGCCCATGTGCCCGCGATTATCAGCGCAGCCGATGAGTTCGGCGCCGCCGCCCATCGCGGGACACTCACCACGGCGGTCCTGGAGCACCCGCAAGGACTGGCGATCGTCTCCGTCCTGTCCGACGACGCCGTGCTGCTCGTGCTCGTCCAGGCGACGGCCAATATCGGCCAGCTCCTCTTCGAGCTGCGCCGCAATCGCGAGCACATCGCCTCGCTAGTGTAACGGACGCGCGTCGCCCGCAATGGAAGCGATCCACGCCCTGGTTGCGGACGATGAGCCGCACATCGGGCGAATCATCAAGATGAAGCTGGAACAGGGCCCGTTCCGCGTCACGCTCGCCTACGACGGGCGCGAAGCGCTGGAGGTGCTGCGGCGCGAGCCCGACATCAAGCTCGTGCTCCTGGATTTGATGATGCCGCACTTGAGCGGCCTCGACGTGCTCGCCGAGATCCGTGCCAGCCCGCAATGGATGTCGCTGCCGTGCATTATCCTGACGGCCGCGGGCCAGGAGCAGCAGCACCGGCTCGCGCTCCGGCTCGGCGCCACCGAGTTCATGACCAAGCCATTCAGTCCGAAAAAGCTGTACGCGCGGGCCGCGGAATTGGCTGGCATCGCACACGACTCCGGGGGCGTCGACGCCAGCTGACGTCGCGACGCGCTGGGCCGTGATCCTCGCCGGCGGCGTCGGTTCCCGCTTCTGGCCGGTGAGCACCCCGGAGCGCCCCAAGCAGTTGCTGCCGCTGGCGGGAGACCAGTCACTCCTGCACGACACGCTGCACCGCCTCCACCCACTCGTGCCGGGCGAACGCACGCTGGTGCTGACGAACGAGACGCTGGTACCGGCGATCGCGGCGGCCAGCGCCCCGTTCGGCGTGCCGCAGGCCAATCTGCTCGCGGAGCCGGCGCCAGCGGGCACCGCCGCGGCGCTCGCCTGGGCCGCGATCGAGATCGAGCGCCGCGCGGGCCGCAGCGCGGTGATGCTGTGCGTGCACGCCGACTGGGCCGTCGCGGAGGCAGACAAGTTCCGCGCCGCGCTGTCGCTGGCCGCTGATGTCGCCAGCGCGCATCACAGCCTCGTCACCATCGGCATCGTACCCACCCGTCCGGATCCGGGTTACGGCTACATCCGACGGGGACCGCCCGTCGCGCCGGGCGTGTACGCCGCCGACCGCTTCGTCGAGAAACCGAATCGGGAGCGCGCAGCGGAGATGGTGTCCGAAGGGTGCCTCTGGAACTCCGGCATCTTCGTCTGGCAAGCCGGCGATTTCCTTGACGAGTTGGCGCGTCACACCCCCGAAGTCGCGGCTGCTGTCGATGCCGCACGAGCGAAGCACAGCGATGCGCGCGCGTTCTTCGCGGCCGTGCGTCCCGTGTCGATCGACGTGGGGCTCCTCGAGCGTAGCGCGCGCGTGCTCGTCATCCCCGGCGATTTCGGCTGGGATGACGTCGGGACCTGGGCGGCCCTCTCGCGCACCCGGGAGCTGGATGCGGCGGGCAACGCCGTGTACGGGCCGGTGTTCGCGAAGGACGCGCATGGCAACGTGGTGCACGCGGAGGGCGGCGCCGTCGTGCTCTACGGCGTGTCGGACCTCGTCGTGGTTACGCAGACCGGGCTGACGGTCGTCACGACGGTCGCACGATCGGCAGATCTCAAAGCGCTCGTCGAATCGTTGCCCGGCTGGCTGACTGGCCGGCCCGCCTAGCGCCGCCACGCTCCGGACTCGCCGAATGCCTCTCTATCTCTACGACGACGCGCGCGCCAGGAACTTCGAGCCGTTCGCGTTGACGCGTCCGGTGTCGGAGCTCTGCGCCGGTGCGCTGATCACCAGACATCGGTGGGCGATCCTCTGCGGCGAGGCCGCGGCCGGCGCCATTGTGGCCAGCCATCTCCGCGATTTCACGGAGTTCGATGCACCGCCGGCGGTGACGGACGTCATTCCCGCCGGTGCCATCGTGGCCAACTCGCGATGCATCCCCGCGATCGGTACGGCGCCGGGCGGCGACGTGTGGATGTGCGACGGGCGGGTGGCCGCCGTGCGGCTGGCCGCCCCACTGGACCCGGAATCGTGCGCGGGCGGCCATGCCGCGCTCGAGACCCTGGCGTCCGCCAGCGCCGTGCGTGCAAATCTCGCCGGGCGGTGGGTGGATGACATCTGGGGCTACATTCGCGACCTCTCGGCGCAGCTCACCGCCGATATCCCGATCCTGGCCGAGCGGGCCAACATCGGACGGGATGGCGCCGGCGCGGCAACGGTCATTGGGCCGCGAGACAGGCTGTACATCGAGCGCGATGCCGTCGTGGAGCCACACACGATGTTCGACGTGACCGCAGGACCGATCCTCGTGCGCCGCGGTGCGACCGTCATGGCGTTCACCCGGGTCATCGGGCCGTGCGTGATCGGCGAAAGGTCAGTGGTCGTCGGGGACCGGATCGCGGCGTCATCGATCGGCGAACGGTGCAAGGTGCACGGTGAGCTCAGCATGTCCATCGTGATGGGGTGCACCAACAAATCCCACGATGGTTTCGTCGGGCATTCCTATTTTGCCCGCTGGGTCAACCTCGGTGCTGGCACCATCACGAGCAATCTCAAGAACACGTACGGCCCGGTGCAGCTCTGGACGCCCGACGGGATGCGCAACACGGGAGAGACGTTCCTCGGCTCGTTCATCGGCGACTATGCCAGAACGGGCATCGGCACGCGCCTGGCCACTGGCACCGTGATGGGCGCGGGAGCCAACGTGTTTCCGTCCGCCTTCGCGCCCAAAATGATACCGCCCTTCGCATGGGGATCCGAGGAGCCCTTCTCGGTGTTTGCGCTGCCGAAGTTCCTGGAAGTCGCCGAGCGGCAGATGGCGCGCCGCACGGTGACATTGAGCGCTGGAGGCCGGCGATACCTGACGGCCGCGCACCATCGCGCTGGGGAAGCGAACTGGGACAAAGCGAAGAAGCCGGCCCGCTGACACGCGGACCGGCTTCTTCACGACATTTGGAGCGGGGTCCTAGTACATCCCGCCCATGCCGCCACCCGGCGGGCCACCGGCCGACGCGGGCTTGTCTTCCTTCCTGTCCGCGATCAAGGCTTCGGTCGTCAGAAGCAATCCGGCGATCGACGCGGCGTTTTGCAGCGCCGTCCGGGTCACCTTGGTCGGGTCGATGACGCCGGCCTGTACGAGGTTCTCGTACGTATCGGTCAGCGCATTGTAGCCGTACGCGCTGTCCTTCGAGGCACGGACCTTCTCGATCACGATCGAGCCTTCACCGCCCGCGTTCTGCACGATCATGCGGATCGGCTCCTCGATCGCGCGGCGGATGATGTCGACGCCGATCTGCTCGTCCGCATCACCCGTCTTGAAGGTCTTGAGGGCGCCCTGGCACCGCACGAAGGCCACACCGCCGCCGGGGACGATCCCCTCTTCCACGGCTGCGCGGGTCGCATGCAGCGCGTCTTCAACACGCGCCTTCTTCTCCTTCATCTCCGACTCGGTCGCGGCACCGACATTGATCACTGCCACGCCGCCGGCGAGCTTCGCCAGCCGCTCCTGCAGCTTCTCCTTGTCGTAGTCGGACGTGGACTTCTCGACCGCGGAACGGATCTCCTTGATCCGGCCCTGGATCTTGTCCGAGTCGCCGCCGCCGTCGATGATCGTCGTGTTGTCCTTGTCGACCACGACCCGCTTCGCGCGGCCGAGATCGGTGACCACGGCGTTCTCGAGCTTGAACCCGACTTCCTCCGAAATCACCTGGCCGTTCGTGAGCACCGCCACGTCCTGCAGCATCGCCTTGCGGCGGTCGCCGAACCCCGGAGCCTTGACCGCGCAGACGCGCAGCGTGCCACGGAGCTTGTTGACCACGAGCGTCGCCAGCGCCTCACCCTCGATGTCCTCGGCGATGATCAGCAGCGGCTTGCCCAGCTGCGCGACCTTCTCGAGAATCGGGAGGAGATCCTTCATCGACGAGATCTTTTTGTCGTGGATCAGGATGTACCCGTCCTCGATCACGGCTTCCATCTTCTCGGGATCAGTGACGAAGTACGGCGAGAGATAGCCGCGGTCGAACTGCATGCCCTCGACCGTCTCCAGCGTCGTCTCGAGGGTCTTGGCCTCTTCGACCGTGATGACGCCGTCCTTGCCGACCTTCTCCATCGCTTCCGCGATCAGGTTGCCGATCTCGGGGTCGTTGTTGGCCGAAATGCTGCCGACCTGGGCGATCTCCTTCTTGCCGGCCGTCGGGACGCTGATCTTCTTCAGCTCTTCGATGACGACCGTGACGGCCTTGTCGATCCCGCGCTTGAGCGCCATCGGGTTGACGCCAGCGGTCACGTTCTTGAGGCCTTCACGGAAAATCGCCTGCGCTAGAATGGTGGCGGTCGTCGTGCCGTCACCCGCGAGATCCGACGTCTTGGTCGCAACTTCCTTCACCATCTGCGCACCCATGTTCTCGAGCGGGTCCGCGAGCTCGATCTCCTTCGCCACCGTCACGCCGTCCTTGGTCACGGTCGGGGCTCCGAACTTCTTGTCGATGACGACATTCCGCCCCTTCGGGCCGAGCGTCACTTTGACTGCCTCGGCGAGTTGGTCGATGCCGCGCTTGAGCGCTGCCCGAGCCTCGACATTGAAATACAGTTCCTTGCTAGCCATCGGTCAGTTACCTGGTTGTCATGTTGTGGGAATACAGAGCGGGACGAAATTGCCGGCCCGCAAATGCGCTGATCGCGCTTATCCGATCACCGCGAGCACGTCCGACTCGCGGAGAATGAGCACCTGGTCGCCGTCCAGCGTCACTTCCGTGCCGCTGTATTTCCCGTACAGCACCTTGTCGCCCACCTTGACGTCGGGCGGAATCCGCTTGCCATCCTCGTACCGGCCGGGACCCACGGCGAGGATCTCACCCTGCTGCGGCTTCTCTTTCGCGGTGTCGGGGATATACAACCCGCCGCGCATCTGCTCCGCCTCTTCCAAAGGCTTCACGACAACTCGATCGGCCAGCGGGCTCACTTTTGCACCCGCGGCACTCTTGGTGGCCATAACGACGTCTCTCCGGCAGTAGGTCAATAATCAGGGTCAAACTGCGTCGTTAGCACTCTCAGCATGTGAGTGCTAACCAGACCCGCAAGCTAGCCCAGGCCACCAGGAGAAGCAAGGCCGCGGGCAATGGCGCCTGCACCGCTCGGTTCCCTCTGATGAGCGCCGGTTGGCCGCCCCGAGAGGGCCTCCCGTCCGGATGGCGGAAGTGCTACGGGCGGCCGGACTTGCCGATGAGGTCGTAGGCCATCCGCAAGCCGTCGAGCGTTAGATGGGGGGCCATAACCTCGATTGTTTCGCAGAACGGGCGGATCGCCTCCGCCAGCCCGCCCGTGGCCACCACGAGCGGCCGTGCCGGCCGCGGCCACGCCTTGATGATCCGCCGGACGATCCCGTCCACGGCGTCGGCCGCCCCGTACACCACACCGGCCCGGATACACTCCTCTGTGCGCGTTCCAATCACCTTGACGGGAGCGCGAAGCTCCGTCGCCGGCAGCTTCGACGTCCGCCGGAAGAGCGTTTCGGCCGACGTCCGCACCCCCGGCGCGATGACACCGCCAAGAAACACGCCGTCCGCCGTGATGCAGTCGAATGTCGTCGCCGTCCCGAGATCCACGACCACGGTATCGCGCGCGTACAGGCGGCTCGCCGCGAGCGTGTTGATGATCCGATCCGCGCCCACGGTGAGCGGCTCCTCGACTTCCAGCCGGATCGGAAGCGGCGAAGCCGCGTCGACGACGATCGCAGGACGGCCAAAGACCAGCGTGCACGCTTCGCTCAACGGTCCCGTCACCGCCGGGACGACGGAGCCGAGCGCCGTTCCCTGCACCGCCGCGGGCAATACGTCGCGCGCGGCAAGCAGCTGGCGGATCATCAGCATCAACTCGTCCGGCGTCCGGTCCGGGTTGGTCGTGAGCCGCCAATGCGCTTTGAGGGTGTCCGCGCTGTACAAGCCGACCGTGGTCTCGGTGTTGCCGACGTCGAATACGAGGATCATGGGCCTTCCAGTTCGCCGGCGAGCACGAGAGAGCCGGACCGATAGCCGCGGGCAACGCCCTGGTGGGAGATCATGATTTCGCCGCTTGCCGAAACGCCTTCGACCTGCCCCTCGGCCGGTGCCGTACACCGCCGGCCCCGCGCGATGTCGCGCTCCGCGAACTGCGCGACTTCCAGAGGGGTCAACTCACCCCGCATCGCCGCCGCCGCACGCAGCTCGGGGACCAGGCCGGCGAGCACATCGAGGCGCTGCACGCCAGCGTCGATACCCGCGGCTTCCGCTCGCAGGGAGTCCGGGACGCGCACGTTGATACCAATTCCGATCGCGACCCACATGGGCGCTCCATCCTGCCAGCGAGCTTCGATCAGCACACCGGCCAGCTTCCGGCGGCGGAGATACAGGTCGTTCGGCCACTTGAGACCGACAGTTCCTCCCGCCGGGCGATCGAGACTCTGCGCCGCGCGGAGCCCGATCCGAAGCGCCAGCACCTCGATGGCGCGCGCATCCTCGGGGCGTTCGATCAGCGTGAGCCAGATCCCGGCACCCGCCTCCGATTGCCACGCGCGGCCTCCACGTCCGCGCCCGGCGGTCTGGTGGTCGGCCAACACGACGGTACCAGACTGCGCACCGCCGACCGCCATCGCGTGCGCGACATCCATGGTCGACGCAAGACTCTCGAAGACCGCGGCACGCGGGACGCCGAGGCGGTGGCGGACCTCCTCCGCGCTCACGCCGTCGTAGTGCGAACTCCCCTGTAGCCCACGCGCCAATGGCGCTGGTGTCGCGACGGATACCGCGGCGGCCACGGACGAGGGAGCGTCAGCCATGCGAGGCGCGGTGCGCGGCCAAGGCAAGCACCGCGAGGCCGACGACCACCCGATAGATGGCGAACGCGCCGTAGCTGTGGCTCTTGACGTATCGCAGAACCACCGCGATCGCCGCCCATCCGCTCACGGCCGCGGTCACCACGCCGATCACGAGCGGCAGCGTGATCCCGTCCCGGATGACGTGCGGCACCTTGAGCAGTGCGGCCGCCGCAATGATCGGCATGCTCATGAGAAAACTGAAGACAGCGGCACTCTCACGGTTGAGCCGAAGCGCGCGGCCCGCGGTGATGGTCGCGCCGGAACGCGAAACGCCCGGCACGAGCGCAAATGCCTGGGCGATTCCGATGGCGATGGCATCCCGCCAGGTCAATGTCCCGATCGTCCGGCTGGTCGCCGACCACCGGTCCACGGCCCACAGGACGATTCCCATCGCGATCAATGCGCCCGCGACCAGCGCCGGCGACCGGAACGCCTCATCCGCTTTGCGCTCGAGCGCCAGCCCCGCGAGCCCTCCTGGAATGGTGGCCACCACCAACAGGCCGAACTCCCATTGGTCGGGCGCCTGCATCCGGCCTCCCTGCCGCGCCACGGCGACCGCCGCCCGGCCAAGGCGCGCCCATTCGGCGCGAAAATACCAGAGCACAGCCACCAACGTGCCGAGGTGCAGCGCGACGTCGAATGAGAGTCCCGGGTCTTCCCACCCGAGCACCCAGGGCGCGAGCGTCAGATGCGCCGAACTGCTGATCGGCAGGAACTCGGCGAGCCCCTGCAACAGCCCGAGTACGAATGCCTGGAAAGGAGTCATTGCCCCACAAAGTAGCCAGTGACCCCGAGGCTGGGCGACTGCCGGTTGCGTGCCGCCTCACGTCCTGCTGTAGAGCGCCTCATATTGTGCCACGATCGCGTCCTCCGAGAACCGCTCCCGCGCATCGATCGCGGCCAGTTTGCTCATGGCAGCCCATCGCTCGCGGTCACCGAGGATGCCGATCGCGGCCTGCGCCATCGCGTCGACATCGCCGGCCTCGCACAGCACCCCGGTCTCACCGTCCCGCACGACTTCGGGCAATCCCCCGACGCGAGAGGCGACCACCGGAACCCCCGTCGCCAGCGCCTCCAATGCGCTCAATCCAAACGACTCGGTCTCGCTTGGCAGGAGGAAAAGGTCGGCGGCCGCAAGCAGTGGCGCGACCGATTCCAGCTTGCCCAGGAATGACACGTCGGATTCGACGCCCAACTGGTGTGCTTCGTCCTCCGCGTGCACGCGATCCGGCCCATCCCCGACGAGTACGAGCACACTCGGAATCTTGGCGCGTACCTTGGCGAAGATGCGAACGATGTCGCGCACCCGTTTGACCGGGCGGAAGTTGGAGATGTGGATCAGGACAGCGCGGGCGCCCGCGACGGCTCCCCCCAGCACCGGCGGATATCGCTGGCGGTCGAACACCCGAGGGTCGATGAAGTTCGGAATGACCTCGACATCGCACGCCGTGCATCCAAATGCCGTGTAGGTCTCCCGGCGCAGGTACTCCGAGACCGCCGTCAGACGGTCCGACTTCTCGATCGAGAACTTGGTAATCGCGTGAAACGACGGATCCTGGCCGACGATCGTGATGTCGGTGCCGTGCAGGGTGGTGATCAACCGCACGTCGTTGCCGGTCTCGCGCAGCATCTCGCGCGCCATCCACGCGCTGGTCGCGTGCGGGATGGCGTAATGGACGTGGAGCAGCTCCAGGTGGTGTCGCAGCACGACCTCGTGCATGCGAACCGCGAGGGCGAGATCGTATGGTGGATACTCGAACAGCGGATACCGCCCGACATCCACTTCGTGGAAGTAGACGCCGGGCTGAAACGCCGGCAGGCGGAATGGCTGCTGGTAGGTGATGAAGTGCACCTCATGCCCCCGCCTCGCGAGCGCCACCCCCAGTTCTGTGGCGACTGCGCCGGAGCCGCCGTACGTCGGATAGCATGTGATGCCGATCTTCACGCCGGTACTCGCTCCTGTGCCTGCGCCGTGTGCGGCTCGTGATTGCCGAGGTGTGTGTGCATCCACGCCGCCGCGGCGTGGACGGCGCCCGGGTCATCGAGATCGAGGCGTGTCGTCCGCTCTGCCGGCAGTTGATGCCGGAACCAGGTCCGCTGCCGCTTGGCGTATTGCCGCGTCGCGATCACCACGCGCTCGATCGCGGTCTCACGTGAGATCGCGCCGGCAACGTACTCCCGGACCGCCGCGTATCCGCTCGCCTGCCAGGCTGGAGCGTCCGGTGGAATGCGAGTCGCGAGGGATGCGATCTCCTCTGGCCATCCCTCCTCCAGCATACGCACGGTCCTCAGGGCGATGCGATCGCGCAGCACCGGGCCCGGATCGGCCACGAGGTAGTGCGTCACGTGGCGCGCCGTCCCGGCCGGCGCGGATGCCGATACCGGATGCACGAGCGCGCGGATGTAGAACCCTGCCCCGCCCACCACGACTGGCACGCGTCCCTCGCGGCGGGCAGCTCGGATCGCCGTCTCGGCTTCGGCGGCCCAGGCGTACGCCGTAAACCGCATTCCTGGCTCGGCGAGATCGACGCAACGATGTGGGACGCGCTGGCGCTCGAATGCCGTTGGCTTCGCCGTTCCAATGTCGAAGCCGCGATAAATCTGGCGCGAGTCCGCGTTGATCACGACCAGATCCGCTTCGCCGGCCAGCGCCAGCGCAAGCGCAGTCTTTCCGGCGGCAGTCGGGCCGCAGATCACGAGCAACTCCGGCTCCGGCATGTCGCGGCTCGCCTACCGGCGTCCGAAGCGCCGCTCGATCTCGTCCCACATGAGGCGCACGACGGTCGAGCGGCCATGGACATCGTGGACCGGCAACGTGGTCCGGGCCAGCGCGATGAAGAGCGCCCGCATCTCGCCCGCTGACAACTCCTCTCCAGCCTTGATCGCCGCCTTGCACGCGACGGTGGCGGCAAGCCGCTCATGGCGCGCCGCGCTTCCCGGCTGGCGATCGCCCGTCAGGGCGTCGAGCGTCTCCCGCAAGCAGCGTTCGGCATCGAATCGCGGGTGCGGCGCCGGGACGGCGTGCACGACCACGGTATGACCACCGAATCCCTCCGCCTCGAAGCCCAAGCGGCTGAACAGCGCTCGATGCGTGTCAAACGCATCAGCCGCGGCGGCACTCAGGTGCAGCGTGAGGGGAAAGAGCAGATGCTGGGAGACCATGCCGCCGCCCTCGAGGGCGCCCATGAACCGCTCGTACAGGACGCGCTCGTGCGCCGAGTGCTGGTCGATGAGGACGACTCCGTCCGCGTGCTCGAACATCAGATACGTCCGGCGAAGCTGGAGGAGCGGAGGCACTGCGATCTCAGTGGTCTCCGCGGCTCGTTCGACACCCGCGGAGGAGGTACTGTTCACATCCGCCGCGCCGGTGAACAGCGGATCGGAGCCGCGGGATATCGCGCGCAGGATCTCCGCATCGGCACCAGCGGCCACCGTCGGCGCCCCGTAAGCGCCGTTGGACCCTTGATAACCGTCCGGAGGCGTGCTGTTCCAGGGACCGGCTTCGTACGCCGGCGTGCCGCCGTTCCAGACGCGAGGTCCAACGGTTGCGGCGCTCGCGAGCACGCCCAGGCCGCGGCGCACGGCGCCCTCGACGGCGCGCTCGGCCGGCCACCGCTCCCGGAACCGGATCTCGGCCTTTGCGGGATGGACGTTGACGTCGACCGCGTCCGCCGGGATCGTCAGCTCGAGCATCAGCGACGGACGCAGTCCCGCCGGAATCGTCGAACGATAGGCCGCTTCGGCGGCGCGGACGAGCCCCGCGTCGCGCACGGTGCGGCCGTTGACCGCGATGTGGATCCGCCGAGTCCGGGTGCCGACATCACTGGGTCGTTCCACAAGGCCCGCCACCGTGGTGCCCCCGTGGGTGTCGTGGACGGCGAGCAGGCTGTCCGCGTACTCCGCGCCCCACACCGCGCCGATGCGCGCGCGGAGCCCGGCCGCGGGCGGGAGCGTCAGCACCCGGCGCCCGTCATGAGACAGTGTCAGGTGTACCGCGGGTCGTGCGAGCGCAATCGCGGTGACCGCGTCCACGATCGCGCGCCATTCCGTGCGCGCGCTGCGCATGAACTTGAGGCGAGCCGGCACGTTCTGGAACAGCCGCGTGACGTCGACCGTCGTACCGCGCTGGCGCGGTGCCTCCTCAGTGCGGCCGAGGGTGCCACCGGCGATGCGGATCGTGGTGCCAGAGCCTTCCTCGGGAGCCGTATGCAGCGTGAGCTCCGAGACGGACGCGATCGCCGGGAGCGCCTCACCCCGAAATCCGAAGCTCCGCACACCGACGAGGTCCTCGGCCCTCCGGATCTTGGACGTCGCGTGCCGCTGCAGCGCGAGCAGTGCGTCGGCGCGGTCCATACCGCTTCCGTTGTCACTGACCCGCAGTCCGGCTCGGCCTCCCTCGAAGATCTCGACATCGATCACCGAGGCACCGGCATCGAGGGCGTTTTCGATCAGCTCCTTGACGGCTGACGCGGGCCGTTCGACGACCTCGCCGGCCGCGATCTGGTCGGCGACGTCTGCGGGGAGGACGGCGACGGTCGGCACGGACGTAAGGTAGCCGCCGGTGGCTGGCCGTGCGACGCACCCGCTGACATGCCCCAGCACGCGGGTATTGTCAGTGCACGACCGGGACGCGCCGTGCGATGGAGGTCAGTTGCGCGGTCGCGATCCACCCTTCCCGGTCGCCGTCAAGCTGCACATCGGACCAGACGCCGTGCGTGGCCAGGATCAGCGCCACGTCCCCCGCGTCGAGCCGCGACACGCGTTCGGCATCGAGTGCGGGGGCAGCGTGGAGCGCCGCACCCGGGGCGACGACCGCAAGGTGTGCGGCGGCGCCCTCTTCGTTGGCCCGCACCGCCGCCCATGCCGCGACGAGTGCGATCGCGGTGGCGGCCACGACGCGGAACGATGGAATTGGGCGCTTGCGCGCGACGCGCCGCGCGGCGAGTCCGCACGCCATGAGCCAGCAGCAGAGCGAGACGTCGGCAGCCCATGGAGCCGGCACGCGGGGCAGCCGCGCAATGGGACCGTCCTGTGGTGCCCGCACGAGTGCCAACCGCTCTCTGACATCGCGGGCTTGCGGTTCGAGCCGTCCTCCCCGCTGCCACGCCACGACGGCGTCCGCGGTGTCGCCAGTCGCCCATGCGGCCGTACCCGCGTTCACCCATCCATCCGGTGCTCCGGGAACGAGCTGTGTCACGGCCGCGAACTGCGCCGCCGCCGAGGCGAAGTCGCCTGCACTGTATGACGCGATGCCTGCCGCGAACTCGCGGCGCGCGTTCGCCGCCGCATCGTGCTGGATCGCGCGGGCCCACACCGCCGTGGACGCGATCGCCGTCGCGATCATCAGGATCACCGTTGGCGTGCCCGATTGTGGCGCGCGCCGGACGCTTGCGCTGCGTCCGCGAGCCCGAGTGGCTGCTGGACGGGCCTCCGCCACCACGGCGTCGTATGCCGCGATCGCCCGATGGGCACTCTCCGTCGTGGCGTCCCGGCTCATCAGCTCTCCGCCAAACGACGCGCGATCCAGTGCGGCCAGCAGGCTCTCGGCGCGCTCTGCTGTTCGTGGCGTGACGCCTTCCCGCCGGAGTGCGTGGGCGAGTGCCCCCGGCTGCGTGAGCACCTCGGGCCCCAAAGTGAATCGTGCCCCGAGCGCCCGAACGAAAAGACCGCGAATCGTGGCCGCGCCGGCTGGCTCCTGGTCGCGCACGATGCGCCGCAGCGAGTCGGCGGCTTCAATCAGCCGGGCCGGGTGCCGCCGCGGGCCGCGCCGGGCCGACAGCACCAGTGCTGGCAGCGGGCCCGCGAGTGCGATCACGAGAAAGACGGGTGACTCATAGAGCGGCGGCTCTGGTGCTCCGCGATAAACGCCGCGGATGGTGAGCAGCGGCGTGGCGTCGAGCTTCGCCGTATCGGCGGCAGCCAATTGGCCCGGGGCCACGCGGACCGAGTCGGGGGCGGTCAGGGCGATCTCGTACCGCTCGGTATACGGATTGAAGTAGGGATAGCGGATCGGCGGCACGGCCAGCCGGCCGCTCTCGCGCGGGGTCACCAGCCAATCGAACTCCTTCGTGCCACGGACCTCGTCGGTGGTGGTGTCCAGGCTGACGCGTTCCTGCGCCGGGACGGCTGACGCCCACGACACGCCGAGCGCGGGACGGGGAAAGAGATTCACATCTCCGCGACCGGCGACGCTGACCGTGAACCGCATTGGGTCGCCGACCCGCGCTGCGGTCGAATCGAGGCGCTCGGCGAGGTGCAAGTCGCCGACGGCGCCAAGGTAATCGGGAGGACGCCCCGCGACGGGCGGCGCACGGACAACCACGGAGAGACTCTCCGCGAGCAAAGTGTGGTTCTCCTCCCGGCTGAAGAAACTGAGCGAGAGCGGCAGCGAGTACGCGAGCATCGCGCTCGGTACCTCGTACGTTCCGGGGGCTAGCGGAAAGAACGCGCGCTCGAAGACGTGGACCTCGAAGACGTGACGGCCGGCGCGCCGGGTCGCGGGTTCGGGCGCGGGCGACGTCAACTCGTACGCGAGCATGCCCTGCGGGTCGGGTGGCACGAACTCGGGATTGCGCCTCAGCCGGACGCGAAGCTGATCGTCGATGAAGACACCCACCTGATACGTGGCCTGCTGGCCGACGTATACCGTGTCCGGGACGATCATCGCGTGGAAATTGACGCCTTTCGCCGAATCGAGCGGGGCGCGCGCGACCACGGCGAGTTGCAAGACGAGGCCGAGCGTGAGGACTACCAATCCTTGTCACCCGGCGGGATGTCCGGCGGATTCTGGCGGAGGGCCTTTCCCTCGACGTCACGCTCTTCGCGAGCCGCGCTGTTGAGCAACTCCTCGGCCTGGCGCCGCCCCAGTGCGCCCGCACCGCCGCCGTTCGGCGGTGGTGGAGAGGGCGGCGTTTTGGACTGCGCATCGGTCGAGCCTCCACCGCCCCCGCCGCCGCCACCACCACCCTTCCGCTGGCGCAGTGCCAGCTCGTAGTTCCACCGCGCATCGGCATCGCCGGGACGTTCGAGTAGGATGCGCTTGTACGCATCGAGCGCGGCGTCGAGCTCTGACGAGCCGCTGTCGGCGGCGGCCCCAAGTCCGCGCCGCAAATGGGCGAGGCCCAGATTGAACCACGCGCGATACCGGACGTCTGGATCCCGCGCATCCGTGACCCGGGTGAGGGCCCCGATGGCGGCGTCAGCGGAGTCGGACGCCAGGAGGGCCGTCCCGTAGTTGTAGAGGGTACGCGGCGACCGATCCCCCGCACCAATGGCCCGGCGCATCGCGGCCGCCTGGCTGGCAGATGTCGGGCTCGCAGGCGGCTGGCTTTGCATTGCGGTCACGGCGGACGGGCGGATCCATCGACCATGCGGGGTGGCGCTTGGTGAAACGCCCGGCGTGATCAGAACGACTGCTCCAATCGCGCTAGCCCGGGCCGCGATGAACGCGGGCGTGCGCATCGAGCGGGACGCAGACTGGGGCTGCGCGCGCCTGACGGGACGCCGGGAATCTGCGAGCAGTGTATCGATCATCAGGAGCACCAGAGCCACGGCGAGAAAGAGCTGGAAACGCGCGGCGCGGTCTTCACCCTGCTCGACGGCACGTTGCGCCACGCGCAACGCACTGAGGGCCCTGCGAATGTTGGCCGCCTTGTCCGTGGTGTTCGCGGGAATGAAGGTGCCATGTCCCGCCTCCGCCGCGGCGGCCAGCAAATCCGGCATATAGTGGGTGACGACGACCTCGCCCGCCGCGTCGCGCTTCGGGGTTTTCGCGCCGCCTGGCGGTAGCGGAATGGTAGATCCGTGCTCCGTCCCGTAACCCACCGTGATGAGGTTGATCCCCTCCTCCGCCGCGTGCGCAGCCGCGGCACGCACGTCGGCTTCGTCGTCGAACCCCTCGCCGTCGCTCATGATGATCAAGGCGCGGTCCGCCGCGGTCGGCGTCGCAAGGAGCAGGTCGGTGCCCTGGCGGATCGCGCGCGAGATGGCCGTCCCCGGTTGGCCGACCACCGACGGATCGAGGTCGTCGAGGAAGAGAGCGATCGCGCCATCGTCGATCGTCAGCGGCGTGAGGATGTAGCTGCGTCCCGCGAACGCGATGAGGGCCATCCGGTCTCCCGGCGCCAGTGCGCGGAGTCGTCGCACGTCCTCCTTGGCGCGCTCGAGGCGGTTCGGCGGGGCGTCGGGTGCCAGCATCGACAGCGACGCGTCGATCGCCACGGCAACGTCGGCGCCGGAGGACCGGATCGCCGTACGCTCGGTGCCCCACCGCGGACCAGCCATCGCGATCCCCGCACAGAGGGCGGCGCCACCGAGCAGCACGACCCGGCGCGCAGTGGGCGGTTGGCCACCGGCTGGCAACAGGCGCGCGACGGTGTCGGGGTTCCCGAACCGGCGTAGCCGGCGCTTCCGGTCCCGAGCCCGCCGGAGCAGCAATACGGTGATGAGGGCGGGAGCGACGACGGCGGCAATGAGCCAGAGGGGCTTCTCCAGATAGGGCTGAGAGGCCGCTAGTGCCGGCAGCGAGATCCCGCTCGCCTGGATCACGTGAGTGGTCCCTTCCACGCGAAGAGGCCCAGCTCGAGGATCAGCGCCGCGATCGCACAGGCGAGCGGCCATCGGAACTGCTCCACATACCGGACATACGACTGGGTCCGGATCGGCACTCGCTCGAGGTGATCGATCTGCTCGTAGATCTGGCGGAGCGCATCCGCGTCGCGCGCCCGGAAGAAGCGTCCATGCGTCACGCGCGCGATGTCCGACAGCAGGGGCTCGTCGATGCGAACCTCGCGGTTCTCGTACCGGAGACCGAACAGCCCGCGTCCAACCGGAACGGGTGCCAGTCCCTCCGACCCGATGCCGATCGTGTAGATCTTGATGCCGAACACGGCCGCTGCCCGCGCGGCTGTCCGCGGATCGATCGCTCCGCGATTATTCACGCCGTCCGTCAGCAGGATCATCACGCGCGATGGCCCGGGCGCGGCCCGCAGCCGGTTGGCCGCCGTCGCGATGGCGGTGCCGATCGCCGTGCCATCCTCGAGTTGGCCTGCCTGCAGGTTGTCCACGGCGGCGTTGACGACCGGATAGTCGAGCGTCAGTGGAACCTGCGTGAGCGCCTCCCCCGCGAACGCGACGACGCCGATCCGGTCTGCCGTCCGGCCCGCGATGAAGCGCTTCATGGTGGCCTTCGCGACTTCCAGGCGGTTGTCGGGTTGAAAATCCAGCGCCAGCATGGAGCTCGACAGATCGACCGTCAGCACGATGTTGATGCCTTCGCTCATGACGCTTTCCGCGCGTGCTCCGGAGCGCGGCCGGGCAAGGGCGATGATCACACCCGCGAGCGCGGCATTGCGCAGTACGAACAGCACACGCGAGCGCATGCGTCCCGTGTGAGGCCCGGCTGCCAGAGCGCCCACCCGGGAAAACGTGATGGCGCCCGCCCGGCGCCCCTGACGCCATATCCACCACGCAGGAAGGAGCGCGAGCGCGCACAGCACCCATGGGGCGCCGAAGTGCAACGCCGAGCCGCCGAGCGCTGCGATCATGCGGCGTGGCCTCGCGTGCCGGATGCCGAGCTGCCCACGCCAGCCGGTGCCGGCGGCCCCGCGTTCGCAGCTGCCGCTGCCGCCACGACCCGTCGCTCGACTTCCTCCACCAATCGCCGCGCGTCGGCCCCCAGTGCGCGCGCCTCCGCCGCGGAAAGCGCGTCGCGCGCAAACTTGACGCGATCGCTTTCCACGAGCAGCGCCTCGAGGCGCGCGCGCGGAACCCGCCGATCCTCGGCCAGCGCGTCCACGAGCTCCGCAGACGTGAACGCGATTGCGGCCGGCGCGAGCCGCCGGACCAGATACGTGCGCGTGATCCCCGTGCCGAGCGCAACGTACCGTCCAGGCTCGCCCGCATCGAGGAGACCGAGCCGCTCCAGCGCCCCGAAATCGCGCGTCGCATCGGCAAACGGATCCGCCCTCGGCGCGTCATGCCGCGGGCGGCGGCGCCACCAGCGAGTGATGAGCCAGAGGACCACGAGAATCGCCAGCGCAGCGGCCGCGATCTCCCATGCGGGCCACCACGATCGTGGCAACGCAAACAGCGCGCGGGCAGCCCGGGGGACGCGATGTGCGGCGTCTGCGGGAGTGGTCGGCGTCACGAGAATCGTGAGATCGCCGAATGCCACGCTCTCATCTGTGCCCGCGCCGTGAACGAGCGCTGGCGCGAACGTGATTGGCTGGCGTCCCAGATCCCAGGCGGCGAGGCGGTACGTCGCGGTGAAGTCAGCCGCTGACGCGCCGGGCGTTGTGGCCAGGGCTCGCGGATCCAGTGCTTCGACGGCACCTCCCGAGTCCGGACCGGCCGGAAACACGACTGTCGCCGTCTTGGCCGTCTGCACTCGGAGGGTGACCACGAACGGCTCGCCGACCCGCACGGTGTCGGGCTTGATACGCACCGCGACGTGGGCGGACGCGTGGGCTCCAGCCGGCGACGACGGCGCCTGCGCCGAGGCCGCCAGAACCGACCCAGCGAACGCGATAAGCAGGACCGTCGCGTAGCCGAGTGCGCGCATTTGCCGGGCGTGCCTGCGCCCGCGGCCCGCTCTCACGCACTCCGCCGCCGGGCGCGCGTCTCCCGCCCGCGAAAGAACGTCAGCAGCGGCTCGACCACGCCGCGATCAGTGCCGATGATGATCTCATCGATGGCCAGCTGCCGGAACAGCTTCTGGCGTGCCTGGCGCTCGTCCGCCGCGCGGCGAGCATACGCCGAACGGACCGCGGGCGCGCTGGTGTCGACATCGATGATCGCCCCGGTCTCCGGGTCCCTGAGCCGCACGAGGCCGACGTCGGGTAGTGACCGCTCGGCGGGATCATCGACCGACACGGCGATTACGTCGTGCCGCTGGCCGAGGAGCGACAGCTGCCGGTCGTAGCCGGCCGCCTGAAAATCGGACATGACGAAGACGATCGTCCGGTGCGTGAGAAGGCGTGTGAGATACGCGAGCGCCCCCGTCAGATCGGTACCGGACCGCACGGGCGACGGTGCGAGCAGCTCGCGGATCACGCGAAGCGCGTGCCGCCGTCCTTTGCGCGGCGGCACCACCAACTCGATGCGATCCGTAAATAGTACGGCGCCCACCCGGTCGTTGTTGCGCACCGCGGACATCGCGAGCACCGTGGCGAGCTCGCTCGCGGCCTCCGCCTTGAACCGGGTGCCGGTGCCGAACCGCTCGGAGCCGGACAGATCCACCGCGAGCATGATGGTCAACTCGCGCTCTTCGATGTAGCGCTTGACGAACGGGCGCCCCATGCGGGCCGTGACGTTCCAGTCGATCGCCCGCACCTCGTCGCCCGGGATGTACTCGCGCACCTCGGCGAATTCGAGGCCCTGTCCTTTGAACACCGACCGGTATTCGCCGGTGAAGAGCGAATTCACGAGGCGCCGGGTACGGACTTCGAGGAGGCGGACCTGACGCAGGATCGCCGGCGACACGCCTTGAGGTGCAACGCTGTATGGTGGAGCGCCCTGGCGCGTTGGGCTCTGCTGCGACGTGCGGGCGGGGGGTGATTCCTGCGGCTGCTGCACGGCGCCCCGGGAAGGGCGCGGCGGCTCCGCCTCCTTGCTCACGGACTCTCGATCGCGCCCAGAATCCGCTGGACGATGCGATCGCTCGACACGGCTTCGGCTTCCGCCTCGAAGGAGGTCAAGACCCGGTGGCGCAGCACGTCCGGCGCGACCGCCTTGACATCGTCCGGCGTGACGAAGTTCCGTCCGCGCAGGAACGCATGCGCGCGCGACGCCTGGGCCAGCGCGATCGTCGCGCGCGGACTGGCACCGAACTCGATCAGCGGCGCGAGATCCTGGAGGCCCGCATCCGCCGGCGTGCGTGTGACGTGAACGATCTCGACGATGTAATCGACGATGCGGTCGTCCATATACAGCTCGCTGATGCGGTGGCGAGCCTCGAGAATCGCCGCCGGTGATGCGACGCGGTCCACCGGGATCGTCGCACCGCCCGACATTCGCCGCATGATCTCCTTCTCCTCGTCCCGCGTCGGATATCCGACCCGGAGTTTCATCATAAAGCGATCGACCTGGGCCTCGGGGAGCGGATACGTGCCCTCCTGCTCGATCGGGTTCTGCGTCGCGAGCACGAGGAACGGCTCATCGAGCGGATATGTCGTCCCGCCAATGGTGACCTGCTTCTCCTGCATCGCCTCGAGCAACGCGGCCTGAACCTTGGCGGGTGCCCGATTGATCTCATCCGCCAGCACGATGTTCGCGAAGATTGGTCCGCGCTTCACCGAGAACTGCCCATTGGACTGATCGTACACCTGCGTGCCGATGACATCGGCGGGCAGCAGGTCCGGCGTGAACTGGATGCGTGCAAAGGTCGTGTGGATCGTCTCCGCCAGCGTCCGCACGGCCAGGGTCTTCGCGAGACCCGGCACTCCCTCCAGGAGCACGTGGCCACCAGTCAGGAGGCTGATGAGGAGCCGCTCGACCATGTACTCCTGGCCCACCACGCGCCGCGCCACTTGCTGCATGACGGACTGCGCGAGCGCGATATCCGCCGGACCGACGGACGGTCCGGTGACGGTCGCGGATGGCGTGCGGCCGGTCACTGTTGCAGCGCGACCAGGCGCCGCTCCGCCGCGGTCAGCGGCCGGACGGCCCCCGCTGGGAGAGTGCCAAGCTCGATCGGACCGAACCGGGTCCGGACCAACCGCTCGACGCCGAGATTCGCGGCCTCGCAGGCGCGGCGGACCTCGTGCGTCCGGCCCTCCGTGATCGTCAGCTCGATCTCCCACCGGCGATTCCCTGCCGGCTGCACCGTGACGTCGCGCGGACGGACGATGCCGTCTGCGAGTTTGATCCCGCGCCGGAACTCCCGGGCGGCGAGTATCGCGTTGCCCTGGACGGTAGCCACGTAGGTCCGCGGGACCGCGTGGCTCGGATGGGTCAGGCGATGAGCGGCCACGCCGTCGGTCGTCAACAGCAGGACGCCCTCCGTCATGTAGTCCAGGCGGCCCACGTATCGCAATCCGGGCAGGCGCATCGCCGGCGGCACGAGATCGAAAACAGTCTTGCGGGTGGCACCGCGTTCATCGCGTGCCGTGGTCAACACGCCGGCGGGCTTGTGCATGACAAGCCATGTTTCGCCGCGCGTCCGGATGATGGGGGTGCCGTCCACCGTGATCTCGTCGCGATCGGGATCGACGGTCTCACCGACGACAGCCACGCGGCCGTTGACGCGAACGCGGCCGGCCGCCACCAGGTCGTCCGCCCGGCGCCGCGAGGCGATACCCGCATGCGCCAGCGCCCGCTGCACCCGAACACCGGAGGGTGCCGGTGCCCGGTCCGGGCCCGTGGTCACGACGCCGGTGCTGACGCGGATGCGGACGCGGCCTCGACCGCCGGGCGGAGCGCGACGGCCAGTTCATCGGCGCGCGGGAGCTCACCCAGATGGCGCAAGGCGAAATGTTCGAGAAATGCCGGCGTCGTCCCATACAGCAACGGACGCCCCAGCGCGTCGGCTTTGCCCACGACGTCAACAAGCCCGCGTTCCAGCAACGATTTGAGAATCGATCCCGCGGACACGCCGCGAATCTCCTCGATGTCTGCCCGCGTGATCGGCTGCCGGTACGCGATCAACGCCAGCGTCTCGAGCGCCGCCGCCGACAGCCGGTGCGGGCGGGACGCAATCTGGGCACGCTCGATCGCGGCCGTGTATTCCGGACGCGTCAGGATCTGCCATCCGCCGGCGGCCTCCACGATCTCGATACCGTGTTCGCCCTCGTCGTAGCGCGATCGCAGCTCGGCGAGCGCCGCTTCGACGGACTCGGGTGCCGCGTCAGGGTCGAGGGCCGCGAGGGCCTCGATGCTCACTGGCATTCCGCTCGCGAAGAGCGCGGCTTCAAGCAGCTGCGCTAGCGGTGTCATAGGCAGGTGCCGGATCGTGGGACGACAGGACGGGCGCGGCCGCGGTCTCGGAATCGCCGTCCAGCGTTTCCGGTCCCGCGTCCAGCCCAATGATTTCGACGGCGCCAAACGCGAGCGGCTGGCGGAGGACACACTCGCCGAGGCGCGCGAGTTCGAGCACCGCAAGCAGCACCGAAAGGATCTCCCACGGCTCGGCGTCCAGGCGGACCAGGTCCCGCCACCGTAGGCGCGCGCGTCGCGCGAGCAGGCTGCGTGCCGCGGCCAGCGCACCCGCGACGTCGAGCGCGCGAGGGATCACGGCGTGGATGTCGGGTCCGCGCGTCGCCCGAAGCAGCCGGTCGATGGCGGCCAGCAGATCGGCCATCGCGACCGACAAGGGCCCGGCGGACGCCTGACGCTCCGGCGCAGGCGGCGCCGTGCGGGCGAACCGGTTCCGCCGGCCCTCGGCCCGGCGCTCGAGTACATCCACGACCTCACGGACCTGCTGATACTCGAGGAGCCGCCGTACGAGCTCGGCCCGCGGATCATCCCATGCCTCGGCACCGTCGCGTCGCGGCAGCAGCATCTGGGCTTTGATCCGCAGCAGCCGTGCGGCCATCTCGAGATACTCTGCCGCTTCGTCGAGGCGAAGTGTCCGGATCCGGACGAGGAACTGCTCGGCAATCCGCGCGATCGGGATGTCGTAAATGTCGATCTGCTCCTCGCGCAACAGCGTGAGCAGCAGGTCGAGCGGTCCGCTGAAATGTGCGAGCTCCACGACGAAGGATGCGGGCGGCGCGTCATCTCCCTCACGCGGAAGACCGGGCGCGCGAACGTCCCGGGGGTCGTCGCTCACATCGACGAGATCCGCCGCCATCAGATCGCCCCGATCGGCAGCCATTGCGACGTCTGCGGCAGCACGAGACTTCGCACGCCGGTCTCGAGGAGAGACGTGGAGAGGAATGCGGGAAGCAACCAGTATGAAATAATTGGCGTGTAGCGGAGGAGTATGAGCACGATCACGATGCCTGTGAATCCGATCTGCTGGTATCGCTGCGCCAGTGCCGGCGGCAGCAGGTACTTCATCACATGCGACCCATCGAGCGGCGGCACCGGAAGCAGGTTGAACATGGCCAGGATCAGATTCAGTCCGATACCGAACCACGCCATCGCTTGCAGAATGCTGCAGATGCCGCTCGCCGCGGGGATCGCTTGCCCGATGAGGCCCGTGATGGCCACCGCAATCGTGCAGGCGATCGCGAGGGCGATATTCGTCGCGATGCCGGCCAGCGAGACGATAATGTCGCCCCGCTTGTAGTTGCGGTAATTGCTCGGATTGATCGGGACCGGCTTGGCGCCCGCCAGGACCGGCGCATGCACATACAGCAGCATCAACGGCAGGAAGATCGACATCCACGGGTCGATGTGCTTGATCGGATTCCACGTCAGGCGACCAAGTTTATAAGCCGTGGTATCCCCCTGCTTCAACGCCGCATAGCCGTGGGCATATTCATGCGCGATGATCGAGAAAAGCAGGACTGGCGCAATGAGGAGTAGGTACTGGGCCAACGGGGCTGGGCCGAGGGTGAATAGCCAGGTGCTGCAACAGCGCGTCGGCGGGTGTCCGGCTGTCTGAAGCTAGTCCGGCGGAAAAGGTGTGTCAAAGCAATGTGGCGCCTTGACATCGCTCCCCGCGCGGCCTACGTTTTTCCCAGTCGACGGTCGGTGCCTTCGCGGGCCGGCCGTTGTGCATCATCCATTGATCCATAGGCAGGAGATTGCGTGCCGAATATCGCGTCCGCGAAAAAGAACATGCGCAAGACCCGCGCGGCCACCGTGCGCAACCGTGCGCAACGGGCCGCTCTGCGGACGGCGCTCAAGAGAGCCAAGACCACGGGCTCCAGCGCCGATGAACGGTTGGCCGCGGTGCGCCTGCTGGATCGCGCGGCGCGCAAGGGGCTGATCCACAAGAACTCGGCCGCCCGGCACAAGAGCCGGTTGGCCGTGGCCGCCGCCCGGTAAGCCGGCCGGCCCAAGCGTCCGTCCGGAAGCCAAAGGCCGGTCTCGCACGCTGCGGGACCGGCCTTTTGCATGGTACTCCGGGCGCCAGGAAACCCTACCCGGCGGCAGGACCCCGTCACATCGCCACCCGTCACATCGCCGCGAGCTCGCCTCCGCACCGCTCGCAGTACCACTCGGTCGGATAGTTCATGTTGCCGCACTCGGCGCACTTGAGCGTCTTGATCTGCTCGACCGGTACATCCCGCAGGAAGAGCGGAACCGGATCCGTCTTGCTCGGTTGGCGGCGCGGGGCGTCGTCGGACAGGCCGGCCGAATCCGGCACCTGACGCGATTCACCGACTACGGGTAAGTCGGGCGGCGTCACCGTGAGCCGCTCGGGGCTGGCCGGCGGCCCGGCAGGCGGAACGGCCGCAGCCGCGCCGGGCGTCTTCGCCCGCGCCGCGGGGGCTGAGGCCCGCGCCGGCGCCGCCGGTTGCGCCGGCACTGCACCGCCCTGGTCCTTGGGCTCGACCACCGAGTGCAGGAATGCCAACTCGTCGAATGATTCGCTCGGTGCGGCCGCCGCCGCGCCACTCGCACGCGCCGCGCCCGCCGCGCCACTCGCACGCGGTGCCGGACGGCCGGTTGCCTGAGCGGCGGCACCCTCAGCGCCGTACGCGGGTGCCGCCGCGACCGGTGCCGCCGCGACCG
>Ga0182024_10003445_pt1 | contig 37665 bp, 34 predicted proteins | sample P32metaG_FD_120480 | JGI IMG/M metagenome (GOLD analysis project Ga0182024, IMG submission 120480) | Permafrost microbial communities from Stordalen Mire, Sweden - P3-2 metaG (Illumina Assembly) | ecosystem: Environmental > Terrestrial > Soil > Wetlands > Permafrost | place: Sweden: Stordalen...
ATTGGAAGCTGGATCGACCGATGGAATGACGATCCCAAGCCTTTCGTGTGGCATAAGAGCGCCGACGAGATCCTGGACACGCTGGCCTCATACTGCGAGCGGATCTCTGACTCAGGTCACTAGCCGGAGTAACTCGGCAGGCTGAGGTTTCGTGCTCAGCCGACGTGCCGATCCCCAGAGGCCCAGCAGCACACGGAGCCGGTGGAGCGATTAGTCATCCGATTCCGCCTTAAGAACAGGCCGCTGTGTTGTGCTCTTGCAGTTCACACTCGCAGTTCATAGACTGAACAGTCAGTCAACCCACCCCTCGTGACCTATTCATCGGAGTCCACCGTGGCCGCAGAACCTTCGACCACCCCACGCGTTTCTGCTCGCCTTGACGAGATCATCACCCAGGAGGAGCGTTTGTTCGTCGAACGCCAGCCTCGTTCGGCGGATCTGCGCCAACGTGCACTTGGTTCCCTGGCTGGGGGGGTGACCTCGAGCTGGCAGATCACCAATCCGCAAGCCGTGTGGCTGAGCCACGGTTCGGGTTCGAAAATCTTCGACGTCGACGGAAACGAATACGTCGACCTGCACGGCGGCTACGGGGCCGGTTTGGCCGGCCACGCTCATCCCGCCATCGTCGATGCTGTGCGACAGCAGGTCGGCCGCGGCACCCACTTCGCACAACCGACGGAGTACGCGATCGACGTAGCCGAGGAGTTGGCCCGACGCTTCCACCTCCCCCTGTGGCGATTCAACAACTCAGGGACAGAGTCGACCATGGACGCCGTCCACCTGATGCGGGCCATCACTGGACGGGATCTGCTCATCAAGGTCGAGGGCTGCTATCACGGGCACCACGACTCTGTTCAGGTCTCCGTGGCACCGGAACCTGATGAGATCGGGCCCGCTGATCGACCGATCAGCGTGCCAGCAAGCACCGGGATACCTTCGGCCATCGTGGAGCTGACCCTGGTTGTCGGATTCAACGACCTCGATGCAGTGGAGCGAATACTCGAGGCATACCCCCGACGGGTGGCCGGCATGATCGTCGAGCCCATCATGATGAACGCCGGCATCATCCCACCGGCGCCCGGATACCTGGCGGCACTGAAGGATCTCCTGCATTCCCACGGGGCGCTTCTGACATTCGATGAGGTAAAGACGGGACTAACCGCAGGGCCGTCGGGTGCCAGCGGCGTCGTAGGGGTCACTCCGGACATCATCTGCCTGGCCAAGGCAATCGGCGGCGGCATCGTCTCGGCCGCCCTCGGAGGTTCGGACGAGGTCATGGGACACGTGGCCAACGGGGACTACGAAATGGTGGGCACATTCAATGGCAATCCCATGGCGATGGCGGCGACACGGGCAATGCTGACCGATGTGGCCACTCCCTCCGCCTACGACCGAATCGGTGAGCTCAGGGCCCGAGCAGTCACCGGACTCGAGCGGACGATCACCCAGTACCGACTCAACGCCCATGTGGTCGCCGTGGGCGCCAAGGGTTGCGTCGTCTTTCGCACCGACCCAGTCCACAATTATCGGGACTTCGTCTCCCTCGACGATCGGTACAACCATGCGCATTGGCTCATGCAACACAACGGAGGGGTCTTCCTGCCGCCATGGGGAAAGACGGAGCAATGGCTGATCTCGACCCAGCATGATAAAGGTGATATCGACCGGCTCCTCACCAACTTCGACCTGCTGGCGGCGCGACTCGTCGCCTGACGAGCCAACGAATCGACCCGGGCCTGAGCGGGAATCATCAAATCAAAGAGAGCCACAACCCGGACCGCCAAACTGAAGCCCGTGGCCGATGCCGGCCGTAGTAGATCCCCGACAATCCTCCTTGCAGCGACACTGGCGTGGTGCTTGAATAACTGAACAATCAGTCAGATTTCTACGCCAGAGTGCTTGGCGAGTCAGAGAACGGAGGTGATCGGCTTGACGTCTCACCCACGTGAAGGTTGGTCGGACGACGGCCCCCGACGATCACAGACTCTGTCCCGGCGCAGTTTCCTCGCCGCGGCGGCGGCCACCGGCCTCGGGGCGGGTCTGGCCGCCTGCGGTAAGAGCGGGGGGGCGGCATCGAGCACCTCCACCACCGCCGCTCTGACCACTCCTGTGGACCTTCCCCGGCCCGACAGCCCCGTCACATGGCCGATCTATTCGTCGAACAAAGCCATTGCCAGCGGTCTGGAACCGGAAAAGAACGCCACGCTGAAGATCTACAACTGGGTGGCCTACGTCAACCAGAAGGACCTCGACGCCTTCGGCAAGAAGTACAAGTGCAAGGTGGAGTTGACCACCTTCAACACCATGACGGAGGCAATCGCCAAGCTGCGCAGTGGCCAATTCAACTTTGACGTCTTCGTGCCCACGGTTGACGTCCTGGGGCAACTCGTAAGCGCCAAGATCATCCGCCCGCTCAACCACACCTACATCCCGAATATCTCCCAAGCCTGGCCCCAGTACACGAGCCCCTTCTACGACCAGAGCTGGCAGTACACCGTTCCGTACACGATCTACACCACCGGCATCGCCTGGCGAAAGGATCACGTCGACGAGGATCCCGACACAATGGCCAATGCCTGGGCCATGCCCTGGCAGGCCAAGTACAAGGGCAAAGTCGCGATCCTCGACGACTACCGCGAGAGCATGGCGCTCGGACTCATGAAGAACGGAATACTGGATCTCAACACCAGCAACACGGCGCAATTGCAGGCCGCCACCAACTCACTGCTCCAGTTGGACAAGCTGGTCAACCTCCACATAGACAACAACGACTATTCGAACGTACCGAGCGGCCAGATCTGGATCCACCACGCGTGGTCGGGCGACATGGCTGCGGCCGCCAACTACATGCCCAAAGGCACGCCAGTGGATGTGGTCGGCTACTGGTTCCCATCGAACGGCAAGGGCCCCGTGGGCAATGACACTTTGACCGTGTTGTCCGGTGGCAACAACCCCGTGCTCGCGCACCTCTTTCTCAACTACATGCTGGACCTGCCCAATGCGCTCGAGAACGTCAGCTACAACGGCTACATGCAGCCGCTCAATGGGATCACGCCCCAGGTCCTCGTATCGGAGGGGATCCTGCCTCCCAGCCTGACATCAACTGTGGTCCTCCCCTCCTACTTCGACAACGGACTACGCGAGTTGGAACTCGCACCCACCGTCGACGCCGAGTGGGAACAATCGTGGCTGCGGGTCAGCGGCGGCGTCTGAGCGGCGTCTGACGATGACCCGGGAGGACCGCATGCGAAAGTGGGCGGACCGGGACCAGAAGCGATGGGTGTGGGTCGCCTTCGCCATGCCCGGGATCATCTGGCTGACCATCCTGTTCATCGTCCCCTTCTATGCCGTCCTCGCCATCGCCGGCGGGAAGTTGAACCAGATCTTCGAATCGCCGATACCTGTCTGGAATCCCCTCAACTGGACGGCGGCGAGCTTCACAGCCGTCTTCCACGACTTCGTGGGGCAGTCGGCATTCGTGGGCCCGATCTTTGTCCGCACGCTCATCTATGTAGCCATCGCGTCGGTTCTTTCGCTTGTCATCGCCTATCCCGCCGCCTACTTCGTCACCCGGTTCGCCGGGAGGCGCAAGGTGTTCTTCCTCGCCCTTTTGATCGCCCCGTTCTGGATCAGCTACATGATGCGGATGCTGGCGTGGATCGACCTTCTCCAGACCGACGGGTACGTCAATCGGGCTCTCGTCGATGTCCACCTGATCGGTCAACCTGTGGACTGGCTGGGTGGCAAGTCGATGACGGTCATCCTCGGCCTCGTCTACGGTTACATCCCGTACCTGATCCTCGTCCTCTACGCGGGACTCGACCGCATTGATCAACGGCTACTCGAGGCGGGGCGCGATCTGGGCCTCAACCGGATCCGTACGTTCGTCCGGATCACCCTTCCCCTGAGCCGCCAGACCATTCTGACGGGAATGCTCATCACCGTTCTGCCCATGGTCGGGGACTACTTCACCAACCAGATGCTTTCGGGCTCGGAATCCACCTCGATGATCGGCAACGTCATCGACAGCCAACTGAACACCGCCAGTCAGCAATCCCAGGGCGCAGCCCTGTCGCTGCTGCTTCTCGTGTTCCTCCTGGCTCCCATGCTGTATTACGTGTTTCAGACCCACAGGGCGTCAAAGGAAGCGTTCTGATGTCGGTGACGGCCCCCTCGGCACCGGCCCTGGCTCGCGGCGTCGATGTCGATCCCGTCGATGCCGGTCCCCCGCCCCCCGTACCACCTCTGTTGCCAAGCCCGAAGCGCTGGCAGCCCCCGTGGCGCAATCCTTGGCGCCGGCCGTGGATCCTCGAGAGCTTTACGTGGCTCTACCTCATCTGGTCGCTCGCCCCCATCGCCGTCGCTGTGCTGTTCTCCTTCAACAACGGCAAGTCGCAGAGCGCGTGGCAGGGCTTTTCGATTCGGTGGTACTGGGGAGACCCCATCAATTCGATCTTCCACAATCCGACGCTGCGTAGCGCCGTCGAGCAGACCCTGCGGCTGTCGGTCTTCACCACTGTGATCGCCGTTCCGATCGGCGTCGCATTCGCTATCGGTATCCATCGTTGGCATACACGGACATCGGCAAGCTTCAACTTTGTCATGGTCTTCTCCTACGTCATTCCCGAGTTGATCTTCGGGGTGGCGATGTTCTTCCTCTTCACGCAGTTGTTCACATTCATCCGTCTGGGCACCGTGGCGGAGGTTCTCGGGCTGGTCACTTGGAACTTCTCCTGGCCGGCCATCATCGTGCTCGCCCGCCTGGTTTCGATCGGCCGCTCTTACGAAGAAGCGGCGGCCGATCTCGGGGCGTCGCGACTCCAGGCCATCAGGCGCGTGCTCATCCCCATGTTGATGCCGGCCATCTTCGCCAGTGCCGTTCTCGTGTTCGCCAGCGTGGTCGACGACTTCGTCGTGGTCGACCTGCTGTCATCGACGGCCAACACCCAGCCGATGTCGGTGATCATCTACGCCAACACCCACGGGGGAAACGGGGGACCGGCCCTGAATGCACTGGCCACGATGATGCTGCTGTTCTCCTTCGTGGTCGTCATCGCCGGCCTCGTCGCCTACCGATGGATGACGCGCGGTGAGCGGGGAAGCAGCCGTCACGACGCCATGACCAGCATCGCCGGAATGTGAAAGCCGAGGAACTCAGGGCGAAGGCGGCGGCGACGCGCTCGCCGTCATCGGGGCCACAATCAGAGGAGGGGCTTCGCCGTCCCCCTTTGCCGTCGCCTTGAGCACTCGAAGGGCATTGGCCGGCAGGTGGACCTGGACCGCCGTGCCCTGCTGATAAGCAGGTGGACCACCCTTGTTCTGCATCACCGTCTGGACTCGGTCTCCATGGGCCAGTCGCAACATGATTTGGGTGGATGAGCCAAGGAACACCAGGCGCTCCACCATCGCCGGTATCCGATTGCTGCCCCGCGAATCGTAAGGTTCGATCTGCACTCGTTCGGGACGAATCGCCAATTTCACAGCACCGGTGCACCCCGTCATTCCCTGTTCAGCGGTCAGGTCGAACTCGCCCAGACGAATCCGACAGGCTCCGGCGGCGTCCTCGCCGTTGGCGTGGGCCTCCATCAGGTTCGATACGCCCAGGAAGTCGGCCACATAAGCGTCGGCCGGCTCTTCATACACTTCGACCGGCGTACCCACTTGAGCGACCTTGCCCGCCTCCATGACAGCCAGGCGGTCCGACATGGTCAGCGCCTCTTCTTGGTCGTGCGTGACGTAGAGGAAGGTGATGCCAACCACCTCTTGCAACGTCTTCAATTCCACCTGCAGGGTGCGGCGCAACTTGGCGTCGAGAGCGCCGAGCGGCTCGTCGAGCAGGAGCACAGAGGGACTGAGCACCAGGGCGCGGGCCAGGGCAACCCGTTGTTGTTGCCCCCCGGAGAGTTGTCCGGGTCGTCGCTTCTCGAATCCGAGCAATTGCACCAATTCGAGAGCGGAACCGATACGTTCAGCGGCCTCCGCCTTGGTGAGTCTCTGGTAGCGCAGTCCGAAGCCCACATTCTCAGCCACTGTGAGAAACGGGAAGAGCGCATAGCTCTGGAAGACCGTGTTCACCTTGCGCTTATGCGGCGGCGTGTTGGCGACATCCTCGCCGTCGAGAAAGATGCTTCCACTCGTGGGCTGTTCAAACCCTGCCACCAGACGCAACGTTGTGGTCTTGCCACAACCCGAAGGTCCAAGGATGGAGAAGAACTCACCACGGGAGATGTGAAGGTCTATGCCGGCTACAGCTTCGACATCATCGAAACGCTTGGTCAGCGAGACGATCTTGACTTCGCCGCCTGCCATCTCCCCTCCGTTCTCCTCGTCATGTCCTCCGTGGCCCTCCGGGACGGAAGGAGACGGCGATAGGTCAGGTCGAGATCCTGGACTGGTGTGAACCGCCACTCAGTCTAGGTACCTACCATCGGTGGTACCAGGCACCGGCCGTCGTCGTCCCCATTGTCACCTCTTCGGTTTCTTCACCGGAGCGCCGGAGCGCTTGCCTTTCGCCGGCCTCCATTCGAACCCCAGGGACTGGGCCGCGAAACGCATACTGGCCTGAAACGCACGCATCGGGTCGACCACGGGGTCGTTCAAGGCGATCTGGATGGCGAATCCGTCAAGGAGCGCCGAGAGGGCGATCGAGAAATCGGCGGGATCGATATCGTTGAACTCCTCAGTCTCCTGGCCGTCCCGTACGACTGTGGCAATCGTGTCGCGCCAATGGGCGTCGAACTCCTGGCGTACTCGGGATACTTCGGGATGACGCACGGACTGGGCCCACAGGTCGAGCCAAAGGGACCACGAATCAGGGAGTTCGGCGTCGGCTTGAGGCAGGCAGGTCATGGCCACGATCTCCTCGAGTCGCCTGGCCGCGCTGTCGATAACCGCCATCCGGCGTGCGCCAAGTTCGTACCAGGAATCCTCCGCATAGCGCATGGCCTCGGTCAGCAGACTGTCCTTCGTCTTGAAGTAGTAGATGACCAGCGCCGGACTGGTGCCGGCACGCTTCGCAACATCGGCGATGCGTGTCTCGGGGAATCCCCTTTCGGCGATCACCTCGAGAGCTGCTCGGAGCATATGGTCGCGACGCAGGTCGGCGGCGATCGTCATCTCACCGCTGACTGCTTCGTTGTTCGCCATCGTCACCTTTCCGGCGCCGCCGGGCACCGTCTACTCGCTCGGGACCGATCGGGGTCATGCTCTCGGGGACCTTGTCCGCTACGGTATCAGCGGCCTAGACTGAACGATCAGTCAAACCGGCGGGGTCCATCCCCGCGGCACGAAAAGGGGACCCCATGACCTCGACGTACGACGCAATCGTGGTGGGTGGAGGGCACAACGGACTGGTGTCGGGCGCCTACATGGCTCGGTCCGGCGCCCGAACCCTGGTGCTCGAAGGCCGATACAAGACGGGCGGAGCATCCACCACCGAATCTCCCTGGCCCGACGCACCTGAGTTCAAGGTGACCCGGCTCTCCTATGTGATGAGCCTGCTGCCACCGACGATCATGCGCGAGCTCGAGCTCGAGCGGTTTGGCTACAAGGTGTACCCCATGGGTCCGTACTACCAGGCATTTCCCGAGGGCGGGTCGATCAAGATCTTTGCCGACGATGCCAAGCGCAACTACGACGAGATCGCCAAATGGTCCAAAAAGGACGCCGAGGCCATGCCCTTGTGGGATGCGTGGATAGCGGGCCTCGCCGATGTGCTCGGGCCACTGCTTCTCACCGTCCCCCCCACCATCGGCTCGCGCCGACCGAAAGACCTGAAGGACACGCTGCGCTTGGCCTGGCGTCACCGCGGGCTCGACGTTCGGACCATCGCCGACGTGACGCGCCTCATGACCATGAGCATCGCCGACCTGCTCGATGACTGGTTCGAGTCATGGCAAGTAAAGGCGCCCATCGCCGTCAACGGGGTGATCGGCACCTGGGCCGGACCCTGCGAACCCGGGACCGCCTACGTCATGGCGCACCACTCCATCGGGGATATAGGCGACGGCCACCTGGGCAACTGGGGATTCCCCGAAGGCGGCATGGGTGGTGTGGCCACGGCCATCGAGCGGTCGGCACGCAATTTCGGAGCCGAGATCCGCACCGACGCCAAGGTGGCGCGCACCTTGATTGCGGGCGGCCAGGTCCGGGGTGTGGTCCTCGAAAGTGGTGAAGAGATTCGTGCCCCCGTGGTCGTCACCACACTCCATCCCCAGACCGCTTTCCTGGACCACATTGCCAGCAGTGAGCTCCCGGACGACTTTGTAAAGGATATCGAGCGCTGGAAGACGCGCAGCGGCGTGGTGAAGATCAATCTGGCGCTCTCTGAGCTCCCGGACTTCACGGCCGACCCTGGCACGGAGATGGCCGAGCATCACACTGGTTCGGTGGAAATGGCCCCGTCGATCGAGTACATGGAGCGCGCCTTTCAAGATGCGCGGGAGGGTCGAGCGGCGGCCCGGCCATTCAGCGACGGGGTCATTCCGACCACGTTCGACAGGACGCTTTGCCCCGATGGCACCCATATCATGTCGCTCTTCACCCAATGGGTTCCCAAGGAGTGGAGTGCCACGCCCCATGTCGAGGATCTGGAGGCCTACGCCGACCGGATGATCGACTGCTACAACGACGTGGCGCCCAACTTCCGAGCGTCGATCCTCCACCGTGACGTCGTCGGTCCCTATGAGATGGAGAACGAATACGGTCTCATCGGCGGGAATATCTTCCATGGTGAGCTCTCCTTGGATCAGCTTTTCCACATGCGTCCAGCGCCTGGCTACGCCGACTACCGCACGCCAATCAAAGGCCTTTACAACGGGGGGTCCGCCACCCACGCCGGCGGAGGCGTCTGTGGGATACCTGGTTGGCAGGCCGCCAAGGCCGCGCTGGCCGACCAACGTTCCGCTCACGGGATGACGGCACGGCTGCGCAGTAGCTCCACCCCGACGGGGTGACCAAGTCGGAGGGGGAGGCCCGGGACGGACCGGCCCCATCGGTTCGGGCGATGTTGGAGGCTCGAACCGTAGCCGTCGTAGGGGCGAGCGAACGATCGGGAAGCTTCGGCCAACGGCTCGTGTCTGAGGTGGTACGGAGCCCCGACGTCGAGATCTTCCTGGTGAACCCGAACTACGACACTGTTCTCGGGCGACGCTGCGTGGCCACCCTTGACGACCTCGAGGGTCCGGTCGATCTCGTGCTCCTCGGCGTACCCGATACCGCGGTGGAGAATGAGCTGACCCGGGCGGCGCATCGCGGTGACCGCTCGGCCGTCATCTTCGGCGGCCTTTTCGAGCCCGACCACCGGCAAAGCACGGGTCTGCGCGACCGGGTGGCGGGTATCGCTCGCGCCGCCGACATGGCCGTCTGCGGAGGAGGCTGTATGGGGTTCGTCAACGTGGCCAGGGGCCTGCGCGCCATCGGCTACGTCGAGCGAGACCCTCTGCCTCATGGACCCGTCGCCTTCATCACCCATTCGGGGTCCGTCTTCTCGGCCTTGTTGCGGACGCGCCGACACCTCGGTTTCACCGTGGCCGTCTCTACCGGTCAGGAGTTGGTCACCACCACAGCCTCCTACCTCGAGTACGCGCTCGCTCTCGAACAGACGCGGGTGGTGGGGCTCCTCCTCGAGACCATGCGCGATCCTGAGCACATGCGCGACGCCTTGGACAGAGCGGCGCGCCGGGATGTCGCCGTGGTGGCCCTCACCGTTGGAGGATCAACCGTGGGACGGGCGATGGTGGCGGCCCACTCCGGGGCCCTGGCCGGCAGCGACGGGGCGTGGGAAGCGATGTTCGAGGCGCACGGGGTAATCCGCGTCCGGGATCTCGACGAAATGGCCGACACCCTCGAGCTCTTTGCTGCCGGCCGGCGAGCTGCGCCCACGCCGGGACCCGGCGGGATCGCCTCGGTACACGACTCGGGAGCCGAGCGTGCTTTGGTGGTCGACATTGCCGCATCCGTCGGGCTCTCTTTTGCATCCATCAGTAACACCACACAGCAGCGACTGGCCGATCTGCTTGACGACGGCCTCGTTGCCAACAATCCTCTCGACGTCTGGGGTACGGGTTCCGATACCGAGAGCTTGGTCGCCGCGTCGCTAAAGGCGATGGCGGAGGACGAGGAGGTGTCAGCCTTGGCCTTAGCCGTGGACCTGATCGCCGAGTACGACGGGGACGACTCCTACCCGGCGGCCGTCCTCAGCGTGGCCGGGTCGACCACGAAGCCCGTGGCGGTGCTGTCCAATCTGGGTAGCGCCATCGACGAGGTGGCGGCGACACGCATCCGGGCGGGCGGGGTTCCGGTCCTCGAGGGGACCCATAGCGGGCTTTTGGCGCTGCGCCATCTCATCGATCACTCCATGATCCATCGGTGGAAGGCACCCCCTGTCGTCGAGACCGACACCTCTCGGCAGCGCCGATGGCGTCATCGTCTGAGCACAAGCCGTCTCGGTGGTGCCGAGGTGTTCGAGCTGTTAGCCGACTATGGCATTCCCGTGGTAAATGCCCGATCGGTCACGTCGTCCGCCCACGCCGTGACGGTGGCGGACGAATTGGGCTATCCCGTTGTGCTGAAGACCGACGAGCCCTCGATCACCCACAAGTCCGATGTCGGGGGCGTTGCGCTCGGAGTAGCCGACGCCGATGCCGTTATCGAGGCCTACGACGACCTCTCGCGTCGACTCGGTCGGCGCGTCATGGTGGCCGCCACTTCGCCACCAGGGGTGGAGATGGCCCTCGGCCTCATCCGCGATCCCCACCTCGGACCCCTCGTAGTGGTGGGAGCCGGTGGGGTGCTGGTAGAGATCTTGGGCGACCGAGTCGTCCGCCTACCCCCCATCGACGAAGCGCGTGCGCTCGATGCCCTTGCTCAATTGACGGTGTCGTCCCTCCTTGACGGCGTACGCGGCGGCCCTCCGGTCGATCGGCGGGAAGCGGCGCTCGCCATCGTCGCCCTCTCTCATCTGGCCATGGAGCTCGGCGATGCGCTCGAGGCGCTGGACATCAACCCTCTGCGTTGCGGTCCGAAGGGATGCGTGGCATTGGACGCCCTCGTCGTGCCCCGGTCCAGCGCCGGTACGTAGGATACGGGACGACCCTCCCCCATCACCGGCTTAGAAGATCACGTAGAGCTTACGGAGGGTCTCGGCGATCTCCCAGGTGCCGCTCCATCCTCTGGGAAACACCGCCGTATCGCCGGTGACCAACTCGACCGGCTCTCCCCCGTCAATGGTCACGGTCATCCGCCCACCGATGATGTGAACAAACTCATGGGTTTCGAGAAGCCAACGGGAGGGGCCGGGGGTGCATTCCCAGACGCCGATCTCCTGGTCGCCGTCGCTCCACAGCGTCAACCCCGAGGTGGTCATCTCCGGGCCGGTGGCCTCCTCGAGAACGCCCCAGTCCTCGAGGTCGGTGATCTCGTCGGCCTTGCTCAGGAACTGAGTAATGGGGATGGTATCGCCGCTCATGTGATTGTGGTCCTTTCTGGGAATGGAAGCGCGATGGGATCAGGATCGAGGCGACTGTGACCCGCCGCGTCGAAGCGATCGAGACCCAGTGGACCGGTATTCACCACGTCACTGGACCCGGTCAGTGCTAAGTCGGCGGCCGCCCTCGAGACACCGGGGCCCCACATCATCCCGTGACCACCGGCAGAAGCGATTGTGGTGCCCCCGATGGGCCCGTCGGGGCCGAGCACGGGTCCGAGGATCGGCAGATGGTCCGGCGTGTAGTCGATAGTGGCGGCCCACACCTGTCGCAAGCGGAGGGATCGGGTCACCGGAACAAGTTCGGCCAGTCGTGCCCGCATCTTATCCAGATAGGCCCAATCAATTTCCGTAGCCTCACCGGGCACCTCGTCCGGATTGCTCATGCCGAGGAGCAGTCCCCCCTCCTCGGGGCGCCAATAGAGTCCGGCCGACACATCGAAGACCATCGGTAGCCGAGATGGCTCGAGATCAGGATGGGGCTCCGTGACAGCCACCTGATGGCGCACACCACCCACGGGGACCCTGCTACCGGCAAGGCGCCCCACCGCCGCTAGCTGAGGGCCGCCGGTAAGCACGACCGTTCCTGTCGCCACGCGACCTTCACTTGTCTCCACACCCACAACCCGGCCGCCTGAGGTCACCAGGCCCTCAAAGGCAACCCTTTCATAGACCGTGACACCTGACGTGACCAGAGCCACGGTATAGGCGAGGACATTGCGCGGCGGGTCAATGTAACCGTCTTCATCGCAGAAGGTCCCACCCCTGGTCGATCCGGCGACCATCGTGGGGTTGAGAATGCTCGCCTCGTCGGGGTCCACCCAACGAACGGACACGCCCAGGTTCTGTTGCATGACCAACCGTTGACGAGCCGTCTCCACATCGGTATCGGTGAAGGCAGGGAGAAAATACCCCTGGCGTACAAAGCCCGAGTCGTTGCCCAACTCCTGGCGCTGCGCGAGGTAAAAGGCCCGGCTCCATTCGGCCAGGCGGACGGCGGTGGGAGTGCCGCCCTGACTGCGCACAATGCCGGCGGCTCGACTGCTGGCGCCGTGCCCCAACGTCGACCGTTCGATGAGCACTACCCGGCCGGCACCGCTGCGTCGCAGGAAATACGCACACCAGGCGCCCACGGTTCCCCCGCCCACCACCAAGGCGTCGGCGGAGGAGCCGCTTAGTGTCCCACCACTTTCCACAACTCCGACGCTCGCATAAACTGAACCTTCAGTCAAGGCCGAGGAGGCTCACCCACATGTACAACCTCACGCCCGACGACCTCGAAATTCAGGCGCGTGCCCGTTCATTCGTGGACGAGCTTATTCCTTTCGAGGAAGAGGCCGAAGGCAACGTCGGCGAGCTGCCCCACAAGACTGAGGCGCGTTTTCGAAACCGAGCGCTCGACCTCGGCCTTCATGCCACGAATATGCCAAAGGAACTCGGCGGGGGCGGTTACTCGATGCTCCAACAGGTTCTTGTTCAGGAGCAGGGCGGGCGGGCCACCAACGCCCTAGGTTGGGTGCTCGGCACTCCGCCGGCGTGGCTCCCCCCTGTGGCCACTCCCGACCAGATCGAGCGCTATGTGCTTCCGGCCATTCGGGGCGAAAAGGAGGAGTGTTACGCCATCTCCGAAGAGGGTGCTGGGTCCGATGTCGATGCCATCGTGGCCACCGCACGTCGCGACGGTGGCGACTACATCCTCGACGGCGTCAAATGGCACGTAACCTCCTACAACTCCAGTGCGTACGCGTTCTTTCAGGCCAAACTCACCAACGGGGAGCACGCCGGGGAGCACGCCATGTTCATCGTGGACCTACCGACCGAGGGCGTTCGCGTCGTACGTACGCCGGCCTATACCCACACCATCAGCCATCATCATCCGATCGTGGCCTTCGAATCCGTCCGGGTGCCCGCCTCCCAGATTGTGGGGAGTGAGGGTGATGGAATGGCCTTTGCTCACGAGTGGTTCCGGTACGAGCGCATCATGGTGGCGTCCCGCTGCCTGGGCGGGGCCACTCGGCTGATCGACGACACCACCCAATTCGCCAAGGAGAGAATCGTCAACGGTCACCCGATCACCGAGTTCGGAGCGGTCCAGGCCATGCTGGCCGACAGTCTGACCGAGTTCTTCGCCGCACGGTCCATGGTCTACGAGACGGCCAAGGGCATTGACACCGGGCTCGACCTCAAGATCCAACACACCCAGTGCTCGATGGCCAAGCTCTACGCTTCCGAAATGGCCGGCCGAGTGGCGGACCGATGCGTCCAGATCTTCGCTGGTCGCGGCTATATGCGCGAAAACGTCGCTGAGCGCCTCTTTCGCGAGCTCCGAGTAGAGCGAATCTGGGAAGGCACAAGCGAGGTGCAACGCTCGATCATTGCCAACCAGATGGTGAAGCGGGGTCCAGGCGCATTCGCCTGACAAACCCTTCGAGCCCCGAGGGTCCGCTGGGAAACCACGTCAACCTGGGGGTTGACCCTTTCAGCTCGTCGGTATCGGAGCGCCGGAGTTGCGCACCGGGTAACCCTGATAACCACGGGCCACCATCGTCACGTATTGATAGACAGCGTCCTCTGCGCCAGCCATTGGTCCGGGCCGGGCGTGGACCGATGAGAGTCCCCGTTGGACCGAGGCGCAGGCTTTCCAGTCCTGTTGGTTGGTGATGTCCCAGAGGTTCATGGCGTACGACGGATCGAAGTCGGTCATTTCGATTGCCTCGGGAGCAAAAGCCCAGGTGCACTCGACCTGCGTGGAATCCACCGCCAACGGAGTCAGTCGGTGGGTCATCACATAGTCCGGGTGGAGGCTGATGAGAATATTGGGAAAGATGTTCGCGTAAATTACCGTGCGCAAACCCTTCTCATCGAGTCCCCGCAGCATCACACCGCCACTCTTTCCGTCGAGCGACATTGTGTCCATGCCATCACGGAGATCCATGGTTCCCCCGACCCAAGCACCTTCGGAGTGATAATTGTCCCCGCTCTTCGGTGGACTGATCTCGCAGAATTCGGGATGGATCATCCCGCAGTGGTAGCACTCGTGGTAGTTCTCAGTCAGTATCTTCCAATTGGCTGCCACAACGTAAACATGACTTCCGGCCACCCGGAGCCGCTCGAGCTCATACGGCGCCACAACGCCCTCGAGGCTGGCGAGCGACGCGTCCAGCGGCGCTGCGGCACCGGATCCATCGACAAATACCAGTCCGTGCCACTCAACTGCCGGAAGCTCGGTGAGTCCATGTTCCGAAGGATCAAAGCCATCAACATCGTTGAATCCCGGCGCGGTCCATACGTCTCCCTCAAGGGTGTAGGACCATGAGTGGTACGGGCATATCACACGGCCATGATGGGTCGAGACCCCACATGGAAGCAGCTCGTGGCCGCGGTGGCTGCAGACATTGGCGAAGGCCCGCAACACTCCGTCGGAGGCCCGGGTGAGGAGCACCCCGGCGCTCCCCAAGGACTCAGCCAACTGGTCCCCCGGGGCGGCCACGTCTTCACTTCGACCGACGCACATCCAGCCACCATCGAAGAAGTGTCGCTGCTCCCACGCGAACACGGCGGGGTCGACGTAGGCGGCACGGGGCAACATGCGGCTACGGCCAAACGGCTGCAGCGACGCTTCCAGAGCCGCCGGGTCAAGCGGGGCCGGGTCAGAAGCAGACTGAATGACCATACAGTCAATCCTATAAGTGGCACCCTGCCGCGTCCAGCGGTCCCGATTGCCTCATCCGGCCTCGTTCGGCCGGTGCTGTCGTGAGAGCGCCTTGATCTGGACGTATGCGGAAGCAGCGCCCTACCGCGACGGCCTGCCATACCGCTCTCTGTCGAAGGCGCAGTGAGCTCACACGGGCCGGGGATGGCCAAAGCGAACTGACAGACGGACACGATCGATGTCATCGCCGTGGCAGAGACAAGCCGATCTATAGGGCCAGTCGCCATGTCCAACCGGAACTAAACGTGCTTTCCTCCGGCAAAATCTGCAGTTCCCCATTCCTCAGCCAACGAATCAAACCAACAGCAGCCCTCGAACGTGGACATCCACAGGTTCCGCTTTCGCCTGTACGTCTCGTCTCCTTCGCAGACGACGAACTGCCTGCGACTCGCCAGAACATTACGCTCGCACACATTCCGACACTGCTGCCAACACAGTCGTCGCTGCCTCGAAGCATCCCTTGTCCGCTCGGAAACCGTTGAGAAGAAGGTACTTGCACAGCCCGAGCACGCAGAGAGCGGCGAGCGGTGCGGCGCAAGTTCCCGGGTGGTGACGGGCGCCGCATTCACGCCGCCTTGGCCCCATGGCTCGTCGATGGGCGGGACTGCCACGCTCTGGTCGACAGCCAGTACAGTTCCGCAGGTATGGCTGATGACCTACTCAACCACGGAAGAGCCAGGCCGTGGCGTTGATCCTCAAATCTGGTACGTCTTGGTGGGAAACCTACGCTCGGTGCGTCCAGGCGGCACCCGAGGCGTTCGACTCCGATCGACTGCGCAACCTCACTCAGGGTGAATGGCAGCGGATCGGCATACCCGGAGATCACGTCAACGCCGTTGATGGCACGCCGATCCCAGGCCCCCCGCTGGTCAACTACGAGGAGGCCGTGGCGGCAGTGGACTATGCCATCGGTGAGCATAAAGTATGGGCGAACGTCGACTTAGAGGAGCGCCGGAGGCGGGTGTCCGATGCCGTCGATCGTTTGATCGAGCAACGCGATCTACTGGCTCTGCTGCTCGTATGGGAGATCGGCAAGCCCTGGCGTCTGGCATGCGCCGATGTGGATCGCTGCATCGATGGTGTCAGATGGTACCTCGGTCAGATCGAGCGCCAACTGAATATGGAGGATGGGAAACAGCGCCAACCTCTGCCCGGTCCAGTGTCCAATATCGCGAGTTGGAACTACCCGATGAGCGTGCAGGTCCACGCCGAACTTGTCCAGGCCCTGGCCGGCAATGCGGTGGTGGCCAAGACCCCGAGCCAGGGTGGATTCCACGCTCTGACCCTGGCTCATGCCTTGATGCGACGCGCCGGTCTGCCCGTAACCTTGCTGTCGGGTATGGGTTCCAACATGGGCGAGGTTCTCATCCGCTCACAGGGCATCGGAGCGTTGGCCTTCGTCGGGGGCAGAGCAAATGGGCGCCGGGCAGCTTTTTCCCTGGCCGACACGGGCAGACGTCACATGCTCGAGCAAGAGGGCTTGAACGCGTGGGGGATCTGGGATTTCTCACAGTGGGATCTGTTGGCACAGCACATGCGCAAGGGATTCGAGTACGCCAAGCAACGCTGCACCGCTTATCCGCGCTACGTCGTGCAGCGCCGCCTCATGCCGGGCTTCCTCGAGGCGTACCTCCCAGTGATCAACGCCATCAGTTTTGGAAATCCCCTCGCTGTTGACCATCCCGATGATCCACTCCCTGATTTGGACTTTGGCCCTGTCATCCACGCAACGAAGGCCGCCGAGTTGGCAAGGCAGTTCGACGAAGCGGTCCGCGGCGGGGGCATACCCCTCTACCGGGGATCGGTCGGCGACGGACGGTTCCTCGATGTACAGGACACCTCGGCCTACATCGCACCCTCCTGTGTCCTCCAGCCCCCGGCGTCATGGTCACTCCACCACGCTGAGCCGTTTGGCCCCTTGGACTCGGTCGTTGTCGTCGACACGCAAGCTGAGCTGCTGGCGGCGATGAACGCGTCGAATGGATCTCTCGTTGCCAGCATCGCGACGGATGACGTCGATGTCGGAACCCAGGTGGCGGAGGAACTGCAGGCCTTCAAGGTCGGCATCAACAGGCCGCGCAGCCGAGGAGACCGCGAAGAGGTGTTCGGTGGGCTCGGCGCGTCATGGAAGGGTGCGTTCGTCGGTGGTGATCTTCTGGTACAAGCAGTCACCTACGGGCTGGAAGGGTCCGACGAAGCACTCTTCGGCAATTTCCCGGGTTATTCGCGCTTGCCCTCTCGGTAACGACTGAAACGGGTGTTCAGCGCCGTCGGCAGCCTCACTCGAATGCTGGAGGGCGGCGGCCATCCCGCGCCATCGCGTTGGCGATCGAGCAGCCGACCGATGTTGATGTGAGCAAGGTTGTTGTCCGTCCCACTGCCTAGGGGTAGCGGCGATCCAGAAGATGTATCGAGTTGATCATGTATGGCCTTGTGGCGAACGAGGTCAAATCAACCGCCCTGCGCACCCGTGCCCACGTCGAGGATGGTTCGTTCCAGAGGACCGCATGACCCCAGGCCGAGACCGGTCATGTCGACGACCGACCGGGCTGAAACGAGCACCCACGCCGAGCGCACCCCGCTTCCTCTATGGTTCGGCTGCGAATAAGGGGAAAGGGGCCCGGCATGCTCACCATCACTCTGCAGGACCTCCGGTTCCGAGCCCGTCAATTCGTGATCGCCGTCGTAGGGGCGGGCCTTGTATTCGCCATGACGCTTCTCCTGTCGGGAATGGTCGCCGGTTTCAGCGTGGAGATCAACCAGACGGTGCAGGCCATGGGTGCACAGTCATGGGTCCTCGCCGCCGGATCCGTGGGTCGGATCGCCGGCCTGTCTCCCATCCCGGAATCGGCCGTCTCAGCGGTATCGCACGCCCCCGGTGTTCGTCAGGCGGACCCTGTGATCGTCGTCCCCCAGGCCGCCCAAGTCAGCGGTCGTCCGTCCCTCAGTGTGAACATCATCGGATACCGACCGGGAGGACTAGGCGGACCGGGACAATCGATCGCGGGAAGTGCCGTGACCGCCAGCGGCCAGGCGGTAGTTGACGCCCGCCTGAAACTCGGGATCGGTCACCGCTTCACTGTGTCGGGTCACAGCTTCCGGGTGGTGGGTGTCGTGAGCGACCGAACTTTGCTTGGTGGGGTGCCCAACGCCTACGTCACCATTGCAGACGCCCAGTCTGTCGTCTTCGGTGGACGTCAGATCATCGGAGGCATCCTCACGACCGGAATACCGGCGACGGTGCCCGCCGGCTACCGCGTGTACACAAACGCCCAGATCGACCAGGCAAGCCTGGCCCAGCTGGCCAGCGCGGTCTCCTCCATCAACAATTCGAAGTTCTTTATGTGGGTGATCGCCGCCATCATCGTCGCCGCCCTCGTCTATGTCACCGCCTTGGAGCGGACACGCGACTTTGCCGTGCTCAAGGCTCTGGGGTCGACCACCACGTTGCTCTTCGTCGGCCTGGCGGCCCAGGCCGTGGCTGTGTCCCTGGCGGCCGCCGTTATTGCGGCGATCTTGTCCAACTTTATGACCGGCCTATTCGCCCAGCCCGTGGACATACCCGGCAGCGCCTTTATCGTACTGCCCCTGTCGGCTCTGGTCGTGGGACTGCTGGCCAGCTTGGCCGCCCTACGACGAGCGGCGGCGGTCGACCCAGCCGCCGCCTTTGCGGGGGCGTGATGGCCGAGCTCGAGGTGCGAGAACTGACAGTAGAGTTCGCCTCGGGGGGGTACATGGTCCGTCCCCTCGACAAGCTCTCCTTCGATGCTGAGGATGGGGAGCTGGTCGTGGTGCTCGGCCCGAGCGGCTGTGGCAAGACGACGCTGTTGTCGTGCCTGGCCGGGTTGCTCACGCCAACATCGGGTTCGATCGCCTTTCGGGGAACCGATGTAGCCAGCCTTGCCGGACCCACCCTCGGCGAGTACCGACGCTCGACGGTGGGGGTCGTGTTCCAGGCCTTCAATCTGATCCCGAGCCTGACGGCGCGGGGCAACGTCATGGCACCGCTGCGACTAGCACGGGTCCCGCGGCGTGACGCCGCTGGCCGGGCCGACGAACTACTGGCCCAAGTGGGCCTATCCGATCGCGCTGGCCACAGACCCGGCCAGTTGTCTGGAGGTCAGCAGCAGCGCGTGGCCATCGCCCGGGCCCTCGTGCACGAACCGCCCTTGGTGTTGGCCGATGAGCCCACCGCCCACCTCGACCACATCCAGGTGGAGGGTGTCCTCACCCTGGTGAGGACACTGGCGGCGTTGGGGAGGCTCGTGCTTGTCTCCACCCACGACGACCGGCTCACCCATATCGCCGATCGGGTGATCGAGCTCGTCCCGCACTTCACGGGGGCCGATCGCGAGCCCGAGGAGGTCCGTCTGGAACCGGGCCGGGTCTTGTTCAACCAGGGCGACCGGGGTGATCTCGTCTACGTCGTCGAAGAAGGTGAGGTCGAGATATACCGGGTCCGCGATGATGGCAGCGAGGAACCTCTCACCGTCGCGGGCAAGGGCAACTACTTCGGTGAGCTCGGGCCCATGCTCAACCTGCCCCGCAGCGCATCGGCCCGGGCTCGCACGGCCTGTTGCTTAACAGCGTGTTCTCTTCGGGCCTTCCGACGGCGCTTCCCCGTCGCCGCTAGTGCATCGGGGCCCGTCGGGGTCACCGATGACCCCTGAGGACCGACGACGGACGGGGAACCTGCGCCATGCACCGTACCCAGGCCTCGGCCTCCTCGAGAATCTCCCCCCGACGGCGGCGCGCGATGCCGATCGGCTTCCGCAGCGCGACCCGCGACCCTCACCTTGGCAAGGTGAGTCTTTTCGTCCTTAGCGCACTGCCGAGTCTCCTGGGCTGCGTTTCTGTCCACCTAGTTTCCATCGAATCACTCTGAGAACCACCCTGTTGTAGAGCGGTCTACTTCGGGTCGGCGGCAGGACCTCTGGGCCACCGTTCTGCCTGGTTCACGATGCCGTGACTTCTCGCACCTCCGGTTTGAAGCCGGGCGCCGGCAATAGAGACTCGGGCAAGCAGAAGAATCCGGACTTCGGAGTGGGAGGGACCCGGACGATCTGGCCGTTGCGAACCTGAGAGAGGATGATGCACGAGCCAGGAACATTCTGAGCCGGATCCGAGGTCGCGAGCAGACCACTGGCATTGAAACTCCTGACCTTGTCCAGTGCCGCCTCCAGACCGGCTCGAGTGGGCGGACTCCCGGCGTCACGCAGACCCTGGACGAAGAGCTGAGCCGATGCCCACCCGAAGAGCGACTGGAGCTCGAAGTTGGCATTAGGGTCGGCGGTCCTCATCCATTTGGTGTAGAGCTCCAAGGCCGGCGCGTCTGCATCGGCGCCCAGATACAGCACGTAACCGATCTCGATGTACATGTTGTTGACGGCGAGACCGCCGTCTTTCACCAGGTTGGCCGAGTACGCGTCCGACTCCACGTTGATGGGGTGGAAGTTCTGTTGTCGCATCTCCTCAGCCACGGTCGCTGCGTAGGCATCGGGCAGCGCCTGAGAGAGGAACATCTGGACGCCCCGAGACTTCATAGTCAGAACGTTGGCGAGGAACGTCGACTGGCTGGGCGTGTAGCCAGCGTCGTAGACGATCTTGAAGCCTTGGGACTCCAGTCCTCGCTCGAACGCCTTTTCGGCTTCTCCCGTGGATGGGGTGGCATTGGACCAGATGATGCCCACGTGCTTGATGGCCGTCGGGAACTTCTCTTTCAGCAGTTTGAAGATCGTCACCGGAACATCGTTGTCATTATTAGGCACGGGGCTGTAGGCCGTGGGGAGGTTCGACAGGCCCGGATCCAACGGATAGGCGATGTCAGGCATCGCGGCGCTTTTCACAAGTGGCTCTTCGGCCGCGTCGTCGAGGGAGAAGCCGCCGACGAGGGCGAAGTCGCTTTTGATCTGTTCCTGGGTGGCATTGGCTACCGTGCCGTCGCTATAGGCACTGTCCTGGGCGTCAAGCTTGATCATGCGCCCATTCACCCCGCCGGTGCTGTTGACGTAGTCGAAGTAGGCCTGTGTGCCGTCCTCCGCCCCCTTGAAGAGACCGGGCAGTGGCGCCGTGAGGTCGTCGACCTGACCGACGGTGACGGTCGTGGGAGTAACCCCAGGGGACGGTGTTGATGCCGGCGGCGTGCTCGTGGCGGATGCGGAGGTCGTCGTGCTCGATGACGATGAACTCGCAGACGAACAGGCAGTCAAGAATAGAGCGACGATTGACGCCCCGACCATCAACCGACCTCGCCGCCGGACGACCGTTCGTCTGCGCCCCGTCGTCCCCCTGCTTACCTTCCGGCTGGTCCCCACGTTTCCCCCTCTGCTACCGCGCTCACGTTTGATTTTCGGAGCGCCCCATCGATAAGCCCGTGGAACTGCTCCGAGGTGAGCCCGACAAGGGTCGATTCGCCCTCATTACCACGAAGAACGTGCTCGTGGCGTGATAGTGGGGCGGCCATCCCCCGGTGCGCGTACGGGTGGTCGTGCTCATTGGGGTTCTCTCATGACCAGGTCGGTGACCTCCGCCAGTAGCGATGGGAGGTCTGTGTACGACAGATGGCCCATCCCGGCCTGCAACATGGCCCCGGAGATGGCGAGTTCCAGAGCACGAAGCACCGCTGGGTCAGAGTCGTTGCCAAGCGCGACAGCCAGGCGACGGTGCATCTCCAACCCGATCCTGTCGCGCAAGACCTTCACGTCAGGATTGGCGGCCAGCATGGCGACCGTGCACGCCGCGGCCAGCTCGGGTTCGTCGGCCACGAGCAGAGCGAGATCGCCCAGAGTGGCGCTGGCCCGGACCGATGCTCTCCTCCGCCGATCAATCGACGTCTCGGGCATGGCCGACAGGCGACGCCAGAACAGCTCGGTGATGAGGTGCTCCCGCGACGCGAAGTGGGTGTAGGCGGTCGCCGGGGCGACGCCGGCTCGGCGGGCGACGTTACGCAGGGTCAGGCCCCCGTAGCCCCGCTCGCGGAGTTCATCGAGCGCGGCCTCGGCGAGGCGTTGCACGGTGGCGGCCTGCCGCGACGACATGTGTCGGCGGGCGGTCTCCATTGAGGCCGGCACCGCGGCGCCCAATTGATTCAATTCGAGCTCGAGTAGAACTGGCGGAACCAACGGCGATACTGCGCCACGGGCCCATCGGTCTTCGTGAGCACAGGTCGCTTGCGGTAGATCTTGTTCTCCCAGATCGGAACGTCCTGGGTGAACTGCAGATTTGTGATCTCATCGTTGATCCTCGAGACCGCCTCCGTCGCATCCTCGTCAGGTAGACGCTTCATCGAGAAGAGCAGGTTCACCTCGGTGAACTCATCGTCGACCGGAGTCTGCGTTATATAAGTGAGCATCTCCAGCGGATCCTGGCTCACCTCGACAGCGGCGATACCAGGACCACACGTTGTCGTCTTCGTGCTCACCTCGACGCCTATCTCCGATGCAGCCGTCACCTTCAGGCGCTGCTCGACAACCATCGAGGCGCCGAAGAAGCTCACCTCGAAGTGCTCCTTCTCGGGTAACGCCATGTCGTGCACGGTCAAGAAATGTGATCTGTCGATGATGTTCTCGGTCAAGTCCTGGACGTGCACGCGCACCCGGTACGTGTTGCTTCGCCATGGCGTCCAACTCGGCTCGTCCTCTCGGTAACCGATCACGTCGAAGCTCGGCGGCGTGCCGTCTGCGTGATACCAGATGAAGATCCGTCCGTTGCGCTCGCACACTTCCCAAGCGCGGGCCGATATGCGGGGGGTGTGGTCGACGCGCGGCACCTCGACGAGTTTCCCATCGCCGTCAAAGCGCCAGCCGTGGAAGGGACACACGATGCCGTCGCCACATACGCGTCCCCCGACGCCGAGATGAGCACCGAGATGCGGACAATGAGCGTCGAAGACGCGCGCGTTGCCCGCCTCGTCGCGGAACAGCACAAGGTCGCAACCCAGGTAGTGCACCGCCCTGACCTCGCCCGGGCCGAGGTCCAGAGCGGACGCCACGCTGAACCAGCCATTGGGTGACGCAGGGAACGGGTAGCGGGAGGTCACGGATCCGAACCGACCGAAATGACGGGTTGGTCGTTCGCCAGCGCTGTGCCGTGAAATCGACTGGCGAACGCCCGCAAGGGGAGATCTGAACTCGTGATGAGACCCGGCTTGGCTTCGCACACGGCCCTCATCGCGTTCAGGGCTGGCATCCCGGTGATCGTCATCCCCAGCGAGGCGAAGTACTCGGCGTTCATCAGGCCGTGCGGTTTGCCTGTTGCGGGGAGAATCATGTGACGATTGATGATCATAGGGTCGCCCTCGATGGTGGTGATATAGCAGCCCTGCACCTTCCAACGCGGTTCCGTCTTCGCTGTCATCTGCCACTCCAGGTGCACCTCGATCTTCGGCTCGCCATTCGAGATCCCTATGAACTTGGCGAGGCTGGCGCCGACAGATCCCTTCGGGAGGCTCCACCACCCGAGGTCGACGTCCTCGGTGCACGCGCCGAGCTCACACTCGAAGGCGACGTCTTCGAGCTCGATGTCGAGGCAGTCCGCCATCATGTAGATCGAGTCGGCGAATACGGTGCAGCCAGTCTCGAGCAAGCCGGGTACTTCGGGATCGTCTACGGGCCGCCCGTAACCGACGTTCTTCCAGGTGTCGACCGAATGGTGGCATGATACGTCGACCGTCTCGAGAACAGTCAGGTGTTCGACGCGTCCCATCCCCGCAGTCGCAACCACGCTCAGTATCTGCGCGAGGCCGGGGTTCATCCCAGTTCCGTAGAATGTCGAGCCCCCGCGCTGACAGGCGGCTTCGATGAGCTCGGTGGGCTTGGATCCGGACGGGTGCGGGTGATTCCGATCGCGATGGTACCCGGTGATCCAGTCGGACGTGGTTACGACGTTGATGCCGTTTTCGAGCAATGTGCAGAACATGTCGACGTCCGGCCATACGCCGTTGAAGTTCGCGATGTCCGGTCTCGCCCCAAGAACGTCGGCGACGTCGTTGGTGGCCGTTACCGCCAGCGGCCCAATTCCGACGATCTCGCCGGCGTCGCAGCCGATCTTCTCGGGCGAGTAGCAGTAGAGCCCGACCAGTTCGAGGTCGGGGTGCTCGACAATGCGTTTCACCATCTCCGAACCGACGTTACCGGTGGCGAACTGGGCAACTCGGAGAGTTTGCTTCGACAAGCCGACTCCTTCCAGTACGCGGGCTCACCCTCGGTCCGCTGCCCACGACAGGGTACGTCAGATGTGGACACTTGTCCAAATGTTCCTCTGGACGATTGTCCACATCGGGTGAGCTTCCCCCTGATGTTGGACTGGCCTTGTGGGAATGAGGTGATGCCCCGATAGTGGTCCAGCTGACCAGGGCATTCAACGGGGACCCCTCAGGTCGGTGAGGCAATGGAGCGAGTGGGACACAGGTACCGGAGCCAGTGTCACCCAGGTATTGGAGCCGGGCCGAACGGTGAGACCCAGCTGGCGGAGCCGGAGTAGGCGCCGAGTCGACGAGAGCCCCGATCCCGAGCGCTCCTGGCTGTCCCGCTTCTTCTGCAGCTGCAGTGATGATGGCGAGCGCCTCGTCGACCTCACGACCAGGAGCGACCGTGGAAACCATCTCGGCCATCCTCCACTAGACGTATCACCAAGACGCGTCCCCTTTCCAATATTGCATGGGCGTTCCATGCCGACGATCGATCAGTCCCTTCGGGTCCCATATCCCCTGAGGACCCACGCCTTGGGCGGAACGCGATCTGTGTGGCCGTCAATATCTCGTCAGGGCTACCATCCGGGCGGTCTCGATAGTTCAAGTCCGGGTTTGGAGAGTCCATGACTCGTTTCGTCGAAAGCACGATCACGTTCCCCTACAAACGGTCGCTGGGGCCGGTAGTCGGAGCCTTCATGACAGCATTGACCGAGAAACGGATCCTAGGGATCCGTAACGGCAACCAGATCCTGGTGCCACCGATGGAATGGGATCCGACGACCGGCGCCGAGCTAGCGCCGGATTTTATCGAAGTCGGCCCGGTCGGCACTGTCGAGTCATGGACCTGGGTACCAACTCCGTCCGAGCAACATCCACTGCGACACCCATTCGCATTCGCGCTCATTCGCTTAGACGGGGCCACGACAGCCCTGTTGCACGCCGTCGATGCTGGAACGTCGGAGCGGATGGTCGACGGATTACGGGTGGCGCCCCGTTGGAAGGGCACCCGAGTCGGCCGCATTGATGACATCGGCTGCTTCGTCATTGGCGAGGTCCCGGAGACCGAAGCGAATGACACTGGCGCCGCCCAAGAGCCGGTTCAACGCATGGATTACAACGCATCGATCACATACCGGAACCCGGTCCCTGCCGCGACTGATCGAGCAGTCGTCGCCTCCCGGAATCACCGGTTACTCGGCCTGCGCTGCCCCAGGTGTGAGCGAGTGTACGCCGGTGGCAGAGGCTACTGCCCTATCGACGCCGTCGAACTCGGTCCCGAGTGCGAAGTCGACCTTCCGAACGTCGGTACCATCACTAATTTCGCCATCGTCACGCCTGTGTCGTACCCGGGCCAGACAGAAACGGAGCCTTTCGTCCGAGCCTTCGTCCTCCTCGATGGCACCGACGTCGTCATCGGCTACTCACCGGTGATCGAGTTGCCGGCCGAAGAGGTGCGAGTCGGTCAACGCGTTGCCGCTGTGTGGGCGTCGCCGGCTGAGGAACTTGATCAAGAGGGTGGCATGGGAGGGGCATGGGGCTCCCTCTTGGGCTGGATGCCCAACGGCGAACCCGATGTCGACGATCCCGACCTCGTAAACCGGATCTTCTGATGGGAACTCGTGAGGCGGGAAACGCAATCTCCCGGGACATCGCCGTCGTGGGTTGGGCCCAGACGGACATGGTCCGGCATACGGACAAGTCCGAAACGCAGCTGCTGATGGAAGTCATTACCGACGCCCTCACACAGCTCGATCTGACCCGATCCGATATTGACTTCACGTGTCTCGGCAGCTGCGACTACATCACAGGCCAAGCCTTCTCCTTCGTCTCCAACCTCGATGCCATCGGGGCCTGGCCCCCAAAGCGAGACTCCCACGTGGAAATGGACGGTGCCTGGGCTCTGTACGAGGCATGGCTTCGTCTTCAGGAGGGCGACATCGAGATCGCCGTGGTCACCGGTTCCGGTCGTTCGTCAACGGGAGACCCCACGCTGATCTATCCGATGGAGATGGACCCATACTTTCTCGCACCCCTAGGCGCCGATCCTCTCACGTTCGCCGCTCTTCAAGCCCGAGCCGTGATTGCAGCGGGTATTGCAAACGAGCGATCGATGGCCGAGGTAGCCATGCGTTCTCGAGGCAAGGGCGACGTCGATGAGCTGCTTGCCACGGAGTATCTTCGGGAGCCGCTGCGCCGCCATGACGTACCACCGATCACCGACGGTGCCGCGGCTGTCGTGCTTGCTACCGGGCAGCGCGCTCGTCAACTGGTTGAGCGGCCGGCCTACATTGCCGGCTTGGACCACCGCACCGAGTGCCACAATCCCTCATTTCGGGTTCTCGACGACTCTCCGTCCACCCGTATCGCAGCAGAGGCCGCTGGACTCGGCGATGCCCCGATTGAGGTCGCCGAGTTGCAAGCGGCGTTTAGCCACGAGGAGCTGCTTCTGCGAAGGGTCCTAGAGTTAGATGACGGTGTGTTAGTGAATCCTTCGGGCGGCGCCCTGCGCACCAACCCGATCATGGCCACGGGCCTATGCCGAATCGGCTATGCCGCCAACCACATCTTCGGGGGCGGCAACCGAGCCCTCGCTCACGCGACATCGGGACCGTGCCTGCAACAGAACCTGATCTGCATACTGGAGGGCCGGTAATGAGCGCTACTCCGTGCGCCGTCGTCGGCGTGGGACAAACCCACCACAAGTCCCGACGCCTCGACGTATCTTTTGGTGGCCTCGTGCGTGAAGCTGTTTTCCGAGCACTTGCAGATGCGCATATGACTCTCGCGGATATCGAAGCTGTGATCCTGGGCAAGGCCCCCGACCTCTTCGAGGGGGTGATGAAACCCGAGCTCTACCTCTCCGATGCCCTTGGCGCTGTGGGCAAGCCCATGTTCAGGGTGCACACCGCCGGTTCTGTGGGTGGTACAACCGCCATCGTCGCGGCATCGCATGTCCACGCCGGCAAGCACCGTACCGTTCTCGCGGTTGCCTTCGAGAAGCAGTCGGAAGGCAACGCCCAGTTCGCCCTCGGGAGTGGGCGAGGTGCGTCACTCGGCGCGGGCGGAGCCTTTGCCCCCTTCATCCGAGCCTACATTCGACGCAGCGGCGCACCCGAGCACATCGGATGGAAGGTCGCAGTGAAGGATCGTCTGAACGCACTGAAGAACCCCTACGCGCACCTCAGGATTGAGGACATCTCCATCGAGAAGGTCAAATCCTCGCCGATGATGTGGGACCCGATTCGGTTCCTCGAGTCGTGCCCCTCCTCAGACGGCGCTTGTGCAGTGGTCCTCACCGATGAGGCCGGGGGCAAGGCCGCTGCGGCCGACGGGCGTCCTCCGGCGTGGATCCTCGGAGCTTCGTCTCGCTCCGAACCATCCAGCTTCCCCGGCCGCGACCCAGTGCGCCCCGCCGCCGCTGTCCAATGTGCGGCGGATGTCTACGCACAGGCCGGAATCACGGATCCACGCCGCCAGGTTGACATGGCCGAGCTGTATGTACCTTTTTCCTGGTACGAGCCCATCTGGCTAGAAGCCTTTGGCTTCGCAGAAGAGCGAGAGGGCTGGAGACTGGTCGATGACGGCACCACCGAACTCGGCGGATCCCTGCCCATCAACGCCTCAGGCGGCGTGCTTTCGAGCAACCCCATCGGGGCCTCCGGATTACTGCGCTTCGCCGAAGCTGCGGACCAGGTGCGGGGCGCCGCTGGCGAGCACCAGGTAGAAGGTGCGAACGTCGCCGTGGGCATGGCCTACGGTGCCAACAACCAGTACTTCAGCACATGGGTGGTCGGCAGTTCTCTTTCGCCGTTCGCATGACGTGATGGCAGGCTGATCCTCCGCTCACGACCTGGTGACGTCGAGCCACGCACACGCTATGAAGCGCGGTTCCACCAGCCCAGCTTGACCAATCCGACGATCCTCCCGGTCCGACCATGTCGAACCGAAAGCACGCCCGTCAGCCGGGTCGGGTCGCACAGGTACCTGAGCCCCTGTCCCCCCGGTACCGGAACCGGGACCGAAAGTGGACCACGCCTCCCGGAGCCGAAGTGGACTGCCGGGACCGCACATCGAATGCTCCAACTCCACCTTGAGTACGTGCGATGGCAAATCGCGAGCACTGATGGGCCAGCGCTACGGCTTACGAGGACACCAATTTTGCCATCTGAACTGGACCTTCTCGTGGAGAGGACGACGGGATTCGAACCCGCGACCCTCACCTTGGCAAGGTGATCGTCTTCGTCCATGGCGTCCGGCGAGCGTCCTGGGCTGCGTTCCTGCCTACCCAGTTTCCATTGAGTCCGCTTGAGATCCGTGCCTTGAGATCCGCCCTGTTAGAGCGGTCTACTAACAAGATTCCGAGCCTGCTAGGTTAGCAGATATGCTAACCTTATCTCAATGCATGGAGGAGCCGTAATCCGCAGAGCGCGCCGGCGGGCCGGTATCAGTCAGGCCACGTTGGCAGGTCGGCTTGGGACGACCAAGTCGGCCATATCTCGGTGGGAAAACGGCCAGGTCGATCCGTCGTTCGGCGCCGTTGTCCGAGCGGCCCAGGCCTGCTCGTCGAGCGTTGGCATGCTTCTGTCCGAGCAGGAACCTGATCCCCATGACTTGAGCCTGCTCGAGACCGCGGGCAGGCAGTCCCCATCCGAACGCCTTCAGCGACTTATCGACACGGTTGCGTTCATCGAAAGTGGACGGAAGGGCCGCCGTGGCGTTCCGACCCGATGAGATTCTTAAGGTCCTCGAACATCACCGGGTGCGTTACGTCGTCATCGGCGGTCTCGCCGCTGCACTGTATGGCTCCGGCACGGTTACATTCGATGTCGACATCGTGCCCGACTCCGCACCGGACAACTTGACACGTCTCTCATCAGCGCTCGACGAACTCGAGGCGCGGATTCGTGTGGACGGGATCGAAGGTGGACTTCCCTTTGACCACGACGCGCGCTCTCTGGGGCCCATGGAGGTGATCAACCTCGTGACCAACCACGGCGACTTTGACGTCACATTCCACCCGAGCGGAGTCTCCTCCTTCTCGGAGTGGGATGATCACGCGGGGGATACCGAGGCGCTCGGGGTGCACTTCCGATTGGCCTCTCTCGCCGATGTCATTCGATCCAAAGAAGCTGCCGGGCGTCCGAAGGACCAAATCGCTGTGCCGATTCTTCGCGAGCTGCTCAAGAGGCAGCAGGAAAGGTAGAAATCCAGGACTGACGCGCTCTCTTGGACGGGGAGCCGACATTCGACGCCTCGCACCCGTGCTACCTGGCCTTTCTTTGGAGCGGACGACGGAGCGGACGACGGTGCGGACGACTGGAGTCGAACCCGCGACCCTCACCTTGGCAAAAACAAGTGGTCCGCATGTGGTGCGGACCAGCCCCAGCGACGCCTCAAGGGGGCGGATTCCGACCCATATGGTGGCCGCAACACTCCATGTCGCATGACGACGCAGGAATGACCGGCAACCGCGTCTGCGGCTCGCCCTCCCGAAGCACGCTTCGGACCTGGAGACGAACACCTCGTGTCCCGATCCTCGAACAGGACGTGACCCTCACGACACAACTCTGATCCGGCCCCTCGGCCCACACCAGCATGCGCCAACGCGCTTCGTCGGCGTCAAGGCTTGGCACGCTGTCGTATCGCTTGGCAGTCATGATTTTCTCCTTGGCTCGGATTATTTCCTTCGTCTGCTTGTAGCGTTACTTGCCAAGGTCGATATCGGCCTGGGGAGTCCGTTGCGTCTTCTTCTGGAATCAGCGAAGGACATACACGGTGTCGGCGACGATCGCGACGTAGAACACGCGGTAGGCGTCTTTGGAATCACGGGCCGTTTTCGAACGTGCCACCGCCTTCGTCGATGAGGTCGGCCTGCAGGCCGAGGAAGTCGATCCAGTCAGCGGGGAGCTTTTTGGCAATTTCCCGCAGGCGTTCAGGCTTATCGGGCTCGTCAACGCGGCCTGGGCAATTTCTGAGAGCGAGCGAAAGGCGCACCCGACTTGGACATCTGGTGGACTCTCGTGGGATCTTTGGACCAGACCCTTGCGAGATTGGAGGCCACATGCGCAGCGACATCCGTGAAGGCGAGACGTTTCCCGACTACGAGCTCGCCGATCAATCCGGCCGGCGGCGGTCTCTGTCGGAGCTCCAGGGGGGCAACCCGATGGTGCTCCATTTGTCCCGTGGCGGCTTCGATCCCAAAGAGCATCAGTTCGTAGGGCAATTGGTCGACGTATATCCCGAGTTCAGGAACGCTTACACGCGATTGGCCCTCATCTCGACCGTGAAGGGTGCCACCTGAGGGTCGGCTCTCTACCAGGCATTTCTTTCTCCCGTGCGTTCCTTTCGTCGCACCGGCGACAATGACCCTATGGCCTTCCCTCTCGCTGCCATCGGTCTCCGACAGATCCTTCGCCTGCTCTTGCTCAGGTGTCGCTCTTCCCGGTCCAAAGACGTCGAGCTATTGGTCTTGCGCCAAGAGCTCGACGTGCTCCACCGTCAAGTGCCCCGGCCACGGTTCCGTCCCGAAGAGCGATGGGTGCTCACCGTCCTCCAGCGCCTGCGACCAGTGCGGGATCGTGTGTCGTTCCTCGTCACGCCCGACACGATCCGACGCTGGCATCGTGAACTGGTCGGCGCCAAGTGGCGCTACCCCCGTCGGGTCGTGTCGCGAGGGCGGATCCCCGACCACGTGCGGCTTCTCGTCTGGCGTCTTGCCAGCGAAAACCCGACCTGGGGCTATTGCCGTCTGAGAGGAGAGCTCAAGAAGGTCGGCGCCCAGATCTCGACGACGAGCATCCGACGAATCCTGGCCGAGAAGCGTCGACCCCCGTCAAACCGGGAAACCTGGCGTCAGTTCATGCGTACCCAGGCCTCGTCGATCATCGCCTGTGACCTCTTCACCGTCGAGTCCGTCCGCTTGAAGACTCTCCACGTCCTCTTCTTCATCGACCTGCACACGAGGAAGGTCCTTATCGGTGGGGTAACCGACGGCGCCGCCAACGCCGCTTGGTGCGCCCAAATCGCCCGAAACCTGACCGAGGCACGAGAAGGCCACGACGGACCGATCCGCTACCTGGTGCATGACCGGGACAAGCGATTCTGCCCAATCTTCGACGAAGTATTCCGGGCCGAGGGGATCGAGATCCTTCGCACTCCATGGCGGGCACCGAAGGCCAATGCCTATGCCGAACGGTTCATCCGGACGGTCCGCACCGAGTTCGTCGATCGGGTGTTCCTTCTGGGCGAACGCCATCTCCGATCAGTGTTGGGGACGTACGTCGAGCACTACAACCGCGAGCGACCCCATCGCGGGCTCGACCTTGTTGCACCGGAGGGAGCGAAAGACGTCTCGCCGCTCACCATCGACGACTCGGTCACACGTAGGGACGTCTTGGGTGGCCTGATTCACGAATACTACCGAAGAGCGGCGTAGGTCGCTGCGATCGGGGCACCCGCCAGCCTCGATCAAGCCATCGAAGACCCTCGAAATGAGGATCGGTCGCGCCCCGGGAAAGATCGGTTTGCTCGGAGTGCTCCGGAGTCGCTCCCCGCACGCCCATAGGTCCGATGCTCGGCCGGACTCAGGACACCGATTCTGCAGTGGCACCCTACAGGGTCGGGGGCACTGTTCAGGTGCGACCTGGGGGTGATCTATCTGGCCGGTTCGGGCGGACCGGAGGCGCAATCGGGGCGTCCGCGATCAGGGTGATACCGAGCCCCATTCTTCTCGTGGCCCGGCTCATCTTGGGTTCCCTGGACCTGGCAGTGCCGAGCGGCTGTTTCATGTGTTTAGCACCGCTCGCAGTAGGCAGCACCGAGGGTCCGTCGGAAGGGAAGTGATGACCGTCGAACCGGTGGTCAGGGATACCCCAACACCGCTTTCCGGCCCGATGATTTCGGTGTCTCCAGACCGTCTGTACTGTGGCCAGTCCGGTCGTTTGGAACCACACGGGGAGGTTAACCCCAATGCCGAGGTTGCTAGTGCGAAATCTCTCGATCTCGCTGGATGGTTACGTCGCTGGACCCCATCAGGATCTCGACAATCCACTCGGGGTGGGTGGAATGCAGCTCCACGATTGGGTGTTCGCTACCCGAAGCGGCAACCGAATGATTGGCAGAGAAGGCGGGAGCGAGGGGCTCGACAATGACTTCTTCTCGGGTCGGGAATCTGGTGTGGGTGCCACGATCATGGGTCGGAACATGTTCGGACCGATACGTGGCCCGTGGGGCGAAAGCGAATGGACCGGCTGGTGGGGAGAGGATCCCCCTTTTCATCACCCGGTCTTCGTGCTCACTCACTACCCACATCCCTCAGTTGAGATGCAGGGGGGAACAACCTTCTATTTCGTCGACGGCGGGATCGAAGCAGCTCTGAGCGCAGCCTTCGACGCAGCGGGTGGCCGTGATGTCCTTGTCGGAGGTGGCGCAGCCACCATCAAGCAATACCTTCGTGTTTCGCTAATCGATGAACTACATCTGGCGATTGTGCCGGTCTTGCTCGGCTCTGGAGAACGACTCTTCGACGATCTCGAGTAATTACCGGTGCATTGAACACGTATGTTCGCCAGCCGTAACCCACGTTCGACTCGCACGGAACGGTCGAGACGTCGCCGCCGGGCTGTAATTCCGAAGGAACCGACAGGGGTCAACAAACGGCTCCAGTGATCGTTGACCACTATCCCCAAGGTGCCGTTACATGACGCTCGCGTCTGCAAGCACCAACCCCCGTTCCGGGGACTCTCGTGGTGAACGAGGAGCGCACAAAATGCCCGGGCAGGTGGGCTGTCGGGTCCGCAGGTCGAGGCGTCCGAACCCACGCATATTCGGATTGCGACCGGGGTATCTCTCGGAGTCGGTTGGCCGCCATCGCCAGGACCTTGGACCCCCCGGCCGCTGCCTACCCGTGCTGTATTCGCGGCCGAGAACGTTTGCGGTCGGTTCTTCGTCGATGCCACCTCGGTGAGGGGGTGAAGGATCCGGCAATGCCGACTGGTCTCGGTGGCCGACGACGCCTCGGGCGCCCGTCGTTTCCGGATGGGCCTCCCTGATAAGCGGCTACTACGCCCTCGTGAAGGGCCAGCCATGAGAGCGAGATGGTCATCCCATGTAGAAATGGCCTTTGGCCAGGGCGGCTGTCCCCTAGTGTTCTTTCATGAGCGCTATCAACGATCCTCACGACGCAGGCCTGTCGGTGCGGAAATACAACCAGCGCATGGCTCAGCGGATGGCCAAGCGCGCACATGTCAACGAGCAGGGCGTGGCGGTGTGTTTCGCTTACAACAACCTGCTGACCACCCTGCTGATCGGTGTAGTGGAGGACGTCGCCCAGTACGTGCCGACGGTCGGTTCTCTGTTCGAAATGGCGATCAGCATCCTGACGTTCTACTTCCATCGCATCGTGCTGGTCACCGACCAGAACGTGTATGTGTATCGGGACTGGCCCTTCCACTTTCCGGGGAAGCAGCTGGCCGAGTACCCGCGCCACCCCGGCGTGGTGAAACTCGGCAGCCCGAACACAGGCGGTTTCTCCAGGTTCATCCGCCGCGGGCAGCTGACCTTCCAAGACAGTCATGTTGTCTATCACAGCATCCTGTGGATTCGCCGCGCGAAGTACATCGCCCAGGAGGCGAACAGCCCCGTCGCGAGGTAACACCGCCCCGGCGGCATGGCCCTCCCCCGGTCCACTCTTCGACGTTCTTCTAGCCAGACAACGCTCCAGTTGTCTGCAGGCTCGTTCGTGTGATTAGTCCGGGCAGCGGTAGGGCCGATCCCCTCGAATCCGCCCTACCGTGCACGAGGTCCGGATACGGAGCAACGTGCAAGAACTTGCCCTCATATTCTCGGAGCTATTGGTCGACGTCTTGCGAATCAACACTGTCTGGCGTCCCGCCCTCTGATACAGCTCTTATCGGGACCCCGGAGAGCAGTTGAATAGGCTCGAACATTCTCTGTGCGATCCGGGTGAGAGAGCACTTGTCGCAGTCTTGGCGGAGCGGAGTTATCGGTTCGATCATTCTCCACATAGCCCCGCACGCAATGCACTACTCTCGATGTTGCCCCGGTTCGATGAGACCGCTCTCGTAGGCGAATATGACCGCTTGCATCCGGTCGCGTAGTCCCAACTTGGTGAGCACACTCGAAACATGGGTCTTGATGGTCCCCTCCCCTACGAAGAGGTGGGCGGCCAGCTCCGAGTTACTTTTCCCGGTGGCGAGCAACTGCAAGATCTCAGTCTCTCGCTCGGTGAGACGCTCAAGCTCAACTTCGTTGCTGCGATGTGCCGGTCGGCGAATGAACCCTTCAATGACCTTACGGGTGACCGACGGTGCGAGAAGGGCATCGCCGGCAGCCACGACGCGCACCGCATGCACGAGCTCCTCGGAAGGGGCATTCTTGAGAAGGAACCCACTCGCCCCAGCACGAAGTGCTTCGAAGACGTAATCGTCGCGCTCGAAAGTGGTGAGGATGACGATCCGACTTGGGACATTTGCATCCCGCACGATGCGGCCGGTGGCTTCGAGACCGTCCATTGTCGGCATCTGGACGTCCATGAGCACGACGTCCGGCCGAACCGAACGCGTCATGGTGATCGCTTGTTCACCATCGCTCGCTTCGCCGACGACTTCGATGTCGTCTTCGGATTCGAGGATCATCTTGAAACCCGTTCGGATCAATGCCTGATCGTCAACCAGGACGACCCTGACGCTCATGCGGCATCACTGTTCAGCGGGAATGACGCATGCACGGTGAAGCCGCCTCCGGCCCGAGGGCCGGCACGGAGATGCCCACCATGGAGCGCCGCACGTTCGCGCATCCCGATCAACCCATGGCCGACCTGGCCCCCCGCTTGTTCCGCATCCCGTTCCGGTCCGTCGTCGAATACCTCCACTTCAAATTCTGTTAGCCCGTAGTGGAGCCGAACCTTCGCTGTTGTTGCTCTCGAGTGCTTACGGGTGTTGGTCAGCGCCTCTTGAATCACCCGATAGGCAGACACTTCGAGGGTCGGAGAAAGAGGGCGCGCTTCGCCTTTGATCGTGAGGTCCACGATTAGCTCGCCTTGGCCAGCCTCGGCGATCAGGTCGCCGAGCTGGGCGAGGCCCGGCTGGGGAAACAGCTCGTCGGTGTCACCGGCGCGGCGAAGGAACCCGAGGAGGCGATGAAGCTCGGTGACGGCCCGCCGGCTGGAGTCTTCAATCGAACTCAGTGCCTCGGCGGCCCGAGCCGGTTGGCGATCCATCACCCGCCGCGCTGCGGCCGCCTGTACGCCGATCACGCTCACGTGGTGAGCCACGACATCGTGCAGTTCGCGGGCGATCCGGACCCGCTCCGCGAACACTGCCTGACTGGCATTCTCCTCGCGCTCGGCTTGGAGTTCGATCGTCTGATCGGCCAGCTTGCGTTGACGATCTCGCAACGACCATATGGCTGCACCGAGTAGCCAGGGCAGGGCGATCACGAGCATGTTGTAGAAGAGGTTGAAGAAACGCGCGAGCAGAGGCCCGTACCCGTTCGCATAGCTAGCGAAGAAGTACTCGCGTACGAGCTCGGCCACAATGGCGATGTAGCAAACTATAAGGACCGGTGTCCGAAATCGTCGTTGGCCGTGGACAGCGACGCTGTAGATCATCAACCATGCCGCGAGCAGCGAAACGTTTGCCTCGGGCACGTGAACGACGATCCGGGCGACCAGGAAGGCGCCAACGACCACGACGGCGACAGAGAACGGAAATCGTCGTCGCCATGCCAACGGGAGGGTGAGGGCGAGCATCGAGACCACGACGGCCACGGTCCATCCATGGCTAAATGGGGAACCGGTCGCGGGGAGCTCGTCATAGGTGGCCGCCAGTGAGACAAGGGCCGCCGCCGCCAGGGCGACGGCCAGCAGGGTGTCGGCTGCAAGCGGGTAGCGCCGGTCCAACGCCTGAGTGCGTTTGGCCAGGTCGAGCGCAGTTCCCATGGGTCGATCGTAATCGAGGGGGGTCTCCGCCTCCTCCCCCATGAGACAGAGATCGAACTCCCCCATGTGACAGAGATCGGATGGATCCATCCCTGTCTGAGGGCGGAGTCGGGAATCTGTCTCAAGGGCGAGGCAATTGCGAGGCCACGAGCGCACAGTGGCGTCATGACATCCATCCAGATAAGCGGCCTGACCAAACGATTCGGAAATGTCGTCGCTGTCGACAATCTCAGCTTCGAGGTTGCACAAGGCAGCGTCACGGGGTTCCTCGGACCAAACGGTGCGGGCAAGACCACTACCTTGCGAATGCTGCTCGGCCTCATCGAGCCAACCACAGGTAGCTCGACGATCAACGGCAAGCCCTATCGGGGACTCGTGGATCCGTTCCGCCACGTCGGGGCGGTGCTCGAGTCCACCAGTTTCCACCCCGGCCGCCGGGCGCGTGACCACCTCCGCGTCCTGTGCATTGCCGCCGGTCTCCCGCTCACCCGCGCTGACGAGGTGCTTGACGAGGTCGGTCTCACCGAGGTCGGCGATCATCGTGTGAAGGGTTTTTCGCTCGGCATGCGCCAGCGCCTCGGCCTGGCTGCCGCCCTCTTGGGTGAGCCCGAGGTACTCATCCTCGACGAGCCTGCCAATGGCCTCGACCCCGAAGGCGTGCACTGGTTGCGGAAATCCCTACGCACCTATGCCGACCAAGGACGAAGCGTGCTCGTATCTAGCCACCTTCTTGCTGAGATCGCCCAGACCGTCGACGACGTCGTCATCATTGCGAAGGGTCGTCTCGTCATCCAGTCCTCGCTCGCTGACCTGGCTGATCGGACGAGGCCAGGCGTGTGGGTGCGAACGCCACAGGCGCAGGCGCTTCGCGATGCACTCAATGTCAAGGGCATCGCCGCAGAGCTCACGACTGCAGAGACAGTGGAGGCATTCGAGACCACTGCCGAGGCCGTCGGCATCGTTGCCGCCGGCGCAGGCGTCGTGATCTTCGAGATGACCTCCAAGCACTTCGACCTCGAGGAGTACTTTCTCGAGCTCACCACCCCAACCACGGACCCGATCACGGACCCGATCACGAACGGAGCTTTACGATGAAGAACCTCATTCATGCTGAGCTTTTGAAGTTGCGCACAACTCGGATGATCTTTGGCTTGGCGCTTGCTGCGCTGGCATTGGTACCCATCAGCGTGTTCGGCGCCATAGTCAGCGCCGGGAAGTCCGGCGGCGGTCCGGCATTGAACACCGGCGAAGGAATACGCGGCGTCATGTCAGCAGGATCGTCGGGCGTCCTCACCGTCCTGATCATCGGCATCTTGATC
>Ga0182024_10003446_pt1 | contig 37664 bp, 31 predicted proteins | sample P32metaG_FD_120480 | JGI IMG/M metagenome (GOLD analysis project Ga0182024, IMG submission 120480) | Permafrost microbial communities from Stordalen Mire, Sweden - P3-2 metaG (Illumina Assembly) | ecosystem: Environmental > Terrestrial > Soil > Wetlands > Permafrost | place: Sweden: Stordalen...
GGAGCACGCCCCAATGCCGGTCTCCCGTCCCCTGATCACGCTGCTGACCGACTTCGGGACCGCCGACGGGTACGTCGGCGAAGTCAAAGGCGCGCTCCTGACCGCGGTTCCGGAGGCGGACATCGTCGACATCGCGCACGACGTGCCGCCCCAGGACGTCCAGAGCGGACGTCTGGCGCTGGCCCGTTACTGGCAGCGGTTCCCGGCGGGGACGGTGCATCTGGTGGTGGTCGATCCGGGCGTCGGGGCGGATCGTGAATCGATCGCGGTCGAGAGCGCGGGCCACGTGCTAGTCGGGCCGGACAACGGCGTGCTCTCGCCCGCGTTGCTCGTCCCAGGGGCTCGCGTCGTGACCCTCGTGGTGCCCGCGCATGCCGCCCCCACCTTCCATGGGCGGGACGTCTTCGCGCCCGCGGCAGCGGCCCTGGCGCGTGGTGTCCAGGTCTCGGCGCTCGGGGCCCCGTACGACCACGCGATCGTGCTCCGTACCCCCGAGCCGGAGCGGTGGCGGGATGGGACGCTACAGGGTGAGGTGATCGCGATCGATCACTTCGGCAACGCCGTGACGAACTGTCTGGGACTCCGCGGCGGCTCGCTCGAGGTGGGCGGTGTCGTACTCACCGTGATGCGGGCCTACGCCGATGTGCCATCGGGCACACTCGTCGCCGTGACCGGGTCGAACGGCTTATTGGAGATCGCGGAGCGGGATGGAAGCGCGGCGCGGCGGCTCGGGATCACACGGGGGACGCCGGTCCTGTTTCGCGCTCACGCGAGAGGCAGCACCGGCGCCAGCGAGGAGTAGCGGCCGCGACGCGTTACGCGACGCGGCGCAGTGTCCTACGGGTTCGCGACCTGCCGGTCGTAGTCGATCGAGCCAAGCGTCGCTGTTCCGTGCACGCGGAGGTGGTACAGCGGGCCGCCGGGCGTCTGGGGGGCGCCTGCACCTGCTGTCCCACCGGTGCGGTCGTCGCTTGAGCCAATCACGACCTTGCCGCCGGTCGACTCCAGGACCACGCCAGGCGGTACGTGGATATGGACCGCGCCGAGCGCGGCGGTCAGATCGACCGCCATGTCGGCGGTCCAGCGGCCACTGAAATCGAGGTCGACGTCACCTGCGCCGGCCTCCACGTCCAGCATCCGCGCGTGTGCGTTGCCGAGCCCGATCGCCTTGAAGCCCGCGGCGCCCACTTCGAACTTGAGGCGGTCGAGCACAACGGGGTTGGGTGTATCGAAGCGCACCGTAGCATCGCTGGCGCCGGTGCTGACCTGCAGCTCCTGAACGCTCAGGCCACCGAGCTGCAGGACCGCATCGCCGGCACCGAACTCGACTTGCAGGTCGAGTGGAACTCCGCGCGCGAGGCCGACGCGGAGATCACTGTCCTCGGAATCGTTGCGCTTGCCGATGGAGATGTTGTCGGACTTCGGGCCGCCGCCGATCGAGAGTGTGTGTGCCACCGTGTCGTACTGGATATTTTGCGCCTTGTCGGGGCGGTTGTAGGCGAGGTGCACGTTGTACAGCCATGGTGCATCGGCTGGCGCGATGTGCAGCGAGCCGACACCGTACACCACTTTGACGTGCATTGGCGCGGCGGTATCGCGTGCGGCGCGGAGCTGACGCCCGATGGTCACCGTCCGCATCCCGCGATCGCCGCCATGCTGCGACGCGGCCGGCGAATGACTGTCGTCATCATCGTCATTGTCCGCCTTATCGTTGTCGCTATCGTTGTCATCCGCGTCGCCGGCCGTGTCCTGCGAAGCCGAAACCACGGTCGAGACATCGGGTACCTTGACGTCGGGCACCTTGACGTCGGGCACCTTCACGTCAGGTACTTCGGGAACTTTGACATCGGCCACGTGGACGGTGGGGACGACCACGACTGTGTGGCCTGCCCGCATCGACCGCCATCCCATGTGATTCCGGACGGTGTGGCGTGTCGCGGCGTATGCCAACGCCACCAGGATGACAATGGCGGCTGCGCGTATCTGTCTTCGGGTAGTCATTCTGAGCTCCTCGAAGCTGCCCGTGGCGAGGACGAGGGCGGAGTAGACCCCGGGACGCCCGCGGCCGATCCGGCCGGAGTGGGTCGCCGTGCAGCGGCGACGCCGGCTACCGGCGTCGGCGTCTGCCACACGGCGTCACTTGCCGGGAGCTCGGCGATCGCCTTCTTGGCCATCCGGCCGGCGCGCCGCATCTCGAGGCGCCACAGCAGGACTGCGCCAAAGCCGACGGTGACAGCGACGGCAGTCAGGATCAGCACGATGGCGCGGATGATCGTCCCCACCATAAAGTCCGCGCCGACGATCGCCGTGAGGACCCAGAGACCGCCGAAGATGCTGATGCCGGTCACGATGGCCCGGAGCTGCGCACCGCGCGCGGTGAGCGAGGCCTGCGACTGCGAGCGGAGGATCGACGTGCCGCTCGCTTCCGCGACCGCCATGAAGCCGAGCGCCGCGGCACCCACCGCGAGCACGACGAATCCAATGATCGCAAACGGAATGGCAATCGCGCCGATGATGGTGATCGCGAGCGCCACGATCATGGCGAGCATGGCGGGCAGCAGGGCGATCTCGCCGACGAAGCCGTACCAGGCCGACCGGCCGAACTGATTGGACAGCGTGGCGGTGACGTTGTCGAGCTGCTCCTCGGCGAAGGTGAGCACGCCGATACTGAGCATGAGCACGAGACCGAAGGCGGCGATGGCAATGCGCACCGCGTGCCACCGCGAATCGTGCGCCGCTTCGGCGGTGGTGACGCTGGCGTAGCCGGGACCGACCGATCCTTCGATCGAGCGGATCTCGCCGTCGACCTGGCCGCCTGCGCCGTCCATGCGAACGACGCCATTGGAGGTAAAGGCGGAGCCGTGGACATGCGCGCCGGGATGGAGCACGATGTCGCCGTTCACCGCGATCGCATTGCCATCGACGGTACCGGAGATATCGAGCGGGCCATCGACGGTGGCCACATTGCCAGTCTGGTGCTGGCCCGCGCCGATGGTGAGACCGCCGGCGACGAAGCTGTCGGCGGGTGGCATCGGGACGGTGGCATCGCGATCGTGGCGTATGCGGTCGATCAACTGGGCGATCGACTTGGGCGTGCCGGCCTGCCTGCCGCCCGACGCCGATGGGCTCATGACGACTACGTTGGTGCCGTTCGAATCGCCGACGTGGATCATCGTGGTGCCACCGTTCCCGTGCGCTCCGGGTCTGCTCTCCACGCGAACATTGACCGACTTACTGATGCTATCCGCGAAGTGCGGGCCATACTTGTGCTGGTAGTACCGGGCCACCTGCTGTCCGACCGCCGCTTTGGATGCGCCGAGTGCGCGGAGGGAGTCGGTGAGGAGTTTGATCGTCAGGGCGTCATTGTTGATCCCGGGGGCGGCCGGTGGTGCGGGCGCCGCCGCGGGCGGGGGCTGTTGTCCGTGCGCGGCGCCGGCGAACGCTGCGATCAGCGCGGTTGCGGTGGCGATGGCGAGATGGCGGCCGATGGTCATGACGTTCCGCTCCGGCGTGGGCGGCCAGGCGCGGCGACTGCCAGGCGGACGGCCAGGCCGGCCGTCACGATGAGAACGGCGATCGTCGCGAGAATGGCGAGCAGCAATGCAGGGCCGCCTGCGCGCAGGGCGCCGACGGATTGTGGTCCGAAGATCGCCGAGACGGCGGCGCCGAGCTGCTCGATCAGCGTGTCGCGGAGCCGTGCGCGGACGATGGTACCGACGAAGAAGAGGGCATCCAGATGGCTGCCGAGCCACACGCAGGCCACGGAGAGCACGGCGGCAATCGAGAGGCCGGCGGCACCGGCCGCGATGCGCATGGGGCGGGACCGCGGCGTGAGCCGCGCGGCCCAATTGGCGGCGGTATCGCGGGCGGCGACATGCCACGGCTCGTAGACATCGACCTTGCCCATCACCTGCTCGGCGAACAGCGGTGACGGTGCCAGGCGGGGGAGGTGCTCGATCGCATCCACCACACGGCGTCCGGCTTCGATCTCCGAGCGGCAGGTCTCACACTCCCGGATGTGCGCTTCGAGCGGCGCGACGCCAAATCCGACTTGGCCGTCGAGTAGCTCATCGATCTCGTCAGGGAGCAGGTGGCGGTAGGTCATAGTGTTTAGAACCAGTACGGTAAGGGCGGACGGGAGGTTTCAGCAGAATCGGATCGCGCGAGCGGAAACATGCGTTTCCGTGCCAGCGCGTTGCGAGCATTACCCATCGTCGACGCCCTCCAGGGCGGTGCGGAGCTCACTCCGCGCCCGGTGGATGTACGTCTTGACCGTCCCCAGCGGGAGATCCAGGGTGGTGGCAATCTCCTCATAGGAGCGGCCCTCGACGTGGCGCATGATAATGCACGACCGGTACTCGGGGCGCAGCTTGGCGATCGCGCGTTCGATCGCCGATCCGATCTCCCGGGCCTCCAGGGCCTGGAGCGCCGACGGCTCATGATCGGCGACATCGAACGACGTCGCCTCGATCTCGGCGGCGGTGACCGCGCCGGGTGCGCCCGAGATGCTGACCGTGTTGAGGCGTGCCTTCCGGAGCTGATCGATGGCCAGGTTGTTGGCGATCTTGAACAGCCAGCTCGACAGCTTGAACTCGGGGGAGTAGCGATCGATGTTGTTGAGCGCCTTGACGAACGTGTCCTGCGCGAGCTCCTCCGCCGTCTCGCGGTTGCGCACCATCCGGTAGACGAGCGAGAAAACGGGCCGCTCGTAGCGGCGGATCAACTCCCGGTACGCCGCCTCACGCCCCTGCTGCGCGAGCACCACGACGTCTGCGTCCGGGAGATTGGGGAGATCGAACAGAGGGTCGGGCACGCGCTCGGGAAGGGGTTGGTCAACGGGAGAAGCTAGCCCGAGACGACCCGGCCATGCCAGCGCTCGTGCGCACACGTGGCGGCCTGCCGGGGCCCATCCGCTTGCCGCGGCTCTCCCGGGGGGTGAGCTTTCCCTCCGTGGCCGCACTGGGATCGGAGGCGCAGCTCGCCGATGCGGCGGCAGCAGGCGGGGTGGAGAAACGCCGATACGTACGCCGGATTTTCTCCGAGATCGCGCCGCGGTACGATCTGCTCAATCATCTCCTCAGCGCGAACATCGATCGGGCGTGGCGCCGGACCGCGATCCGGGAGCTCGGTTGGGAGCGCCACCCGCACGGCGTCTACCTCGATCTCTGTGCGGGCACTCTCGACGCAGCGGCCCAGCTGTCCCGCCGGCCGGGGTTTGCCGGGACGGTGGTGGGCGCCGACTTCGCGGAGCCGATGCTCCGGGCGGGCAACGGCAAGGCACCGCGGAGCACGGTCGCTCCCGTCGCGGCGGATGCCCTGCAACTCCCGCTCGCCGACAGCGCCGTGCGCGGCGCCGTGGTCGCGTTCGGCATCCGTAACGTGTCCGATCTCGATGCGGCGCTGGCCGAGACATATCGCGTGCTGGCGCCGGGCGCGCGATTCGTCATTCTCGAGTTTGCTCGTCCCCGGCTCGCCCTCGTGCGGGGTCTCTATCACGCCTATTTCCACCACGTCCTGCCTGCGATAGGCGGCCTGGTGAGCGGCCAGCCGACCGCGTATCGGTACCTTCCGCGGTCCGTCGCGAACTTCCCGGCGGAGCCTGAGCTGGCACGCCGCATGGAATCAGCCGGGTTTCGCGGCGTCCGGTGGTATCCGCTCACGCTGGGTATCGCGGCGGTGCACGTCGGAGAGCGTCCATGAGCGGCGAGGCGGCGCATCCGGTCTTCGACCGGCTGGGCGATTTCATTGCCGCGCTGGATCGCGCCGGAGAACTCACGCGTATCACGGTGCCGGTGCGGGCCAAGCTCGAACTCTCCGCGATCAGCGACCGCGTCATGAAGCAACCGGGCGGCGGCACAGCGCTGCTGTTCGAGCACGTGCTCCTCGACGACGGCACGCGCTCGCCATGCCCGGTGGCCATCAATCTCTTCGGCTCCATGCGCCGCATGGCAATGGCGCTGGGGGCTGGCGACCTGGACTCCATCGGGCGGCGGATCACGGAGCTCCTCGAGCTCAAGGTCCCCGACGGACTCCTCGGCAAGCTGGCGCTCGTGCCGCGCCTGCTCGAAGTCGCGAAGTTCCCGCCGCGAACCCGCGGACCCGGCGCGCCATCGCAGGAGATGATCGCACGGGGCGACGATGTGGATCTCGGGCGGCTGCCGATTCTGACGTGCTGGCCTGAGGACGGCGGACCCTACATCACGCTGCCGATGGTGATCTCGCGCGATCCGGTTCGCGGCATCCGCAACGTCGGCATGTACCGGGTGCAGGTGCTCGGCGCGCGCACTCTGGCGATGCACTGGCAGCGCCACAAAGTCGGTGCGGCGCACTGGCGGACGATGGCCGAACGCGGGGAGACAATGCCGGTGTGCATCGCGATCGGTGCGGATCCGGCATCGGTCTACTCGGCCAGCGCGCCGCTGCCGCCGACGGTGGACGAGTTTCTGTTCGCCGGATTCCTGCGGCGCTCCCCGGTCGCGCTCTCACGGGCCGTGACATGCGACCTCGAAGTGCCTGCGGAGGCGGAGTTCGTGATCGAGGGCTACATCGATCCGCGCGAGCCGCTCGTCACCGAGGGGCCGTTCGGCGACCACACCGGGTTCTATTCCGAGGCGGACCTGTATCCGGCTGTGCACGTGACAGCCGTGACCTCACGGCGCGATCCAGTATATGCCACCACGATCGTCGGGCGCCCGCCGATGGAAGATTTCTACCTCGGGCATGCCACCGAGCGCATCTTCCTCCCGTTGCTCCGTCTCACCATTCCGGAGATCGTGGATTACCACATGCCCTCGGAGGGCATCTTCCACAACCTCGTCTTCGTATCGATCGACAAGCAGTATCCCGGCCACGCGCAGAAGGTCATGAACGCGCTGTGGGGGCAGGGGCTCATGTCGTTGGCCAAGGTCCTGGTCGTGGTGGACAAGGACGTCAACGTCCGGGATCCCCACGAGGCGTGGTGGGTGGCGCTCAACCACATCGATCCGGAGCGTGACGCGCGATTCACGATGGGGCCGATCGACGTCCTCGACCACGCGAGCCGCGCGTTCACATACGGCTCGAAACTGGGTCTCGATGCGACGCGGAAGATGCCAGAGGAGGGGTACACCGGGCATTGGCCAGCGGTGATCGTGGCGGACGCCGCGACGCGCGCCCGGGTCGACGTCCTGTGGCCCAGCCTCGGCCTCGACGGCGCAACGGGCTACGCGGCAGGCACGCGCGGAGGCACACCATGACGCGCGAAGGGCAGACGTTCGCCGGCGAATCGCGGTGGGTCACGTACGTCAACTTCGTGAAGCTGCCGCATACTGTCTTTTTGCTGCCATTCGCGCTCGTGGGAGCGACGCTTGGCAGCTATGCGGCGCCGGTGACAACGACGCGGGTGTTGTGGATCATTGTGGCGTTCACGAGCGCGCGGTTCGCGGCGATGGGCTTCAACCGGATCGTCGATCGTGAGTTTGACGCCAGGAATCCTCGCACGGCCCGGCGCGAGTTGCCGGCGGGGGCGCTGGATCTTCGGTCCGCGCAGATCGCGGTCACGGTGGCCGCGATCGTCTTCGCGCTGGCGGCGTGGCGACTCAGCCCGCTGTGCCTGGCGCTCTCGCCGTTCGCGCTGATGTGGATCCTGTTCTATAGCTACACGAAGCGCTTCACGCGGTGGTCGCATCTCGTGCTGGGCATGGGACTCGCGATCGCCCCGGTGGGCGGGTACCTCGCGGTCGCGGGGCATTGGAGCACGCCCTGGTGGATGCTCGTCGCGCTGGCGGTAGCAGTTGCTGCATGGTCCGGCGGATTCGACATCCTGTACGCGCTCCAGGATGTCGCGTTCGATCGTGCGCACGCGTTGCACTCGCTGCCCGCATCGATCGGAGAATGGAACGCCGTCCGGGTCGCGCGGGGCCTGCACGTGCTGACCATCGCCGGGCTGGCGGCGGTGGGCGTCGCATCGGGGGCGGGCTGGCTCTATGATGCCGGCGTCGCGATCGCGGCTGTGCTCCTGGGCTACGAGCATTCGTTGATCAAGCGCGATGATCTGTCGTGGCTGGATGCGGCGTTTTTCACGATGAACGGCATCATCAGCGTCGTGTTCTTCGGGTTCGTCTTCGCGGAGCGGATCGCCAGCGGTTGGGTACGGTGAGTCCGCGCACACCGCGCCGCGGCGCGGGACCGGCGGCGGCTTCCCGCGCTAAGCCCAGTGGCCGGCGGCGGGCAATGCCGCCGCTCGTCGTGGCCATTACGGGTGCGTCCGGTGCCCCGTACGCGGTCCGCCTGCTCCAACTGCTGGCGGCGGCCCGGCGTCCGGTGTCTCTCATCGTATCGGAGCACGGCTACCGTCTGCTGGACGCAGAGTCCGGCATCGGATCGCAGACCGACCTGCGTCGCGCGGTCGGCGCGGCGGCCTGGGATGCGAGCATCACGCCGTTCGACGACACGGACCGCGGCGCGGCACCAGCATCGGGGTCGGCGCCGAGTGCCGGCATGGTCATCTGTCCATGCTCGATGGGGACGGTGGCGGCGATCGCGGCCGGCACGTCGCGGTCGTTGATCGAACGGGCGGCCGATGTGACCCTCAAGGAGCGGCGGTTGCTGGTGCTCGTGCCGCGAGAAACCCCGCTGAGCGTGATCCATCTCGAGAACATGTTGCGAGTGGCGAGGGCCGGGGCACTGGTGCTGCCGGCATCGCCGGGGTTCTATCACCGGCCGCCCACCGTCGCCGCGCTGGTCGATTTCGTGGCCGGGCGCATCCTCGACCATTTGGGAGTGCCACAGACGGTGGTGCCGAGATGGAGTGGGGCGCGTGATGATCACGGTGGGCCTGGCTCGATTTAGCGTGCATGGCCACGCACGTAGTGGGGCTCATCTCGGACACGCACGGACAGGTGCGCTCCGGCGTCCATACCGCGTTGTCGGGCGTCGAGATGATCCTGCACGCGGGCGACGTCGGCGAGGGTGTGCTGGATGAACTGGGCCTGATCGCGCCGGTGCGCGCGGTCCGGGGGAATACCGATCCGCCCGACGATCCGCGGCTCACGGCGAGCATCGAACTCGTAATCAGCGGTGTCTCGATCCATGTGAGCCACGGGCACGAAGCCGGCTCGCCGACGCCAAGCCGGCTACTGGCGCGCTATGCCGCGCAGGTGATCGTGTACGGGCACACCCATCGCTATCTCGAAACGCGTGAAACCGGGCGTCTCGTGATCAATCCCGGGGCGGCAGGGCCACGCCGGTTCGATCTGGAGCCAAGCGTGGTGCGTCTGACGGTGCGCGACGGAACTGTCGAGACGGAACTCGTGAAGCTGGCGACGGGAGACTGACGGGACGATTGGTTGCCGCGAAAAGTAGAAAGTAGAAAGTAGAAAGTAGAAAGTAGAAAGTAGAAAGTAGAAAGAAAGGAGAGAGGGGAAAGGAGCGAAGAGAGACTAGGCGTTGGCCGCGAGATTCCAGTTGCGGGCGTGGTCCAGCTCGTCCGGGTGTCGCCGGAACCAGGACGACACGAGCATCAACTCATCCACTTCGTGCGCGGGCACGGCCGTGGCTGAGCGGCCGGGTTCCTGGAAGATGCTGATGGCGAGGTCGTGGAGCGCGTCCTGTTCGACGGGCGTCCGGGGTGTGGCGCAGATGGCGCGCACGCATCCGCGGCGGATGAGGTACAGGCGGTCCTCTCCGTCGTAGCCCGACACGGAATAGACGAACGACAGCGTCTCGACCGCGAACCGGAGCCGGTCGAACTGTTCGCGCAGCATCTCGAGGCGCTGGACCTTGTCGCGCAGCCGCGCAGCGCGCTCGTACTCGAGCCGGTCGCTCGCCTGCTGCATCTCGGTGGTAAGTGTGGTCAGCGGGCCGTCATTGGTGCCTTCGAAGAACGCGCGCGCGAGGGCAATGCGGCCGGCGTACTGGCGTTCCGAGCAGGCGCCGATGCAGGGGCCGAGGCATTTCTGGATCTCGTGGCGGATACAGCCGGGCGTCCGTTGGGGAGGAGCGAAGAATTCGACCTGGTCGCTGAACCGCACCGGCGTGTCGAGCGCGCAGTCGCGGAGTCCCAGGGCATCGTTCAACTCACGCAGCGCTTCGCCGACCCGCATGGCACCCAGGAACGGTCCGTAGTACGCGCCACCGTCATCGCTGCCGGCGCTGCGGACGACCAACAGTTTGGGTGCCGGCCCACGGGTCACCTTGATGAAGGCGTAGTTGTGGGCATCGCGCTTGAGGGCCACGTTGAAGCGGGGGCGGAATTGCTTGATGAGGCGGAGCTCCTGGACCAGCGCGTCGAACTCGTTGGGTGTGTAGTCCCATGCGATCCGGTCCGCCTCACGGAGGATTCTGGCACCCTTGTGCTCCGGATACGCGCCGCGGAAGTAGCTGAGGAGCCGGGACCGCACCCGCTTGGACTTGCCCACGTAGATGACCTCGCCGCCCGGCGACATCATGCGGTACACACCGGGGCGGTCGGCGGCGTCTGCACGCACAGTGTCCCGCATCACCTGCACCTGCTGTTCGGACGTCGGAGCGGGGCGCAGTGCGCTCCGCCGGCTGGCTTTGCCCGACCGTGTCACGCGGGCTGCTTCCTACCGCTGGCAGCGGGCGCAGAACACGGTGGCGCGTCCATCCACCGCGTGCGTCCCGATGAGTCGCGCTCCGCACCGCCGGCATGGCAGTCCGGCCCGGCCGTACGCATCGAGCTTGGCCGCAAACGTGCCGCGTGCGCCGTGGGCATCGCGATAGTCGCGGAAGCTGGTGCCGCGGGCGGCGATCGCTTCGTTGAGCACGCCGACGATCGATTCCCGGAGCACCGCGGCGCTGGACGGCGCGACCCGATTCGCGCTCCGCGACGGGTCGATGCCCGAGCGCCAGAGCGATTCATTCGCATAGATGTTCCCAACGCCGGCGAGATGCCGTTGATCCATGATCACCTTCTTCACAGCCTGGCGAGAGCTTCGGAGCACGCTGCTGAAGTTGTCAGCGGTGAAGGCAGGGTCAAGTGGCTCGGGACCGATCGACCCCGAGTATGATGCGAAACGGCTGGGCGACATGAGGGCGACGGTCCCCAGGCGGCGGATGTCGCGGTAGTGAAGGATCCGGCCGTCTCCGAGTGAGAACGCGACGGCCGAGTAGCGGCGTTCGGCGGGCGAGAGGCCGCCCGCATCGAGCAGGAGCGCGCCGGTGAATCGGGGCTGGACCACGAGGCGGTCGTCCGACGAGAGGTCGATGACAACGAGCTTCGCACGGCGCCACACGCGGATGATCGTGGTGCCTGTCGTGCGGGCGCGCAGGGTGCGTGTCGTTACCTCGCGGAGCACATCCGCGTGCGTGACTCCGGTCTCCGTGATCTGCTCACCCGCGATCGCCGCGTGCAGATCCCGCGCGATCGTCTCGGTCTCAGGAAGCTCGGGCACTGCGCGCCAACTCCCGCCACGCGATGTCGGACCGGAACTGCTTGCCGGGGAACTCGACGGCCGCGGCGTACGCCGCACTGGCGCGCTGGGCGGTCGCGAGATCGGGCGCGACGGCGGTCACTGCGAGGACGCGGCCAGCGGCAGTCACCAGCTCGCCCGCCGCGTTGCGGGCGGTGCCGGCGTGGAAGACGTGGACGCCACTCGGCACGTCGGGCAGCCGGATCACGTCGCCGGTCCGCGGAGTCCCAGGGTATCCCGCCGCCGCGACGACGGTCGATACCGCGTGCCCGGCATGCAGGTGTCCGCGCCAATCGCTCGATTCGAGCCGGCCGCCGCGCGCGACGGAGTACATGAGCGGGAGCAGGGGATAGCGGGTGAGCGGCAGAATCGCCTGCGTCTCGGGATCGCCCAGCCGGCAGTTGAACTCGACGACTTTGAGCCCGTCGGTCGTGACCATGAGACCCGCGTACAGCGCGCCGCTGAACCGGCGGCCAATCCGCCGCATCGCCTCGAGGACGGGTCCGACGATTTGATCCCCGGCCAGTGCGACGATGCTGTGCCACTCCGCCCAGCGGTCACTGGTCGGGCGAACGCCCGCGTGTCCGCCACCGGATGTCACGACCAGAGGGTAGACTGGCGCGTATGCACCCATGCCGCCGGTATTGGGCCCTTCGTCTCCGTTGAGCAGCCGCTTGTGGTCCTGAGCCGGGACCAACGGGAGCCATTGCTCGCCGTCGGTGAGGAAGAGCAGCGATACCTCTTCCCCATGCATGAATTCCTCGATCAGGATCTCGTTGCCCGCAGCGCCGAACACGCGCTGGCTGAGCATCGCATCGATGGCGGCATCCGCTTCGCCGTGGGATTGCGCGATGATGACGCCTTTTCCAGCGGCCAGCCCGGAGGCCTTGATGACGACCGGTGCGCCGAAGTTCCGCACGGCGCGTTTGGCCACGGCGGCATCGGTGTGGCGTTCAGCGCGGGCCGTGGGGACGCCCGCATCGGTCATGAGCTGCTTCGCGAATACCTTCGAACTTTCGATCTCGGCGGCGTTCTTCGTGGGTCCGAACGCTGGGTGTCCGGCTGCTCGCAGCCGGTCGACGAGCCCGAGGGCGAGCGGTGTCTCTGGTCCGATGACAGTGAGCGCCGGGCGTTCGCGGCTGGCGAGGGCGACGAGCGCGTCGATGTCGGTCACGGCGACCGGTACGCAGCGCGCGTATTCCGCGATGCCGGGATTCCCCGGTGCGGCGATCAGCTCAGTGTCCGGATCTTCCTGCTTGAACTTCCACGCCAACGCGTGCTCGCGGCCGCCGCTTCCGACGAGCAATACCTTCACGAGGAGCGTCCGCCGCCGGGGTTGTCGCCGCCGGAGCCGCTGTCGGGCGGTCCGCCCGTACGTGAGCGGAACGCCTGCCCGAACGCATCGCGCGCCCGGCCGACCGCGCCCTCGATCTCGCCGAGCGCGGCGCGTGCGCGATCTCCGTAGTAGCCGGCGGCGGCTGCATAATCGCGCGCCAGCGGCTGGTCGCCTTCGTCTCCGCGACGGGGATACTCGCCGCGCAGGATCCGCGCGTAGTCCTCGGACGCGGCCCAGCGCTGCAGCTCCGCGGCGCGGACGGTGTTGAGCGGGTGATCGCGAAAGACGGTGTTGAAGAACTTGAGCGCACTGTCCCACGGGCCACCCGAGGTCTCGTACTCCTGGGCCTGCAGCAGGAACTGATCGAGGTCGATCGTGTCATCGCCCGCCGAACCGCCGGCCAGCTTGAGGTAGGTGCCGAGGGAGGCGCGGGGGTCCTGGGTGCCGAGCAACCCCGCGCGATCGCAGGAGAGCTCTGCTTTGCGATACCACTCGAGGAGCGCGACCTGGATCGGCAGCAGGGCGATCCCCGCGAGGAAAGGCAGGTTCTTGAGCCCGACGTTGAGCAGGATCACCGCGATCGTGCTGTAGGTGACGTGACCGCTCATGACGTGCCCGAGCTCGTGGGCGAGCACATCGCGCTGCTCCTCGCGGCTCAGGAGGCCGAGGGTGCCTGAATTGATGATGATGAAAGGATCGTCGAATCCGACGGCGCCCGCATTCACGAATGGCGTCTGCGTGACGTAGAGCTGGGGCCGCCGCGGCCATTCGAACGTCGCGATCACTTCATCGTACAGGGCATCGAGCTTCGGGCGCTGGTTCGGCCCTACACGGACCGCGTTGGCCAGGAAGAGGTGCCGGAGCCCGCGCTCGCCAAAGAATCCGGCGATCTTGCGGACCACGTCGTCGAAGCCTGGAATGGCGCGCAGCGTGTTGAGCGCCGCGCGGTCCGCGGGGTGTTCCCACGCCACTGACGAGATGCCGGGAAGCGGGATGCGAGACATAGGAGATGAGAATGGAGAGAGGAGAAAGGAGAGAGGAGAAAACCCCCTCCCTGCAATACGTGGCGCGGTTGGGCTGGGTGTCAGCTCTCACGCAAGCGTGTCACACTCCCTGGAACGCCTGGTCCAGATCCGCGATCAAGTCGTCTCCGTCCTCGACGCCGCAGGAGAAGCGAATCAAGCCGTCCGTGATGCCGAGTGCGGCGCGGCGGTCGGCAGGGATCGATGCGTGGGTCATCACCGCGGGGTAGTTGACCAGGCTTTCGACGCCGCCGAGTGACTCTGCGAGAGTGAAGAGGCGGACGCGCTCGAGCACGTGCGCGGCTCGCTCGCGGGTGCCCATCTCGACGCTGACCATCCCGCCGAAGCCGCTCATCTGGCGTGCGGCGAGCGCGTATTGCGGGTGCGAGGCGAGTCCGGGATAGTGGACCGCGCGCTCGCCGAGGCGGTTGGCGAGCCAGGCCGCGACGAGCCGGCCGTTGGTATCGTGACGGGGCATGCGGAGGTGCAACGTCTTGGTTCCGCGGAGCGCCAGCCATGCGTCGAAGGGGCCGGCGACGGCTCCAGCCGCATTGTGAATGAATTGTAATCGTTCGGCGAGGTCGTCGTCGCGGACGACCGCGATTCCGCCGATCATGTCACTGTGCCCGTTGAGATACTTGGTCGTCGAGTGGAAGACAATGGAGGCACCTGCCTCGAGCGGGCGCTGAAAGAACGGTGTTGCGAAGGTGTTGTCGACGATCAGCAGTGCATTGCCTTGCCGCGCAATCTCGGCCATCGCGCGGAGGTCGGTAATCCGCATGAGAGGGTTCGTCGGGGTCTCGACGACGATGGCGACGGTTCGATCGGTGCGTGCATCGTCGACACGTTGGGGATCACGGGCATCAACGAAGGTGAATCGGAGACCGAAGTGCTGCAGAATCCGGTCGAAGAGGCGAAACACTCCTCCGTAGGCATCGTCACCGCAGATGATATGATCGCCAGCACGGAAGAGCTTCATGATGCTGTCGAGGCACGCCATGCCGCTCGCGAACGCGAATCCGTGCGTGGCGCCTTCGAGGACAGCGACATTCCGCTCGAATGCTTCGCGCGTGGGGTTGGTGCCGCGCGAGTACTCCCATCCCTTGTTCTTCCCCACCGCCTCCTGTGCATACGTGGAGGTCAGGTAGACGGGCGTCATGACGGCCCCTGAATACGGGTCGGGCCGTTGACCGGCATGAACGGCGCGGGTGCCGAAGCCGGCGTTGGTCTCGTCAGGAAGGATTCGGGTCACGTCCAGACCAATTTGGATGAGGCCGGGAAGTTAACCTGCCTCGTCGTAGACGACGAATCCCATCTCCGCCAGGCCGTACGCCGCCTGATGGAGCGCGAGGGATTCGCGTGTGAGGAGGCTGCATCGGCCGAAGCCGCACTCGCCGTGCTCGCCCGCCGCCCGGTGACCGTGGTCCTGTCCGACGTGCGGATGCCGCGCATGGATGGCCTCACGTTCCTTCGGGAAGTGCGGGCTCGCTATCCCGACACCGCCGTCGTCATGATCACGGCAGTCGCGGACGTCGATGTCGCCGTGAGCTGCCTGGCGCTCGGCGCGATGGACTATCTGATGAAGCCGTTCCATCTCGACGAGGTCCGCGCGCGGGTCGGGCAAGTGCTCGAGAAGCGGCGCCTCGTCCTGGAGAACCGCAGCTATCAGGTGCGGCTCGAGCAGAGAGTCCAGGCTCAGGCGCGGCGGCTGGAGGACCAGTTCCTAGCGACGATGCAGGCATTTGCGCACGCGCTCGAAGTCAAGGATCGGTACACCCGGGGTCACTCGATCCGGGTCAGCCAATATTCGGTGGCGATTGCGCACGCGATGGAGCTGGAGCGGGACATCGTCCGCCAGGTCGAGATCGGGGGGCACGTACACGACATCGGCAAGATCGGGGTCCGCGAAGCTGTGCTCAACAAACCCGGCCCGCTGACCGACGAGGAATACCAGCACATCATGACTCACCCGGTGGTGGGGTGGCGGATCCTGTCGCCGGTGCTCACCGACTTTCCCCTGGCGCTTCAGATCGTCCGGTCGCACCATGAGCGGTTCGATGGACGGGGCACGCCTGACGGGCTGGCTGGTAGCGGCATCCCACTGGTCGCCCGGATCGCGGCGGTCGCGGACTCGTTCGACGCGATGACCAGCGGCCGCGCGTACCGGCGTGGCGGGCGGCTCACCTTGGACGCGGCGCTGGCGGAGCTGAAGCGGTGCAGCGGCACGCAGTTCGACCCCGACGCGGTGCAGGCGTTCCTGGCAGCCGTCGCTGACGGCGCCATCTCGGATACGCATGGACCCCCGACCGGAGAGCTCGCCGCTTTTGCCGAGCCGGTCACCGCGGGCCACGGCGGATAGCCACGGCGGATAGCCACGGCGGATAGCCACGGCGGACAGCTCTCGCGGCGAGGCTGACCGGACACCTCGGTAGACACTAATTTCTGCTTCACTATGACCGACAAGCTGATGGTAGGCGTGTCCGGGGTCCGCGGTCGTGTCGGCGATGGGCTGACGCCCGAAGTGATCACCGGATTTGCCGCTGGTTTCGGGGCGTGGGCCGCAGGGCGGGCCGGGAAGCCCAGAGCCACGATCGTCGTGGGGCGTGACAGCCGTGTGTCCGGTCCGATGTTCCACAGGGCGGCCATCGCGGGACTGCAGTCCGTAGGCTGCGACGTGATCGACGTGGGGGTGGTGCCGACACCGACAGTGCAACTAGCGGTCGAGTTCCACCATGCCGCGGGTGGGCTCGCGATCACGGCCAGCCATAACCCCATCGAGTGGAACGCCCTCAAGTTCATCGCGCCGTCCGGTCTGTTCCTGTCGGCAGAGGAGGGGGCCTCCATGCGGGAGGCGACGAGCAAGGGCGTGGCGCCTGCGACGTGGGACCGGCTGGGCGAGGTCCGGTCCGACCCGGATGCTGTAGCCCGTCACCTCGACGCGATCCTGGCCCTCCCCTACATCGACCTGGAGGCCGTCCGCCGGCGCCGGCTGCACGTGGCGCTGGACTGTGTCCGGGGCGCCGGGGGCCCCATCATGACGGCGCTGCTCGAGCGCCTCGGGTGCCGGGTGTCGGCGATCAATCTCGAAGCCGACGGCCGGTTTCCCCGGCCGCCGGAGCCGATCGCCGCCAACCTCGGGGAGCTGGAGGCGTTGGTCCGGCGAACCGGTGCCGACGCCGGTTTCGCGGTCGATCCGGACGTGGACCGGCTGGCCCTCGTCGACGAGACTGGGCGGGCGATCGGGGAGGACTACACGCTCGCCCTGGCCGCTTCGACAGTGCTCAGACACCGAAAGGGCCCCCTGGTCACGAATCTCTCGACGAGCCGGATCGTCGATGACATAGCCAACGAGGCAGGGGTGCCGGTGATCCGGACCCCGGTCGGGGAGGTGAACGTCGCAATCCGCATGCGTACCGAGGGTGCGCCGGTGGGTGGCGAAGGGAACGGCGGGGTGATCGTGGCTGAGCTCCACCTGGGGCGGGATGCTCCGGCCGGCGCGGCTCTGATCGTCCAACTGCTCACGGATGCGGGCGGCGAGACGTTGTCGGCGATCACGAAGCGGTGGCCGCGGTACGCGATCGTCAAGGACAAGCTGGACCGTCCGTCAGGCGGTCTGCACCAGATCTACGACACACTGCAGTCCGCGTTTCCAGGGGCAGGGGTAGATTTGCAGGACGGTCTTCGCTTGACCTGGCCCGACAGTTGGCTCCACGTGCGGCCGAGTGGAACAGAACCGATCGTGCGAGTAATTGCCGAGGCACCGACAGAAGCGCGAGCCAGAGAGCTGGTCGCGCGGGCCCGTGCCCCGTTGGACGCAATGCAGTCAGTGCGGTAGCTCGACCACGCGCCTCCTGCGGGTGCACCCGCGATGGCGACAACGAAGGCAGCGGACTATGTGCGGTATTGTCGGATACGTTGGGCCAAAGAAAGTCGCACCGCTCTTGTTAGAGGGGTTGAAGCGCCTCGAGTATCGCGGGTACGACTCGGCGGGCCTCGCCATCATGAATGGCAAGGGCGTCGAGACCCGCAAAGTGGCTGGGAAAATCTCGCGGCTCGAGACGCTGGTCAACGCGCACCCGATCTCCGGTACGTTGGGCATCGGGCACACGCGCTGGGCCACGCACGGTGCGCCGAACGAAGTCAACGCCCATCCGCACGTCGACGAGAAGCACGAGTTCGCTGTCGTCCATAACGGCATCATCGAGAATGCGAGCTCACTGCGCCGCAAGCTCGAGGACCTCGGCCACGTCTTCACCTCGGAGACCGACACCGAGGTGCTGGTCCACCTGATCGAGGCGGCGTTCGACGGGTCGCTGGAAGACGCCGTGATCGAGGCGCTGCATCAGGTCGAAGGCGCATACGGGATCGCGGTCGTGTCGAGCAAGGACCCGAACAAGATCGTGGCGGCCCGCAAGGGGAGCCCACTTCTGGTCGGGCTCGGTGATGGCGAGTACTACATTGCCAGCGATGCGTCGGCCATCCTCGCGCATACGCGCGAGGTGGTGTATCTCCACGATGGCGATCTCGCGGTCCTGGACCGGAGTGGTTACCGGATCATCGGACTCGACTCTCTGACGCAGACCCGGAAGGTGAGCAAGATCGACTGGGATCTCGCCCAAATGGAACGCGGCGGGTTTGCGCACTTCATGCTCAAGGAGATCTTCGAGCAGCCGCAGACCGTCGCGAGCACGCTCGCGGGCCGGCTCCTCCTCAACACCGCGACCGCCAAGCTCGCCGGCACGAACCTCACGGACGAGGACCTGCTGTCGATCGACAACATCGTGATCACGGCGTGCGGCACGAGCTGGCATTCGGGGCTGATCGGCGAGCACATGATCGAGGAATCGGCGCGCATCCCGGTGGAAGTGGAATACGCCTCCGAGTTCCGGTACCGAAATCCCATCGTCAACGACCGCACGCTCTGCATCGTGATATCGCAGTCCGGCGAGACGGCCGACACGCTGGCCGCGATGCGCGAGGCGCAGCGCCGGGGTGCCCGGACGCTCGGCATCGTCAACGTCGTCGGCTCGACGATCGCCCGCGACGCGGCCGCCGGCATTTACCTGCATGCTGGCCCCGAGATCGGTGTGGCGTCGACCAAGGCGTTCACCAGCCAGGTCGTGGCGCTGGCACTGCTCACGCTCAAGATGGGACGGCTCCGGGACCTCTCCGTCATCCGCGGGCGCGAGATCATCGATGCCCTCCAGGCGCTCCCGTCGCAGATCCAGCAGATCCTCGACCGGGCGCCGGAGATCGAGACGCTGGCTGAAGAGTTCAAGCGGGCCCAGAACTTTCTCTACCTCGGGCGGGGCTACAACTTCCCGACGGCGCTCGAAGGCGCGCTCAAGCTCAAGGAGATCAGCTACATCCACGCCGAGGGCTATCCCGCGGCGGAGATGAAGCACGGCCCGATCGCGCTCATCGACGAGCTCATGCCGGTGGTGTTCATTGCGCCGCACGACTCTGTCTTCGACAAAGTCGCGTCCAACGTGCAAGAGGTGAAGGCACGGAAGGGGCGCGTGATCGCGATCACGAGCCGCGAAGAGCCGTCGCTGGCGGGGAAGATCGACTACGAGTTCCGGATCCCCGAAACGATCGACATGCTCACGCCCGTGCTGGCCGCCATTCCGCTGCAGCTCCTCGCGTACTACATCGCGGTCAAGCGCGGCTCGAACGTGGACCAGCCGCGCAACCTGGCCAAGTCGGTCACGGTCGAGTAAGCGGCGCCTGCGCCAGGTTCCTCGCATCGTACTGGCGTCCCAGTCGCCCCGGCGACGGGACCTGCTGACGCTCATCGGCATCACTCATACGGTCAGGCCCGCCGGCATCGATGAGCGGGCGCTACCCAGCGAGACGCCCATCGCCTGTGCCGAGCGGCTCGCCCGGGGCAAGGCCGCGGTGATCGCGAGCGCGGAGCCCGATGCACTCGTGATCGGTGCCGACACGATCGTGGTCATCGACGATCGCATCCTGAACAAACCCACCGATGCGGCGGAGGCGCTGTCGATGCTGCGGCGCCTGCGCGGCCGCACGCATCAGGTGCACACCGCCGTCTGTGTCATGTGGGGCGATACCGTGGTCTCGGGCGTGGAGACTGCGCGCGTGCGCTTTCGGGCGCTGACCGATGCCGAGCTGCTCGCCTACATCGCGACCGGCGAGCCGATGGACAAAGCCGGTGCGTACGGCATTCAGGGATTCGGCGCGACGATCGTCGACCGCATCGAGGGCGATTTCTTCGCGGTCATGGGGTTGCCGCTGGTGCGCCTCGTCGGCCTGATGCGCGCGGCCGGGGTGAGCTACGAGTTCGGGGTGGTAGGCGTACTGTAGCCGGACTTCCAAAGGGCGACCTTCGCCAGGACGTCGTCGACAGTGATCCGAGGCATCCGGCCAGGACGCGTCTCCATCGAGATCGGGTAGTCCTCGCCCGCGTCGCCGTACGCGTCGATCATGAGATCGTGGAAGCGGCGGTACGGACCCGTGCGTTTCGGGTTCGTGTAGCCCATCAAGCTGATGACGGGGCGGTCCAGGGCGACTGCCATGTGGAGCGGGCCCGTGTCGGGTGACAAGGCCAGCGCGGCTCCGTCGAGGATCCCGACCAGCGGGCGTAGGCCGCAGCCGAGGGCGGAGATCGCGCCGGGCGCGCGAGCGCGGATGACCGACTCCGCGTGGCGCTCCCGGAGCGACGTGCCGCCCACCAGCACGGGCTGGAGGCCGAAGTCCGCATCCAGCGCGCGCGCGACATCGCCCCACCGCTCCGGGATCCAATCCTTTTCCGGCTTGCTCGTGGCCACGACGATCACCGCCACCGGCCGGGCGATCCGGGCGAAGAACTCTCGTTGTGCACTCCGTTCGGCAGGCCAGGGGCCCAGGCCCCATTGCACCGGTTCGTGGGGAATACCGAGCGCCGTGAGAAACTCGAAATACTGATCCTGGACGTGCTGGCCCTCGGGGTGGGCCGGAATCCGCTTCGTCGTGAACAGCCAGTTCGCATCACGCGCGCGGGCGCGATCGAATCCCAGCTTGATTGGCGCTCGCGTGAACCCGGTGACGATGCCGGCTTTGAGATAGACCTGCAGGTCGAGCACGACATCGAACGGTCTCGCGCGTAGCGCGCGCCGCACGCCGACAAACGCGCGCCAGCCGGCTGCGCGATCGAACAGCACGATCTCATCGACGGCCGGGTGGCCGCGCACGAGCGTCGCGGGACCCGGCTGCAGCACCCAGGAGACGTGCGCGGCCGGCGTGTGGCGTTTGATCGCGGTGAGGACCGGGAGGACATGCACCGCGTCGCCGACCGCGCTCATCATCACGACGCCGACGCGATCGAGTGGCGTCACAGCAGTCCTTGTTTGCGGGCCGACCGATGCAGGCGATCGAGATTGGTCCTGACGAGGGCCGGGTCGCCGGGGTGGCCCCAGACGACACGGTCCACATCGATCGCGTGCGCGGTGTGGCGTCCGTCGGCGCCGGCCGAAACGAGCACGTTTCTGACGTTGAGATCGGCGTGATAGGCTCCAACCGAAGCGAGGGCCGCGATCAGTTCCGAAACGGATTCCCAGAGTGCGGCGCGATCGGCGGCGGAGCGGCTGGCGGTGCCGAGCAGCGTGCCCAAGTCGGTGGCATCGGGGATCTCGCGCGTGATGACATCGGCGCGCCGGAGGAACATCGCAGCCGGGTAGGTGACGTAGGCCACGATCTCAGGTGTCGGGACGCCCCCGTCCCGGAGGCGATGCGAAACGGCCAACTCGTATGGGGCGCGAGTGGGTGCCAGGAAGAGATCGCGCGTCACTGGCGCGAGCAGTCCACCGTGCCGCACGTGGCGCACGACGACGCGGGCGGGGCCGAGGGGGATCGCGTACGCGGGGCCGCGGCCGGAGAGCTCGCGGCGTTCGGGATGGGCGGCGGCGTGCGCGTAGATCGTGCGGGTCTCGATGATCTCGCGGAGCGGCGGGACGAGATCGGAGAGCGCGACAGCGGATGCAATCGGGGTTTCGACGCGGCGGTAATCGGGGTGGGGCGGGCCGGTCATCGCGGCAGTTTCAAGCCGGTGCCACGCGGTAGACTGGGACCGGGGTCGCGTTGCCTTTCAGTTCGAGTGCGGCATGCTCGTCGAGCGGGGGCGGGGACTGGAGGACGCGGCGGATGTCCTCGGAGATCAGGATCTCGCCCGCTTCCGCGGCGGAGCAGAGGCGGCTCGCGAGGTTGACGGTGTCGCCGATCACGGTGAACTCGAGGCGGCGCTCGGAGCCGATGTTGCCGGCGAACACCTCGCCGTAGCTCAAGCCAATCCCGATCGCCAGTTCCGGGCGGCCTTCGGCGCGCCACTTCACGTTGAGCTTATCGAGGGCGCGCATCATGTCAATCGCCGCGTGCATCGCGCGGTCCGGGTCATCCGCATTCGCGATCGGGGCGCCCCACTGCGCCAGCACCGCGTCGCCCATGAACTTGTCGAGCGTGCCGCCGTGCCGGAACACGCAATCCACCATCTCGGTGAAATACTCCGAGAGCAGCGCCGCCATGTCGTCCGGCGTCATCGATCGCGAGAGCGCGGTGAAGCCGCGGATGTCGCTGAAGAGGACCGCCACGGGGCGCTTGTCTCCACCGAGCTTGACGGAGCCCGGCGATCCGGCGATTCGTGCAGCGAGAGTAGGCGCGAAGTAGCGCTCGAAGTTGTTCCGCACGACCAGCTCGTGGCGGATGCGCTCGGAGAATTGCCCGTGCTCGATTGCGACGGCGGCGATGCCGGCAAACGCCGCCAGGAACTCGAGATCCTCTTCGTCCACCCGATGCGTCGAGGTGACGTTGTCGACGTAGAGGACGCCGAGCACCTGGCCTTCGCCGCCGACCAGCGGAGCGCACATGGTGGAGCGGACGCGCTGCATGAGGATGGATTCGCCGCCGAATCGCACGTCCTCGGGCGCATTATCGGAAAGAATCGCCACTTTGTCGCTCACGACCGAGCGGACGATCGACTGCGGCACCGAGCGATGAGGGGCGACCCCGTTCCGGTCGCGCGCCACCGCCGGCACCTGGGCTCCATTCTCGTCGGCCAGCAGCACGGATACGTAGTCGACATCGAAGATCTGGAGGCAGAAGCCAGCGATCTTTTCGAGCAGCGCTCCGACATCGGCGACTCGCGTGAGGCCCTTGGAGACCTCGAGCAGCAGCGCGAGCTTCTGCTCGCTCCGTTCCTGGTCCGTGGGCGCCTCGGATGCTGCGCCACCCACGTGGATCTTCCCGCTCGCGCGCGAGCCACTCGGCCGGTGCCGGAGCGCGGCTTCGAAGGCCTGCGCATCGCTCTCGGGCACCCGGAGCTGCCGGACGATCTTGCCGCCTTCGCGCCCCGGCACCGCGGTCCCGCTTCCGGCGCGATCCCCGCGGAACGCAGGCGCCACCGATCGGCTACTGATCGGCGTCGGCTTGCCGGCGAAGCTGGAGACCGCCGATGGGGGCGCCGGCACGCGCTCGATGATCCGGAACGAGACTTTGCCGAATGCGATGACGTCGCCGGCGGTGATGCGGGCCTTGCTGGCCTTGGCGCCGTTGACAAAAGTGCCGTTGCTCGAGCCCAGGTCCCGGACCTCAACCCCGGTGTCGTCCGTGGTGAGGGCCGCGTGCCGCCGAGAGATTGTGGGGTCGAACACGGGGATGTCGCTGGTCAGGGCGCGACCGATCACCTGTGCCACCCCCGGCTTCAAATCGAAAGACTGCTCTCCTTCGACACTGGACAGAGTATAGAGCATCGCTCTCAGAATATAGGCACCGCGGCCCGCGCGCTGGCGTGCGAACTCGTGGGTGGCAGAGCGGCGCGCACCTGGCCGATGGCGGTCAACAGCGCACGTGCCTTGTTCTCCGTCTCCTCCCACTCGCGCTCGGGCACCGAATCGGCGACGATCCCTGCGGCCGCCTGCACCGACGCGACACCGTGGGCGAGCACGCAGGTGCGGATTGTGATCGCCAGATCCATGCGCTGGTCTCCCGCCGCGATGTAGCCGATGGCACCTCCGTACGGCCCGCGGCGTTCAGGCTCGAGCTCGTCGATGATCTCCATGGCGCGCACCTTGGGAGCACCCGTGAGCGTCCCCGCGGGAAACGTCGCACGAAAGACATCGAGGGCCGACCGGCCATCCGCGACGATGCCTTCGACCTGGCTCACGATGTGGAGCACGTGCGAGTACTGCTCGACGACCATCAGCTCCGTGACCTCCACCGTCCCGAACTCGGCCACTCGTCCGACGTCGTTGCGCCCCAGGTCGACGAGCATGACGTGCTCGGCACGCTCCTTCTCATCGGCGAGCAGCTCGGCACCCAGCGCGGCATCCTCGGCGGCCGTGAGCCCGCGGCGGCGCGTCCCGGCGATCGGACGCACGGTGACGCGCCCATCCGCGACGCGGACCAGCAGCTCCGGCGAGCTTCCGACGAGCTCGACCCCGTCGAGGACGAGATGATACATGTAGGGCGACGGATTGATCGCGCGGAGGGCGCGGTACAGGGCCGCCGATTCAAAATCGTGCGGGACATCGATCCGCCGCGCGAGCTGCGCCTGGAAGCAATCTCCCGCGAGGATATATTCGCGGATGCGCGCGACATCGGCGAGGAACTGCGGTCGCGCATATGCCGAGTGTCCCGTGGCCGGTGGTGCGGACTGGTCGAGATCGAGCGGCGGCAGGGGAAGGGGAGCGTGCAGCCTGGCGAGCATTTCGTCGACGTCGCGGACCGCTTCGTCGTAGAGACGGCGGAGCGCGGCGTCATCCGCACCGCCCGTGACCGGAACACCGACTACGACGCGGGCCTGCGCCCGCAGGTTGTCGATGATCACCACGCACTTCGTGAATACGAACACTGCGTCGGGGACATCGAGACCGGCGGCCGGCGGATGCGGCAGGCGCTCGAGATAGCGGACGACATCGTACCCGAAATACCCGATCGCGCCGGTCCAGAAATCGCCCAGCTCCGGGGCCGAGACCGGCGCATCCTGGGCGACGTAGAGCTGCAGATCGCCGAGCGGATCGGCGGGCTGGCGCGTCCCGTGCCAACCGCGGCCGGGCGTCCAGTCATCGACCGTTCCGTCGCGCTGCAGCCGCCACGCGCGCCGCGGCTCCGTGCCCATGTACGTGTAGCGGGACCACGTCTCGCTGCCGGCGGGCGCCGATTCGAGGAGAAACGCAAACGGTCCTCGCCGCACCTTGGCGAACGCGGACACGGGCGTGTCGGTGTCGAGCAGCATGTCCTTCCACACGGGAACGATGCCACCGCGATCGTGGACGGTCGCCGCGAGCTGGCGAAAGCGGTCGTAGTTCATCTGGTATATTTGGCGGTCATGCGCGGCGGCCGGGGACGGCGGTGGATCGTGACGTGCGCTCTCGGATTGTCAGGAGCGTTGGCCGGCATCGGCTCCGGTCCGGCTGCAGCCCAAGACAATCCCGGCCAGTGGAACGACGCACGCGCACAAGGGCTCGTGGCACTCGCGATCGCGCGGCGTAGCCGCCAACTGGCCGACACCGGACTGAGCGACTACAAGGCGACGGCGCACGGATATCTGACGTTTCTCGCGCAGGCCGGTCCCGGCTTTCCCGACCCGCCCAAGATCATCCGATCGGACGAGTTGGCGGTGGAAGTCTATTGGCGGGCGCCCAACCTCAGCAAGCAGCTTGTGGTGGGCCACCGGGATACCCTGCTGTTGCCCGGCGACATCGGCTACTACAGCGATCGTTACGGGATCATCCAGAACAACTTCCCCGATTCGATCCGCCTGGGCGACGGGAACGACGTCCGAGGCGTCCCGCACCCGCTCGCGCCGTACGGGCCTGAGGACTACGACTACCGGGTCAGCGACTCGCTCCGCATCACGATTCCGGGGCGAGTGGTCGAAGTGTATGCGATCCAGGTCCGTCCGAAGGACCCGGAGGCGCCCAGGATCGTCGGGACCATCTACGCTGAGCGGGAGACCGGAGCCCTGGTCAGGCTCGCGGTGACCTTCACGCGTGCCGCCATCCTCGACCACCGGATCGAGACCCTGGCAGTGACCCTCGACAACGCTCTCGTGAACCGCCGGTTCTGGCTGCCGCAGCACCAGGAGCTGGATGTGGTCCGGTCGGCGTCGTGGTTCGACTATCCGGTGCGCGGGATCATCCGCGCACGGTGGCAGATCTGTTGCTACGCGGTCAATCGCGGCTTCGTCCCGGGTGGCTTCGCGGGACCGGAGATCGCGTCCGTGCCGGCCAATGCGCTCAAGGCCTACCCGTGGCACGGGCGTATCCTGGACTCCCTGCCGCCCGACGTCGGCGTCGCATCGGTCGAGGATGTCCGCCGGGTCGAGAGCGACGCGCGCGCGATCGTGCAGCGGGCCGCGGTGACACGGGTCCGCGGGGCGGCGCTCGCCGGCGGCGGGCTCTCCGATTTCGTGCGTGTCAACCGCGTCGAAGGGCTGGCACTGGGCGCTGGCGCCAGCCTGCCGCTCGGTCCTGCGTGGACCGTGTCGGGGACGGGCCGGTACGGACTCGATGATCGCCAGGGCAAGGGCGATGCCGGGCTCCGATGGCAATCCGGCGGCGACGTCTCGGTCCGCGCGTTCGCGTTCCGGAGCTATCGCGACGCAGGGGATGTCGCCGAGGGGTCGCTGCTGGCGAATTCGCTGGCGGCGCAGGAGTTCGGTGCCGATCACACCGATCCGTACAGCGCGCGCGGGGCAGGTGTGACGCTGGGCGCCGGCGCCGTGGCCGATTTGCAATGGACCCTGACGGCGACGCGCGAGACGCAGCGCGCCCTGGCCGTGCATGCGCGGCCGGCGGATGGTGCGTACGCCGCCACTATACCCGCATTCGGACTGCAGGCGACGCGTGTGTCGCTCTCGATCGCGCGCCCCTTGGCGCCGGGGCCGTGGGGTATCGAGTGGCGAGCGCACGCCGGCGTGCGCGGGGAATCCTTTACCGCGTCCGACACGGTGTTGGCGCGGGGAGCGGCGACAGTTGGCCGCGCGTTCGTGGATGCGGAAGCCGATCGTGCGTGGGGGGCGGACCGGATGGTGGGGCGTGTGTCACTCGGAGGCGTGAGCGGCTCGTCGCCGCTGCCCGCGCAGGAGTACGTGTATGCGGGGGGCGATGTGAGCGGCCCCGGGTACGCGTATCACGCGTTTGCCGGCCGTCTGACCGGGGCCGCGCGCCTCGAATGGCAATTTCCCGTGCCTGTTCCGGCGATACCGCTGGGGCGTTACGGGACGACACCCGCGCACATCATTCTCGCTCCATTTATCTCTGCGGATTACGTCGATCGCGCCGCGGTGTTCCGTCCGCTTCCGGCTGGTTGGTATCCAGCCGTGGGGCTCGGCGGAATCATGCTATTCGACCTCGTGCGGATCGATGTGGCGCGCGGTTTGCGCGCGAATGGCCAATGGACGGTGTGGGCAGATCTCATCCCGGCGCTCTGGGGCGTGTTGTAGGCGCTGGCCCGCAGGCCGGATGCGCTGTGCGTAGTCCGAATTCCCACATTAGGAAACTCCAACGATCGCCGCGGCCTCCGGATTGCGGGTTGGATCGGATTCGCGTGGGTGCCGGAGTCATACAATGGGACGCGAGTCGCTACGCGTATCGCTGCGCGTATCGCTGCGCGTATCGCGCGCGATCCTCGGCCAACGACGTACTAACCACTCCTCACCCTTCTCTCCAGATTCGTCCTATGCGGGATCCCGATACAGAGTGGGAGCCGGCACGGCACGCGACGACGCGCATCATCGCCGGTGTCGTGGACGTGTACGTCATCCGGCCGTATCGGGCCGCATGGCGGGTGCTCGCGCTGCAGCGCAGCTTCGATACGCGATGTCCGGGCGCGTGGGAGTCGGTCCACGGCAAGATCGAGCCGGACGAAACTCCGGAGGTGGCGGCCGTCCGTGAGTTGGCCGAAGAGACCGGGTTGCAGGCCGAACGCCTGTACAACGTCAGCGTGCAACCATTCTATCTGCACACGGTGAACACGATCGAGATGGCCGTGGTGTTCGCCGCGTTCGTGCGCGAGCCGGGCACTGTGACGATCGGCCCGGAGCATCAGGCGCACGAATGGTTGCCCGTGGAGCTGGCCCGCAAGCGGTTCATCTGGCCGCGGTCGCGAGCGGCACTCGAGGACATCGTGGCGCTCCTCAAACGCGGCCACGCGGGTCCCGTCGAGGATGTGTTGCGCGTACTGTAGATTGTGGTATGGCTTACCTGCCGCTCCGGGCGCTGGCGGAAGACCGCCCGCATGGCGCGCTGGCCGACGCCTGGCTGGACGGGCTCGCCGGCGCCCTCTCTGATCCGTCCACGAACCGATCGCTCCTCTGCCGCCGTACGCTCGCCGACCTGGTGTATCCGGCGTACGCCGAAAACTGGGAGACGGCGGTCAACGATCCGGCACTTCCGGCCGGGTTGCGACTCGCGCTGGCGGGGCTCGACCCGCGAGAGGTCACGCTCGAACCCGAGTACTACGCCGAGTGCGATGAGGAGAAGTTCCAGCGCGTCAAGCCGCTGCTCTGGCTCTGGTACTCATTCGACCGGACGCCGCTCGGCGGGCAAAACGTAGATCTCGGCGTGCGGCTTCGCCGGCTGCTGGCGCCCTACATCTTCAAGCGGTGCGGCGAGAACTTCAAAGCCTTCCAGCACGTCGAGTTCTCGTTCGGCTACAACATGGACGTCGGCGACAACTTCGTCGTCCACCGGCACGTGCTGCTCGATGACCGCGGCGGCATCCTGGTAGGCAACAACGTGTCGGTCAGCGACTATGCGAACATCTACAGCCACACACACAGCATCGTGGATCAGAAGGACGTCACCGACGCGATGACGATCCTCGAGGACAACGTCCGCATCACGTATCACGCCACCGTGCTGGCGGGCGTGCGTGTCGCGTGCAACGGCATGGTGGGCGCACTGGCGGTCGCGACGAAGGACGTACGTCCGTACCACGTGTACGTCGGCATCCCGGCGAAGAGCATCCGCGTGAAGCCGAATGCACCGCAGGACGCGCAGAACGTGTGTCTGCCGCTGTCGAGGGACCGGGGCTAGCGGCTCTCGACCAGGGTCGCGACGGCGGCGGCGAGCTCGTCGCGGCCTTCGCCCGTCACGGCGCTGAAAGCAATCACCTGGCTGTCGTCGAGCGAGAGCGAGCCGGCGAGCACACGGACCCGATCCGCCGCCGCACTGCGCGCGAGCTTGTCCACCTTGGTGACGACGATCAGCGCGGGCGTTTCCAGCGCGGCCAGAAAGCCCAGCATCGCGAGATCGTCATCGGTCGGGTCGTGCCGCACATCCAGCAACTGCACCGCGCCGCGCAGCGTCGCCGTGTTTCCCAGATAGCCCTCGATCAGCGGCCGCCATGTGGTCTGCCGCTCCTTGGACACGCGGGCATAGCCGTAGCCGGGCAGGTCGGCCAGGACGAACAGATCGTTGATGCAGAAGAAATTGATTTCCTGCGTCCGGCCCGGTGTGCGGCTCACGCGGGCGATCGCGCGGCGCTGGACGAGCCGGTTGAGCAGCGCCGATTTGCCGACATTGGACCGTCCGAGGAATGCAACCTCGGGCAGCGACATCGGCGGGCGCCAGCCGCCGGGCTGTGCCATGCCGCCCATGAATTCGACGGAGCGAATGATCAAGGGATCGGCGCCGATCCGGCGTTCCTGGGTGGGCATGGGTGTGCGGAGATGGAGCGCTGCGCCGGCGGGCCGGCCGCGCACGCTCAGTGTGGCGCGATGTCGCCGTGAGGAGTGCCGCGCGGTGGGGCGGCCGGACCGAGCGGCAGCACCTTGCCGGGCGGATTGCTGCGGGCGCCCGGTCGCCGGCCCGACGGCGGCATGTTGGGTACGGCGGCAGGGGCCGAGGGGCGCCGCAGGCCGAACTCCAGCACCTCGTCCATCGTCTTGACGGCGTGGAACGTGATCGAGCTCCGGATCTCCTCGGGAAACTCGTCGAGCTCGCGCACGTTGCCGGCGGGGATGATCACATGGCGGATCCCGTAGCGGTGCGCCGCCACGGATTTCTCCTTGAGACCGCCAATCGGAAGGACGCGCCCGCGGAGCGTCACCTCTCCGGTCATGGCGATGTCGCCGCGTACCGGCACGCCGGTGAGTGCGCTGATGATCGCGGTGGCGATCGCGATGCCGGCACTCGGCCCGTCCTTGGGCGTGGCGCCGGCGGGGATGTGCACGTGAATGTCGCGGCCGATCCCACGCGCGAGTTCCTCATCGATCCCGAGGTCCCTCGCTCGGCGGCGCGCGTAGCTCAGGGCCGCACTGGCGGATTCCTTCATGACGTCGCCGAGCGTGCCGGTCAACTGGAGCTTGCCGCGTCCGCGGACGACACTCACCTCGATGTCGAGGATCTCGCCGCCGGCCGCGGTATACGCGAGCCCGCGGGCCACGCCGACGGAGTCCTCGAGCGTCGTCTCGTCGGGATCGAACGGGGCCGGTCCGAGCAGCTCGGGTAGCGCGGCGGCGTTGATCACCAGCGGCACGGCTGGCGCCGCGCCGCTCGCGGGGTGTTCCACGCGCCTCCGTGCGACCTTGCGAGCCACGCGCGCGATCCGGCGTTCGAGCTCGCGCACGCCAGCTTCGCGCGTGTACTGGCGCATGATCGCGCTCAGCACGCCCGGCTCCCATTCCACGTCGTGCGGCTTGAGGCCGTTGCGCTCGAGTTGCTTGGGGACGAGGAACTGGCGTGCGATCGCGACCTTCTCGTGATCGAGGTACCCGGTCAAGCGGAGCACTTCCATGCGATCCCGGAGGGCGTCGGGTACGGTCGCGAGTGTGTTGGCGGTCGTGATGAACAGGACCTGCGAGAGATCGTAGTCGATCTCGAGGTAGTGGTCGTTGAAGGCGCTGTTCTGCTCAGGGTCGAGCACTTCGAGCAGCGCCGCGGCCGGGTCGCCGCGATAGTCCTGTCCGAGCTTGTCGATCTCGTCGAGGAGGATGACCGGATTGATCACTTCGGCGCGACGCATCGCCTGGAGGATGCGGCCGGGCAGAGCGCCGATGTAGGTGCGCCGGTGTCCGCGTATCTCCGCCTCATCGCGCACCCCGCCGAGCGACATTCGCGCGAAGCGGCGCCCGAGCGCTTTGGCGATCGAGCGGCCGAGCGACGTCTTGCCAACGCCGGGCGGCCCCACGAAGCAGAGGATCGGGCCTTCGAGCCGGCCGACGAGGCCGAGCACCGCGATGTAGTCGAGGATGCGATCCTTGACCTCGGCGAGCCCGAAATGGTCCTCGTCCAGCACCCGGCGCGCGTGCTCGACATCGAGGATGTCGTCGGTGCGCTCGGTCCAGGGGACGCCGAGGAGCCAGTCGAGGTAGTTGCGTCCGACGGTCGTCTCGGGGGACATGGGTGCGGTGCGCCGCAGCTTCCGCCACTCGCGCTGCGCGCGAGCCTGCACGGCTTCGGGCAGTGCGCGGCGCTTGATCTCGGCGTCGAGATCCGCCAACTCGTCGCCGTCGTCCTGTCCGAGCTCGCGCGTGATGGCGCGGAGCTGCTCCTGGAGATAGAACTCGCGCTGGTTCTGGAACAGCGAGCCGCGTACATCCTCGTCGATCTTGCGCTCGAGGCGCAGCAGCTCGATCTCGGCACTGAGGACGTCGGAGAGTGCTTGCCACAGGCCGCCGAGGGTGGGCGTCTCGAGGAGCTTCTGGCGGACCTCGTGCTTGATCGCGAGATGGGCGGCGATGGCGATGGCGCGCCGCTCGTCGGATTCGATCGACTGGACGAAGACCGCCGTCTCGTCGGGTATCCGGCGGTGCATCGAGACGTACTCCTCGAAACGCGAGAGCACGCGGCGGCTGAGGGCCGTCCGGGCGTCGCCGGCCGGATCGGGGGCGGTCTCGTGTTCGCCTGGCGGGGCGGCGGTGGTGCCGCCGGTGCCGGCCGCTGATTCCCGGGGGGCCGGAGCAGGGGCCGCCTCGCCAGGGTGGGAGCCGGGCGCCGGGGGACCGGAAAGGCTTCCGGGAACGCTGGCCGGCTGGGCTTCGTCCAGGGGGCCGGCAGAGCCCTCAGGGGGCGCAGGAGACGGCACAAAGGGGTACGCGACGACCGACGCCCGGTGCCACCCGCCGGCCAGGGCGTAGCGGGTCACCCGGGCCCTGGCGACCCCCTCGACCAGGACCTTGGCCGTGCCGTTCGGTAGGCGGGAGGCCTGGAGGACCCGGGCCACCACGCCGACCCGGTACAGGTCGCCGGCGGCAGGGTCCTGAACGTCACCGCTTCGCTGCGCGACCAAGAGGACGAACTTGTCCTTCCCAGGTCCTCCAGCCGATTCGGCAGCGTCGAGCGCTGCCAGCGACGCTGGGCGCCCGATGAGCAACGGCATGACGACGTACGGGAACACCACCACCTCGCGCAACGGGAGCACGGGGAGCCGGTCCGGCGTGGTGAAGAGTTCAGCGTCGCGAGCGAAGAGGGGCATCAAAACAGAAAGTAGAACTACAGAAAGTAGAAAGTAGACAAGTCAACAACACACAAGACTTGCTGCATCGCGAGAGCGACGCGTGGGTTGATCGGGAGTGCAGGAAAAACAGAAGCGGGACACCGCCAGGGGGTCCCGCCTCAATGTAACTGCCAAGCGCCGGGCAACCGCCGGCGGCGCTACGCCGCTGGGCTAGGCCTCTTTCTTCTGGCGCTTGGGCGAGATCTCGAGCAGCGGGGCGGTGCGTTTGGTGACGGTGCTCTCGATCACGCGCACTTCGGTCACATCGTCGCGGCTCGGGAGGTCGAACATGATATCGGTGAGGATCTCCTCGAGGATGGCCCGGAGGCCGCGGGCGCCGGTGCCGCGCTTGAGTGCCTTGCCGGCGATCGCGCGGAGGGCCAGCTCCTCGAAGATGAGCTTGACCTCTTCGAGATCGAAGAGCTTCGCGTACTGCTTGGTGAGCGCGTTCTTGGGCTCTTTGAGGATCCGGACGAGCGCGTCTTCGTCGAGGGCTTCGAGGGGCACAGAGACCGGCAGACGGCCGACCAGCTCGGGGATGAGCCCATAGCGCAGCAGGTCATCCGGCTCGACATCGGCGAAGGCGTTCTTGGGGGGGGTGGCGATCGACCCGGCGACCGCATCGGCATCGGTCTTCGTGAATCCGATCTGTTTCCGGCCGGTGCGCGCCTCGATGATCTTCTCCAGCCCGTCGAACGCGCCGCCGCAGATGAACAGGATGTCCTTGGTGTTGATCTGGATGTATTCCTGCTGCGGGTGCTTGCGGCCGCCCTGCGGTGGTACGGAGGCGACGGTTCCTTCGAGGATCTTGAGCAGCGCCTGCTGCACGCCTTCACCGGACACGTCGCGCGTGATGCTCGGGTTCTCCGACTTGCGCGCGATCTTGTCGATCTCGTCGATGTAGACGATGCCGCGCTCGCATTCGGCCACGTTGAAGTCGCCGGCCTGGAGGAGGCGGACGAGGATGTTCTCCACGTCTTCGCCGACGTAGCCGGCTTCGGTCAGCGTAGTCGCATCGGCGATGGTGAAGGGCACGTCGAGGATGCGGGCCAGCGTCTGGGCGAGCAGCGTCTTGCCGACACCGGTCGGTCCGATGAGCAGGATGTTCGATTTGTCGAGCTCGACATCGTCATCGCGGAGCGACGCGGAATTGATGCGCTTGTAGTGATTGTATACGGCAACGGCCAGGGCTTTCTTGGCGCGCTCCTGTCCGATCACGTACTGGTCGAGGACGTCCTTGATCTCCTGGGGGGACGGAACCTGGGTAATGGCTTCCGCAACTTCGCGTTCCTCGTCCTCCGCCAGGATCTCGTTGCAGAGCGCGATGCACTCGTTGCAGATGTACACCGATGGCCCGGATATGAACTTCCTGACGGAGTCCTTTGACTTGCCACAGAACGAACAGCGCAAGTGCTTATCGTGGGACATGAGAATCCGGACACCAGGCGACGGGGGAGCGGAACGCCAATCGGGACGCGGTCATGCAGACTGCCGTGCGAACTGACATGCCAACCGTGTAGCCAACATCCTAGCCAGCATCCTAGCCAACATCCTCGCAGAACGGCCGAGCCAGCGAGCGATAGCGGAGAAGTAACAGGCTCTCAGAATCGGGTCAAGCTGACTTGCGCGAACGGAAACACCCGCAACCATGCTTGTGAAATTTTTCACGAGCCTTATGTGCCGGCGCGCCAACTGACGGCGCAATCACTTGCCGGCACGCTGCTTACGAGCCTCGTCACCGGCCGCCCCAACGCGACGCTGCCGGTGCCTTTCATCTGACGACGCGAACCGCGTCCGGGTCAGGACTTGGTCAGTTCGACAGGTTCGTTTGTCCGGATCGATGCGACGGTATCCTGTGAGACGACTTTGTCGATGATGCCGTACGCCTTCGCCTCCTCCGCCGACATGTAGTAATCCCGATCGAAATCCCGTTCGATTTGCTCGACCGGGCGTCCGGTGTGCTTGGACATGAGGTCGTGCATCTTGCCGCGGAGATAGAGGATCTCCTTGGCCTGGATCTGGATGTCCGACGCGGTACCCTGCGTGCCGCCCGAGGGCTGGTGCATCATGACGCGCGCATGCGGGAGTGCGGCGCGGCGGCCTTTGCGGCCTCCGGCCAGCAGGAAGCATCCCATGCTCGCGGCCATCCCCATGCAGGTGGTGTTCACCGGCGCGCGGAGGAACTGCATCGTGTCGTAGATCGCGAGGCCGGCCGACACACTGCCGCCCGGCGAGTTCACGTACAGGTGGATGTCGCGCTCCGGGTTGTCGGCATCCAGGAAGAGCAACTGCGCGATGATGATGTTGGCGACATCGTCGTTCACCGGAGTGCCGAGGAACACGATGCGGTCCATGAGGAGCCGCGAGAAGATGTCGTAGGTGCGCTCCCCGCGGCTGGAGCGCTCGATGACATATGGCGGATACAGTGTCGACATGGGAAGCTCGTTGGTCAATTTGCGGTCATCGGTCATGATTCGTTGGACGAAGGAGCGTCAAGGTGCGACGGAAGGTGCGGTGCGAATCGGGGGTACCGGTTGCCAAGGAACGCGAGCGGTCTACGACGGAGCCAACACGCCAGGCGGGAGTGGTTCATTCGACCGTGTTCTGCTCGAGCAGCCACTTGAAGACCTTTTCTTCGGTCACGCTGCGCTCGATTTCACGGAGCCGGTCCGCCTTCTGCAGCGACGCGTACACCTCGGCCACGGGCGCATCGCGCCTGGCGGCCACCTCCGCGACCCGGTCATCGACGTCCGCCTCCGTGGCAGTGAGATGCTCGCGTTCGGCGAGGGTCTCGATGATGAGCTCACGGCGCACCTGGCTCTCGGCCACGGGCCGGAACTCACTTGCAAACCGGGGACGATCGTCGTCGGGGATCTGATACGCCTGGCCGTAGGCGTCCACGAGCCGCTGCACCCAACTGGGCGGAATCTCGAACGGATTGGCGCTTCCGATGTCATCGAGCAGGCGTTGCCGGACTTCAGCATCGGCGTCGCGTTCGGAGGACTTGGTCAGGTCGTCACGCACCGCGGCAGTGAGGGCGTCCTTGGAGTCGAAGTCCCCGACTTCGCGCGCAAAGGCGTCGTCGAGCGCGGGGAGTGATTTCCGCTTCACCTCGCGGAGCGTGACCCGCACAGGCTTGGTCTTGCCGCGCTGGGCCTCGTCGGGGAAATCGTCCGGCCATTTGACCGGCCGCTCGACCGTCTGGCCGGCCGACGCTTCCATGATCAACTCTTCGATGCCCGGGATCGCCTGGCCGCTGCCCAGGACGAGCGGGTACTCCTTGCCTTCCGCGAGCGTGCCGGGATCATCACCTGTGGACAGCACCACTGTCACCTGGTCACCCGGGCCCGGGCGGTCATCGACCGGCGTCCACATGGCGCGCTGCTCACGCAATGCGTCGAGCTGCGTCGTGACCTGGTCCTGCGTCACGACGCGCTTGGGCCGCTCCACCCGGAATCCTCCGACTCGCGCGAGCGCGATATCGGGGCGAACCTCGAGGTGCAACTCGAAGGTCAGCGGCTGGCCTTCCTCGAACTTGAGGTCGTGCACGTGCGGCTGCCCGATGAGCTTGAGCTCCTCCCGTCCGATGACCTCTTTGTAGGCTTCCTGCACGAGGGCCTCGACGGTCTGCTGGCGGATCGCTTCTGCGAATCGTTTGCGCACGACGGCCGCCGGTGCCTTGCCCGGGCGGAAGCCCGGCAGGCGGACCTTGGTTGCGTATCGCCGGGCTTCGCGCTCTTCCGCGTGACGCACTTCGTCAGCCGGTACCGTCACGGCCAGCAGTCGCTCGACGCCTGTGGTTTTCTTCGGCGTGATCTCGATTGGCATGCGCGAAATGTAATGGGGGCGCTACGCGCCGCCGATCAACTGGGCCACGATCTTACCGGAGCACAGAACGCCAGGTACGCCCCCGCCCGGATGCGTGCCCGCACCGGCCCAGTACAGATTGGCGACGTCCGGACTCTGATTGTGCGGCCGCCGCCAACCGGTCTGGCCACGCGCCGCCTCGACCGAATACGCGCTGCCGAGGTGCGTGTTGGCCGCGGCGTGGAAATACCGCGGATCGATGCAACGCTCGGCGACGATGTGCCGCGAGAGGCCGGGCATGTACCGCTGCTCCAGATACCGCACGATGGCATCGCGGAACGGGCGTGCGGCGGCAGCCCAGTCGGTGCCCGCGCTCAGGTTCGGCACGCTGGCCATCACGTACCACGCATCGCATCCCGCGGGGGCGAGCGACGGGTCGGTCGCGGTGGGACGATGCAGGTGGAGCGCGAAGTCGTCCGCGAGGTGCGGCTGGGCGGCGGGATCGGCGCCCAGGCTTCCCTGACGCTCACCCATCAGGATCTCGTAGTGCGAGAGGCCGGTGTATCGGCGATCCGTGCCGAAGCACCACACGAAGAGGGACCGCGAATACGTGCGGCCGAGGATGCGCGCGTCCGTTTCGACCGTGCGCACAGCGGCGGGCACCAGGCGAAGGTAGGTGGACCCCACCTCGGCATTGCTCACGACCGCGCCGGCGGGCAGCACCTCGCCGTTCGCGAGGCGCACACCGGTGGCGCGACGAGTGGATGCGGGGATGATGATCTCCACTGCTTCGTGGGCGAAGCGGAGGACGCCGCCCATCTCGGCGAACACTTGTGCGAGGGCCCGCACGAGGGCACCGGTGCCGCCCATCGCGTACCACACACCCCATCGCTGCTCGAGCGTCTGGAGCGCCGCGTAGACGCCGGGCGTGCGCGCCGCGTTGCCACCGACGAAGAACGGGTGGATGCTGAAGACGCGGCGGAGGCGGGCGTCGGTGATGTGTGCATCGACCAGCGCAGCGACTGGCCGGTAGGCGCGATCGCGCAGCAGGGCACCGAGCGCCGGGGCGGCATCGGCGGCGCGCGTGAGCGGGCGGCCGGCCAGCGGAAATGCCGAGTCAAAGAGCCGGGCGGCGGTGGCACGCAGCGCGACCGCGCCGCGGATGTCCGCCGAATCGAAACGCCGAAGCTCGCGCGCGAGCGCCTCTGCGAGCCCCGAGTAGTGGAACACCGAGCCATCCTCGAACCGGATGGTGTAGAACGGCTCGAGCGGGACCAGCGAGACGTAGCTGGCGGTGCGCTTCCCCGCGAGATCGAACAGCTCCTGGATCAGCCAGGGCGCCATGATGACTGGCGGTCCGGCATCGAACGTGAAGCCGTCCTGGCGGTAGACCTGTGCGATCCCGCCGGGCTGTTCCTGCTTGTCGATGACGGTGACATCGTGGCCCGCGGCGCGGAGCCGGATCGCGGTACTCAGTCCCCCGAGGCCGCAGCCGATGACGACAATGCGCATGTGCGGCGACGGTGGGGAGCGATCGCGATGCTCGGGGCGGGACTCGAACCCGCACGTCTTTCGACAAGGGCTCCTAAGACCCTCGCGGCTACCATTACGCCACCCGAGCGAGGACGAACCACCTAGAAAGTAGAAAGTAGA